>Ga0075106_1000184_pt1 | contig 35279 bp, 31 predicted proteins | sample AntDeeMetag02WF4_FD_69796 | JGI IMG/M metagenome (GOLD analysis project Ga0075106, IMG submission 69796) | Saline lake microbial communities from Deep Lake, Antarctica - Antarctic Deep Lake Metagenome 02WF4 | ecosystem: Environmental > Aquatic > Non-marine Saline and Alkaline > Saline | place... | reverse complement strand
GGGAGTACTTTGCGGAGCGGTCGGCGCCCGAGTTAGTCCTGCTGGAGGAGGACGAGCGCCGCGGACTGGCGCCGGCACTTAACGACGCTTACGAGGCAGCGGAAAACGAGATGGTCGTGAAGACCGACTGTGACTCGAAACTCCCGTCGGACGTCCTCCGGGAGGCCGCAGCGAATCTCGCGGACGACGAGGTAGCCGCAGTAACAGGTCGGAACGTCGAGGTCCTCGGCGGGAGCGAAGTGGAGTCCGGCTACCGCGGCGTTCAGAATTATATCCAGCAACTGGAGTCGCATCTGGATTCGACGCTGATCTTCCACGGCCCATTCTCCGCGTTCGAAAACGACGCCCTGCTGCCAATCGATCCGAACTCTCTGGCCGACGACACGGAGTTGGCGCTAAAGATTCGACGTCAGGGCGGACGGGTAATTTTCGACCCTGCTGTGAAGTACATGGAAGCCAGTTTCTCGGACTTCGTGAAGCGCCGCAAGCAGAAGGACAGACGTGGGATGGGGTTGATTCGGTTGCTGGTGCAACACCGAGACGCACTCGGGCGGTACGGGAACTACGGTCGCGTGGTGCTGCCGTTCAACTGGTGGTTCATGCTAGTGTCGCCGTGGTTACTGGCTGTGACGTTGGTTGTCGGATCTGCTGCAACCGTGTCGCAGTTTGGCTTCGGTGGCCTGTTGTTGCCTGTTGCCGTTGGGACGTTCGCGTACTTCGGACAGAAGGATTTACTCGGGCCGCTTCAGGCGTTCTACTCCATCTTCGACACGCAAGTTTCGTTGCTTCGGGCGAGCGTCGAGTTGCTGGTTGGTGATTCGGACGGGACTTGGGACGTTGACGCGGAACTGCGGGAGGCGTTCGAATGAGAATTGTGCTAGTCACCCATCGGTATCCACCACACACAGGTGGCGTTGAGACGCACGTCCAAGAGATCGCGAAGCGCCTGGTTGACCGCGGACACAACGTTATTGTGTTCAGTGCCGACGCCGATGAAGACATCCCAGTCGAGAGTTCGGATGAGGGAGTTCGGGTTCGACGGTTCAGGTCGCTCAGTCCGGGAGGGGCGTTCTACGTCGCGCCGCAGATGGTATTTGCAGTTCGTCGTGCCGACGCCGACGTCGTCCACGCCCACAACTACCACGCGTTCCCGTTATTCTTTGCGGCGCTTGGTGTCACCGACGAACGGTTCGTCGTAACAACCCACTACCATGGAGAGAGTGCAAGCGGACTCCGGGATAGACTCTTGTCGCTGTATCGCCCACTCGGTCGGTGGGCTGTGCAGAAGGCCGACGAGGTTATTGCAGTTAGCGAGTGGGAGCGAGAGCGGCTGTACGATGACTTTGGTATCGACGCGACCGTGATTCCGAATGGCGTTGACGTCGAGCGGTTTGCGGAGGCAGAACCCGAGGAGCGAGAGCGCCCTTATCTGCTCTGTGTTGGTCGGCTGGAGGAGTACAAAGGCGTCCAGCATGTGATTCGAGCGCTGACGGAGCTCCCTGGGTACGAGCTGTTGATTGCCGGAAGTGGCCCGTATCGTGGGGAACTGGAGCGAGTTGCTCGGGAGACGGACGTTGAGAATCGCGTGAAGTTCTTAGGGCACGTTGACGACGAACAGCTATTAGGACTTTACGCTGGTGCTGATGTGTACGTTACGCTCTCGTCGTTCGAGTCTTTCGGGATGACTGTCGCGGAGGCACTCACCGCCGGAACGCCGTGCGTCGTCAGGAAGTGCGCGGCGCTGCGGGATTGGACGAGTGAGGCGAGCGTCGAGGGGGTCGCGAATGTCACGCCGTCGGCCGTCGCCGCCGCCGTCTCGGCGTCGAGTAGTAGAGACTCGAGCCTAGATGCGGTGGAGACGTGGCCAACCGTCGCCGAACGAATTTTCGAACGGTACACCACGGCGAGACGAAGCCTTTAAATCTGCTGTTTGGGGAGTTGAAGTCGATGTATTGTGGCGAGTCCGTGGTCGTCGGGATGCCGGCGTACAACGAATCGGCGAACATCGCGACTGCGGTGACGTCGTTCTTGAATCAGGAGTGGGTCGATGACGTCGTGGTCGTTGACAACAACTCCACCGACGGGACTGCTAAACTCGCGGAGGAAGCCGGCGCGGTCGTTATCAGAGAACCCAATCAAGGCTATGGGTACGCCTGCCGGCGCGCCCTCGCGGAAGCGAACGAGCAGGGCGACCTACTCGTCCTCGTCGAACCGGACGGGACGTTCGCCGCCCGGGACATCGAGAAACTGCTCGCTTACTCCAACGACTTCGACTTCGTCGTCGGGACCCGCACGGCCCGGGAGCTCATTTGGGAGGGCGCAAACATGGACCCATTCCTCCGGTGGGGGAACTGGTTTGTCGGAAAGATTCTTGAAGTACTACATAACACGTCGTCGCTGACGGACGTAGGCTGCACGTTCCGGCTTATTTCGTCGGACGCCTACGAGGACATTCGTGACGAGTTGACGGTTGGTGGTTCGCACTTCTCCCCCGAAATGCTAGTCCGCGTCGCGAGTAGTGACACGTCGATGATCGAGATTCCAGTCAACTACCGGCCGCGGGAGGGTACGTCGAAGATTACCGGGGAGTTCTTGCCCGCTTTCAAACTCGGGCTTGTGATGATCGTGTTCATTGTGAAAGAATGGGTGAACCGCAAGTAGATGCGTTCTACCATCCTGCAACTGGTCCTCGTTGCTGTCCTGAATGCCGCGGGCCAGCTGTCGTTGAAGATCGGCTCCGACGCGTTGAGCTCGCTCGGTGACCTCTTTACTAACCCGCTCGGCTTACTCGGCCACCCGTACTTCCTCGTCGGCGGCGTGCTGTACGCGTCGAGCTTCACGCTCTACGTGAACGCGCTCTCCCGCACCCGGCTCTCGCTGGCCTACCCGTTTATGGGGCTGACGTACGTACTTGTCGTCGTCCTGAGCGTGACTGTGCTCGGCGAGTCGGTCGGTCCGCGAACCATCTTCGGGACGCTGCTGGTGTTCGTGGGCATCACCCTCATTGGTCTCGGGGGGAGCGCGTGAATGTCCGTGAGACTCCTGCCGTCCCGGCGTGAAGTCGCGACGTCGGTGGTGGCCGTCGCCGCGTTCGTGCTCGCCGCCATCCCTTCCCTCTCAGACAACTACATCATCGATGAGACTGTGTTCGTCCGAGGGATGCGGGCGGTTGCGGTCCGCGGTGTCCCGTTCTACTACAAGAGCGAGCAGGCCGGCTGGCAGTATGGCCTCTGGCACCCGCCGACATACATCTACTACGTAGGCGGATGGATTGATACCCTGGGAGCCGACGTGGTCGTCACACGCGGCGCGACGATGCTACTCGCCGCGCTCGTCGTGCCGGTCGTCGTCGTCCTACACCGGGCCGTACACCGGTTGGACGGGGTGCCCGGGTCTCCGAGGCTGCTCGGACTTGCAGCACTGCTCTTCGTCGCGTCGCCGATTGCCGTGCAGGACGCGACGCTCATTGACATCGACGGGTCACTACTCACGCTCGCCACGATAACGTTCCTGCTGTGGACGATCTGGGCGACGGAAATCAAGGAATGGTCGACGGGCCAACTCGCCGCTGGGCTACTGCTCTGGTTCGCCGCGATATCGTGGGTTAAGTTCGGGCCGCTCCCCGTACTGCTCGTCTGCGTCGGCGGTTATCTCGTCGTCCGTCGTGGGCCTCGGCTGGCGCCGGTTACACTGGGCGCAGCGGTTGGCGGTTTCGCGCTCTTCTCGGTGACGTGGTACGCAGTGTCGTCGGCGCTCGAACTGTCGTTCCTCTCGCCGTACGCCCACAACTTCGGTATGCTCTTTGAGGCGTCCGACGCCGACGCCGCGTCCACGGCGAAGCGCGTGATGCTGTCCGCGTGGACGCTGTACACGGAACTGCTCTGGGTATCGCCGTTCCTCGTCGCGCTCGCCGTGCTCGCGCTGGTGCCGTCACCGGTTCGCCGGACGTTTCCGTCGGCCAACCGCATCGTCGCCGGCGTCCGCGAGCGCTCGGCGTCCGCGCTCCTGCTCTCTGTGGCGTTGGCAACGATACTCCAGTACGCGGTCCTCGCGAAGATGCCGTACGGGTTCCCGAAGTACGTCGGGCCAGCGGTGCCACTGCTTGCGGTACTCGGTGCGCTGGCGGTGTCGAATCGTGTCCACGAGGCGTGCGTCAACCGCCGACTCTTCGTCGGCGCGGTGGGTGCCGTCGCCGTCGGGTCCGCCGTCCTCGTCGGTGACCCCTTCCTCGCGCCGTTCGAGGCGGGCTTCCACTCGGTGACCGTCGACACGGCGAGGACGGTGGGCGCGTATGCCCTCTTGTTCATCGGCGTTCTCTTCGCGGTTCACGTCTTGCGACGCCGCGCACCCGACCGCGTATCCGTCGACGGCCGAACGGCGGCGACAATCGCGCTCATCGTCGTCGTCATCGGGACTAATGGCGCGACGCTCGCGATCCAGTCATCGGCCGACTACAGTACGCACTACTACTACGGCCAAGAGGGTATGGAAGAGACTCTCAAAGTCGTGCAAGAGAAGTACAAATCCCTGCCGGAGGACGCCAGGAAGCGTGCCGTATTCCCGACGGACATCGGGTACTACGTTGACGGGCCATACCACGACAAGGACCGCTATACAGTCGCCGACTTCCAGCGCGACAAGCCACCGTTGGTCGTGCTCCGCAACGAGCAGTACTATCGCATCGACTCGCCACTCCTGTCGGTACTGCAGGGGGACGAGAACTACACAGGGGAATCGTACGGTTCGTTTACGGTGTTCGTTCGCACTCCCGTCAACGAGTCCGGTTAGTCGTGTTTCGGCTCCGCGACCAGCAGTGACTGGCCCGCGAACGGCGAGATCGGAAGCGCCAAGTAGAGTCTAACGAGCGGGCGGAACGCAGGGACCCGTCCCTCGGCCGAGAACGGCAGAAATCGAACGACTGTTTCCTTCACTTCGAACCCGGAGACAGCAAGGAGGTCAGCGGCGGACCGGTGGGTGAGAATCGTCCGGTGAGTGAAGTCGTCGAAGTACTTACCTGGCGCAAGCGCGAAGTTCGGCGTTATCACGAACAACGTGCCGTCCTTACCGAGCACGCGCCGAAACTCCGTCAATGCGCGCCGAATCTCTTCAACTTCAAGGTGTTCGAGAACGTTGCTCGCCATCACGACGTCGGCGGTATCGTCGGCGAGCGGCAGGTCCGTGGCGTTTCCGAGACACGTATCAATGGGCTCGTCAACCCGAGACAGAGGGTATGCGCTGACGTCCACCGCGAGTTTCCGACGCGCGGAAACCGCCGAAAGGAAGTAGCCGTACCCAGCGCCAACGTCAACGACGGTACCGTCGATACCGTATTCCTGATCGAGATAACTCCCAATTTCAGCCCAGATACGATGTTTCGAACGGTCGTACGGAAACCGGGAGCGGAAGTAGTCCGCCTCGGTATAGATGTCACCGACCATTACTCCCCATGGGGATTTTTCGTATTTGAACACGTCGGTACCGGGATGAAACCGGTATTTGCAAGTAAGGCTAAGGGAAGACCAGTATCATGACCGTCCGGAATCGCCTTCCCCACCTCCGAGAAAGGGGGCCTCTTACGTACTACTGTACACTCCTGACACTTGTCTCACTAGTTGCGTTCCCAGTTGTCGAGTTATCGCTCCAGATTTTCGGCGTCGTTCCCGGGTTCACGTTCTACGACTTTATACAGGCGTTCTACACCGCCGGCGAGCGCGCGGTCGGCTCGCAGCCGTTGTACGCACGCGTCCACAATCCGTACGTCTATCCGCCAGTGGTCGTCTCCGTGTTCGTCCCGTTTACCGTTTTACCGCCGCATCTGGCAGGCACACTTTGGGTCGCCTTCTCGCTAGTCCTCATGTTTGGCGGCGTCACATTCCTGCTGCGCTCGCTGGATGTCTCGCTCACGCGGTCGGAGCGCGTACTCGTATTCCTAGCGCTATTCGGCTTCTTCCCGACCATTCTCTGGGTGAAGTCTGGGCAGGTCTCCGGATTGCTCGCCGGCGCGTTCTGCGTCGCCGCGGGGTTCACTGAGCGCGCTCGCGTCGGCGACGAGGTTCCCGCGGTCCTCTCTGGCGGGATTACCGCGGTGACGTCGCTCGTGAAGCCAATGTACGCGCCGGCGAACGCGCACCTCCTCCGCGACTGGCGGCGCCTCCTCGGTGGCATCGGCGGAGTCGTGTTCCTCTACGGAACGAGCGTTCTCGTATTCGGAGTCGACACCTTCCAGTCCTATGTCGACGTCCTCCTCATCGGCAAAGGATGGGGGCAGGAGACCGTCGACGGCGGTGTTTCGAGTGGCATCACGGAATGGGGGCCGTACTTCTTCCGACCGTTCTACGTCTTAGGCGACGCTGCACTGTACGCGCACTTCCTCGTTGCCGGAGTCGTCGCCACAGGCGCGCTTGTTAGTGCGACCCGACGGAGCGAACAACTCGACCGGCACGTCCTCTGTCTCGGGTTCCTGACGGTCCCGCTCGCGACCCCGATCCCCGATCTGTACGCCGTCTACATGATTCTTCCCGCGCTCATCGTCGTTCTCGTCGACGAATTCCGCCGGCCGGATGGTGTGCCAGTGCTGCCGGTGCTAGCAGTGTTCTCGTTGCACGTCCACTCCTACGTGCTGGGGTTCTTCGCAGGCTTCGGCGTTGAAATCTTCCCACAGCTCGCCGCGCTGCGGCCGATACTCTCATTACTCCAGCTCGGCATCTGGGGTTTGTTCGCGCTCTTTGGCTTACAGGTGTACCGTGCCTACGAGGCGTGGACAGCGTCGGCCAGTGGACGCTATACTTAAGTCGACAACGGGACGATGATTGGACCACACACCCACCCATCCGAGGGGCGTGACACTATGTCAGACGACGAATACCGAGACTCCGACGACGATGACACTCCTGGACCCGCCCCCTTGACAGGCGAGGCACACGCCGACCTCGATGTAGAGGAAACGCTTTCGTCGGCGTCCGTCGTCGTCGCGAGCAACCGGGTGCGCAACTACACCGCCGAGAGCACGCCCGAGTGGCTGGAGACCGTTGTCCGGACCGACCCGGGTCGAAACGTCGCGCGCAACCGGGGCGTCGACGAGGCGAGTGGCGAGTGGATAATCGTCGCTGACGACGACATCACGTTCCCCACGACGATGACCGCGATGCTGGTCGAGGGTATGTCCGAACACCACGTCGTCGGTCTCGAAGACTTCTGGCCGATGGACTGGCTGCTGACCAGGTACATGGTGTTCCACCGCTCGGTGTGGGAAGCAGTTGGCGGATTCGACGAGGACAGAGAGCACGGAGGGGACACAGACTTCTGCATCCGCTGTGAAAAAGCAGGTGCGCGTGTCTGCAAGCTACCTCGTGACGTCGTCCCCCACCACGACGTCGACACGACGTTGACTCGCAGCGGGCACCTGGAGTGGCTGTACTATCTCACGCGCCACCATCCCGTGACCATGGCGCCGAAACTCCTCCAGTTCGCCTTCCAGAAAGCGGGGCTGACTCGAGGGCAGTATGGCTGACGAAGGCCTTGATGTCGTGCACGTCACGGCGGGTATCGTTCCCATCCACGGGGAGTTCGGCGGCGGCGTCGAGCGCCACGTTCGCTCAGTGACGACCGAACTAGCGTCCCGAGGGCACGACGTCACTGTCGTGGACCGTCAGTACGGTCCCGACGACCCAGACGCGCTGGACGGTGTGACACTTCGCCGTGTATCCGCCCGGCGCGTCTCCACGGGTCTGCTGGACGGGTGGGCCGACCACCTCATCAACGAGGCACTCTACGCGGCACGATTGGGACAGGCTGCCCGTGTGGTCACGGACGCCGACGTGGTCCACGCCCACAACGCCTATGCGGGGCTGCGAGCGATGCGGCTGGCTCGCCGGGCCGACGCAGCGTTCGCTTATACCTGCCACAATGGAATGTGGTGCGCGGACGACGTGAACGTGTACGAGCGACACGTTGCGCGCCGCGTGGAGGGACACCTCCTCCGCAGCGCGGACCTTCCAATCGCCGTCAGCCAGGCGGTAGCCAACGGGGTGCAAGAACACGCAGACGCCAGTCCGAAAGTCATTCCGAACGGCGTTGATGTCGACTTGTACAGGCCAGACGTCTCGACGAGCGATGTCACCGAGAGCTACAACCTCGGCGACCGGTCGACTGTCCTGTTCGTCGGTCGGCTCGTTGAAGCGAAGGGCGTGGACGTGTTGCTCCGGGCGGCGAGGCGAGTGATCGAGGTAGCAGACGAGACTCCGCGGTTCGTCTTCGTCGGTCCGAACAAGCACATGTTCGGCGGGTCGGGCGGCGATGCGTACGAGCGCCGGATCGATTCGCTCCTCGACGAGCAAGCGCTCCGGGAGCACGTCGTTTTCGTGGGACAAGTGCCGGACGACGAGCTGCGAGCGCTGTACGCTGCAGCGGACGTGTTCGTGCTGCCGTCGCGATTCGAGGCACAAGGGATGGTACTCACCGAAGCGCTCGCCAGCGGGTCGCCCGTCGTCGGCACGGATGTCGGTGGCATCCCAGAAGTAGTGACTGCCGACGTCGGCAGCGTTGTCCCCCCGGCTGACAGGGAAGCGCTCGCTGACGCTATCGTCGAAATCCTGGCAGCCAATATCCCGCGGATTGTCCCGCGCGACTACGCAATCGAGCACTACAGCTGGGAGCGAATCGTAGACGAAATAGAAGCCGAGTACTGGAGCGTGACGTAAATGCACGTGGCCTTCGTCGGTGGGCGCGCGCCAGTGACGCCGGAGCGTCGAGGCGCCATCGAGAAACTCACCGTCGAGTACGCTGTCGCGCTCGTCGAACGTGGCCATTCTGCGACAATCTTCACCGTGGGAGAGGCCCCTCCTGAGTCGTACGTCGCCGACGGCGTCTCGTTCGAGGTGATCACCGAACCGATAGCGAAACCGCCGTCTCACGTACTGCCACCGATACGGTTTGGCCGCACGCTCGAAGACGCCGTGCGCCGCGTCCACCGTCGCGACCCGATAGACGTCGTACACGCTCAGTTTTACCCTCACTTGCTCGGGTTCTCGGCGCCCGAGTCGACCCGCGTCGTGGTCACGGAGCACAATGCGCACCCGTGGCGCCGGGAACAGCAATTCATCGAAAACCTCTCGGCGCTGCACGCGGCCCGCTGGCAGGCAGACACCTGGATTCGTCGCGTCGAGGCGTGGAAGGTGTTCCGTGAAGCCGACCGCGTTTACAGCGTCAGTGACGCGCAGGGCGCGTGGATGGAGGCGGCAGTGCCGTCGGTCAGTTCGAAGCGCCGAACGATGTACAACTTCGTCAACACGGAGACGTACCGCCCGGACGCGCAACCAGAGGGGAGCGTCGACCTGCTGGACGGGCCGACGGTCCTGTACGCCGGTCGAAAGGTCCCCCACAAGGGTCTCCATCGAGCGGTCGAAGCACTCCCGAAAACCGAGACCTCCGTCTCGCTCGCGGTGCTCGGCCCCATCGGCTCGGGGTTCGACGACGAGGACGGCCTCCCCACTGACACCGAGTCGCTCGACCCGTACCTGCGGCGCGTGCTCAGGACGGCGCAAGACTTGGGGGTTGAGGACCGACTGAGGTTCGTCGGGTATGTGCCCGACGCCGACCTGCCAGCGTACTACGCAACCGCCGACGCTGTGGTGTTCCCGAGCGTACTCGAATCGTTCGGCATGGTGCCGGTAGAGGCGATGGCATGCGGGACGCCACCTGTCGTGCACGACGAACCGCCGATGACCGAGACAGTCGTTGACGGCGAAACCGGGCGGCGTGTACCGGTCTCCGCGGCAGGCGTCGCGGACGGAATTGAAGACGTGCTCGCCGCGGACATGAGTGCTGCCGCACGTGATCACGTAATCAAGCAGTTCAGCGCGGAGCCCATAGTCAGCCGGCAAATGGATTCATACCGGGATCTCCTCGACCGATGACCGAACCCTCCGAACTGAGCCTCGGCGGCGAGGCGGCGAAGGGAACAGTCGCGAAGTTCGGAATGGCAATCGTCGGATTCCTCGGCACGGTGGTATTCGCGCGGGCGCTCGGCCCGAACTCGTTCGGAGGTTACTACCTGTTGTTGACCGCGGTCCAGCTGACGATTCGTCCAGTCGGCGGCTGGGCAGAAGCCGGGAAGAAGCGGTTCTCCGAGACGGCGAGTGATGGGCGCTCAATTCTGGGGTCCGTCATAGCTGGGTACGTCCTCTGGACGGCCGTCGCTGCCGTCGGCGGATTACTGGCGGCCGACGTCATCGTTGAGTACACTGGCCTCAACGCCGGCCCCGTACTGTTCGTCGTGCTCGTCGCCACCATCGGACTCTTTGAGGCGTCCGAGCGACTCGTGGAAGCGACCGGTATGATGAGCGTGACAACTGCCATCGACGCCGTCCGGTCGTACGTGACGTTCGGCACGCAACTCCTGCTCGTCGTGGGAGCGGGCGCGGGCGTGGTCGGCCTCGCGCTCGGACTGGCGGCCGCGTCTCTGCTCGTGGTGCCGCTCCTCCTGTACGTCCTCGCTACTGCGCCTGTGCTCCCTTCGCGGGAAATCGTTGAGAGTCTCGGTTCGTTCGCCGTCTACAGCGTCCCCGCGGAACTATTCAACACGACGTTCGACAACATTGACCTGCTCCTAATCGGCGCGCTGCTCGCAGCTGACTACGCCGGCGACTACCAAGTTGCGTTCGCACTGGTCGTTCCCGCGACTTTCGTCTCGGAGGTCGCCGCTGGGGGGTTGATGTCCCGCGTGAGTAACCTCAGGAGCAAGCGGCGGGACGTCGTGATGGACGTCACAAACTCGCTGTCGTACACGAGCGTGCTCGCGCTCCCGCTGTTCGCGGGCGCACTCGCACTCAACGAGCCGCTGATTCGCGTGTTCTTCGGCACTGAATACCAGACTGCGCCTGCGCTACTCGTTGGTCTCGCGCTCGCGCGCATTATAATGACCCAGAACCGTCCACTCAGCCACGTCCTTCGCGGACTTGACGATCCGCGGGCGGACATGCGGGTATCGATTGTCGCACTCGGATTGAACGTCGTCCTCGGAGTCACACTGGGATACGCTTACGGTGTGTACGGTATTGTGGCCGCTACAATCGTCTCGGAGGCCGTCCGGTATGCGGCGCTCGCATTCGTCGTCAGGCGACAGTTGGGGAACATCGAACTGCTTCCACGCCCGCTGCTAGAACAGACCGTTGCTGCCGCAGGCATGCTGGCAATCGTCGTTGGGGTCCGTTCCCTTGTCACGATAAGGGGGTGGGTGTCGCTCGCTGTGGTCGTGTCTGTCGGAGTCACCGGATACTTCGTTTTGCTACTCGGCGTGAGCCGTCAGACGCGAGCGATGCTGCGGAGCGTCGCCGAGAGCCTCGGATACGCCAGCCCTCTCTCCGGCGGCCGCGACTGATTCGTTCGCCGCGTCCAGCCGGTACACGACCAGTCCCCTGCCGTCCAGGTAGTACTGGAACTTCCCCGGCGCGTCCACAAGAACCCCGAGACTGCTGACGAACGGCGGCCGGTAGACGGACGTCTCGTAGACGCGCTCGTAAGGGAGGTCGGGGGCGCGGTCAGTGCTGGTCGTCGGGTACATGAGATACACGGGAACGTCGAAATCGTTCTGAAGTTTCGACGCGAACTCAGGGGTAAATTTGGAGACGTAGTAGACGTTGACTTTCGACGCGTTGAACCCTTCACGCGCGTACCATTGAATCGGCGGACCGTACTCGTTGACTACGTAGACGGTCGCCTTGTCGGGTATCGACCCTGCTACGAATTCGCCGGCTTCCCCTGACACTGTCTCGCCACCTCCCACCGCGTAGTCGCCAGCGAGGCCAACGAGCACGCCGCTCGCAGAGAGCGTCAAAACAACTAGTAGCCCGGCCACGAGAGCGTTCGGCCGGTGCGTGACGAGCTTCCGTGCGCGGAGGAACCGTCCGGCCCGAGCGACGCCTCGCGCCGCGTACAGCGACAGCGGGACCAGCAGGCCGACCAGGTAGTACTGGTGGCCGTGCGGCGTCCGATAGAGTACAAAGGAGCCATATAGCAGAACCCAGAGGAGCAGCACCGCCTCACTGCCGGTCTCGCGAAGCCACCGCCCGCTCTCCGGACGCGACCCGACGGCGGCGAGCGCGAGCACGGGTGGCGTAACGCCCAGCGAGAGCCCGACGGTGGCGAGCAATTTCACGTTTGCGAACGGTGGCGTCCGTGTGAACAGCTCGTGCTGCCAATCGTGGACGAACGCCGCCGGTGAAGCGAGATAATTGAGCGCGAGCCACGCAAACAGCGGTAGGAGTGCGAGAGCGCTCACACCGATGATCACGCCTGTCTCTCGACCGAACAGTTGATGGCAGCGGCGGTCGACCACCAGCCAGCAGAGGACGACGCCCGCCAACAGCACGGTCGGCTGCTTTGTGGTGACGCCGAGCGCGAATAGGACTCCACCGGCGGCTAGCCACCGTGACGATTCTTCCTCGTACCCTCTCACGATTGCGTATAGGCTGCTTGTGAAGAACCACAACATCGCCACGTCCGTCTGTGCGCGCCCGCTGTAAAGCAGGAAGTATGGGAGCGTGCCGAGCAGGCAGGCCCCGCCTGCGGCGACCGTTTGGTCCCTGAACACTCGGTGGCCGAGGAAGTACGTCGCGAGGATCGTCCCGGCGCCGAAGAGCGTGCTCGGCGCGCGAGCCGCGACTGTCGACTCCCCGAAGATGGCGAAACTCAGCGAGACGATGTACGGGAATAGTGGCGGGACGTTGTAGATGTGCCGGTCGCCGTACTGCGGCTCCAGCGGGTGGTCGAGGAACCCGTGGGCTATCATCGCGTATTGGCCTTCATTCCACCCCTGATGCCACGGAAACGTCGACTGAGTGGCGAGCGCGAGCCGCACAACTGCGAACACGATGGCGAAGATGACGACGACCCGAGTCTGCGGGTTAAGCTGCTGCCAGTAGCGATTCACGCCCATCGTTTCACTCCTCCACAGACGCGGGCACGGTCTGATCTTCGGTCGGTTCTGTACGCTCCCGGAAGTAGACCCGCGAGCGGAATCCGATGTGGACGATACAGATGGTGCCGACGACGGAGATGACGGCGACCCGCGTGAAGTGGTCAAGGAGTGCGAGGGAGGTCCCGGTGGCCGCGGCGACGTCGAACTGGGTGAGCACCCCTGCGAGGACCGACTCGTAGGAGCCAATGCCCGCGGGCGTCACGGCGACGACCTGCGAGAGGAATGCGGCGACGCCGGCGGCCAAGGTCTGGACCGCGGGGAGCGCGACGCCGAACGCTCGCGCACTCACGTACAGCGTACCGACTTCGAGTAACCAAACGGGCGCGCTCAGGAGTGCAGTGAGGGCGAGTGCGTAACGGTTCTGGGCCACCTGCGAGAGCGCCTCGTTGAACGCCGCCATGGTACCGCTGGCGTTCGGAAGCACGGGTTCGAGTACGGAGACGACGTGTTCGTCGAGAACACAGATTGCGACGAGGCCGATTGCGAGCAGCACCGCAATCGTGAGCGCGCCAACGGCGAAGTCGGACACTTGCTGGGTCTCGACGACCACCACGGCGACGAAGAGCATCGTTGTGCCGAGCGTGACCATGTCGAGAATACGCTCAACTACGACCAATCCGGTCGCCACTCCGAACGGCACGTCCTCGGTGGATTTGAGGGCAAGGCCGCGAACGACGTCACCTGCCCGCGCCGGAACGAGGAAGTTTACGAACCACCCGGCGACAATGCACCTGAATACGCCACCTACACTCGCCAGGTGGCCGGACGTGCGGAGCAGGACGCGGTAGCGCCACGTTCGGAAGACGAATGACAGGAGATACACGAGCGCCGCGACGGCGACGAGGGTAGGGTTGGCGCCCGATACGACCCCAAACACCTCTGTGAACCCCGTCACCGAGAAGAATCCGACGAGGACGAGCAGCCCGAACACGGCAGTGGCGAGCAGGCGCACCGGGCCGCCGCCTGTGACGACGCGAACGATGTCTCGCAGTCCAGCTACGTTCCCGAGGACGAACATCTGTGCGAGTCGTTTCAGGTACAGCGGCCCCTTTCGGGTGGCGTTGAGCTTGCTCACGCCCGCGTCCCGGCTCCGCCACGACACCGGGACTTCCGTGCTGCTGAACCCGTGGATGTGCGCCCGTAGCGGGAGCTCCGCGGTTAGGTCGAAGCTCTCCGATTCGAGGTTCTCCACGCCGATCTCCTCGATGACTTCGCGCCGGTACGCGGTGAACGCGTTCGTCACGTCCCTCGCGCGGATGCCGAACGCGAGTCGGATTAGGTTGTTGAACGAGCGGTTGTAGAACAGCTTCAACGGGGGATAACCGTCGACTTGCCCGCCCGATGTGAATCGCGACCCGTAGGCGACGTCGTAGCCCTCCTCCAAGGCGCCGACCAGTTTCGGGATGTCCGCGGGGTCGTCCGACAGGTCGCCCATGAACGGAATCAGGGCGTCGCCGGAGGCCACCGCAAGCCCCGCCTTAATTGCGTTCCCGAACCCGCCGTCGGTGGTCCGGTGCACGACGGTCACCTCGTCGAACTCCTCGGCAATCTCGTCGCAGATACGGCCGGTCGAGTCGGTGCTGTTGTCGTCGACGAGAACGAGTTCCAACTCAAAGTCGACTTCGGCGAGTTCCGTCCGCACACGGTCCACTAGTCGCCGGAGATTCCCCTCCTCGTTGTGGGCCGGGACGACGACTGAGACCTGCATTCCGAACGAGGTTTAACGAACCCTCCTCAAAACTCTTCCCTTGTGCGGATGGGAACGACGCACTTTTTACGGAATTGTGGCTGGGTATACGCATGAAGGCTATCATCCCCGCTGCAGGACAGGGGACGCGTCTGTATCCGCAGACGCACACGAAGCCGAAGGCGATGGTCCGATTGGCTGGTAAACCCATACTGGGCCACATTCTTTCGAACTTGACCGAGACGCGAATCGATGAAGCCGTTATCGTCGTTGGTGGTCCGATGAAAGACCAGATTGTACGATATGCGAAGCAGTCCTTCGGTGACGAGTTCGAGTTTTGGTTCGTCGAGCAGGAGAGCGCCGAGGGACTCGGCCACAGTATTCACCAGACTGAGAGCGTTGCACGCGGCGATTCACTCCTCATCGTACTCGGCGACATGCTCTTCGAGAAAGGTTACAACACGTTTCTTGCCGCTCACGAGGAACTGGGGTCCTCCGACGCCAGCCTCGGCGTGAAGACTGTCGAGGAGCCCCAGCACTATGGTGTGGCGGAACTCGAAGACGATCGTCGTGTTGAGCGACTCGTCGAAAAACCAGACGAACCAGAGTCGAATTACGCAATTAGCGGAGTCTACGTCGTGGAGAACTCCCCACTGCTCTTCGATGCACTGGCCCACCTAGTCGAGAATAACATCCGCGGCGCCGGAGACGAGTACCAACTAACTGACGCCCTCCAGCGGATGATCGACCAGAACGCGCGCATAGATATCTTCGAGGTCGAGGACTGGTACGACTGCGGACGCCCGGAAACACTTCTTGAGGCGAACCGCGTACTCCTCTCCAAGCTAGACACGAACGGGTCGTCAGCTATCGATAGCGCAGTCGTCGTTCCACCCGTGGATTTCGGTGACAACATCAGTGTCGAGGAGAGTGTGGTCGGACCACACGTTAGCGTAGACGACGGGGCTTCAATCACGAACAGTGTCATTCGAGACAGCATCGTCGGTCAGAATGCGACCCTCGAGAACGTGAACCTCGAGCAGAGCATCGTCGGCGACGGTGCGACGGTCCGGGGCGAAGCGAACCACCTGAACGTTGGCGATAACAGCACCATCAACCTATGACTGTTACTCCTCACTCTGTCGTCACTGGTGGTGCCGGTTTCGTCGGTAGTCACCTGGTCGATTCTCTGCTCGCAGACGGCCACCGGGTAACCTCTCTCGACAATTTTGGAAGTGGTCGACCACAGAACTTGGAGCACATCGACTCCGCGCGCTTCGATTCGGTGGACCACGACGTCCGGGAGCCGTTTCCTGACCTCGGAGACGTGGATTACGTGTTCCACTTCGCATCTCGCGCGAGTCCGAAAGACTTCGAGTCCCACGCCGTCGAAATCGCCTTGACAAACAGCCAGGGCACTCACAATGCGCTCTCCTATGCCCGGGAGCACGATGCCCGCGCCATCCTCGCCTCAACGAGTGAGATCTACGGCGATCCAGAGGTACATCCCCAGACTGAGGAGTACAACGGCAACGTGAACGTTCGCGGCCCTCGAGCACCGTACGACGAGAGCAAGCGATTCTCTGAGGCACTCGCCGTCGCATTCAGACAGCAGTACGATATCGATATCAGAACAGTCAGAATCTTCAACACGTACGGGCCGCGAATGCGACCAGACGACGGCCGAGTGATTCCGAACTTCCTCTCCCAGGCACTACGTGGCGACGAACTGACAGTGTATGGGGACGGTACACAGACGCGGAGCTTCTGCTACGTCGACGATCTCGTGCGGGGAATCCGCGCCTTCGCCGACGCAGACCCGTCCGTGGCATCCGGCAAAGTAATCAACCTCGGGAACACCGAGGAGATCGAAATCAGGGAGTTGGCGGACGTCGTCGTCGACGTGCTGGACGCAGACAGTGGCATCGTCTTTGAAGACCTTCCGCAAGACGATCCGCAGGTACGCCGGCCGGACATCAGTCGGGCGAAACAACTCCTCGAATGGGAGCCGACCGTCTCACTTGAGCGGGGTATCGGGCAAACAGTACCCGATTTCGAAGAAAATCTCGGCGTCGATACCAACTGAACCGCGGGGTTTTTGCCCGACCCAGTAAACGGAGTCTGTATGACCAGCGTGCTTGTCACTGGCGGTGCTGGATTCGTCGGCAGCCACATCGTCGACGAATACGTCGACGCAGACTACGACGTGACGGTCGTCGACAACCTCACCGATCAAGTCCACGAGGACGAACCTGACTACCTGAACGACGACGCAGAGTACGTTTGGGGTGACGTCCGCGACCGCGAGTTGATGATCGACCTTCTCGAGGACGCAGATGTCCTGAACCACCAGGCCAGCGCCGTGGGTGTCGGCCAATCGATGTACGAGATCGAGAAGTACGTCGACGTGAACACGTTAGCGACTGCCCGCATCCTCGACATAATCGTCAACGACGACATCGAACTCGAGAAGATGGTGGTGGCGTCGTCGATGTCCATCTACGGCGAGGGTGAGTACTACTGTCAGGACTGCGAGAAATCCCGGCATCCCTCACTCCGGAGCGAAGAACAGATGGGTAGTGGCGGCTGGGAACACGTCTGCTCGGAGTGCGGTTCGACGCTCGAACCCGAACCGACGCCCGAGTCGAAGCCGCGGGATAGCACGAGCATCTACGCGATAACGAAGAAAGACCAGGAGGAGATGATGCTCTCCATCGGTCGCGCGTACGACATCCCGACCGTTGCGCTGCGTTACTTCAACATCTTCGGCAGCCGCCAGGCACTCGACAACCCGTACACCGGCGTCTGCGCCATCTTCTCGAGTCGCATCAAGAACGGTAATCCCCCGCTCGTCTTCGAGGACGGCGAACAGACCCGGGACTTCATTCACGTGAGTGATATCGCGAGAGCGAACCGACTTGCCGTCGAGTCCGACGCGGAAGACGTTGCTGTCAACGTTGGTAGCGGCAGTCCGACCACAATCAACGAAGTAGCTGAAACGCTCATAGACCTTTACGACAGGTCCGCTGAACTCGAACCCGAAATCGCGAACGACTATCGTCAGGGGGATATCCGCCACTGCTTCGCAGACCCGACGAAGGCCGACGACAAGCTCGGGTTCGAAGCCGAAATTGGATTCGAGGAGGGAATGCGTGAACTGGTCGAGTGGGGCCGTGAGCAGGAAGCAGAGGACAACTTCGAGAAGGCGCACCAAGAACTGGAAGAGAAGGGCCTAGTTGGTGAAGACTGAGGAGAAGAGGAATACCTTTGTCTTGGAAGTCTCACTGGCTCTGTATGAGCATGCCAGACGCAGTTCTCGTCACTGGCGGTGCGGGTTTCGTCGGCAGTCATGCCGTGGAGTACTACGCCGAACGAGGCGCCGACGTTACGGCACTCGACAACCTCAGTCGAGTCGACACACTAGAAACGGCGGACGATAGCCGGAACACGGCGGCGTACAACTGGAAGTACATTTCAGAGAACCATCCCGGTGTCGATCTCGTAGAGGGTGATATCCGTGACGAGGAACTTCTAGAAGAGGTTGTAGAGGGTCACGATGCAATTGTTCACACCGCAGGCCAGGTCGCCGTCACTGCCTCGATTCAGGACCCACGAACGGACTTCGAAGTGAACGCTCTCGGGACGTTCAACGTTCTCGAAGCAGCACGGAAAGCAGACAGTGATCCAGCAGTCGTGCTAGCATCGACGAACAAGGTGTACGGTGACAACGTCAACGGGATTCCAGTCCGTGAGGAGGACACGCGGTACCAGTACGACGACCCCGACTATCAGGACGGTATTCCGGAGTCACTATCTATCGACGACTGTGAACACACTCCATACGGGGTGTCGAAACTTACGGCGGATCTCTACGTACAGGATTACGCCGATCGGGGAGAAGTCGACGCTGCCGCGTTCCGAATGAGTTGCATCTACGGAACGCGCCAATTCGGCAACGAGGACCAAGGTTGGGTAGCTCACTTTGCCATCAGCACACTCCGGGACGAACCCCTCACCATCTTCGGCGACGGGAAACAGGTCCGAGACGTCCTCTACGTGAAAGACCTGATTCGAGCATACGACGCATTCCTCTCCGATCCGGAAGGGAAGCCGGCAGTGTACAACGTCGGTGGCGGGCCAGAGAACACCACTAGCTTACTAGAATTCCTCGATATACTGGAGGACGAGACCGGGAGAAGAACGGACATCTCGTACGACGAGTGGCGAGAGGGAGACCAGAAGGTGTACGTCTCGGACATTTCTCGTGCTCGGAACGAACTAGACTGGGAACCCCAGGTGGGATTTGAGGAGGGCGTCGGTAGGTTCATCGACTGGTGGAGCAACCGCTGAACTAAACCGTCGGGTCCCAGACGGGGTTCTAATCGATCAACGTCCCGATGCTTGCCCAAGCTTAGTGGATAGGGTGGCCCGGAAACTTCACAAGGCTTATTCGCGCGCTGGCCGCCCCTACGGGTAATGAGCGAGAAGACCGAAGCGTCGAGGGAGTCCTCCCTCTCCGTCGATACAGCCCTCGACGCTCTCGAAGACTGGTACCACGTGCCCGCGCTCGGCGCTGTGCTCGCGTTCATGCTATGGGTTCGGGTCCAGTCGTGGGAGAACTTCACGCGGAACGGGCAGGTGTACTTCTCCGGCAACGACGCCTGGTACCACTTCCGGCAGGTGATGTACACGGTCGACCACTGGCCGCAGACGATGCCGTTCGACGTCTGGACGGCATTCTCTACTGGGACATCAGTCGGCCAGTTCGGCACGCTGTTCGACCAGATCGTCGCGACGGCGGCGCTCGTCGTCGGCCTAGGCGACCCTTCGCAGAACACGGTCGCGATGACGCTGCTGTTCGCGCCCGCCGTCTTCGGCGCGCTGCTGGCCATCCCGGTCTACTTCATCGGGAAGCAACTCGGCGGCCGCATCGGTGGCGTCTTCGCGGCGGTCATCCTCGCACTGCTCCCCGGCTACTTCCTCCAGCGCAGCCTCGTCGGCGCGGCCGACCACAACGGCGCCGAGCCGCTGTTCCAGTCACTCGCCGTTCTCGGGACGCTCGTCGCACTACGGGTCGCCGAACGCGAGAAACCGGTCTACGAACAGTTCCTCGACCGCGACATCGCGGGCCTCCGGAGAGTCGTCGCCTGGAGCATCCTCGCGGGAGCCGCGGCTGCGGCTTACATGTGGATGTGGCCGCCGGGCATCCTCCTCGTGGGTATCTTCGGCGTCTTCTATCTCGTGAAGCTGACCAGCGACTACTACAGCGGTCGGAGCCCGGAGCACGTCGCCATCGTCGCCGCGGTGAGCATGGCGACGACCGCCCTCCTGATGCTGGTTACGCTCTCGACCACTAGCTTTTCGGCAACAGAGTTTGGGTTACTCCAACCGTTGTTCTCGCTGGCAGTTGCTGTGGGCGCCGTCTTTCTAGCATGGCTAGCACGGGAGTGGGACGAACGTGGGTTTACTAGCGCTTCGTTCCCGGTCACAGTGTTCGCTATAGTCATCGTCGGTGTGGGGGTAACCGCGGTTGCTCTACCGAGCTTCTGGGGTATGATGGAGTCGAATCTGCTTCGTTTCATCGGATTTAGTTCTGGTGCAGCACAAAGAACAATCGGCGAAGCCCAGCCGTTCCTCTCCCGGACGAACGCGTACGGTCTGGGGATGTTCGGCGTCATCTTCCTGGAGTACGGGCTCGCGTTCTTCACGGCGCTGCTCGCGGCGGCCATCATCCTGCTGCGTCCGCACCTCGAGAGCGGCAGTCTGAAGCGGCTCGCCGGCGCCGCTGTCGGCGTCGCGGTCGTTCTCCTCATGTTCGCCGCGCCCGGCTTCCCGGCGTGGATCGGCGATCTCTTCGGCATCGGCGGGCAGCTCACTGCACTCGGCATTGTCAGCATCACGCTGGCGGCCATCGCCGTGACCGGCGACTACGACGCTGGGCCGCTGCTGGTCGTCGTCTGGGGCGCGTTCATCACCTCGGCGGCGTTCACGCAGGTGCGGTTCAACTACTACCTCGTCGTGCCGGTCGTCGTGCTGAACGCGTACCTGCTCGCAAGCGTGCTCTCGGTGCTCGACCTCGACCGGCCCGCCTCGACCATCGAGGACGTGAGCTGGTACCAGGTCGGCACGGTCGTGATGGTCGTCCTGCTCGTGCTGGTGCCGGTCGCGGCACCCGCCCTCGCGGAGGCGACGAACAACGACTCCGTCCGAGGGAGCGCGTCGCCGATCACGCTGACGAACGCGAACAACCAGCAGGTGCCGCTGCGGTCTGCGATCACTGTCGGTTCGTCGAACGGTCCCGGCGCTGTCGTCCAGTGGGACGACGCGCTCGAGTGGATGCAGACGCATACGCCGACCGAGGGTGAGTTCGACGGCGCGTCGAACGCTGAGGCCATGGACTACTACGGGACGTACTCCCGGACTGGGGACTTCGACTACCCCGACGGTTCCTACGGCGTGATGTCCTGGTGGGACTACGGCCACTGGATCACCGTCGAGGGCCAGCGCGTGCCCCACGCCAACCCGTTCCAGCAGGGCGCGAACACGGCCGCGAACTTCCTGCTCGCCCAGAACGAGTCGGAGGCAGCGGATGTCCTCGCGGGCATCAACGAGGACGACGCGGAGACGAAGTACGTCGCCGTCGACTGGAAGATGATCATGCCGCCGCGTCCGGACCTCAGCTCCGGACAGTCGAAGTTCGGCGCGCCGCTGGTGTTCTACGATGGGCCGCGGGAGTTCAGCGGTAACGACTTCTACCGGGTCGCGTACAACGCCCAGTACGAGAACGGCCAGATCCAGAGCGCGCGCTACCTCCAGCAGGCGCCGCTCGTGAAGAGCCAGCCGTACTTCGAGTCGATGATGGTGCGGCTCTACCGCTACCACGGGAGCGCGAAGCAGGCCCAACCGACGGTGCTCGACTGGCGGGAGACCCGTACCAGCCGGACCGGACAGGAACTGCTCGTCTTCGACTCCTCGACGCCGAACGTCCAGCAGTTCGCCAACATGAGCGCCGCCGAGGCGTACGTCGCCAACGACTCGACGTCACAGATCGGTGGCTTCCAGGACGTCCCGACCCGGGACGTCGAGGCGCTCGAACAGTACCGGCTGGTGGGCGTGAGCGACGACAGCCTGGCGCCGGCGAACCTCATCCTGAACGGGGAGCTGAACTACGCCTACATGCCGACGTGGGTGAAGATGTTCGAGCGCGTCGAGGGCGCCGAGGTGACCGGCACCGCGCCCGCGAACACGACGGTGACCGCGACGGTGGAGCTGAACCTCACGCAGATGACGAGCAGTCAGGACGGCTCTCACCCGACGTTCACCTACAGGCAGCACGCCGAGACCGGTCCGGACGGCGAGTTCACGATGACGCTGCCGTACTCGACGACGGGCTACGAGAACTTCGGGCCGGAGAACGGCCACACGAACGTCTCGGTGCGCGCGGCCGGCCCCTACGAGTTCTCGACGGGGAACACGACCGCCGAAGACGGCCTGACGGTCGTGAACTGGAACGCGACGGCGGACGTGACCGAGGCGCAGGTGCTCGGCGAGTCCGAGGATTCGGTGACCGTCGACCTCGAGCGGAACGTCGTCGACGAACCCGAGGGCGCACAGAACAACACGTCCGCGTCTGTGAGCGCTCCGGACCCGTCGTCGATTACTGCCGAGGGCTCCTCGGACGCTACGGGCGACGGACCTGCTGACTCACAGCCGACGACTGCCGGGCTGACCGCCGCTGCACTGCCCGCCGTCGCCGGCCTCCTGGTCCATCGTACTGGCTGATGGCGGCTAGTGACTGGGCCGCCGTCTACCTGAAGGGCGCGGCGATGGGCGCGGCGGACGCGGTGCCGGGCGTCTCCGGCGGGACGATAGCGCTCATCACGGGCATCTACGAGCGCCTCGTCGGCGCGCTCGCGGCGCTCGACCCGCGGGAGGCCGTGGGGCTCCTTGCGCTCGTGCCGGACCTCGGGAACGACGGCGTCCGCGCGGAGTTCGGGGGGACGCTCTCGGAGATGGAGGTTCCGTTCCTCGCGATTCTCGGAATCGGCGTGCTGAGCGCCGTCGTCACGGTGGCGAACCTCGTGGAGGTCGCCTACCACGACTACCCCGGGCTCACGTTCGCGTTCTTCTTCGGTCTCATCGCGGCTTCGGTCGTCGTGCTGTTCGACGAGGTGTCCGCGGACACGCCGGGCCGAGTGCTCGCGGGCGTCCTCGGGTTCACCCTCGCGTTCGTGCTCAGCGGGCAGGCGCAGGGCGACGCGCTCCCGGGCGGCCTGCTCGTCATCTTCGTCGTCGGGGCGTTCGCCATCTGTGCGATGGTGCTGCCGGGCGTCTCGGGGTCGCTCATCCTGCTGACCGTCGGGAAGTACGAGACGATGACGGGAGCGGTGAGCGCCACGACGGACACCCTGTTCGCGGGCGAGTTCGGGCAGGCGGTCGACCCGCTGACGACGCTCGTCGTGTTCATGTTCGGTGCGCTCGTGGGCATCCTGTCGTTCGCGCGGGTCGTCCAGTGGGCGCTGGACACCTACCGCGCAGCGACGCTGACGTTCCTCGTGGCGCTGATGGCGGGTGCGCTCCGCGCGCCGGCCATCCGCATCGCCGACGCGACGCCCGAGTGGACCGTCGCCGCTGCGGTGCCGCTGCTCGTCTCCGGCGTGGTCGGCGCCGGCCTCGTGCTCGCGCTCAACGCCGCGACCGGGGAGCTGGACTACTGACGGCCGAGGCGTTTTCTTCGTCGCGGACCAACGGGCAGTCATGAATGGCACGTTCGAACGCGACACCGTCGCCCAGGTCGCGTCCACCCTCGGCGTGAGCGAGTCCGGCCTCGCCTCTGCCGCCGCGTCGGTGCAGGCGGCCGTCGATGACTACCCGGGCACGACCGTCGACGGCCTCGTGTACGAGTGGCGCCAGGCGTTCCGCGAGGACCCGCTGGTCGAGCGGACAGGGGCGCGCTGGGTGCTGCGCGTCCCCGAGCGCGTCTGGGAGGACCTCTGTAACCGAGCCGGCGTGCGGGACGACTTGCGCCTCGCCCTCGCAACGCTCCACGGGACCGAGTCTGCCGAAAAGGATGACGAGGCGGACGACGACGTGGACCGCGTGACGCTGGTGCTGGGTCGCGCCTGAGCAGACTCAGTCGTCACGGACGTCGGCGTCGGCGGGGTTCGCCGCGTCGAACTCGTCGACGAGTGCGTCCAGTTCCGCCGGGTCGTCGTGGCCGACCAGCGGTTCGGCTGCGGTCCGGCACGGCTCGGCCACTCCGAGACGGTCAGCGACGTGGTCGGCGGTGGCCTCGGCCATCAGCCGGTAGGTCGTGAGTTTCCCGCCGACGATGGTGGTCAAGCCTGGAACGCCGTCCCGGTCGGCGTGGTTGAGCAGGTAGAAGCCCCGAGAGATGGCGCGAGCGTCCTCGCCGTAGGACCGCGGGCTGTACAGCGGGCGGACGCCCCAGTACGCGCGTTCGACCTCGTGGTCGTCCAGTTCCGGCAGGAGCGCGCGACACTCCGCGAGGACGCGCTCGACCTCCGCCTCGTCCTCGGGGACGTCGTCGGGGTCCGCGACTTCGACGCTGGTCGTGCCGAGGACGACGCGGTCGGCGTGGGGCACGACGATGTCGCCGTCGGCGGCGGGCCGACAGCGGTTCAACACCGTGTCGAGGTCCGCGTACTCTACGACGACCATCGCGCCCTTCGTCGGGTGGAGGTCGAGTTCGACGCCGGCCGTGGCGGCCAGCGAGTCGGCCCACGCGCCCGTCGCGTTGACGACGTGGTCGGCGTCGATTCTGCCGACGCCTCGCACGTCTGCACCGACCACGCGCCCGTCTTCGACGAGGAGACTGCGGACCGGGGTGTGCGTGTGGACGCTCGCGCCGTGGCCGCGGGCGTCCGCGGCGGTCGCTGCGACCAATCTCGAGGGGTAGACGACACCGTCCGGGACTTCTGCCACTCGCTCGGTGTCCGCCGAGAGTCCTGGTTCGTCCGCGCGGGCCGCCTCGCCGTCGCGCACGTCGACGGGGATGCCGACGTCGCGGCAAGCAGCGACCTTCCGCTCGAAGTAGTCGGGGTCGTCGCCGGGGAGTTGGACGAAGAACCCACCCGTGGCGTCGACGCAAGCGCCCGCGATGTCGCGGAGGATTCGGCTCTCCGCGATGCACTCCGCGGCGCCCTCTGGGTCGGTGTCGGCGTAGCGCGCGCCGCTGTGGAGCAGGCCGTGCGAGCGCCCGGAGGTACCGCTCCCCAGGCTGCCGCGCTCGACGAGGGTCACCTCCACGCCGCGCATCGCGAGGTCGCGGGCGACCCCGACGCCGGTCGCTCCCCCGCCCACGACGAGGACGTCAGTCTCGTGAGTCACGTCCGGAGTTCTGCGTGCTGGCACTTGGACGTACCGAGAGCGCTCGCGCCGGTCGGGTGGCGGCGACCGTTCACGCGACCGAGTCCCGAATCCACGCGCCGAACTCGGGCGCCACGTCGTCCTCGTCGAAGCGCTCGACGCAGGGGACGTCGTAGGTGTGGACGCGTTCGACGGACGCGGCGAGGTCGTCGTACGCGTCGTCGGTGGTCTTCGCGAGCAGGATGGCCTCGTCGTCAGTGACCACGTCGCCCTCCCAGCGGTACACCGAGCGGCAGTCGACGACGTTCACACACGCGGCGAGTTCTTCAGTGACGAGTCGCTCGGCCAGGTCGTCGGCCGCGTCTTGGGGTGCGGTGACGTAGGCTGTCGGCATGGCTGGGAGGTGGGAAGCGGACGGCAAAACGGCGTCGGCCGTCGGCGGTTGGTCGTCCCTGCGGGACTCGCTGGCTCAGTCCTCGTACGCGAGGCTCATGATCCACTGCGAGAAGGCGTCGCCCTGCGGGTCGACCTCCTCCTCGCCGACGAACGGCGACAGCATCTCGCCGGCCATCAACAGCGAGAAGTCGAGGTTGCGCTCGTCGATGACGGGCGTGATGAGGTAGGTGGTGTTCCCCTCGTGGACGCTCTCCTCGCGCTCGACGAGGCCCTTCTCCTCCAGTTTGGAGGCGATGCGACTCCCCTTCCGCGAGGAGACGTCGAGTTCCTTCCAGAACTCGCTCTGGTGGATACCGAGCGTCTCCCGGACGAGTTCGAGTCCGTGCTGCTCGTCCTCCGAGAGTTCCGCCTCGGTGGCTTCGGCGCTCATATGCGTGATACGTACCGCGACCCGTTTAAATGTGGTCGTTCACACGCCGGTAGTCGTTCTCACAAGGCGGGCCCTCGGCGAACTCGTAGTCGACGCTCCCATCGGCCGAGATTGCGAGCAGGGACGACGAGCGCGTGCCGTAGCCGTCGTGGTGGAGGCAGACGCCGGCGTCGTGGTCGCGCATTGTCGTCCGGGCGGCGTCGTGCCACGCGGCCCGCGAGTCGTGGCCAGACAGCGCGTCCCGCACCCAGCGGGACTTCTCGGTGGCGTCGTCGTATCCCGCGTTCACCACCGCGTGCGTGCCGGGGTCGAGGTCGTGGGTGCGGAGCACGCCGTCCCACTCCAGCAGCACGCAGTCCTCGCCGTCCGCGAGCAGGAGGTTGAACCCCGAGTAGTCGCGCTCGGCGAGCTCGCGCTCGACGCGCTGGAGGGCGTCCATCGCGCTCTCGGCGCCGAGCGCGTCGGTCACGAGCAGGCCACGCGAGCGCTCGCCCTCGACGTCGGCAGGACGGTTCGTGACGCCGACGAAGACGCGGTGTTCGTTCACGCCGATCCACGTTCCGCCGGCCTCCTCGTCGCGGGGCATCAGAACGCGGGGCTGGTCCCCGCGGACGGCGGGCGGCGAGGACGGCCGGCCGACTGCCTCGTCACGGTTCGCGGCGACCACCAGTGGCGCGTCGTCGAACTCGCACCACGCGAGAGCCAGCGTACACACGGGCCACCGTAGGGGCCGCCCGCACTTAGTTCTCGTCGGCGAGCGCGCGCCGAACGGCCTCGCGGTCGACCGTCCCCGAGGCTGTCCGTGGGAGTTCCTCGGCGAACGCCACCACGCGGGGGCGCTTGTAGCCCGCGAGACGGTCCTCGCAGAACGCTTCCAGGGCCTCGACGGTCACGTCGCCCGCCGGGACGACGAGTGCGCCCACCCGCTCGCCCCACTCGTCGTCCGGGACGCCGACGACCGCGGCTACCTCGACGCCGGGGTGGGACTTCAGCACGTTGCCGACTTCTTCCGGGTGGACGTTTTCGCCACCAGTGACTATCTGGTCGGCCCGCCGCCCGCCGACGTGGAGGAAGCCGTCCGTGTCGACGCGCCCGCGGTCGCCCGTCCGCAGGCCGAACTCGCAGAACGACTCTCCTCTCCCGCCTACGTATCCTGGGGTGACCGTCGGGCCCGACACGACGAGTTCGCCGACCTCGCCCTGGGACACGGGGTTGCCGTCGTCGCCGACGACGGTCACCTCGGTGCCGAGCAGCGGGCGGCCGACGCTCTCCGGCCGCTCTCGCGCCTGCTCAGGACGGAGCGTCGCGACCTGGGAGGCGGTCTCGGTCATCCCGTACGTGGGACAGACCGGCACGCCGGCGTCGAGCGCGCGCTCCACGAGTTCGGGGGGCGTGGGCGCACCGCCGACGAGCGCGAACCGCAGCGAGTCGGACACCTCGCCCGAATCGAGTAGCCGGCGGAGCATCGTCGGGACGAGCGAGACGCCGGTGCAGTCGTAGTCGTCGAGGGCGGCCAGCGTGTCCGCGGCGTCGAACCCGCGGGTCAGGACAGCGGTCGTACCGTAGAGCGCCGACCGGAGGACGACCGAGAGGCCGCCTGTGTGGTACATCGACAGCGGGCAGAGCCAGCGGTCGTCGGGGAGCACGCCGAGGCGGAACGCCGACGCGACGGCGCTCGCGGCGACGTTCCCGTAGGTGAGGCGAACTGCCTTCGGCGACCCCGTCGTTCCGGAGGTGAACAGGAGCGCGCGGGTGTCGCTCCACGCGAGGTTGGCGGCCTCGAACTCCGCTGTGTTCCTGCCCGCGAGTTCCGGCAAGTTCCCTGCGTCGACGCTCGCGACGGGCGCGTCGAGTTCCCGGGCGTCGTCAGCAGTTTCCGCCTCGCAGACGACGGAGACCGGTTCGACAGCCCGCACCTGCTCCTGGAGTTCCGGGACGGCGAGGCGCGCGTTCAGCGGGACGAGGGTGGCGCCGAGGCGGGCGCAGGCGAACGCCAGTCGGGCGAACGCGGGCCGGGTCTCCATCAGCACGCCGACGCGGTCGCTGGATTCGACGCCGAGCGCCGCGAGTCGGCCCGCAGTCACCTCGACCGCGTCGTCGAGTTCGTCGTACGTCCACGCCTCACCGTTCTCCGCGTCGATCAGCGCCGTGGCGTCGGGGTTGCTCGCCGTCTGCAGCGCGACCGCGTCACGCATCGAAGGCCCCCTCGACGCCGTGTCCCGGTGCGTCCGGGACCGCCATCCGACCGTCCTCGACTGGCGCGGGGTCCGGGGCGAGGTCTTCAGCGAGGCGGTCGGCGGTGGCGAGCCCACAGGCCGGGAGGTCGGGGACGCTCGCGGCGAGGTGGAGCGCTGCGGTCCGCGCGACGACGGCGTCGATTGTCGTGGTCACGACGGGTTCGACGCCCGCCTCGCGAGCTTCGAGGGCGGCCTGGCGGGCGCGGTCGACGCCGCCGAGCGCCATCGGCTTCAGCACGACGTAGTCCGCCGCGTCGAGGATGGCTCCGAACTCGTGGGTGACCAGCGCCTCGTCGAGCGCGACGCCGACGCCGTCTTCCTCACCCAGGCCGCGGTGCCCCTCCAGGTCGTCGGCCGAGAGCGGTTGCTCGACGTACGACACGTGGAAGTCCCGCAGCCGGTCGAACGCCTCGCGGGCGCGCTCCCGGGACCACGCGCCGTTCGCGTCGGCGCGCAGCGTGGCGTCCGTCTCGTCGTGTGCGGCGCGCAGCCGTTCGACGTCCTCGTCGAGCGAACGCGCGCCGACCTTCACCTTCACCGTCTCGAAGCCCGCGTCCGCAGCGTTCCGGACGGCGTCGGCCGTGTCCGCCGCGCTCGCGTCGCCGACCGTCGCGTTCACCGTCACCGTGTCGGCCGGGTCGTCCGCGAGGTACGCGGCGAGCGGGACGCCCGCTTCCCGGGCCTCGGCGTCGAGTTTCGCCAGTGAGACGGCGTGGCGGGCGGCGGGGGCGCCCTCGCAGGCGTCGAGCGCGCCCGCCCAGTCGTCGGCGGCGTCGGCGTCACGGAGCGCGCTCCCGCAGTCGTCCTGGGACTCCGTCCACCCGGGGAGCGGGGTGGCCTCGCCGACGCCGCCGTCTCGAGCGAACAGGAACCCCGAGCGGTTCTCGATGGTACCTCTCGCCGTCGGGAGCGGTCGCGCCAGGGGGAGGGTGAAGGCTCGAATCATACTGCGAACCCGGCGGCGAACAGCGCCGAGTACACCGCGAGTAATTGGCCGGTGCGAGAGAGCGCGGGGTTGAGCGCCTCGCCGTCGGTCCGCGAGAGCAGCGTGCGGGTCACCGAGACGGCGAGCGGGAGCGAGAGCAGCGGGAAGAAGACGGCCGCGCTGTACCCCTCGACGTAGAACCAGAGAGGCACGACGTAGGCGAGCGCGAGCAGCGCGACGAACTGGACGCGAGAGGCGGTGTAGCCGAACCGGACCGCGAGCGTGCGCTTGCCCGTCGTCGCGTCCTCCTCGCGGTCGCGGACGTTGTTCACGACGAGGATGTCCGTCGAGAGGGCCGCCACGGGGAGGCTGGCGACCAGCGCCGCCGTCGTCACAGTCCCCGGCGGAATCGTCGTCGTCAGCGGGTCGGCGAGGTGGGTGACGGCCTGCACGTAGAAGGTGCCGGTGACGGCGACCACGCCGAAGAAGACGAAGACGAACAGGTCGCCGAGGCCGTGGTAGCCAAGCGGGTACGGGCCGCCGGTGTACGCGATGCCGGACGCGACGCTAGCGAGGCCCACGACGACAATCGGGAGGCCACCGACGTAGACGAGGTAGGTGCCGTCGAGGATGGCGAGCGCGAACGTCGCGTACATCGCGAACTTCACGCGCTCGGGTTCGATGAGGCCGCCCGCGGTGACCCGCGTGAACCCCTCGCGCTCGTCGGTGTCCGCGCCCTGGACGGCGTCGTAGTAGTCGTTCGCGAAGTTCGTGCCGACCTGTATCAGCGCCGCGCCGACGAGGGCGGCGAGCGCCGGGAGCGCCGCGAACAGGCCCGCGTGGACCGCGAGCCCTGTCCCGACGACGACGGGTGCGGCGGCCGCCGGCAACGTGTGCGGGCGGGCCGCCATCAGCCACGCCTGCCGGCGCGTCACGTCAGCCGTGTCGCTCATTGCTCGGCTCTACGGACAGCGGTACAAAAGCGGTGGCGGTCGGTCGTCGGCCTTCCGAGTCGTCACCTCCGGCGCCAGAGATACGTGTTAGCACCCCTCTATGTCAGATTGTGGTACGAACCCAGCGTTTATACAGACGACCGGTCGTTGGTGGCACGAATGTCCATCCCCTCGGCCCGGGCCGATAGCCGGGCGCCGGCGCGGATACTCGGGACGAGCGTCGTCCTCGGTCTCCTCATCGTCGCCGACGCCGTCGTCCGGCTCCTCGGCTCCCCGGAGGAATCTGCGGTTTTCCTCGCCTTCGACAGCGCGTTCCTCGTCGGGGTGGCGACGATGGTGCCGTTCCTGGTGGGTATCGCGTACGCCGGATACTGGCTGGCGGGCAGCGACCTCGACCCCCAGCGGTTCGGGCGCATCTGGCGTTGGACGGTCGTCGGCGCCGTCGTGTCTGCCGTCCTGAACCTGGCTCTCATGACCGTGCTCCCCGTCGACTCCGCGCTCATGGGGTTCGCTTGGCTCCGCTGGGCCGTCGCAGTTGGTGCGGGCGTCGGCGTCCTCATCGGCGTCGTCGAGGCCCGGGCCATCCAGGCAGCGACGGACGCCGAACGCACCGAGGTCCACGCCGAACACCTCGAGGCCCAGCGTGACCTGCTGGACTACCTCAACAGCCTCCTGCGCCACGAGGTGTTGAACGCCTCCAACGTCATCTCGGGGTACGCGTCGCTTCTGAAGGACGACCACGACCAGGAGACGCCCGTGTACGAGCACAGCGACACGATACACCGCCGCAGCGAGGAGATAACGAGAGTCATCGAGGACGTCCGTGTCCTGCTGCTCGCGACCGACGGGGAGGCGACGGCTGAACCCGTCGACCTCACGGAGACGCTCGTCGAGGAGGTCGCGAAACTCCAGGACCTCGACGAGACCGTGGTGGTCGAGACGTCGATGCCCGAATCAGTTCACGTCTGGGCGGACCCGTTGCTGCTCCGCGTGTTCGGGAACCTGCTGGCGAACGCCGTCGAGCACAACGACAGCAGCCCGCCGAGGGTGTCCGTGAGTGTGGACGCGGCCGACGACCGCGTGACCGTCGATATCACAGACAACGGTCGTGGCATCCCCGAGGAGGAGGTCGAGACGCTGTTCGACCGCCCGTCACAGCGGACGGCCGACCACGGGTTCGGGACGCACCTCGCGGCCAAACTCGTCGAGCAGTATGGGGGCTCAATCGAACTGGTGGAGACGGGGGCAGCGGGCAGCACGTTCAGGGTAACACTCCCGCGAGCGACGGCGTCCAGTGAGCCGGGGCAATCGCCAGCCGACCCCACCTCCTCGTTCGGCACGTCCGTCGACTGAACGGCGGGCCGGCGGGAAGTACCCGCACGGCACACGACGACCCGTGCGCCGTCAGGTTGCCCGTGCGGTGTCTTATGGGAGACGACGAATAAGTGACCGATACGCCTCGGCGGCGGTCGAAAAAGGGTGGCCTAGAGGGTTCTCGGGTCGGCGAATCCGGCCGGAACGAGCGCTAAGGGCTGGTACAGTGGACACCGACGGGACAAAGCCGACGTTACTTGATTAACTATCTCGCCGGCTTTTCTGTCTCAGAACCCAACGGATTCGCGCAGGTACTACGACTCATGGTCAAGACATCTCACTCAGAGCGTGGCGTAGAGAGTTCGCGACGATCGATCCTCAAAGCAGGCGGTGCAGCGACGCTCGCTTCCCTGGTCGGACTCTCGGGGAGTGCGGTGGCCCAGGAGGGCGACGGCGGCGGCAACCAGAGCGGGACGAGCGCCTGGATGTTCAACGACGAGGCCCGTCCCGGCGCCGTCTTCCGCGTCCAGTCGCCGGAGCTGGAAGAACCGCCGAGCCTCGACGCCGTCGAGGGCGACGCCGCACAGGCACTGGAGGGGGTCTCCGTCCGTGTCGTCGAGTACTTCAACACCAACGAGGAGGTCCTGCTGTTCCTCCCGCCGGACGTGCAGGTCGAGGAGGGCGAGCTGTACCAGCTGAGCGAGAACCTCCAGTTCGTCGACGGCGGCGGTGCCGAGGGAATCGTCCAGGTCCAGTTCCAGACCGTCGACGACCAGGAGTTCACCTTCGACCTCGTGGACAACAACCAGGTCGAGGTGCTCGACGAGGGTGGCGAGGGCGCGCTGCGGCCGCGGAACTTCTCGCCCGGCTCGATCTTCCGGGTCGTCTCCGGTCAACAGGGGTGGGTTCCCGACGACGTCGCACAGAGCGGGCTGTTCACCGACTACAACACCCACCACGCCCAGTACCTCGGGGCGGACGACGAGTTCCTCTTCTTCCCACAGGAGGACGCGACGGTCGAGGACGGGGCCATCTACACTGTCCAGGAAGAGTGGGAGCTGTTCAATCCTGCCGGGAACCTGGTCGCCGTCGAGTTCAACCGCGTGAACGAGGACAGCGTCCCCATCGAGGACCAGTACCTCTGAGTCGGACCGAAGGGCGAGGAGCGACCCGCCGACTGAATCTGTTTCGATTTTTCGACGGGGGTCCGCGACACTCGTCCTGAATCGGCCTGCGGTATTGGCCGACGGGTGCCATCACGCATACGGACGTGCGGCGAAAACGATGTGTATGGTCGACGTCGCTGGTCACCTCGGGATGGCGCTCATCTGGCTCGCTCCGGCGTGGTTCATTCTCGACACGCCGAAAACAGCCGCGACGTTCGTCGGTGTTGGCGTCTGGTTCGGAATGCTCCCGGACACCGACCTCTACCTACGGCGCGTCTTCGAGACCGTCAAACACCACGGCATCATGCACACCATTCTGGCGGTGACGCTCTTGGCGGCCGTCATCGGCCCCCTGGTCGGCCTGGTTCTCCGGCGAACGCTCGGCGACTCGGAGTGGTTCTCCCCCGACACGGCGTGGGACGCCTACTCGTTCGGGTTCGTGATGGTGTGGGTCGCCGGCCTCGCCCACATCTTCGCGGACATGCTGTCGGCCCCCGACATCGCCGAGGCCACCGAGCCGTTCTGGCCGCTCTACCAGCAGTCCCTCGGCATCGACATCGTCTGGTACAACAACCCGTGGTTCAACTGGGGGCTCCTCGTCGCGGGCGTCGTCCTCAACGTCGCGCTCTACTACTCGAAGACCCACTCGACCAACCCCTCGGCCGTCCAGAGCTGATGGACGTCGGCGCTCCCACGCTGCTCAGTAGTGCCAGGGGTACTTCGAGAAGTCGGGCTCCCGGCCCTCCATGAACGCCTCGCGGCCCTCCCTGGCCTCGTCGGTCATGTAGCCGAGTCGGGTCGCCTCGCCCGCGAACACCTGCTGGTCGACGAGGCCGTCGTCGGCCATATTGAACGCGTACTTCAGCATCCGCATGGCCGTGGGCGACTTGCTCGCCATCTCGTCGGCCCACTCCAGGGCCACGTCCTCGAGGTCGTCGTGGGGAATGACTTCGTTGACCATCCCCATGTCGGCGGCCTCCTCGGCGGAGTAAGTCTTCCCGCGGAAGAATATCTCGCGAGCCTTCTTCTGGCCGACCTGCTTGGCGAGGTACGCGGAGCCGAAGCCGGCGTCGAAGGAGGCGACGTCCGGGTCCGTCTGGAGGAACTTCGCGTGCTCCTCGCTGGCGAGGGTCATGTCACAGACAACGTGGAGCGAGTGGCCGCCGCCGACTGCCCACCCGGGGACGACGGCGACCACGGGCTTGGGCATGAAGCGGATTGCGCGCTGGACTTCGAGGATGTGGAGGCGGCCCGCCTTCGCCTCGCGCACCGAATCGTCCTCCGCGGCGCCGGCCTCGTCGTCGTCGCGGTACTCGTAGCCGGAGTCACCCCGGACAGACTGGTCGCCGCCCGAGCAGAACGCCCAGCCGTCGTCCTCTGGGCTCGGGCCGTTGCCCGTCAGGAGCACGCAGCCCACGTCGGCCTGGCGCTTGGCGTGGTCGAGGGCCTCCGCGAGTTCGTCGACGGTGCCAGGGCGGAAGGCGTTGCGCACCTCGGGGCGGTCGAACGCGATGCGCACGGCGTCCACGTCCGTGCCGCGGTGGTACGTCACGTCCTCGAAGTCGACGTCGTCGACCGCCTCCCAGCGGTCGGGGTCGAAGAGCTCGGAAACCATACCGGGCGTCCGCGGGCGGCGGGCAAAAGCGTTTGTACAGCAGCCGCGCGAGGACCGCGCATCGACCCGCACGCTTATGGACTGGCCCGGGGACCGACGAGTATGGAGTTCGGTGCGCTGTGGCGGGAGTGGCGGGCGACCGCCGCGGGCGCGCTCGCCGGCGTTCTCGCGTTCTGGGTGGGCTTCGTCGCCACACTCGCCGTCCAGTACGACGAGGTCCGGGAGTCCGCTGGCGTCGTCGAGGACGTCGCAGCGCGCCTCGGCGCCGACGGCGGGGAGCTCTTTCGGAGCGTCGCGGAGTGGCTCCAGCCGGACCCCGTGCAGCTCGTCGGCTGGTTCTTCTACGGCAGCCACTACGTCCCCCTGGAGTTCCGCGGGTCGCTGCTGGGCAACACGGTGCACCGAACGGTCGACGTCCAGGAGACGGCCGTCTGGGACTCCCTGCTCGTGCTCGTCCCGCCCGGCGTCCTGCTACTCGCAGGCTTCCTGCTCGCCGCACGCACCGCCGACGAACGACCCGTCAGCAGTCCCCTCACCGGTGTCCGAATCGCGCTCGGCTACGGTGGCACCGCCGTCGCCGTCGTCTCCGCCGTGTCGTACTCGCGCAGCCTCGGCTTCGCGTCGATGACGGTCGGGCCGGACCCGACGACGGTGGCGCTCTACTGCACGGGATACGCGGTCGCGTTCGGAACAGTCGGCGCCGCGCTACACGGCGCCTACGTCCAGGGCGACTAGTCAGAGCAGGTCGGCCACTCGTTCTTCGAGGCGCTCGCGCTCGCGGTGACTCCGTTCGGCGTCCGTCCGCACCTCGATCACCTGCGTCCCCGGCGAGTCGAGGGACTGCCCGTAGGCGTCGCGGAACGCCGAGAGCGTCTCCACGCGGTAGAACTCGAGGTCGTAGGTGTCGCCCGTGGGCGCGAAGTCGAGGCCGTGTGGCGTCTTGAACTGGCCGGTGAACGGCGGGTCGAACGCCTCGATGGGGAGCATGTGGAAGATGCCGCCGCCGTCGTTGTTGAGCAGGACGACCGTCGCGTCCACGCCGCAGCGTTCGAGCGCGAGCAGGCCGTTCGAGTCGTGGTAGTACGCGAGGTCGCCCGTAATCAACACGAGCGGGTCGTCGGTCGCGCTCCCCGCGCCGAGCGCCGACGAGGTGACGCCGTCGATGCCCGACGCGCCGCGGTTGCCGAGCACGGTCAGGTCCGCCGCCCGCGGGCGAGCGAAGCGGTCGAGGTCACGGACCGGCATGCTGTT
>Ga0075106_1000183_pt1 | contig 35357 bp, 33 predicted proteins | sample AntDeeMetag02WF4_FD_69796 | JGI IMG/M metagenome (GOLD analysis project Ga0075106, IMG submission 69796) | Saline lake microbial communities from Deep Lake, Antarctica - Antarctic Deep Lake Metagenome 02WF4 | ecosystem: Environmental > Aquatic > Non-marine Saline and Alkaline > Saline | place... | reverse complement strand
GTTATTGTTATAAAATTTTTCATTTTAAATTATTTTTTATTTTAAATTTATTTACAATCAATTTCTTCTTCACAGGACTGAAAAATTGATTTTCTATCATCTAAGCCTTTATCGCCGCCATTAACCAATTCAGTAATTTCTCTGACGGTAGTATCAGTATCTATATCCTTGTTGTCCATTACATTTTCTTCAAAAAACCATAAGGCACTAATAACAGCTATTTTCAAATCATCAGTTACTAAATCAGGATTTGAAACCAGGTTAACCGAATTGTCATATTCATTCTGATAAAATGTATTAAAATTAGTGTGATTTCTGTTGAAAACTTGTCCATAAATTGTCGGCACCAAGAAAAGGCTGTCCAGTTTCCATATAATCTGCAACATCGTAATCCACGCTTGATTCAAACCGGTCAACCCCCCGGGCATAAAAAGTATAAGCACCGTTAAAGCCACTATTGGGCTCAAAAGAATAGCCTATTTTTCTATAAGCCATTTTCTGATGCTGTAAATTAACAAATAGGCAATTATTGAATAGATTATAAAATCTTCAATTAAAGCAAAATTAATACGCTCTCCACTGGGGAAATAGGTTTTTTTAATTGGAAATTCAAAATTATTAACATATAAAAGAGACATAAATATTAATATAGACAATATTAACCAAACGTAAATATTTTTTAATTCCTTCAAAAATTTTACCCGAAGAATAAAGTAAAATATGATCACGGCTAAAATATATGCCCAAAAGCTCCATAAAAACTGCCAGATAAATACTTGTCGGGACCTTATGAATTCCCCCCAAATATAAGCTCTCGGTTTGACGGGTATCATAGTTGTAAATTCTATAAAAGCCTGTATCAGATGCTTACATAAAAATAACAGCAAGGCAATACCGATGATTTTTAAGATGATCCAAATATATTTCATGTCCTTGTCTTTAAATCGCAACCCAGATCACTTATCGGTTTATTGCCTTTTAAAACTTCTTTGATTTCAGTGCAATTTGGTTTATTTCGATTCTAAGAATTGAAAATAAATTATGATTTTCCGAAGGTGTAAAACCCTACCATTAAACACAGCTTTAATAAGTTAGATGAGTTTTATTTTTTTTGATAATACAGGCATAGATAATGCGACCAGCGTATATGTAACAACTCCTTTAACAAAAATCATATTTAGGCCCCGATAAGGATTTTGCCTTAACGTGTAATTTATAATAATTGGCTCTTCATAAGCGGAATAAATTAAATATAAAATCAAAACAAGCAAAAAACCGGTCCAGAATTTTTTTGGCCAAGAACTTAAAAAGTCCAATTTAGTTAAAAAGTAAAATAAAGTGAGCACAGCTATATAAATCCAGATTCCATAAATAAACTCCAAAGCGACATAAACTTTTGAAAATCCCCAAAAACCACCGGTTTCAGGGTCTCTTGGAAAAAATTTAGCCGAGGCATCTATTAGTTTAAAATAATCTATAAAAAAGGTTGCTATAGTTTTAACCAAAAACAATAGGATTGAAATTAATATAATCTTTAAGACCTTCATCGCAAATTATTATTAATTTGGTTTTTAATCACACCCTAAATCGCTAATGGGTTTATTGCCGTTTAAAACTTCTTTCACCTCTTCCCAATCAGGTCTGCTTATAACCTGAGGGGCCATATTTGCAACACCATTGCCATTATTATCGTCGTTACAGAAGTCCTGTAGTTTCTGTTGAAAACTGGTCCATAAATTGTCGGCACCAAGAAAAGGCTGTCCGGTTTCCATATAATCAGCCGCATCGTAATCCACGCTTGACTCAAACCGGTCAACCCCCCGGGCATAAAAAGTATAAGAGCCATTGAAGCCACCGTTCGGATCGTAAGAATAACCAATCTCGCGATTACCACTTAGAGGATGAGTCAAATCCCAAGGCGCTTCAATAGTAGTGAAAAACTTTTCTTATTTCATTGCTTCGTCAGAATCAAATTTTCTGGTATGGAAAATTCACTATCGTCAGGTTCAGTGCCATCTTCACAAGGTAATTTTTGAATGCCCGATGTTGTGTTTATTCGGTTCCATCTTAATTTTGCTGGATTCCCGCCTAAAAATTCGAGGACCAAATCAGCATTCCGGCTTCTATGACAAGAAGTTAATGATGGTTCGTTATAGCTCAACTGAATTTCATTTGTGGAATTAATTATATTTCCAACGATTAGGCCTTTCTGACTATTAAAAGTATTATATTTAACGAATCCATTTACTTTCAGTTTTATTCGTACTATGAGTGCATCGTCAAAGTTATCATTTTCATAAGCCCCTCTATTTAGAGACCGATGAGCCATCTCAGAAATACTAATAGTTAATTCAATATTAGTATTTTGGTGTTTCCAGTTACCCATAAATTTATCAAACAAGTTGTTTTCATCTTTGTAATAAATTGGTTTATTGGGATCTAATATTGTGTTATTCTCAAATCTATCTTCAATTGGAACAATTTGTTCATTTGGTGGTATTTGAGCTCTTACATTGCCCAAAATTAAAAAGGCAAAAATAATTATACTGAATTTTATTATTGATTTCATAGTGTTGTTTTTTATAAAGATTCCCATTCGTATTCCCCGTTATTATTTTTAAACGCTCTAAATACGGATATTCCCGAATCTAACCTTTTAAAGAAATTGGTGAAATTTAATTCAAATAATGCTTCTCTCTGCGAATTTGGACAATTGCCACATTGATCAAGCGTTTTGTTTATAACTTCAATCTGAAATTGCTCTTTTAAAAATTCAATAAAAGTCTGTCCGTTACTAATGTCATTTCTTCCGTCCAAAAATTCATTTACTTTTTCTGGGTTTTCAATACGCAAAGCATATAGACCCCGTTTTGAAACCAGAATACTGGTCACATCTTCTGAATTTTCAGACCCTAAAACTTCCTTATCTTTAAAAAATTTTGCAAAGCCAAAAATATCTTTGACACTCATCACGGGCGCGACGGCTTCATTTGTATTAATCTCGAGAGGGTGCGAATGTATTCTCACCAAAGAACTCTCAATAACCGGTGGAAACTGAGAGCCGTCTACTTCAAGATCACTTTCAGGAACAATATATTCAGAAAAACTGTCGTCTTCTTGCAGCCTAAACTCACTAGCTTGTTCGGAATTTGAAGTATTGACATCTTCTGCCATTTCATCTATTCTATTTTCAATTTTAGAATTGTCAAGAAAACTGTTCAAACGTTCAATATCTGTTTCTGGCTCTTCCGGTTCCTCAGGATCATAAGGTTGAACTACAACACCACCACAATCTGGGGTAAAGCAATCATCAGTCTCATCTGGCGGATCCTGGTCGTTATCACCATCATCGGGGTTTGGCGGTGTTCCGCCGCCGCCAGAATCACCACCGCCACCACCGGTTATGGGATCACCTCCTGAACCGGGGGACCCGGGGCCACCGCCACCGCCATCGCCACCACCAGGGCCACCGCCCCCAGGACCTTTGCTTGGGCAAGGGGTTAATACATCAGCCGTTGTAAATGTATCGAATGCAGAACCTTCTCCAAGCCAAAAATCACACTCACTCCCTTGATCTGCCGTATGCTTACCACTCGCGCACCTATGATGTACAGTAATTATAACGGTAGTCCAGCAAGGCGTCATTGGCTCTGCCATTCCTCCCCGCATCAAGCTTTGATCTTGGATAACTTTGATTGAAATATTATCCAAATCAAAGTTTCGATCAGGGTTTTCATTTCCTTCAAGTTTAGGATAACGGATCAACCACTGTTCATAACCCCCATCATCAAAAACAGTAAAAACATAGTTTTCCAATGAGTCGCCGGGTTTGTCTTGTCGAAAGGTTTTGAATGTATAGGTAGTGTAATATTCAGCTTCAAGGCTGCGGACACTTGCCGTGTCAATCGCAAAATCATAATTTGATGAAGGCAGGCCTTTACCGGTAAAATTTGGCTTTTGAACCGTGAACTTTGAAAAAGGTTTTTTCAGCACCGGCTCTTGTTCCAGGGCTTGTTTTCCAGACATCACAGAAGATGTAAAAGTCCCTTCTTTAATTTTTTGTTCGTTAACTTTTTTGTTTTGTTCAATATCCCTGAATGCGGAATCATCTTTTTGACAGCCTGCCAGGCTCAACGCGAAAACAAGCAGGAATAACTTGCCCTTATGTTTTTGCCAAAAGCCCCAGCGCTGTGTGTGTGTGTGTGTGTGTAAACTTCATCATACAGCTTTGGTTTAAATTATTTGATTGACCAAACTTAAAACAAATTGTTAAACAAAACTAAAAAATATTGATTTTTTTTTAATAAACCTTTTTGGATAAAATCATTTTCACCCAAAAACCCCTCGCAATTCACGCTATTTTAAAGCTTGACCATTATTTTTTAAAAAACCCAGGGCTATGGTTTGAGATAGCTTAAAAAAACCTGCTCAAAATATTGAATTTCTTTTTTTAATCTTAAGTCTTACGTCCTTTAGCGCAGCGGTCTTACTTCCTCAGCCTAACATTACTGAAATTTTTCAGTCACATCCCAGTAATCCAAGATGCCGGATTGGTGAATTTGCTTTTTTTGGTGATGTAGAAATAAAGCGTGGGCCTTCCGGTGGCCGTACTTTCGCCTACAAGCCCTATTTTTTGTTTGGTGCTCAACTTATCGCCGATTTGAACATAAATTTTTCTCAGGTTATAATACACTGAAAAATAAGCCCCGTGTCGCACAATGACGGCTTTATTGGCGCCTTTAATGGCCTGGATTTTATCCACGGTCCCGTTAAAAACCGCCCTCACCGTTGTGGAAGCATCGGTTTCAATGCGAACGCCCCGGCTTTGAATGGTGGCTGATCTCACCGTCGGGTGGCGGTGTTTTCCATAACGCATCACCAAACGGCCCGATTCTACTGGCCACGGCAAATTCCCGCGATTGGATTTAAAGCTGGCCGAGAGTTTTTTAGCTTCTGGGGTCATTTCAAATTTACTGCCACTTCCACTGGCTTTGCTTTTATTTTTCTCTTCGTTTTCCGCGACGGCCTCACTTATTATTTTTTGGATTTGCCCGTCAATTTTAGAAATTTCACGTTGTTTTTGCTGGATCTGTGCCTTGAATTCACTCTCATTTTCCTTTATAGAAGCGACAAGTTTGCGCTGCTCAACCCGATCCCCCTGAAGCTTCGCCCGTGTTCTTCGGTTTGATTCCACCAGTTTTTCTTTTGCACTGCGTTGTTCCATCAATTTTTCATTCAAGGACTTGAGTTCGCGTTTTTGCTTTTGAATCGTGGAACCTTGATCCTTGCGGTATTCCGCATATTGCTTCATATACTGCATCCTTTTATAGGCCTGCAAAAAGCTTTCGGAAGAGAAAAGGAACATAATCCGGTTTTGGCTAGATCGGCTTTTATAGGACTTGCGGATCATTTGGGCATATTCGTCTTTTAGCGCTTGCAAATTGCGCTCGAGTTTATCGATTTTGCCTTGGTTTTCATCAATTTTGCCCGATAATAAGTTGGCCTGCTGATTATTGACCCGGATCAACTGCCGCGTTTTTTCAATCTTCTGTTCGATATCCTGCACCCTTGTCAAAACCGTTTTCTGACGTTTTTCCGTGCGGTCCAAAGAAGTATTGATACTGTTGATTTCACGGCGTAGTTCTTTTCGCTGCTTTTCTAATTGAGCGCGGGTTTGGGCAAAAGAAACCGCGGTTCCAGTCAAGAAAAGGATCAAAAACAGGGAAAGGGAAACTCCCGTTTTAATCGATGATTTCGGTTTTTTCATAGCTGTCTGGAACTTCATAAGGAAAACTTAGATTGACATCAAAGTTAACCGATCTGTAATTTATTGAAATTTTTGTGTTATCGGCTTTTTGATTGGCGATAATTTCAATTTTTTTGGGAAATGCTTCTTCCCCTATTTTTTGATATTCGGGATAAGTCACCGTTACGCTTTGCTTTTGAGCTTCACGCACAAGTTGTTCCCCCAACAACCGGAACGAACCGGGTTTTATAAAAAAGGTTTTGGCGATAGTTTTCCCAGGTTCTGACTTAAGCTGATACCCGCGCTCACTTATGGAATATTGCCAATTTTCAGAACGCAAACTGTAAAGCGCTTGACCGATCAGAAGATTCTGGACTTTTTTAAAATCCAGATCGGTGCCCAGCCAATCACTCAGTTCCTTGAAATTTCCGTCAAAGTAAATTCCGTTTATTTTTTCATAATAGCGCACCCGATCTTTGGTGATCAAAATTTTTGCCACTGGGATCAAGCCAGCAAATTTTGCGCTCAACCAAATTGTTTCGTTCTTTTTAATGCGCAGGTTCAGCGAGATTGACCGGTCTTGATCCTCATTCTCATAACTCCCGCGCAAACTTGCCTCAAGGGTTTTAAACTCTGGTTCATTGGATTCGTGACCAACAACGACCTCCCGTGTTTTTTTGTCGAAATTCACATTTCCCTCTGCGACCTTTCGTGTGCCGCAAGACGCGAGAACAATGAAACAGCCCAGAATCAGTAAAAATTTAGTGTTCAATGGATTTATTTTTTAGGTTTTTTATCTTTTGTTTGTAATCAGCGCTTTTTTGTGCGTTCCCCGTTTCTTCATAGGACAGTTTGAGCTGTTCATAAAAATCCAAACGCATATTCGGGTCATCGGCTAAAAAACCCAGTCCGGTTTTCAAGGTTGAAATGGCCGGCTGAAATTCACCGAGACCATTATGCGCAACACCTTGAATGAGATAAATCAAGGCTTGTGCTGGAAAATAAGCCATTGTTTTTGAACTTAAATCCAAAGCTTTCTGAAATTTTTGCCCGTCAATCTGCAATAACAATGTTTCTTTTATCAGTTTGAAATCATTGGGGTTTTCTTCCAAAGCTTTTTCAAAATAAGAAAGTGATTTTGCGTTGTCCTTTCCACGATAATATTCAGCCAGTTGACGGTTGCTTTTTTCATCAGTCCTGCCTTGATTATCTAAAGTTTCCACAAGTGCGGGCTCAAATTGAGGTTTTCGTTTAACCAACTCAGTAAAATCCTTTATGACCTGCTCTTTTATAGTGTTATCAATGTCGCTTTTCAGAACCGTCTTCATAGAACTAACGGCTTTTTCGTATTTTTCTTGTTTCAGATACATTTTGTAAAGTGCCAGATGGGCTTCTTCCGCATTGGGTTTTTGCTTTTGTAAATTTTTGGCGATTCTAAAGGCCTTGTCGAGTTGGTCATTTTCGCTGTAAAAATAAATCAGGTTGACATAATTCTGAACACGCTCTGGGTAATCGGCAATTTTTTGTTTTAGGTAATCCTCTTGCCCAGCCTTATCGCCGTTTTCCTGAAAAATCTGCCGGCGCAATTTTTCGCGGTAAGCACTTTGTCCGCGCAGTTCGTCCATTTTATCCAGCGCACTTAACGCCTTTTTATATTCTTTTGTGCGGATGTATAAATTAGCGAGATCTTCATAATAATTGGCACTGAAACCTTTGAGTTTATCAGCTGTTTTTATTGCTTTCGCGTAATTATTTGTTTCGTAATACACCTCATATAAACGCGTTAAAATAGCTTCATCATTTTGTTTTAAATCCAAAGCTTTTTTAAAATTCACCTCAGCTTCAGCATATTGTTCTAACTGCAAGTGATTTTTACCCAATTCAAAATAAACCGAAACCTCTTCAGGCCGCAGTTTCCGACATTTTTCCAGCGCAATTATTGCCTTCTCATAATTTTCAATTGCTTTCTGCGCCAAGGCTTCAAAAAAATATTCCTGAAATTCATCACTCACATTTCCTAAATCATCTTGGTTCACATTTTCCTGCAGAGCTTTATTTTTGTCCTTTTCTTGGGCATAAAAAATTGCCGGAAGGCAAAGCATTCCGGAAATAATTATAGTATGTAAGGTTTTGTATCTCAACTTTTTTGAACGGTCAAAAATTATTCCAGCTTCGAGTAATCCCCAATACTGATCTCAGTGAAATTGCTATCAAAATGCGCGTAGTTGCCGATCATCGCGTTGTTCAAGGTCGCATTTTTCACAGTACTATGAGTTTGAATTAGACTGTTTTTAATGGTGGAATCAGTGATTACACAATTGTCGCCAATGGACACATCTGGTCCGATTTTACAATTTTTTAGTTTGACATTTTCACCGATATAACAAGGTTCAATAATTTCCGAATTGTCCTTTTTTACCGAATCAGCAACGAGGTTTTTTCCCTCGTTTTTCAGGAAATTCAAGATGCGGCCATTGGTTTCCACAGTAACTTCCTTGTTGCCGCAATCCATCCATTCGTCCACCGTTCCGGTTTTGAATATTTTGCCGTCCGCAATCATTTTTTTAATACCGTCGTTAATTTGATATTCGCCACCGTGCATCAAATTTTCATCCAAGACTTCTTCCAGCTTTGATTTTAAAACGGCACTATCTTTAAAATAATAAATCCCGATTACAGCCTGGTCGCTCACAAATTCTTTTGGTTTTTCAACCAACTCAACGATCTCATCTTTTTCGTTTAAATTGACAACACCATAAGCTTCAGGTTTTTCAACTTTTTTCGTCCAGATTACAGCATCGGCATCTTTATCTAAAGTAAAATTTGCTTTGATCAAGGTGTCGGCATAAGCGACAACGGCAGGACCGGAAAGCGATTCTTTTGCACTCATAATGGCGTGTCCCGTTCCCAAAGGCGCATCTTGGCGATAAATTGAGGCTTTGGCATTGAGGCTTTCGGCAAGTTCAACGAGGCTATTTTCAATTTCTTCGCCAAAAAAAGCAGGATCGCCGAGGATAAACGCCACTTCATCCACCGGATCATCAAGCACGTTGGCAATATCTTTGACCAGACGGTGCACGATGGGTTTTCCCGCAATCGGGATCATTGGTTTAGGAACTGTTAAGCTGTGTGGGCGCAATCGCGAGCCGCGACCGGCCATTGGAACGATTATTTTCATAATAAATGCCCGAGAATTCGGGTATCTTTTTTTTGGTTATTACTATTTTTTTTAATGTTATATTTTACAAATTTCCCGCCGCAACGATTCAATTTGTGGGTTTTTTGATATTTATTTCTTGTCAGTCAAAAATTCTTCAGGATCAACTTTAATGATTTTCCCGTTTTTTTCAAATATAAAAGGTGTTTTTTTATAGCGTTTGAACCGCACCAAATCCCGGAAAGACTCTTTAAGCCCTTCCATAATTTCTTGTTGTCGTTCGTCGGCTTGTTTTTCTTTATTCATTGAAATTTTCATTTAATGTTTTCCACGTTTTAGAATCGTAAACAACCTCTTTGTTATTGAAATTTCGCGCGATCACTTTTGCATCTTTCTTTGAATTGTTAAGAAAAATCCATTCATCCACAATATCTTTAAAGATAGCAAAAAAATTGTTTAATCCTTTTTCATATCTTCTTCGAATAATATTTTCAGGAATATGATGCCCGCCTTCCCTTACTCGTGTTTTTACCCTTTCCACGGCTAAATCTTGTGTGTTCAACCAAAAAAACAGTAAGGTCACTTGATAGTTTTTTTCCTTTGCCTCAAGAATTAAATTCTTATAGCTTTTAGTGGATAATGTCGTTTCAAAAGCAAAGTCTTCACCTTTGTCGAGAAGTTCGTTTATCCGCGAAAGCATTAACCTTCCCGCCTGAAAAGAAACCTTTTCAGTATTGAAAGGGGACAGTCCTCTTGCAATTTCATCAGCATTCACAAATTCATCGCAGTCCAAAATTTTTGGCAGCACTGCATAAGAAGCCGTCGTTTTTCCGGCGCCATTACAACCCGCGATGATTGTGAGTTTTTTCATTTGTCAGCTTTATAATAATTTTTAACGCATAGCTTTTTCAGTGATTAACAAGCTCAAATCTATAACTATCAAATTGATGTTTTTCATATCAAAATACACCTACAAGGTCGAAAAAAAGACCTTGCAGGAAAGCGTTTCTTCATTAAACCCCAGTACTTCCAAAACCGTCTTTACCGCGGGTGCTGTCGCCCAGTTTTTCCACTTCGTTCCACTCGGCCTGCTCGTGTTTGGCAATGACGAGCTGCGCGATGCGTTCGCCGTCTTTAATGGTAAAGGATTCTTGGGAAAGGTTGACCAAAATGACACCAATTTCCCCGCGATAATCGGCATCGATAGTTCCCGGCGCATTGAGAACAGTAATTCCTTTTTTGATTGCCAATCCACTGCGCGGCCGCACTTGGGCTTCATAACCGATGGGCAGTTCTATGAACAATCCTGTTTTTACGATCGTTCTGTCCAGCGGACTTAAAACGATTTGCTCTTCAAGGTTTGCGCGCAAATCCACGCCTGCCGACGCTGAGGTGGCATATTCCGGTAAATCGTGACTGGATTTATTGATGATGTTTATATTCATAATTTAGGTTTTGGTCGTGGCCAAAGTTAAAAAGTAATCGCACTTAAAATTACAATGACTTCTTAAAATAATGTGGCCAAAGTATTATTAACTCGTATCAGAAAAATAGCTGCAGAATTTATTTAATTTTTGGTCGCTATGATTTTTTTGATTTGTTTTTGTTCTTTCGCATAAATCAATATTAAAAAAGCGATAACACTCAGTATTCCAAACCAGTATTGATCGCGGAAAACAAAAAAGGACAGCATTGAAAGTCCGATGGAAAGGCTTAAATAACCCAGGATGGCTTTTAGATTATAAGGCACGGGATAATATTTTTTTCCAAAAATATAAGATAAAACCATCATCGAGGCATAAGCGGCCAATGTTGCCCAAGCCGAACCGCGGTAACCGATTTCTGGGATCAATAAAAAGTTTAAAGCTAAAGTAATCCCTGCGCCAAACAGGGAAATATAACCCGCAAATTTTGTGCGGTCTGTTATTTTATACCACACCGAAAGGTTGTGATAAAGACCGAGGCACAAATTTGCCAATAAAATAATGGGGACAATGGCCATCGCTTCCCAATAGCTTTCATCCCGGATAATCAAGCGCTTCAAAGGATCGAGGAAAACCATCACCAGCAATAGAATGAAGGAAGCAAAAATAACAAAGTAATGCGTGATAGTGGCATAGGTTTTTTCGGCATTTTTTTCTTCGGCGTGGCTAAAGAAAAAAGGCTCGATCCCCAGGCGAAAAGCCGTTACAAAAAGTGTCATAAACAAAGCCAGTTTATAACAGGCAGAATAAATCCCGATTTGCGCATCGGCTGTTTCAGGTGGAAGCAAGTATTTCAAGAGAATCCGGTCAAAAACTTCGTTAACGGTAAAGGCAATGCCGGCGATTAATATGGGCGCTGCATAGCTCAACATTTTTTTCCAAAGCGCTGCATCAAATTGCCATTTGACTTTTAGATAAAAAGGCAACATCAGCAGAAGCGTGATCAAACTGGCAATGAAATTAGCGATAAACACATAAGCGATTTCGTAATGCGGGCGGTAAATCTGTTCAAAAAGGGTAGATTTTTCAGCTAAATCTTCTAAAAACAGCAGGAAGAAAATATTCAGCCCTAAGTTTACTGCGACGTTGAGAATTTTAATCACGGTATAGCGCATTGGTTTTTCCTGGGCACGCAGCCACGCAAAAGGAATAACAACCAAAGCATCCAAAAATAAAATCCAAATTACATACTGGATATACCGAAGCGGAATATCAATCCACACAGAAATTTGTTCACGCAGAAAAAAAGTAACAATTAAAAATATTCCTGAACTCAAAAGCAAAGAAATCGAGGATGTTCCTACCACTTTCCCTCTATTTTCCTGTTTATTTAAAAACCGGAAAAAGGCCGTTTCCACTCCATAAGAGAGTATGACATTGAAAAGTGCCAAATAGGCAAAAATCACCGATATCTGCCCATATTCTGCTTCTGGTAAAAGCTCTGTATAAAGCGGCACGAGCAGAAAAGTGAGCATTCGCGGCAAAACCGTGGCCAGACCATAAATGAATGTATGTTGGAATAGTTTTTTAAGCACGCGCAAACTTCAGGATAAAAATAGAACGGGGCAATTTTTTGGTTGATTAAATTTGAAAGGGTAAACTTAACTCAAACATTTTAGGTATTTAAAATGAAAAATATTTTTTTAACCCAGGCCCTAAAGGGTGAAAACATTTTTCATTTGAACTGATTATTTTTCAATTCGATTAAACAATAACCTAATTCTGATTCTTAATAAATTCCTTTATTGTGTTCAATACATCAGGCGAAATTGTTTGTTTTATGGTTGCATATTCGTTTGGTAAGCCGGTATTTGCCTTTTGGAACAAGTGATTGAGCCCTGTAAAAATTTTCACTTTTACATTAGGGAAATTTTCTAAAGCTTTGGCATTTGATTCTGCCGGTACTTGAACGTCTTTATATCCGAGCAATGCCAACATCGGTAAATTTGTATTTTTTAGAAATTGCCCCGGGTCAAAACTTAAAAATTCTTTCATCCAGGGATTGTTTAGGCTGGTTGTCATTTGACTGATTTTAGTTTCTTCAGTCATTCCATTTTCACGAAAATAAGTCTCCAGTTTCTCCTTCAACTCATTCAATGGTGTTTTTTTAACTAAATCAAAAGCACCGCGGTTGAGCGCTGTTCCTTTCGTTATTTCTTTTTCAGAAACACCGCTTTTTTCATCAATCATACGCTTTTGTTGCAATAAAATTTCGTCCCCCGGAATCCCTGGGCCAGCGAGCATTATGGCAAAATCCAATTTTGGATTTCTCACGGCTAAAACTTGTGCGACCGCGCCACCTTCGCTGTGACCAATAATGCCAAGTTTATTTTTATCGACCCCTTCTTGCTGACTCAGAAAATCCAAACCTGCCGCGGCATCTTCTGCAAAATCATAAGTGGTGGCACCTTTAAATTTACCTTCGGATTCTCCTACTCCGCGCTCGTCATAACGCAAAACGGCAACTCCATTCCGCGTCAAATAATCGGCCAGAACCAGAAAAGGTTTATGGCCCATCAAGGCTGAATTTCGATCTTGTGGCCCGCTCCCGGTCACTAAAATAACAGCCGGAATATTTTCTGCTTTCTTTGGCCTTGTGAACGTTCCGGCTAATTGTATTCCAGCATTTTTGTTTTTAAATGTCACTTCTGTCTCGTCATAAGGATAGGGCTTCTCAGGATTTTGCGGACGTTCAGGGCCCTTGACATTTCCTTTTTTTAAATTTAGGGGAATTTCCTTCCCAGCCTGAATGAATGTTCCTGATATGCTATCCTTTTGGATGAAATTTCCGTTATAGGAAATCTGAGCCGCTGCAATTTTCAAACTCAAGCTGTCGTTTTTTAAAAAATTGACAGCAACCGGAATGTCAAAAGCACCTTGATTGGGACTGTCCATCGTCGCTTTATAGTCACCAGATTTCTGGGTAATATGAAAAACGAGTGGTAATTCACTTCCCATCGCATTCAATTTACCTGAATAGTCGCCGGTGTAATCGGTCTGTGCTTGGGCAAAAAAGCCAAGGCAACTGATCAAAATAAAAAGTATCGTTTTCATAGTTTGAGATTTAAGGGAATAATAAGGCAATACCGATTTTGGAAATTATTTCCATTAGAATTATAGCCGCAACAAAAACAAAGACCGCACGGTTTCCTTTTGCATTGGTCGCAATTTGAAATCCGTTGTAAAGATTGATGAGAAACCATACGATCATTAGAATGGCAAAAATGCCAAAAACCAGTAGGACAATAACTGTTCTTACATCAAAATCTGGAACTGTGCCAACGTTGAAGTCGCTCATCAAATTTTCGCCAGCTTTGATCATTATCGAATCGATATTGAACAACGGCAGCAAATAAAGCGGATAGCGACAGAAAACTGAAATGGCCAGAATATCCTTCAAACGGGTTTTCTTGTTAAAATAAAAGCCCGCGAAAAAAAGCACAAGCACTGAGCTCGAAATATTAACGATATTATCCAAAACAGGTTTCCACCACAATGTTTCCACAAAGTGAAGGTCCAAAACGCCATCAAATCGCGCGTTAAAATGAGCCGCTAAAGCACAGCCGATAGCTGTAAAAAGCAGTCCTAACAGTAATAATTTGGCTGCGCTGTTAGTTTCAAATGGATTGAATAATGTTTTGTTCACTTGTCTTGGTCTTTTAATTTTTCAATAATATCGTCTAGCAGGTTGCGCACTGTTGGATAACTTTTCCCCATTTTTTTGGCCATCTTTTTTAGGCTTCCCCCCGTTTTAATAAAATCCAACATAAATCCCTGTTCTTCTCGGGACAATTGCATCAATTCTGGCAATGGAAAATCCCCCGAAACTTTTGTCGAACAGTTCGGACAGGTCAATTCACTCACGTGAAGTAAGTTTTGACAAGCGGGACAACTTTCAGGTAATTCTGGCATTTTTTGTTTCGGGTTTTCCTCCTTCGCTGCGCTACGGCGGACAGGCGGGTTTCGGGTTTCGGGTTTTCGGGTTTCGGGTTTTCCTCCTTCGCTACGCTACGGCGGACAGGCGGGTTTTGGATTTTCGGGTTTTGGAGTTTATTTTAAACAAAAATAAACTAAAGATAAACAAAACAAAACATTTTTTAAATTTTATTCATTTTTATATTAATTAGGTTAATAAAATTAGTTCCCCCTTTAGGGGGTTAGGGGGTTGGGAATTAAGGGGGTTCTGACTGACTACAATAATTTAAAGTGATCTTCGGGAATAGATCAAGACTGACTTTCGACTTCCTCGATAACTTTTTCAAAATCAGCCGGCTGCTCAAACCATTTAATTTGGTTGTCTTTTCTAAACCAAGTGAGTTGGCGTTTAGCAAAACGCCGGGTGTTTTTTTTGATTTCTTCAACTGCGGTTTCCAGTGAAATTTCGCCATCCAGGTAACTGAACAATTCTTTATAGCCTACGGTATTTAAAGCCTGTACATTTCGGTTTGGTTCTAATTTTTTAGCTTCTTCCAGCAAACCCTCTTCCATCATCAAATCGACGCGTTTTTCTATGCGGTCATAAATTATTTGGCGTTCGGCGGTCAAGCCAATTTTTATAGGTTTAAAAAAACGTTTGTCTTTGGGCTGGTTTAAAAATGTGGAATAGGCTTTTCCGCTTTCGCGTAAAACTTCCAGCGCCCGGATGACACGTTGAGGGTTTGAAAGGTCTATTTTTTCAAAACTTTCAGGATCGGCTTTTTGCAATTCTTCAACTAGAGATAACAGACCGTTTTTTTGATAGGCGCGATTCAAGTTCTCACGGGTTTCGGGTTTGATTTCCGGAAAATGATCAAGGCCTTCAAAAACGGCTTTTAGGTAAAGTCCGCTTCCGCCCACCATCACAACTTTATCATATTTTTCAAACAATTTACGCAGTTTTGCAAGGGCTTCTTTTTCAAAATCGCCGGCGGAATAGTTTTCGTGAATACTTCTGTGCTGAATAAAATAATGTTCGGCGGCCTTTAATTCTTCGGCAGATGGAACGGCGGTTCCAATGCTCATTTCGCGATAAACCTGTCGTGAATCTGCCGAAATAATTGGGCAATCGAATTGCTGCGCAATTTTGATGGAAAGCGCAGTTTTCCCAATGGCCGTGGGACCGATTATACTGATGAGGGTTTTACTCAATGCTTTGTTTTTAAAATTTAAAGTGAGCCTTAAAAATCCCGTTTAAAACGCGGGATCAGTTCCATAATCTGTTTAGAAAGTAGTGTTAAGCAACTTCTTCAAACAGGGTTTCACTATAAAAAAAGCCTGGAAAAACCAAGCTTCAATTTAGTAAATTAATAATTTTCAACTGCTGACTTCTTCGCTCTCTTTTTCTTTTGCACGTAGTTCAAATCCAAATAGGTTTTGCTCTTTAATCATTTTGGCTGAGCCCTCAGGAAGCATTTGTTCCCAGCCAGATTCATCATCCCCTATTTTCTGAAGGAGATCGCGTGAAAAAATGTTCATAAGGGATTCATCATAATCGACAATATCCACAACTTTTCCGTTGTATTTGAAGAATTTATAGAGTTCCTTCATTCTCGGATGAACGCGTAAACTATCGCTGTCTGTAATTTCACCTGTCTTTTGATCTTTATAAGGATAGAGATAAACCTTTAAATCTTTGAAAAAGAGTTTCCCAAAGGCTTCCAAAATTCCGCCACTAAGATGCCGGTAATATTTTTCATCAAAAATATCGATCAAATTATTGACACCCATCGCGAGTCCCATTCTTTGTTTGGTATAACGGGAAAAATATTCGACAACCCGGTAATATTCCTGGAAATTTGAAATCATTACCGTGTGGCCCAAGCCGCACAATAATTTAGCGCGGTCCATAAAATCCTTTTCATCTATTTCACCTTCCGAGCGTAAATTAGATAATGTAATTTCAAAAATACAAACTGTATTTTTTTCTTCTACGCGGCTTTCGCGCATAAAAAGATCCATTGAGTTTTTATAAATATCCATATTCACCTTGGTCACCGGGCGAAAACTTCCGCGTAAAGCCAAAACATTTTTCTTGTAAAGCACCCGTGCCGGAAGCTCATTATTTCCATCTGGTGAAAACATTACAGCTTCTGTCATATCATTTTTCACAAGCTGCAAACTCATCAAACGGTTATCAACCTCTTTAAACCGCGGACCTGAAAAATTAATGGTGTCAATCTCGATTTGATCTTTATCGATGTGGTCATAAAGGTAGCGCATCAACTTTTTAGGTGAATCAAATTTATAATAGGCCCCATAAATTAAATTGACCCCGAGAATCCCTAAAGTGTTTTGTTGCAAACGCGCATCGTTTTCTTTAAAACGAACGTGCAAAGCAATTTCATTATAATCCTCTTCGGCTTTCACCTGATAACGGATACCGACCCAGCCGTGGCCTTTATATTTTTTGGCAAAATCAATAGTGGCTACAGTATTGGCATAACTAAAAAATAATTTATCGGGATGTTTGCTGCGCTTGATGCGTTCTTCGATCAACCGCATTTCGTGCGAAAGCATTTTTTTTAGCCGGGCTTCCGTCACATAACGCCGGTCCTCTTCAACACCATAAATGGAATCGCTGAAATCTTTGTCATAAGCACTCATCGTTTTTGCAATCGTCCCAGAAGCACCACCGGCCCTGAAAAAATTCCTGACCGTTTCCTGTCCCGCACCGATTTCAGAAAATGTACCGTAAATGTTTTCGTTAAGGTTTATCCGTAATGCTTTACTTTTAATTGAAGGGATGTTTTCAAAATCCTTGTCACCCTTGATTGTAATTGCCATAATGAAGCTGTTCTTTTAGGCTTTTAAAGTAATATCAAAGGTAACGGAATTGCTACCTAAACCAAAAAATTATCAGTATTTTTGTGATAAATTTAGCCAGTGAAAATCACCTTTCTCGGAACAGGAACATCTCAAGGAATTCCCATAATCGGCAGCGATCATCCCGTTTGTAAAAGTAATGACCCGAAGGACAAACGCCTGCGGGTCTCAGTTCTTTTGGAATGGGAAGACCACAGTTATGTCATTGATTGCGGGCCAGATTTTAGACAACAAATGATTGCCAATGATGTCAAAAAAATCGATGGCATCCTCTTCACGCACGAGCACAATGACCACGTGATCGGACTCGATGATGTGCGCCCATTTTATTTTCGTCAGGGCGATATTTCCATTTATTCGCATCCACGGGTTTTAAAAGCCCTAAAAAAACGCTTTGAATATGTTTTTCAAATTGAAAATAAATATCCCGGTGCACCGACCTTAGATGTCAACGAAATAGATGACAGCCCATTTTCAATCGCTAGCAAAACAGTAACCCCCATCAATGTTTGGCACGGTAAACTGCAGGTTTACGCTTTCCGCATCGATGATTTTGCCTATGTCACCGATGCCAAAACAATTGATCCATCTGAAAAGAAAAAACTGACCGGTGTAAAGACCCTGGTCGTCAATGCTCTGCGGAAAGACCCTCACCACTCGCATTTTAACCTGGAAGAAGCCTTGAAGTTTATCGACGAAATCAATCCAGAGCGTGCTTACTTAACGCACATCAGCCATTTGCTCGGTTTTCACGATGAAGTGGAACGCGAGCTACCTGACCACGTGCATTTGGCCTATGACAACCTTTCAATTGATTCATTATGAAAAAACAAATTTTCCTCTATCTCTTTCTGTTTGCCGTTTTGGTCATTGTTTTTCTGTTTATGAATTCAAAGCGCAAATTTGAAGATACCGAACAGGAAATTCAGAAACTGGAATCTCAGGTAAATGATTTAGAAAATGAGAATGATTCCTTGTCGAAGTTAGAGCCCAAAAAGCCTAAATTCACTATGACTTCAAATGATAAATCCCGTGCTTTTTTTCAAAGTCAAAATATAAACCCCGATAGTTTAGCAATGCAAATTGAAAGTGCCCTGATTTCTAAAAACCGGCCGTCAAAAGACAATGAACTCGTGCCTTATTCAGGAATGCGGGGTGTAATGCGCATCAATAGCATCCAGGTTTTGAACAACCGCTGGGTGATGGCAGAATTTACAGATTCTGTCTATTGGGGGGAAGCAATTATCGCTTATCGCGTAAAAGATGACGGTGAACTTGCCTTTGAGACGCTTGATGGGGTGATTTATCCAAATTGATCTCTCACAGAAATCGCACAACTTTTTAAACCTAAAAATCTTTGTAACTCAAAAGCCGTTTTGGTAGTGCTATACTTTTTTAAATGGACCTCTTGCAAAAGTTGGGTTATCCTGCAAGGTCTTTTTCTGACCTTGTAGGTATGATCACAGACTAAATTCAAATATTAATTTAAGAACATTCGGTGTGATTTCTCAGGATTACTTGCGTGATCCTTTTGTGTTCCCACCTGAAAATGAAAAGTCTGCACCGCTGAAATAGCGCTGCACTTTTTTTATTTGAGCGCTTGCAAAAAGCTTATCCTGCAAGGTCTTTTTCTGACCTTGTAGGTATTATCAAGGACTCACGTTCAAAATATTAACGTGGGAATATTCGGTGTGATTTCTCAGGATTACTTACGTGATCCTGACTGGCGTCCCACCTGAAAATGAAAAGTCTGCACCGCTGAAATAACGCTGCAATTTTTATATTTGACCTCTTGCAAAAGTTGGCTTATCCTACAAGGTCTTTTTCTGACCTTGTAGGTATTATCAAAGACTCACATTCAAAATATTAACGTGGGAATATTCGGTGTGATTTCTCAGGATTACTTACGTGATCCTGACTGGCGCCCCACCTGAAAATGAAAAGTCTGCACCGCTGAAATAGCGCTGCACTTTTTTTATTTGAGCGCTTGCAAAAGTTGGCACTTTTGACGCTCTCAAATAAAAAAAGTCCATCCACCAAAACGGTGGACAGACTTTTCGCTTTAAGTGACCCCGGCAGGATTCAAACCTGCAACCCTCAGAACCGAAATCTGATGCGCTATTCAGTTGCGCCACGGAGCCCAATTCCTGCGTAGGCAGGAATCTTTTCATTCGTTATTCGTTTTAAATTACTTCCCATTAACAATTAACTTTTAACCATTAACAGTATTTTATTTTAACTTTTCACGGACGATTTTACTAATGGTTTTACCATCGGCTTTTCCGGCCATTTTTTGAGTGGCTTTTCCCATTACTTTACCCATATCCTGCATTCCTTCGGCACCGGTTTCTGAAATAATCACATCGACTTCAGCACCGATTTCTTCTTCGCTCATTTGCTTTGGCAAAAATTGAGCGATGACTTCAGCTTGTTTCTCTTCGACTTCAACTAAATCCTCACGGCCTTTTTCCTTGTAAAGCTCAGCGCTTTCTTTGCGTTGCTTCACGAGTTTTTGGACCAACTGCAGTTCCTTTTCTTCGGTGAGTTCTTTTGAATCGCTTTCGGTTTTAGCCAAAAGGATTTCACTTTTAACCGAACGCAAAGCTTCTAAAGCAGTTGAATCTTTTGCTTTCATCGCTGCCTTCATTTGTGTCATCACTTCTTTTTCCAGTGCCATAAGCTCGTTTTGCGATTGCGAATTTAAACAATTCAAAGAATATGGAAAGTCCTAATCAGAAAAATTCCCCATAAATGTTTTACGCTCGCCAAGTCAGTTAGCTTTAATAAGGATATTGTGGGATTGAATTTTTCCATCATTCAAATTTAAAACTTTTTGAATAAGCTTAAGACTAAGAATTACAATCATAAAACTGGAAAAGTAAATTTTTAAGTCTTAAGTCCTACGTCTTTTTGTCCTACGTCAAATTAAAAGATTTAAACTCAAAAATAATGATAGGATCCTTTTTTTAATACCTTCCCGTTTTTGATTTAAAATCATGAGCTACAACCAGCAGAAATCATCGGGATTGATTCGCATCTTTAAAAGCATTTTACCCAGTCCGTTTACCATCGCTATTCTGCTGACGTTCATTACGCTCATTATTGCCCAAATTTTTACTAAACCTGCTTCGGTTGCGCACGCCGATTATTTTTTAAAATTGATCAGTTCTTGGGAATCCGGTTTGTGGAATTCTTCCAGCGGCGGACTTTATTTTGCGTTTCAAATGATGCTCATTTTGGTTTTGGGGCATATTTTAGCTTTGACACCGGCCGTTGACCGACTCATCAAATCTTTATTGCGCTATTGCAAAACCACAGCCTCAAGCGTTGTTATCGTTGCATTGGGCGCAATGACTTTGGGTTTGGTCAATTGGGGTTTGGGATTGATTTTTGGCGCGATCTTGGCCAGAAAAATTGGCGAAAAATTTGCTGAAACGAACACACCACTCAACTATGGATTGGTCGGTGCCGCAGGTTATGCCACAATGGCAACCTGGCACAGCGGACTTTCCGGAAGCGCCACAACAAAAGCGATGGAAGACGGTTATATCACAGAAATGGTCAAAAACGCCAATATTCAGGGCAATTTTCCATCGAGTATTCCTTTTGGCGAAAGCATAGGTTCTTCAATGAATATTATTTTGGTTTCGGTTTGCTTGATCTCAATTCCGCTGCTGCTTTATTGGATCGCAAAAAAGACAAAAAACGAAAAAGTACCGCAGTTTAAAAATACCCATAAAACAATAAAGGCTGCTGAAAAACAAACTATTGACGGTGCTGAGCGTTTAGATTACAGCAAAGTTTTAGGAATGGCTTTAGGCATTTCCATACTTATCTTCGGCATTTATAAAGCGGTTACTTATAACGGGAGCAGTGCTTTGGGTTTTATCCAACTCAATTTTATCAATTTCATTTTTCTGGGGCTTTCACTGACATTGCACAAAAACATCCGCAATTTCACCTCAGCCTTGCAAAAGGCCATTGGGGATATTTCGGGGATTTTAATTCAGTTTCCGTTTTATTTTGGGATTTTGGCAATTATGAACAGCAGCGGACTGATTGCCCTGTTTTCCAATTCCATCACGTCGATTGCGAGTGCCACAACTCTGCCCCTATTCACTTTTTTTAGTGCTGGTGTCGTCAATTTCTTTGTTCCCAGCGGTGGCGGACAATGGGCAATTCAAGGGCCGATTATTGCCGAAACTGCCCAAAGGTTGGGTGCTGATCTGCCCAAAACGATACTGGCAATGGCTTATGGCGATCAATTGACAAATATGCTACAACCCTTTTGGGCCTTACCGCTATTGGGAATCACAAAACTCAAACCACAACAACTTCTACCTTATACATTTCTTATTTTTCTCGTGGCCTTGGTTATTTTTGGAATTGGGCTTTTGGTGTTTTAAAAAGCTAAAGTTATCTTTATTTCCAGTTTCCGTTATATAAAAATTCGGTGAAAGTTTTACGCCAAGAGGTGTAAAGGAAATCAAAAATGAAAATCTCTTCGAAGATTCTACCTCTTTAAGCTCTACCATACCATCTGGACCATAAAATTACGTATTGAATTTGAATAAAAAATTCTGAAACTATATGCGCTATTTTAGAGCTGAAATAGTATCACTTAAATCAGGGAATTTACCGTAAACAGATTTCCATAACCTTATCTTCAAATACTGAAATTAAAACGTCAATTTTTTTCGTCTATTGAATTCTTTTAAAATTACTATAACACCAAATCTGTTAGTTCTGCTTGATTTTTGGACTAAACTAATTTAAAATCAATTTCTGGTAAATACGACTAATTCTTATGAAAACTACGGAAATACTCTGTTTTGCATTGCTTTTATTTTTTTTTATTGCCTGTAAAGATTCCAATCAAAAATCAAATAACAATAATAATAATGTGATGAACAATCACGAGATCAACTCAATGCAAGCAGATTCGTCTGAAAAAAAGCTACAAACAAGACCGGTGAGTGCCAAAACCGGTGTTGGGCCAATTGACCACAAGGTTAAACTCGGCGACCAGATCGATGAAGCGATGGCCAAAAGTGGGGAAAGGCTATTCAATAACAAATGTTCCGGTTGCCACAGGATTCACGACAATGCACAGGGTCCGGCTCTTGGCGGTGTTTTGCAAAAACGTTCCCCACAGTGGGTAATGAATATGATTTTAAATCCAGGCGGTATGATTGAGAAAAATCAACAGGTTCAAGCTATGAAAGCACATTATAAAATTGATATGGTCAATAGAAACCTCTCAAAGAAGGAAGCTCGTGATGTGGTCGAATTTTTGAGGAATTATTGATTTACTTTGGTTTTGAGTTAATGAGTCGTTTCTCAGTATTAACCCGTTTCCTCAAATTCATATTCCGCGTTGATGCTTTTCAAAAGCTGTCGGGATTTAGCCCTAAAGGTCTTGAGCAGAGGTAGATAATTTTTATAAATCATCTGATATTGAAAAGCGACACGGTTTTTATAATCTTTGCTTTTTCCAAAATAAGCATAGGCCTCATCTGTAATATACTCTTGCATCAAAAGTGGGTTGAGCCAATCATAATTGTCGCGCCAATAAGTAATATTACTTTTCACAATATCGTGAATCCACTTATTAAAAGTAATAATTGTCCGGACTTTAGAAGAAGAATAAAAATTGATCACATCAAAATCCAAATTGTTTTTTGACGCTTCTGAAGTATTGGAATAGCTCTTGAGTTTTTGAAAGCCATTTTTATCGATCCTGAATATCCGTTCCTGGGCTGCAATTCCGATATATTTCAGGCTGTTTCCTATTTGCTCTTTATTCATTTCACATTCAGAAACCGTCCAGAAAAACTGCTCGGTATTTTCATAATATTCTATTATTGAATTTAACTTTACCGTATCGCGCTTCAAGTCATTGTGAATCGTTTTAAATATTTCACGTTTGATTTGAGCCTATTGGATATTGATATTCCAGTTTTTAAGCCCAAAAGCTACCAAAATACCAATCACGATCAACAGGATTTAACCGATCGCATATTTGGCATAGCGTTTTATTTCGCGGCTTTTAATAGCCGATTTTTTTCCTTTACTGAACATTTTACAAAGTTAATCAATCCACATTATCGTGCAAAAATGAGTTGTTTTTACGCATCCGCAGTTGATCGTCATCATCCTCATCAATGCTGGTGCGGGATAATTTTTCGTTCAAGGGCGCTGAGCTTTCATCCATATCCATTCCCGCGCGTTTATAGGCCGGTTGTTTTTCAATTTCGTCGATGTTACTGTTTTTACGGAATTTATAATTGAAATTTTTCATTTTTGCCCGACGTTCAGCTGCCCGGTTGATCAGCTCTTCCGAAATGGGGTGATCGCAAGGATCTATTTCTTCTTGCTCAGGTTCTTTCTCGGTTTCAGGCTTTGTTTTTTTGGCCTCATCGCTCTTTTTTACAAAAGGATCATTGGATTCAAATGGGTTTTCTTCATCACGATCATCCGACTCATTTACAGGATGATCGGTTTTCAAATGAGGCGATTTTTCTGAACTGCTATGTTTTGGTTTAGACTTGTCGCCATAAGAATCTTCTTCTTCATTCAGCTGAAAAACAATTTGTTCAGACCTGTTTTCTTCATCATCCCCGTTTTCGCCTTCATATACCTCTTTCCCTTCTACTTCAGGATCGTCTTGTTTTTCTTCTGTTTCTGGGCTTGAAGGTTTGGGCAAATCAAATTCAAATTCAGCTTGTTCGTCAGAACGCACTGTTTCTGTTTCCTCAGTTTCCACTATCTCATCAACATCATCAATATCATCAACATCATCAACATCGTTTTCTTTCGAATCAGTAATCACGAATTCCTCTTCGTTATAATTGTCATAATCAAAGTCCGGCTGGTTTTCTTCCGAAACTTTTTCTTCAGTATTATCAGGAACCTCATTTTTTGGGGCCTCGTCCTCTTTCTCGTCTTCTAAATTATAAACCTTCTTTTCCTGTTTGGGTTTTGGCTTATAATTGGATTGATGGGAAAAACCGGTGTCCGGTTTTGGTGAAAGGTTTTGGGTGGCTTTCTGCTCATCTTCCAGCGTATGGATGATTTTTTTTGCCTCGGTATTGACGATATCATTCTGCTGCTCGTGGTCAAACCCTGTGGCGATTATAGTTACCGCGATGGATTCGGCCAAGTCTTCATCGTCACCGACACCCATAATAATATTGGCGCTGTGACCAGCTTCACCTTGAATGTGATCATTAATTTCACCAATTTCATCTATAGTGATTTCCGCAGTTCCAGAAACGATGAGCAACAATACGTTTTGTGAACCACTGATTTTATTGTCGTTGAGCAATGGTGAATCCAGCGCTTTCATAATCGCTTCCTGCGCGCGGTTTGTCCCTGAAGCAACGGCAGATCCCATAATGGCGGTCCCGCTATTGCTCAAAACGGTTTTAGCATCGCGCAAGTCAATGTTTTGAGTATAGTGGTGCGTGATAACTTCCGCTATTCCGCGGGAAGCGGTCGCCAAAACTTCATCAGCTTTTGAAAAACCGGCTTTAAAACCGAGGTTTCCATAAACTTCACGCAGTTTGTTGTTGTTGATCACAATGAGCGAATCGACATTATTGCGAAGTTCTTCCACGCCAATTTGCGCCTGCGCGTTCCGCGTGCGGCCTTCAAATTGAAAAGGGCTTGTCACAATTCCCACCGTGAGCAGGTCCATTTCTTTCGCTTGTCTCGCAATGATCGGCGCAGCACCCGTTCCTGTTCCACCGCCCATTCCGGCAGTAATGAACACCATTTTTGTGTTCCTGTCGAGCATATCCTGCAGCTCTTCAAAGCTTTCTTCTGCCGCCTGCCGACCAATGTCTGGATTTGCACCAGCACCAAGACCTTCTGTGAGACCAACGCCCAGTTGAATTTTTGTGGGCACTGGGCTGTTTTCCAAAGCCTGTGCATCGGTATTGCAAACCACAAAATCGACACCGCGGATGCCTTGCTGAAACATATGGTTGATGGCATTTGAGCCGCCACCGCCAACACCAATAACTTTTATCGAGTTCGATTGATTTTTGGGTAAATCAAAAGAAATATCATATTCTTCGTTGCTGCTCATAATACTTGATTTTATTAGTGTAATTAAAAATTATCGTCTTTATTATTCTTTTTTACTCTGCTTTGTCCAGAAAATTCACAAATCGTTCATACCATTTTTCAAACATATTCTTTCGGATCCGTTTTGAGGATTCAGATTCTGAACGGTTTGTAAACTCTTTTTCCTGCTCAAAACCTTCAGTTTCGGTTTCTGTATTTACTTCAGAATTTTCCTGCCCTTCGGCCAAAACCTTTTCTTCCTGCTCTTCTGAGCGTTCCCTGGTTTTTTTATCCAAACCGTTCAGCACTAAACCAACGGCCGTGGCAAACATTGGCACAGTAGTCTCTTTGTCGCTGTTTCCGGCCAGGTGTTCATTTGGATAACCGATCCTGGTGTCCATTCCAGTGAAATATTCCACGAGCTGTTTCAAATGTCGCAATTGAGCGCCACCACCGGTGATAACAATTCCAGCAATGAGTTTTTTCTTCTGCTCATCGTGGCCATAATTTTTGATTTCAAGAAAAACCTGTTCGATGATTTCCTTGACCCGGTAATGAATGATTTTAGACAGATTTTTCAAGGTAATTTCTTTGGGTTCGCGTCCGCGTAAACCTGGGATGGAAACAATTTCATTGTCCTTATTTTCGCCCGGCCAGGCCGAACCAAATTTAATTTTCAAGAGCTCTGCCTGCTTTTCAATAATCGAGCAGCCTTCTTTTATATCTTCAGTAATAACGTTTCCGCCAAAAGGAATCACCGCCGTGTGCCGGATAATCCCATCTTTAAAAATCGCCAAGTCAGAGGTACCACCGCCAATATCGATCAAAGCAACACCAGCCTCTTTTTCTTCTTGGCTCAACACGGCATTTGCGGAAGCCAATGGTTCTAAAGTTACATTTGACAGCTCAAGCCCAGTGCTTTTCACGCATCGGCCAATATTCCGAATGGAAGAAATCTGCCCGACCACGACGTGAAAATTGGCCTCTAACCTTCCACCATACATCCCAATGGGCTCGGTGATTTCAGTCTGTCCATCAATTTTAAATTCCTGTGGCAAAACGTGAATAATTTCTTCACCGGGAAGCATCACGAGTTTATGGACCTGGCTGCAAAGATTGTCAAGATCGCTTTCATCAATCACCTCATCAGAATTTGAACGCGTGATATAATCGCTGTGCTGCAAACTTCTGATGTGCTGTCCCGCAATGCCCACGACAACTTCGCTGATATCCACTCCAGAATTTGTCTCAGCTTCTTGGGCCGCTTGTTGAATGGACCTGATGGTTTGCGTGATATTATTGACAACCCCGCGATGAACGCCCAAACTTTTGGAACGGCCGATGCCCAAAATTTCCATTTTTCCATATTCGTTAGTGCGACCGATCATCACGACGATCTTGGTTGTTCCTATGTCTAAACCGACGGCTATTTTTTCGTTATTTTCCATAAACAGACTTACTTTTTAGTGGCGACCACTTGATTTTCAAAGGTTAGGTTGATTTCTTTATATTGGTTTGAGCTTTCGCCCTTTTGCATTTTTTTATAAAATGCTTTTAGATTGTTGAATTTTAGTTGCACTTTTTCAGCTTTTCCAAAATTGATATCCATCGGCATATCTCGCAAATGAAGTTTGATATTGTTTTTCTCTTTAAAATTTAAGTCAGTGACAAGGGTTGACAAAAACTCATCGGTGTGAATTTTCTTCAACACCGGAAAAAGTTTTTTGACCTGCTCATCATCTGCGATTTCCACCAGTGGCACACGCGCAGAAAAATGATTTGACAGCGGCATTTTACCACCGTTTTCGTCCATATAATAATGTGGTTCAGCGACAATCCTGGCTATCGGTGACCGCTGAATTATTTTTGTTTTCAGTTCTCCATTGATGCCAATATAAACTTCAGCACTTTTAATTAAATGGTTTTCCAGTAAATGGGCTTCAAAGTTCCGCAAATTATTTTTGACATAATTGAGGTTACTGGCAGAATCGCTTACTTTCAAACCCAAAGATTTTTTGACATCTGAAACCGTCAAAAACCGGTTTTCGCCTTGGCCAAACTGAACTTTCACACCCGTAAAATCGCGTTTATTGTGGCGCTTGTTGGCAAACCCAAACAAGAACGCGACCACAGCGATAAGCCCAATCATTTTTATGTAGTTCCAGTTTAACTTCATCGGTTCAAAATTATTTTAACCTGTTCTGCCTCTTCGCCGATATCACCGGCACCGAGCAATACAATTACTGAACAATCGGTTTTTTCAACCAATTTCTCAAGAGAACTTTTCTTCTCAAGCGTCCAATTTTTATTTTCCATTTCCCTGCCGATCATTTCGCTGGAAACACCGGTAATTGGTTTTTCGCGTGCCGGAAAAACGGGCAATAGCGCAATTTCATCAAATTGATCCAAGCTTTTGGCAAAGCCCTGATAAAAATCCCTGGTCCGGCTGAACAAATGCGGTTGAAAAACTGCTAAAATTTTATGGCCGGGGTGCATTTGCGAAACAGCTTGGTGCACGGCACTAATTTCTGTGGGGTGATGTGCATAATCCTCGATCAGCACTTTATTTTTGGTTTTTAAATGATATGTAAACCGCCGGTCAACGCCTTGAAAAGAATTCAATGCCTCGGCCAGTTTTTCGTGATTTGCACCAAATTCCATCGCCAGCGCAAAAGCAATTGCTGCGTTGAGCAAATTGTGATTTCCCGGTAAGCTGAATTTTAATTTTTCAAAAATAAAATCAGGGGTGTGGAATTCAAACCGAATGCTTTCATCTACAACCTGAATGTGCTTCACTGAATAATCAGCGTCTTTTTCAATAGCCAGGGTTTTTCCTTCTAAACCAATTCCCTGTGTTGTAAATAACTGATTTTTATTTTCGATTTTTTGGGCAAATTGCTGAAAGCTCGAGCGCATTTCGGCTTCACTTCCATAAGAATCCAGATGATCGGGTTCCACAGAGGTTATCGCTGCATAATCTGGCGAAAGCTGCAAAAACGAGCGGTCAAATTCATCGGCTTCCACCACCAAAGCATCCTGTCCATCACCGATGAAGTTGCTGTTATAATTTGTGGAAACACCACCGAGAAATGCGGTAATCTGATAACCCGAATGTTTCAATAAATGCGCTAAAATGGCTGAAGTTGTGGTTTTTCCGTGGGTCCCGGCGATTGCCAAAGTCGGCAGTTCACGACTGATCATTCCCAGCACTTCGGCACGCTTTTTTATCGTAAAATTTTTCTGTTTGTAAAATTGAAAAACCGGGTTCTGTTCAGCAATAGCGGGTGTAAAAACAATGAGCGTTCCTTCTGCCTTAAATTCCTCTGGAATGGCTTCAACAGTATTGTCGAAAATAATAGCTATGCCTTCCTTCGCCAAAGTTTTTGTCATTGATGAGTTCAGGCCATCATAACCCGCAACCCGCTTGCCGTTCTGATGAAAATACCGCGCGAGCGCACTCATCCCAATACCGCCGATGCCGATAAAAAAGAAATTTTCTATGGTATTGAGCTCGTTCATCTGTTTTGGTGTTGGATTAAAGATTCAACTTCATTTGCAATATCACGAGTGGCATTTGGTCGCGCCATTTTTTTCATATTCTCACTCAGTTCTGTTGTATATTTTTCATCAGAAATCAATTGTTTCAGGATTTCAGGAAATTTTTCATTCATATTTTTTTCCGGCAAAAGCACCGCAGCATTTTTAGTTTCAAACGCCTGTGCATTTTTAGTTTGATGGTTTTCGGCGACATTTGGCGAGGGAATGAAAATCGTGGGTTTACCAACAATCGCCAGTTCACTTGCCGCCACTGCCCCAGCACGCGAAATGATGATATCGGCAGCAGCGAGCGCAAAATCCATCTTATTGATATACTGCACCACTTTTAAATTCGATTTCGCAGCGTATTTTTTATAGCGCTCGAAATAGAGCTTGCCTGTTTGCCAAATCACATAAAGGCCAGCGCTTTCCAGTTGTCCCAATTGCGTTTCCACAAATTCATTGATGCGTTGTGAGCCCAAGCTTCCGCCGAGGACCAAAAGTGTTTTTTGGGTTTGTGGGCAGTTAAAAAAGTTTCTTCCGGCTTCTCGCTTGGAAGGGATTTCCAATAAATCAGGCCGCACGGGATTGCCGGTTATTTTTATTTTTTCTTTCGGAAAATAGGCGTCCATTCCTTCATAAGCGACACAAATTTTTGCCGTTTTTGCCGCCAATAATTTATTGGTCAAGCCTGCGAAAGAATTCTGTTCTTGGATCAAGGTCGGTATTTTTGCCAATTGCGCTGCCTTTAGCAAAGGTCCACTTGCAAATCCGCCGGTTCCAATAGCTACATTTGGCTTAAAGGATTTGGTTATCTTTTTGGCCTTCATCAAACTGCTCACTACTTTAAAAGGAAACAAAAGATTTTTAAAACTCAGTTTCCGTTGAATTCCACTGATCCATAAGCCTTTGATTTCATATCCCGCTTCCGGGATTTTTTGCATTTCCATTCGGTCATCAGCCCCGACAAATAAAAATTCTGCATCCGGATGGCGTTGTTTCAGCTCATCGGCAATGGCAATGGCCGGATAGATATGTCCACCGGTCCCGCCGCCTGATAATATGATGCGCAAATTTTTATTCATATTGCTTCACTTAAAACTTCCAGCGGATTGTTTTCTTTTTCCGCGTCTCTATCTTCTTGCTCTTGTTTTAAAATTTCCTGCTCGCGTTTTACACTCACGCTCAACACAATTCCCAGCGCCACGCAGGTCATCCAAATCGACGAACCACCGCTACTGACAAGCGGCAAGGTTTGGCCGGTCACTGGAAATAATTCCACTGCAACGCCCATATTGATCAAGGCTTGAAATATAATGGGAAGCCCCACGGCCACAACCAATAATTTTCCAAACACCGTTCCCGATTTTGTGGCGATAATGACTATCCTAAACAGAATAAAAAGATAAGCCAGCATAACCCCGATTGCGCCGATCAATCCCATTTCTTCAACAATAATTGCGTAAATAAAATCGCTGGAACTCTGGGGCAAAAAATTTCGTTGCACGCTTTTTCCAATCCCCACCCCGGTAATTCCGCCGCGGGCAATGGCTATTTTAGCTTTTTCAATTTGATAATCGGCTTTTGTGTCCTTTCCGTCAGAAAAATTTTCAACCCGGCTAATCCACGTGTCCACGCGGTTTGGAAAGAGATCAGGGGCGATTTTAGCCAGGCCGACAAAACAACTGAGAAATACGATTCCCGCAAGCAAGACCAAGCCGAGGAATTTTGTGGGATATCCGCCAATAAATACTAAAATGATAACCATCATAAAAAGAATGGCGGCAGTTGAAAAATTGGCAGGCAAAATCAACCCGCAAACCAAACCAACAGGAACCCAAAGCGGTAAAATGGTCCTTTTAAACTTGACTTTCTGGTCTTTGAGTTTCGATAAATAGCGCGCCACATAAACCATCAAAACCACCGAAGCCAAAGTCGAGGTTTGAAATGTTTTGTCGATGATCGGGATTGTTATCCAGCGGCTGGCATTGGCGCCATCAATAGTGGTTCCCTGAGCTAAAGTATAGAGTAAAAGCCCAATAATGACCGGCATCATTAAGATGGAAATCCCTTGAAAGTAATGATAAGGGATTCTGTGTATCCCGAAAATTATCCCGAAGCCGAGAACTAAATAAACCGCGTGCGAGACCAAATACCCCAGCGTTCCGCCGTCGCCATAAAGATAGGCGAGGTTACTGCTGGCGCTGTAAACCGGCAAAAATGAAAAGAGCGCCAGCAATGCTGCAACAGACCAGATCAACTTATCCCCTTTGATATAAGAGAAAAAATTGATTTTGCTATGTGTTTCGGTTTGTGACACTTTTTTGTTTTATCGTTTATTATCTAAAGCTCATTATTTCTGTGATTTCTAATTCAAGAAAATGTCGCTTTCAAAGTATTGATTGCCCCCCAAGCAGGCTTGGGGAAAAAGGGCTGGGGATATAGGATGACTGTTCATCCCCAACCTAAATCCCTGCCTGTCCGGCAGACAGGCTTCTTCGCCACGGCGAAAAGGACTTAATATCTTTTTACCTAAAGAGACCCTCTTTCCAAAATTGCAAATAAGGTCTTGAACTCGCCCGTTCCGTTTAGGCTGGCTGACATCAATTTAATATTTCTCATTTTTTAAATTCAAATTCATTCTATTATAAATTCCTTACGCTGTTTTTAAATTGGCGGCCGCGGTCTTCAAAATTTTCAAATCGGTCAAAGCTTGCACAAGCAGGGGAAAGCAATACCGTGTTTCCACTTTCCGAGATTTGATAAGCTAAACCAACGGCTTCGTGCATCGTTTCGGCTTCGGCCAAATAATCGACACAATTCCCAAAGGTTTCCTTGATTTTCGAATTGTCACGCCCGATGCAAATAATCGCCTTGACCTTTTCGTTGACCAAAGGCAACAGTTCAGAATAATTATTTCCCTTGTCTTCACCGCCGACAATCCAAATCGTTTCTGGTTTTACGCTTTCCATAGCATAAATCACGGCATTGACGTTTGTTCCTTTTGAATCATTGATGTAAAGTACATTATTGATTTTAAGAACTTCTTCCAACCGGTGTTCCACGCCCTGAAAACGTTCCAAACTTTCACGGATGGTCTGCTTTCTGATTTTCAATAAATGCGCTACCGTTGACGCCGCCATTGCGTTTTTGGCGTTGTGCTCGCCTTTTAATGCTAAATTATCTGTTGTCATATTAAATTCTGTATCGTTTGTTAAAATATTGAGTTGGTTATTTTCAAGACAAGCCCCGTCACTATTAAAAGGACGGAAGCTCATCGGCAATTGGTTTGGTTTTAAATTCCGTTTTTTAATTTCTTTTGCGATCACCTCATTGTCAGCGTCGTAAACGAAATAATTTTCGTCGTTTTGATTTTCAGTAATTCTAAATTTCGCATTCACATATTTCTGAAAATCATATTCATAGCGGTCCAGATGATCTGGCGAAAGAGAGGTGAGCACGGCAATGTCAGGCCGGAAATTTTTTATGCTGTCAAGCTGAAAACTGCTGATTTCCAAAATGTAAATCCCCTTTTTTTGTTCGGCAACTTCGCGGGCAAAGCTCTTCCCGATATTCCCCGACAAATGTGCTGGGATTTCCGCTCGTTTCAGTACATCAAAAACCCAAGTGGCGACGGTCGTTTTTCCATTGCTTCCGGTCACGGCAATTATCTTTTCATCAGTAAACTGAAAAGCAAATTCAATTTCGCCGATCAATTCAATCCCTTTGGCTTGAACCGCCTTAATAATTTTTGCCGTGAATGGAATCCCCGGGCTTTTAACAACTACATCAGCCGCTAAAACTTTTTCTTCGGAATGTCCTTTTTCTTCAAAAGGAATGTTTTCCGCGTTGAGCTCTTTTTTAAACCGGTCGTCAATTTGATTGGCATCGGAAACAAGCAATTCATACCCCTGCTTTTTCCCAAGCAAGGCCGCGCCAATTCCGCTTTCGCCAGCACCCAATATGACCAGTTTTTTATTCATTTTATCTAATTTTCAATGTCACAATACTGATTATTGCCAGCAAAATCCCAATAATCCAAAACCGCACAACTATTTTACTTTCCTGCAGTCCGCGTTTTTGGTAATGGTGATGCAGTGGCGACATCAATAAAATACGTTTTCCGACGCCTGTTTTTTTCTTGGTATATTTAAAGTAGCCGACTTGAAAAACGACTGATAAATTCTCGATCAAAAAGATTCCGCATAGCAATGGGATCAACAATTCTTTACGCGTAGCAATAGCCAAAACCGCGATGATCCCGCCAATGGTCAAGCTTCCGGTATCACCCATAAAAATTTGTGCTGGATAAGTGTTATACCACAAAAAACCAACCAGCGAACCGGCAAATGCAGCGATGTAAATGGTCATTTCGCCAGAGCCCGGAATGTTCATCACATTGAGGTAATCTGAAAAAATCACGTTACCCGAAATCCAGGCAAAAAGCCCCAGCGTCAACACAATTATAGCCGAAGAACCCGCCGCCAAACCATCGACGCCATCGGTGAGGTTTGCGCCATTTGAAACTGCTGTCACGATAAAAATCACAATGGGAATGAACACAAGCCACGCATAATTTGCCAAGCCCGGATCAATCCAACTGATCAAGCGTGAATAATCAAACTCGTTGTCTTTTAAAAATGGAATGGTCGTATTGGTAGATTTTTTAGCGTCTTCAAACTGCACCGGGTTTTTCCCCATCATTTGTTCTTTCAGGGAAATGTTTTGAATTGGGTTTTCACGAATGGTGACATCTGGGTGAAAAAACATCGTCGCGCCCACGATAATGCCCAAACCAATTTGGCCAATCACTTTAAATTTCCCTTCGAGACCGGCCTTATTTTTTTTGAATGTTTTTATGTAATCGTCAGTGAAACCGATTATGCCCATCCAAACTGTCGTAACCAGTAAAAGAATGACATAAATATTTTCAAGTTTGGCGAACAACAGCACCGGGATCAAGGTTGAAAAAATGATGATCAATCCGCCCATTGTCGGCGTGCCGGCTTTCTCTGCCTGACCTTCAAGTCCGAGTTCACGCACACTTTCACCCACTTGTTTTCGCTGCAGATATAAAATTATTCGTTTACCAAAAATTGTGGAAATGCTCAAAGACAGAATAATCGCCATTCCCGCACGGAAAGACAGAAACTGAAACAGTTGTGCCCCAGGAATCTGGTAGCGTTCTTCCAATATTTTAAACAAATAATAGAGCATTGTTCCGTGTGTTATTTATCCAATTGGTTTATCAGTTCGTGTGCGATTTTCAAATCGTCAAAATCATTTACTTTTCCATCAATCAGCTGATAAGTCTCGTGTCCTTTTCCAGCAATCAAAATCATATCGTTTTTATGGGCCATCGCACAGGCCGTTTTTATAGCCTGATAGCGCGAACTATTTGCGGTTGTCTTTTTTAAATCTTCCTTTTCAATACCCTTTTCCATATCGGCGATTATCGCATCGGGATTTTCGGTGCGCGGGTTATCGCTGGTCAAAATCACTTTTGAACTCAGGCGCACGGCAATTTCTGCCATTTCTGGACGCTTGGTTTTATCGCGATCGCCACCACAACCGACCACCGTGATGACCTTCTGGTTTTTCTTTTGAAGTGCATTCAAAGTTTGCAGCACATTTTTCAGCGCATCGGGCGTGTGTGCATAATCCACCACCACCGTGATTTTATCTTTTTCTGAAATAAAATGTTGGAAACGCCCCGCCACGGGGTTTAACTTGCTGATATATTGCAGGTTTTCCATAATCGGAATTCCCAGTAAATCAGTAGCGGCATAAATTGCCAATAAATTATAGGCATTGAACTGTCCGATGAGTTTTGACCAAACTTCCTGATCATTGATGCGCAATTGCAGACCGGTCAATTCATTTTCCAGGATTCGGGCCTTGTAATCGGCGTTGTTTTTTAAAGCATAAGTAAATTTGCGGGCTTTGGTGTTCTGCAACATTACCGGCCCGTTTTTATCATCGATATTGGTCAGGGCAAAAGCAGCTTTTGGCAGTTCATCAAAAAAAAGTTTTTTGACGTTGCGGTATTCCGCAAAGGTTTTGTGATAATCTAAATGTTCGTGTGAAAGATTGGTGAAAATACCGCCTTCAAAAGTCAATCCGTTAGTGCGTTCTTGAGCTATACCGTGGGAACTGACTTCCATAAATGCAAAATCAACCCCGGCATCGCGCATTTCAGCTAAATAATAATTGATTGTCAAAGAGTCCGGTGTGGTTAGATCGGTCTCAAATTCTTTTTGCGCGACACGAATATTTACGGTCGAAATCAAGCCCGTTTTAAACCCGGCGACATCAAAGGTTTGAAAGAGTAAACTTGCGATGGTCGTTTTTCCATTGGTTCCGGTAACGCCGATGAGCTTTAAGTCTTGGGACGGGTTTTCATAATAATTTGAAGCAATTTGTGCCAAGGCCTTTTTCGAGTTACTTACCTTTATATATGTAGTGCCTGTATTTTTTTCTCTTGGAAATTCTTCACATACCAATGCGCGTGCACCAAAGCTGGCTGCAGTTTCCATAAATTCATGACCGTCCATCGCACTTC
>Ga0075106_1000182_pt1 | contig 35604 bp, 33 predicted proteins | sample AntDeeMetag02WF4_FD_69796 | JGI IMG/M metagenome (GOLD analysis project Ga0075106, IMG submission 69796) | Saline lake microbial communities from Deep Lake, Antarctica - Antarctic Deep Lake Metagenome 02WF4 | ecosystem: Environmental > Aquatic > Non-marine Saline and Alkaline > Saline | place... | reverse complement strand
CACCGTTGGGCAGCGCCCGGTACAAGTCCGTCTCCAGACGCGCCCGGGCCACCAGCTCGGCCTGCATTCGCGGGTCGAAGAAAGCCAGCGTATTGCGTCCGCCTTGGCCTGACACAGCGCCATATCGGCCTGTTGCAGGCAGGCATCCACGCCGTCTTCAGCGCCGCTGAGCAGGGCAATGCCAATGCTGCCGGTAATCATGACCGGTCCGCTTTCAAGCACCACCGGACGGCTGATGGCCGCCAACAATTTATGCGCGATCTGCTCTGCCTGCTCGGCGGCGCGTTCGAGGTTGTCATCCAGCTGGTGCACCAGCACCGCGAACTCGTCGCCGCCCAGCCGCGCCAGCGTATCGGTATCGCGCAGCTCAAGGCTTAGCTCACTGGCCATGCGCTGCAGCAGCTGATCGCCGGCGTAGTGGCCCAACGTATCGTTGATTTGCTTGAAGTTATCCAGATCAATAAACAGCAGCGCCCCGTGCGACGCCTCGCGTCTGTAGCTTTTCAGCGCATCGCCGACGCGATCGAGGAACAGGCGGCGATTGGCCAGTCCGGTCAGCGGATCGTAAAACGCCAGCTGCTGTATTTCGCGCTCGGCGGCCTTACGCTCGGTAATATCACTCAGCGTCGCCACGTAGTGGGTCAGCGCGCCGTCTTCGCCGCGCACCGCGCTTAAAGTCAGCCACTCAGGGTAGACATCACCACATTTTCGCCGGTTCCAGATTTCGCCTTCCCAGGAACCGGTGCGGGAAACACTTTCCCAGAGCGCCGTGTAAAACGCCTCATTGTGGCGGCCAGAGCTAAACATACGCGGGTTTTTCCCCAGCACCTCATCCTCTGAGTAACCGGTGATGCGCGAAAACGTGGCATTCACCTTGAGAATAACCCCTGAGCATCGGTAATCATCATGCCCAGATGAGTATGAAACGCCGTAGCGGCAATGCGCAGCTCCGCTTCGTTGATCCTGGCCTGGGTCACGTCGCGTACCGCGGCCAATACGCCGCTGAAGTGGCCATCGCGCGCGGCAAGCGGGCTTAATATGGCGTGAAAGAAGCGCTCCCGCTTGTCAAACCAGAGCGTATAGAAAAAATCCTCGGCTCTGCCTTCGCGTTTGACGCGCTCGAACACCCCACCAAACTCATGGCTCACGCGGTGCGGCAGCACATCCACGTAGTGGCAGCCAAGCACCGATGGCTTATCACGCAGCAGCCATGGTTGGTTCACCGCATGCAGGTAGGTAAAGCGCCCGTTCTCATCGAACACAAAGATCATGTCCTGAATCGAGCGCACCAGCGCCTCCATACGCGCTTCACGCATTTGTGCTTGGGCGCGTGCCGTTTCGCGCTCGCCAATGCGCGTTATCAGCTGCTGCGACAGACGCAACTGGTTAAGATAATGGCGCAGCCCCCAGGCACCAAGCAGCGCGCCCACGCCGGCGATCAGTAAAAGCGCCCACAGCCGCTGCTGCCAGCCGGCAAGCACCATATCCATGCGGTCGCCCACGATCACGGTACAGGGCAGGTCGGGCAATTTCTGCAGCCAGTAAAGACGCTCGATATCATCAAGCGGCGACCTCAAGCGCATGGACGCCGTGGTCGCCTCGCCGGCAAAAAAAGCACTCAGCCGCTCGCTATCAGCCAGCACGTAGAGCGAGTCCTCAGCGGTAGCATCGGGGCGGCGGGCAAGCAGCTGGCCCACGCCCACCAGCGCCTGATCACTCAGGGTGAAGGTTGTGTTCACCCACTGCGCGACCAGATCGGCACGCGTCGAGTTATGCTCATCTGCGGCCTAAAGCTCGCGGCGATACTGATCGGCCAACAGCCAAGCAAAGACCGCTAACATCAGAACAAGCGCCAGCCCATAAAGAGCAATGGCGACAAAGCGTAGTCGGTGGTTGGTGCGCGCGGAGGAATCACCTGCCAAGCAGGAAACATGGATCATGGCCAAGGACGCCTATCGTTATTGTGGTTACCGTCCGTGTTTTGTCTGACGATTCAATATATTAAGTGTGCCAAATACGGCTGGCATATCGGATATATCGTAACTTTTTCTGATATATATCACCGTTATGTCAGCGAATGCGCGCTCCTGCAAGGCAGGCTCCACCATAGTCATCCTTTACTCACGGCAACACGTCCGAGCCAGCGTCTGGCCGCGTGAGCACAAGAACGGCATTATGCTGTTACAGCACAGCCTCGTAACCGTTAGCCCGAGATAATAATGCGAATGAAACCGAGTCGGTAATGGCATTGAACGCAAGGCATTACCTATCTGTAAACAATCTGTTCGCAACCTGGCGAACCATAAACAATGCGAGGAATAGAGGAATATATGCTCAGTCAACAAAAATGCCGTGTCTATCGGATACGCGCGGGTGCGGCGCTGCTTTTAACGCTGCTACTGTCCGGCTGCGCGGCGTTTGCCCCTTCCCCGCCTGAACGCCAGACGAATCTGTGCGAGATTTTCCGCCAGCAGCCCGGCTGGTACGACTATGCTCATGACGCCGCCGATAAATGGGGCACGCCTATTGCCACACAGATGGCGTTTATTCAGCAGGAGTCGTCGTTTAAAAGTCACGTTCGCCCGCCGCGCAAGCGCATCCTCGGGTTTATTCCCGGCCCGCGGCCGTCGTCTGCCAAAGGTTACGCTCAGGCGCAGGACCCGGTATGGGGCGAATACCGCGACGACACCGGAAGCTTTTTTTCACGGCGCACGCACATGCGCTATGCCACCGATTTTATCGGCTGGTATAACGCTCGCACGCGGGCGCAAACGGGGGTGTCACTGCATAACCCCGAACACCTGTATTTGGCCTATCATGAAGGTGCCGGCGGTTATCAACGCGGCAGCTACCGTAACCAACCGCAGGTACGCCGCGCCGCGTCTCAGGTAGCGCGCCGGGCGGGGCGCTACCAGGCTCAGCTTAATGCCTGCAAAGCCGAGTTTCAGTGCCGTCGGTTTTACCAGTTCTGGCCATTTTGCCGCGCCGACTGAGCGGGCGTGCGTGTTGACAGGATAGGAAGATAGCGCTAGCTTTACTTAAAAGCAAATGAGAATCAATATAAAAGGCGTCCCGGAATGAACAGCGAAAGTCGCCAACTGCGCCAAACGCTTATTTTTTTACGCACCTCTTTTGAAGCGGTTCAGAACTCCATTGCCGGCCGCCTTGACGACCCACTGCCGTGCTGGCTCGATACCAGCCTGCTCAGCATGCTCTCACGCGAGCTTTACCGCTGCCATGAGCAAGCGCAGCCGCTGTCAAGCGATGCCGCCGAGCAGCTGTGGCTGGCCGCTACGCGCTGCGAGCTATTGCTGAAACAGTGCCCAGGCGTTCTCAGCAGTACGCTCTGCTACCGGCAACTTGCCGCTATCCTAGTACCCATCAACGCCGCCGCTGCCTGCCTTGCCCTACCCGCGAAAAAACGCCGCTGGCCGTGGCAACGGCGCTGGGACACCGGCACCCAGTAACGCGTGACATAACGCTTGGAAGGTCTCCTGATCGTCTTCGCTGTATGCCGTGGACGTCGGCGTGCCCGACGCCTGTTAAACCTGAGCTCAGGCAACAGAGGTAAGGCGCATTGGAAAATCCGGTCGGCAAAACTAGTCTAAAAAGCGGTTGCGTATTAAGCTTACTTGATGAGATACGCTCCTCTTACCACCGTTCGTCCTGAATCGCCACGCCGTTAGCAACAGGAGAAACGCTTCTTGATGGCACTGTTAAGCCTGCTTATATCCCTCGGGCTAGTGGGGGCCGCAGCCTCTACCGGCGCGCGTTTTCGCCCTGACACTTGGTACCGTTCGCTTGCCAAACCCGCTTGGACGCCACCGGATCTAGCGTTTCCCATTGCTTGGGGTATTCTATATTTACTGATGGCGGTGGCTGCTTGGCGCGTGTATCTGGCCGAGCCGTCGGTGGCGCGTAGCGCCGGATTAGTCTGCTACCTTCTACAGTTGGCAGCCAACGCGGCTTGGTCGTGGCTTTTCTTTGGCCGCCGGAAGACGTTCAGCGCGCTGTTAGATATCGTCCTGCTGCTGGGCCTTATTGTGGCAACCACGGCGCTATTTGCCCGCGCCAGCGAGTTTGCCGCCTGGCTGATGGCACCTTATATACTTTGGGTCATGCTTGCGCTTGCCCTCAACGCCAGCGTCTGGCGGCTTAACCGCCACGCATAGACCGATACAACAGAGAAACACTTAGCCCGCCGCGTCGGCCAGCGCCTGATGCACGCGTGACTCAAGAATCGCCACGATATCGGGATGCTCGCCCACCAGCCGCGTGGGCGTAATGCGCCTGCCCAGCCGTTGACTTGCCGCCGCACAAATACGGGCGATATCGCCGCCTTCGCCGGCGTGGCGCCCGGGCGATAAAAACAGCATGGCCAGCACCACGTCGCCGTGCGCCAGCGCCTTGCTCTCAAGCGCCTCTTCCAGCAACGGCTCGTTGAAGCGGTAGGCGTCACCCTCGCGGCGCTCCATGGACGCCGGCATCACGCCCACGGCCTCGTCAACCAGCAATACACTCAGCTGCCCCGCCAGACGGTTGCGCACCGCGGTAACCTCCGGCGCGGGGCTGCCGTGATCCACCAGCACCACGTTGAACGCCACGCCGGGCGTGACGCTTGCGCGCACGTTATCCGCGAGTATCTGCGCAAGGCGCAAATCCACCGGCGCCTGCTCATCGACCAGCGGCGGCGCAACCGTGACGCGCACGTCGGGAAAGCGCGCCTGAAGCTGCGCCATACGTTTGGGCAGGTACTCGCTCAGCGCGCGGCTGGGGCCAAAGAAAAACGGCACCACGATGATATCCGTTACGCCCCGCGCGGCTTCGCGCTCCGCAGCTGGGCAAAGCGTCAGGGCCGGCTCGCCGCCAAGCGCATCGGGCGCCACCTTGTGCGAGTGCAACAGCGAGGCGGCGTGCACCGTTTCCCCCCAGGCAACGCTTAAACGCGCCGCCACGCGACGCAGGTTAAGCGTTGCCTGGGGGCGCAGCGAGCCGTTATCGACCAGAAAAATTGCGCGCGTGGAATCTGTCACTTATCGACCCTCGATTGAAACATATCGTTATGCCATTACGTTAAACTAGCGTGCCGCTAACGCCGTGCTGTCAGGAGTTGCCATGCCCACCGGGATACCACAGAAATCCGCCGTACCGCTGTCCAGCCTGCTGCTCGCCGTTATCGGCGCCGTGGGTATGGCCACCATCGGCGTTATCTCCCGCATCACCCAGCTGACCGCCGAAAGCATTACCTTTTATCGTCTGGGGCTGGGCGCCTTGTTTCTGTTGGTGTACTTGATCATCACCCGGCGCGGCCAGCATTTACGTCACGCACCCGACTGGGGTGTGGTAATCAGCGGCGGCTTTCTGGCGGTCTTTATTCTGTGCTATGTGCAGGCGATGAACTACACCCAGATGGCCAACGCGATTTTGATGGTGTACCTGGCGCCGGTGTTTTCTGCGGTGGTGGCGCATTTTTTGTTTCACGAACGGCTGGGGGGCGCTCAGATTGCGTGTATTGCCGCCGCGCTGTTCGGCTTTGCCATGATGCAGGAGTTTCACCTGCAGCTAGACGGCGGCCGTGACGCCGTGGGCCTCGGGTTCGGGCTTTTGGCCATGCTCGCCTACAGCGCGTTCATCCTCACCAATCGGGGCTTTCCCCCGCGTACCAATGACCGCACCGGGGCCTTCTGGCAGCTGTTTTTCGGCGCGCTGGTTATCCTGCCTTTTGCCCTGCTAAGGCCCGAAGGGCTCAGCGCAGAGGCCTGGCAATGGCCGTGGCTGCTGGGCGCCGGCCTGGTGCCGGGTTTTCTCGCGCTGCTCTGCGCGGTGCTGGCCATCAATCGCCTGCCCACAGCACTTTACGGCACCTTGGCCTACTGCGAACCGCTGGCCGTGGTGCTGTTCGGCTGGAGCCTGTTTGGCGAGGCACTCACGCCGCTACAGCTGGCGGGCTGCGGCGTTATTGTGGCCAGCGGCATCGTTCAGGCACGCCTGAGCCAGCGCTGATTAAACCATCACCCAGCCAAGCACCAACAGGCCGATGACCACGCGCACAATTGCGCCGAGTATCGAGCCACGCAGCAACGCGCGTAGGCCGCTGAACAAAATCCAGAGCCCGATCACCAGCACCACAATACTGAGAAACGAGCCGCTGATCCCCAGCGAACGCGACAGGCCATCAAAAAAGTTGTGTATCGCGTCAAACGCATTATCAAACAGCGCGAGCAAAAACGTGACGACGGCATGAATCGCGTCGCCGATCGCCTCGCCTGCATTATCAAAAAATCCATTGGCCTGCATGGCAACATCCATTACTCATAAAAATGGCATCTATCATCCCTTTAACTGCCCGCCTGCCGCAACTTTATTACCCTGTTTGCCCGGGCATCGGCGGCGTGCGACAAAACGCGCATAGACGTTTGGCGGATTGTGATCCGGACAGCATTTGGGTATCACATAGTCAGCGCATGCGGGAGAGACTGCTCTTGAAGAGCAGCGCCGAAGGAGCAACAGCCCCGGAAACTCTCAGGCAACCGGACCGTCTGCGCCAACATATTCCGAAGAGCGGCCGCACCCGATATACGTCGGCCCACCGAAGGAGCAAGCGCCACGCGCGTGAATCTCTCAGGTTCAGGACGGAAGGGGCAAGCGCTTGATAACGACAAGCGCCTGCCATCTACGCGTCTGTCTTTAACAAGACCCTTTACTGAACTTCGGGAGAAGAATCATGCGCCATATTGCTGTCATCGGTGGCGGTATCACCGGCATTACCACCGCCTATAGCCTGCTCAAGCGCGGCTTTGACGTGACCGTGTTTGAACAGAACCGCTACGCCGCCATGGAAACGTCCTTTGCCAACGGTGGTCAGCTATCGGCCTCCAACGCCGAGGTCTGGAACCACTGGCCCACCATTACCAAGGGGCTTCGTTGGATGCTGCGCCGGGATGCGCCGCTGCTGGTCAATCCGCGCCCGAGCTGGCACAAGCTCAGCTGGTTTGCCGAGTTTATGCGCGCCATTCCCCAGTACGGCGACAACACTACCGAAACCGCGCGGCTGGCGATTGCCGCGCGCCAGCACCTGTTTCAGTGGGCCGACGATGAAAACATCGACTTTGACGTCAAGCACGAAGGAATCCTGCATTTTTATCGCGACAAAGCAGGCTTTGACCACGCCGCGAAGGTGTCTCAACTGCTGGCCCGGGGCGGACTTGAACGCCGCGCTGTGACCCCTGCGGAAATGCTCGAACTGGAGCCGACCCTTGCCGGGCGCTATTACGGGGGCTTTTATACCGAAAGCGACGCCTCCGGCGATATCCACAAGTTTACCCAGGGGCTTGCCCGCGCGGCCGAGCGCCGCGGCGCAACGCTCAACTACGGCTACCGCGTGCAGGATATCGGCGCCAACGCTGATAGCGCTTGGGTCGTGGCCAGCGCCGGTGACGAACCCGTGCGCCAGACCTTTGACGGCGTGGTCGTCTGCGCCGGCACCGCCAGCCGGGCACTGGCCGCCAAACTTGGCGACCGCGTTAACGTGTACCCGGTCAAGGGCTACTCCATCACCGTGCAACTTGACGACGAAGCCTCGCAACAGGCCGCGCCCACGGTCAGCCTGCTGGATGACGAAACCAAGCTGGTAACCAGCCGCCTAGGTGTCGACCGCTTCCGCATTGCCGGCACCGCCGAGTTCAACGGTTTTAACAAGGATATCCGCGACGACCGCATTCGTCCGCTGATCCGCTGGGTGGAGGAGTGCTTTCCCGGCGTCAGTACGCGCCGCGTAGTGCCCTGGGCAGGGCTTCGACCGATGCTACCCAACATGATGCCGCGCGTTGGCCCGGGCAAACAGCCAACGGTATTTTACAACACCGGCCACGGCCATTTGGGCTGGACGCTTTCCGCCGTTACCGCTGAGCTTTTGGCCGATAAGGTCAGCGCTTCCTCGGTGCTTGGTGCCCCGGCGACTAGCCGCTAACGCTAAACGCCATGCGCGGTTTACCGGGCATGGCGTTGTATCCCGCAGGCTTGTTTATCCGGCTTTCAGCGTCTCAAGCGCAGCGTTTAGCGAGGCGCGCTCGCGTTTGGCATACAGCGCGATCTCATCGATTACCGTCGCGCCCAGCGCCGCCTCGAACTGCGCCTGATTCGGCTGACTTCGATCCGCGTCTTCCTGCTCCTCCTCACGCGTCGCATCGCCCGGCTGGCTAAGGTTGGACTGAAAAATCCCCGCGGCGCTAACCGGCAAAAAATCCTCATACACCATCGGCGTTGTCCACAGCGCGCCGCGCTCAAGCAGTGTTTCTACGTTCGCCGCGTTGATCTCGTTGGTGCCAAGCTCCAGCGCCGCCCGGTCACTCGCCGGCCAATAGTGGAAAAACGCCAGCCCCTCGCGGCGCAGGATTGCGTCATCATCGGGAAATTCGGCAAAGGCCGCCCCCAGCCGCGCCTGATGCGCGGTGTTGTCTGGCGCGGGCGCACCTTGGCGCGCGCCCGCCAGCAGCCGGTCGTATAGCGCCCGCCCTTTAGCCGTTAGCGCCACACCGCGCTGTTCAATCTCGCCAAAGCGTGCGGTGTGATAGCCGGGCGCGCTTCCCGCAAAGCGCACCGGCTCCTCGAGCGCTTTGAAGCTGGTCTGGCGCAGCAGCAACGAGAAGCGCCTTCGCGGCGGCCCTTCAATGGTCGCCTTCGGATCAATACCGTAGTCGGGCATGCGCCGCTGGGCTTCATCAATGTCGAGCGTGCGCGGCGTCAGATGATTAATGTGCGGGCCGCGAAAGCACACCACGTCGGCGAGCAAGCGGTGTTCGGCGTTGAGCGACTCATACGTCGGCCGGTCCACAGTGGCATCGCTATGCCAGCGGAAGGTCTCCAGCGCCTCGTCCACAAAGGTGTCGGCGTCACTCTCATCAAGCCCACCCTGCGCCTCGCAACGTTCAATCAGCGCTGTCACGCCGGGGGTGAAAATATCCCGCGCGTGCAAAATCTCAAGCGCACGTTCGCGCAGCGCCGCGGAGGCAATCAGCTCGGGGCGCAAAAGCGAGGTAAAGACGCGGAAAGGATTCGCCCGCAGAGCCTCGTCATCGACCGGGCGAAACGCCGTGGAGTGGACCGGCACGCCGGCTTGCGACAGGTCGTAATAACCCACTGGCCACATACCCATCACCGCGAACAGGCGGCGCAGCATGGCAAGCTCGGCCGGGGTGCCCACGCGGATGGCGCCGTGACGCTCAACGCTCAGCCGCTGGGATTCATCCGCGGCGTCAAGCTGCTCGGCAAGTGCGACGTCGGCGGCGAGCGTCTCGCGGTTGACCGCTTCCACCAGTTCAAGCAGTGCGCCGTACTGGGGCACCTCGCGGCGATACATGACGGACATGGCGTGAGAGAAACGCTCACGGATCCGGTCGGGGCTGATCCACTGGCTCATGGCGAACTCCTTGCAGGGCGATAATAACGTGGCTTCAGCATAACCAAACCCTACCCGACGCTTTTGCGAAATTCTCCACCTTTTCTACGAAAACGCGCCGTGCCTGCCTCCGTGTGTGTAGAGACCCGGATGATAGATTAAGCCATAGGAGTTATCCTCTGTTGGCAGCGTGTACGTTAAACAAGCCATGCGCCACGGCCAGGCGCTTTTTGAGTGGCGCCTGCAGGCGCTGAACGGCCACGCGTTTCGATGAGGAGATGCGTCGGGCACTGGCCAGGCTGCGGCGTAAAAACATCTCTACCGCGCTGATCCTGCTGGATATCGACCATTTCAAGCCGGTCAACGATACCTACGGCCACGCCGCAGGCGATGACGTACTGATAGAGCTGGTCGCACTGCTGGACGATAGCCTGCGAGTGCCCGACATGCTGACGCGCTGGGGCGGTGAAGAATTCGTCATGATACTGCCCGATACCGGCCTGCGAGAGGCGCTGCAGCTGGCCGAACGCCTGCGCCAGCTGATTGCCACTCACGACTTCAGCGTAGTAGGCAGCATTACCGCAAGCCTGAGCGTGACCATCCTGCACGCCAGACACCCCCCGCCGCTGCCTCAAGCGCCTGGACGATACGCCCTATCAGGCTAAAGGCCTCGGCCGCAACAAGGTGCTTGAGGCCGGGCCCGTCACCGCGGTGTAAAGCGGCGCGGTTATTCTATACATTCAGGTTTTACACGTTGGCGCGCGTCGCCTTACCCCTTAGGCTAGGCGCTCCCCGTATTCAGGAGCCGCCATGCCTGCGCTAACTGCCAACCACCTGCTCACCGAGCTTGCTGCCCCCCAGCGCCGGCGCCTCAATTTGGCCGTTGCCTGCGGCTTTCTAGCGGGCAGCTTGACGCTGATCCAGGCGGGGCTGTTTGCCTGGATCGTCAGCGCGCTGCTGGTCAATCATCAGCCGCTGGCGCGCACGGCACCGCTGTTCGCGCTGTGGCTTTTAGCGCTGCCGCTGCGCGGCCTTTTAAGCTACGCCCAGGAAATGCTCGCCCAAAAAGCCTCTCTCGCCGTGCGCCAGCGCCTGCGGCGACGGCTTCTCGATCACCTGGTGCGCCTCGGGCCGGTACGGCTTGCCGGCTACCACAGCGCGTCGCTGTCGTATCAGGTGGTCGAGCAGATCGAGGCGCTGGACGGCTATTATTCACGCTTTCGTGTACAGCTTGTGCTAGCCGTGCTGCTACCGCTAATGGTGCTTGTGATCAGCGCGTATCTGGACTGGCTGGCGGCGATATTTCTGCTGCTTGCAGCGCCGCTGATTCCGCTGTTCATGGCGCTGGTGGGCATGGGTGCCGAGCGCCTGAATCGCGAACAGTTTGCCGCCGTGTCACGGCTTTCGGGGCATTTTATCGACCGCGTTCGCGGCCTGACCACGCTGCAACTTTTCGGCCAGACAAAGCGCGCCACCCACAGCGTTCACGCTGCCGCCGACGGCTATCGGCAACGCAGCATGCGCACGCTACGACTGGCGTTTTTATCCTCGGCGGTGCTCGAGTTTTTTGCCTCGGCGGCCATCGCCGTGGTGGCTATTTACGTCGGTTTCGGGCTATTGGGCTATATAAGCTACGGCCCTGCCGACGAGCTGACGCTTTTCAGCGGCCTTTTCATCCTGCTGCTGGCGCCCGAGTTTTTTCAGCCGCTGCGCAGCCTTGCCCAGCACTACCACGACCGCGCCGCCGCGCTCGGCGCCGCCGAACGCCTGGCCGACTTGTTAAACCAGACGCCGCCTGCCACGCGCGGTGACACACCGCCGCCAGCGCTTGCACCCGACGCCGATGCCTTGCTGGTGTTAACAGACGCCTGCGTTTCCCACCCCGGGCGCGGGGTGGTGCTCGGGCCGGTGTCGCAACGCCTTGGCCGCGGTGAAACCGTGGTGGTGACCGGCGCATCCGGCAGCGGCAAGTCAACGCTTTTGCAGCTGCTGGCAGGCTTTGTCGCCCCCGATGACGGCGTGCGCCAAAGCCAGCGTGACCTGCGTTTTGCCTGGATGGACCAGCGCCCGCTGCTGATTCACGCCACGCTTGCCAACAACCTGCGCCTGGCAGCCCCTGAGGCAAGCGATGCAGCCCTTTATCAAGCGCTTGCAAGCGCCCACCTGAGCGAGCTGCTCGAACACCTGCCCGACGGGCTTGAAACGCTCATCGGCGAGCGCGGGTCGGGGCTTTCGGGCGGCCAGGCCCAGCGTCTGGCGCTGGCGCGAATCTTCCTATCCGAAGCACCCCTGGTGCTGCTGGACGAGCCGACCGCCAGCCTGGACGCGCACAGCGAGCAGGCGGTCATGGCGGCACTCACGATGCTTCCGCGCGCCGGGCGTACGCTGGTCATCGCCACCCATCACCCGGCGCTGATACAACTTGCTACGCGCCGCTGGCACATCGATCACGGCCGGCTTAAGGAGATCGCGCATGGATAAGCCAGAACGTTTGGTCACGACGCTGCGCCCCTGGCTTATCGTGCTGGCCAGCCGCCAGCGGCGGCTGTGGCTGGGTGCGTTACTCATGGCGCTGACGCTGTTTTCCGCGCTAGGGCTGCTGGCCGTGTCCGGCTGGTTTATTACCGCCACCGGGCTTACCGGCCTGCTATTTGCCGCCGGCATCGCGGCGACGCTGGACGTTTATGTGCCCGGCGGCGCGATTCGCCTGTTTGCCGTCACCCGCACGGCAAGCCGCTATTTGGAGCGGCTGTACAACCACGATACGGTGCTGCGCCTGCTGGCCGATCTGCGCACCCGGCTGTTTAGCGTGCTGGCGGGGCTGGATAGCCATGCGCTTGCCAGCCGCCGCGCCAGCGACTGGCTCAACCGCCTGACGGCCGATATCGACACCCTGGACAGCCTGTATTTACGCCTGCTGGCGCCGCCCGCTGTGGCGCTGCTGGCCGGGGCGATCCTGAGCGGCGTCACGGCGCTGTTTGTGCCGTTGGCCGGCGGTTTTTTAGCCGGCGTGCTGCTGTTGGGCTGGCTGTGGCTCACGCTGGGCCAGGCACGCCTCGGCATGGCGGCCAGCCGGCGCCACGTTGACGAACTGGAAGCCCTGCGCGGCAGCGTCATGGAAACCCTGCAGGGGCTGGCCGAGCTAGACGCCTACGGCGCGCTGGCCCACCAGCAACGATCCCTTGACCGGCTGGAAGCGCACCTACACCACAGTCAGCGCCGCTTGGGCCGCTGGGTCGCGCTGGGCAACGCCCTCCAGGCCTGGCTGGTCGGCACGGCGACGCTTGGCACGCTATGGCTGGCCGCCCGGGCCTTTGAGGCGGGCAGCATTAGCGGGGCGGTGATGGTAATGCTGCCCATGGCGGTCATGGCCATGAATGAGGCCTTCGCCGCGCTGCCCGCAGCGTTTACCTGGTTTGGCGCCACCCGTGGCGCCGCCGAGCGCCTGAACGGCCTGACCGAGCAGCGTATTGAGCAACGTACCGAGAAAAGCCCCGCACCCACCGCTGTTACCCCGGACACGCCGCCGGAAAACGCCCGCACGCTGCGCCTTGAAGGCGTCGGCGTGCGCTACCCCGGCGCCTTTCAGCCGGCGCTTGACGGGCTATCGTTAAGCCTCGCCCCCGGGGAACGGCTGGCCGTGGAAGGCGCATCGGGTTCGGGAAAATCCACTCTCGCCGCGCTGCTCGGGCGCCAGCTCTCCCCTTCTCAGGGCATCATCACGCTGGGCAACACGGCCCTTGAGGCATGGTCGGACGCCGAGCTGCGCCGCCGCGTGGTCGTGCTCACCCAGCAGACCGAGCTGCTGGACGACAGCCTTGCCGCCAACCTGCGGCTGGCCAACGCCGAGGCAGATGACACCACGCTATGGCAGGCGCTTGAGCAGGTGTCGCTTGCCGAGTGGGCCCGCGAACTTCCCCAAGGGCTGGATACGCGGGTCGGCGAAGGCGGCCGCCAGCTCTCCGGCGGGCAGGCACGCCGTGTCGCGCTGGCGCGGCTTTACCTGTGCGACCCCGACCTGGTGGTGCTCGACGAGCCGTTTTCCGGCGTCGACATGTCCACGGCACAGGCGCTATCCCAGGCGTTACATCGGTGGCTTTCCGGCCGCACTGTCGTCTATCTTGTACATAAGGCAGACACTGACGCCGCGCCGCCGGGCATCACTCATACGCTCACCTTGCGCGACGGACAGCCGCATTCTGAATAAAAGCGCTGCGACAATACACCATGGCACAAACGCACAGCTGCGGTTATAGGATATACGCCTTTGGCATAACCCTGATTATCGTGATACGCCTATTCAATCGCGTTAATGCGCCGGACACGCTGAGCGTTTAGCGCACGGTTGCCGTCTTTTTAAACCTTTGCAACACGCTCTGGGAGGTCATAATGGAGCTGGACCCGCTGCTGCTCTCCAGGCTGCAATTTGCTTTTGTGGTGCTGTTTCACGCCATTTTTCCGGTGTTTACCATCGGTCTGGCGTCGTACATTGCCCTGCTGCACGGCCTGTTTTACAAAACCGGCAACGCTGCTTGGGATCGCCTGGCGCTGTTCTGGACCAAAGTGTTTGCCGTGGTATTTGGCATGGGCGTAGTCTCAGGCATCGTCATGTCGTTCCAGTTTGGCACCAACTGGAGCAACTTTGCCCAAGCCACCTCCAACTTTTTGGGGCCGATGCTGAGCTATGAAGTGCTCACGGCGTTTTTCCTCGAAGCCGGCTTTCTCGGCGTGCTGCTTTTCGGCCGGGGTAAAGTCCCTGAAGGCGCACACCTGTTTGCCGCTCTCATGGTGGCGCTGGGGACCTTTATTTCTTCGTTCTGGATCCTTTCTGCCAACAGCTGGATGCAAACACCGGTGGGCTATGAACTGATTGACGGCCGCTTTCATATCACCTCCTGGTCGGAAGCCATTTTCAACCCGTCGTTCCGTTATCGCTTCGCCCACATGGTCATAGCCTCTTTCCTGGCCGGCGGCTTTGTGGTGGCCGGCGTTAGCGCCTGGTTCTTGCTACGCCAGCGCGATGTCGAGGCCAACAAGAAGGCGCTTTCCATGTGCCTGTGGCTGCTGCTGTTCCTGGCACCGGCACAGGCCGTTGTCGGCGACTTTCACGGACTCAATACGCTGGAACATCAGCCGACCAAGGTGGCGGCCATGGAAGGCAACTGGGAAACGCAATCCGGCGTACCGCTACTGCTGTTCGCCCTGCCTGACAAAGACGCCCAGACCAACCACCTCGAGGTGAAGATTCCGCATCTGGCGAGCCTGATCCTCACCCACAGCATCGACGGCACGGTGCCGGGGCTGAATGAAGTGCCCCCTGAAGAACAGCCGCCGGTGTTTATCGTGTTCTGGGCGTTTCGTGTGATGGTCGGGCTGGGGCTGGCGATGATTGCCGTAGCGTTGGCCGGCTTGGCACTACGCCGGGGCGGACGCGTTTATCGCAGCCCGATTTATCTGAAAACGCTGGTGGGCATGATCGGTGCGCCTTTCGTGGCCGTACTCGCCGGCTGGGTGGTAACTGAATCCGGCCGGTCGCCGTGGCTGGTGTACGGCATAATGACCCACGCCGAGGGGCTGACGCCTTCGCTGACCGGCGGCATGGCGCTATTCACCCTGATTGGCTATATGGCGGTGTACGCGGTGGTGTTCGTGGTGGGTATTTACTACCTGACCCGGGTGATCAATAACGGCATGCTGCCCGAACCGGATCAAACCCACGACGAAGTGGAGCGTGCCAAACGTCCGCTCTCCGCGGCGCACACGCCCTTTGACGACAACGACCTGCAGGGAGATAAGTCATGAACCTTGATATTACCCTGGTATGGGCCGGCATTATCGGCTTTGGCGTCATCATGTACGTGCTGATGGACGGCTTTGATCTGGGGCTGGGGATTCTCTTCCCCTTTGCCCCGGACGAAGCCTCGCGCGATGTCATGATGAACTCGGTCGCACCCGTGTGGGACGGCAACGAAACTTGGCTGGTGCTGGGCGGTGCCGGCCTGCTCGGCGCTTTCCCGCTAGTGTACTCGGTGTTTTTACCGGCGCTTTATATCGGCGTTTTCCTGATGCTCGCAGGGCTGATCTTTCGCGGCATTTCCTTCGAGTTCCGCTTCAAGTCGCACAAAAACCGCCACTGGTGGAACCGTGCCTTCTGCTGGGGTTCGATGGTCGCCGCCTTTTCCCAGGGCGCTGTCGTTGGCGCCTATATCCAGGGCTTTCCTGTGGAGGACAGGGTCTACGTCGGCGGCGCCTTTGACTGGCTGACGCCGTTTAGCGTGCTCACCGGCATTGGCCTCATGGCCGGCTACGCGCTGCTGGGTGCGACCTGGCTGATCCTCAAGTCCGAAGGTCACGTGCAGGACTGGGCTTATTCCATTACGCCCAAACTGCTGCTCGGCGTGTTAGTGGTGTTCGGCGTGGTCAGCCTGTGGACGCCGCTGATCAGCGTTGACGTGCGCGAGCGCTGGCTCAACCAGATACACCTGATCTGGATATTTCCGATTCTCGCCATGGCCTGCGCGGCAGCGCTTTATCGTGCGGTGAAGCGCCGCGCCGAAGGCCGGCCTTTCATCATGGCGCTGGGGCTTTTCATTTTCACCTACTTAGGGATGATCGCCAGCAAGTGGCCGGTCATTGTACCGCCCAACTACACCATCTGGGACGCCGCTTCCTCGCCGGAATCCCAGGTGTTTCTGCTGATCGGCACGGTGTTTGTCATCCCCATTATCCTGGCCTACACCACCTGGTCGTACTGGGTGTTTCGCGGCAAAGTGAAAGTCGGCGACGGCTACCACTGATCAGGCATTAAAAAACCGCCTCGCAAATGCGAGGCGGTTTTCGTATCAGCTATTACTGACTGGTGCTTACTGCGGCAGCTTCGCCTTGCGCACGTAGGGCAACGGCGCATCGAACGTGCCGAATTTGGTCTTGGCATCATCATCAGAGACGTTCGGCGGAATGATGACGTCTTCGCCGACGGTCCAGTCAGCGGGCGTGGCAACGCTGTGTTGGCCGGCGGTCTGCAGCGCGTCGAGGGCGCGCAGAATCTCGCCAAAATTACGCCCGACATTCATCGGGTACGTCATGGAAAGCTTGAGCTGCTTGTCCGGGCCGATAATAAATACCGAGCGCACCGTCGCGCTGTCCGCCGGGGTGCGGCCGTCCGGCAGGTAGGCTTCGGCCGGCAGCATGTCGAACAGCTTGGATACCTTGAGCTTTTCATCGGCAATGATCGGGAAGCTGACGTCGCTGCCGCTATAGGACTCGATATCATTGATCCAGCCCTTGTGGTCTTCCACGCCGTCAACTGACACGCCGATCACCTTGGTGCCGCGTTTTTTCCACTCGGCATCAAGCTTGGCGACCGCGCCAAACTCGGTGGTGCATACCGGGGTAAAATCCTTGGGGTGCGAAAACAGGATGGCCCAGCTGTCACCGATCCAGTCGTGAAAGTGGATGTTGCCCTGGCTGGTCTGCGCTTCAAAATCCGGTACGGTTGCATTAATACGTAGCGACATCGTTGACTCCTGACATTGGCTAATCTATACGCTATCCATCATAGCCTCACGCCCAGCTTATGTTCAAATAGAATTAAATACGAAATTCTTATGACTTAATTTCGTAAATTTAATATAAAACCTCGACACAGGCGCAGCCACGCATGCTAGCCCGCTGATACGTCGGCGCGGGGGAACCACAGCGTAAATAGTCGGCCGCCTTGGCCTCGTCCTCTACCACCAGAATACGCATCGCCTTCTCCCATCGCCCTCTTCTTTACCGCCTCTAGGCTAACGGGTAACGCACCGGTCAGGCATTACAAATTCGTAATCCGTGCGCAATCTACACGTAGGTGGGGGTATTGCACACTGGGGCTATTCAAACCACAGGAGATACGCCATGCGTTTACGTTTAAGCCAGCTTCCGCTATGCGCCGCCGCGCTGTTCAGCGGCCTCGCATTTGCCGCACCGGACTCGGTCCTTGAGCATAAAGACATGTCGCTGACGCTTGCCAATCAGCTGATCGATAAAACGCTTGAAAGCTGCCACGACGATGAGCGCACCGCGGTGGTGGCCGTGGTTGACCGGGGTGGCCGTCTGGTCGCGCTGCAGCGCGATGATAACGTCGGCCCGCACAACACCATCGCCGCTCAGCGTAAGGCGTTCACCTCGCTGTCCACCGGGACGGCCTCGCGCGAGCTGTCAAAAATTGCCCGTAACGACCCCGAATCGCAAAATCTCAACACCGTGGACGAATTACTGCTGCTGGGCGGCGGCGTACCGGTCAAAGTGGATGACGCGGTCATCGGCGCTATCGGCGTTGCCGGCGCCGGCGGCTCTGCCATTGACGAAGGCTGCGCGCTTGACGCTATCGACGAAGTGATATAATACTTTCACCCTGCATAATGTTTGAATAACTTTTCAAGGAATCTGCTCATGAGCATGAAACTGACTACCACACTTGCCACCGGCGCCCTGCTGGCCGCCATGGGCGGCACTGCGATGGCTGCCGATAACCCCTTGAGCGTCCACGTGCTCAACATCGAAAACGGCCTGCCTTCCCCCGACGTCAACGTTACACTCGAGCAAAAACAGGACGACGGCTGGGAAGAGCTCAACGCCGCCGTGACCGGCGACAACGGCCGCATCAACGCACTCTACCCGGACGACATGGCGCTGGAAAACGACACCTACCGCGTGACGTTTGACACCGGCGAGTGGTTCAACAACCACGATACCGAAACCTTCTTCCCCGAAGTGCCGGTTATTTTCGAGATCAACGGCTCGCTAGAGCACTACCACATCCCGCTGCTGCTGAGCCCTTACGGCTACTCGACCTACCGCGGCAACTAAGGCCGGCAAGACGTAACCGTCATAGCGACCGTTAGACACAAAAACCCCCCGCTGCCGCAAGGCAACGGGGGGGGGGTCAGCAAGCTAGCGCGAGCCTGGCAATGCTAAGACGCCACCCTGTTACAGGTGCCATTCCAGCTGGAAAGTTACCGCATCGGTGTCAACGCCGTCTGCACCATGGTTACCAAACTTGTTGCGCCAGTATTCGTAGCCTACGCCGGCCCAGAGACGGTTGTCTTCACCCCAGGCAAGCTTGCCCACGTCAGCCATCAGCGACGGGCGCGAAAGCTGCTCGTCTTTGGTGCCCAGACCTTTTTCGCCGTTGTAGTTATAGAAGCCCTGGAACTTCATCGGTACAGGGCCCGCCTCGAACGGAAACTTCCATGCGAGATTGATCTGGTAGTAATCATCAAACTCGACGGTCGTGCCGCCGTCCTTGAAGCCGTTGTGATTCCACTCGTGGGAATAAAACACGCTCAGATCGAGGAAACCTTTCGGCACGTCAAACTTGAACGTCGGCCCGACTACCAGCTGGCGCTTGCGCGGCGCAAACGCGGTGTTCTTGGTATTCAGATCAAAACCGCCGGTCAGCGCGACTTCTTTCACCGGGCCAAAGGCCAGCGCATCGCCGAACAGCTTGCCGTAGTGCAGCTGGTTGCGGTACGTCAGATAGGCTTCGGTCGCGCCGGTGTCGCCGCCGCTGATGGGGTCAGCGCTGTCAGACTGCAGCATGTCAATGTTGAGAAACTGCTGGCCCAACGAGTGGCCGCCCACGTAGTTGAACTGCAGAATATGCTTTTCCACGTCGTTCGCATTTTTTGGCTCGGTAAACTGGGTGCCGTAGCGATAGCCGATGAACGTATCGCTCCAGGTGGCTGCCTGGGCCTGAGTAAAAGCACATGCGGCAAGCGTAGTGGCACCGACCAGTGCGGCCACGGAATGTTTGGTTTTAAACATCAATCAAATACCCTTTTGTTTTATTGTAAGAGTAGAGGTCAGCGCTGCAGGCGCTGACTGCCTCCCTTGCCCTGCCTGCTACACCATATTGTTGCGTTTATTGTCGGTGCTCAAACAGTGCCTCTGGCACACGTTGTGTACCGTGGCTTGCCCACTGCAAGGACGAGCCAGACCTCGGTAACGGCTGTTCTCGTACGCCGTTTCTTTAGCAATACCTTACACCGCTATTTTTTGTATACAAGGACAAATTACACAAAAAGCGGCATTACGGCAACAATCTCACCCGTCCGATGTCACTCTTATGTAGCACAACAGGATACATCCGCAAAAGACCCCATCGTATGGCCACAAAAAAACGGCGCTCGCAGGCGCCGTTTTTACGGTTGAATGATCAGATTTTCCGCGCCAAGCCGCTAGCCCAACGTGGCATTAGCGCCAAAAATGGTCATCAAATCAGTTTCTGACTGTCGCGGACATAGATCCAACAGGTTTTCCAGGCTATTCAAGTGCTGATGCACGCCTTCCCTGGCAGCCTCGGCATCGCCGCTTGCCAGCCGCTCAAGAAGCCGCGCATGGTCGCCTTCCAGATAGCACGACCCCAGGCTTGGGCGCTTGTATAACGCAATCACGATGGAGGTGCGCATGATCAAGTCGGTGAGCATGGAACTCAGAATGCGGTTGGGCGCATGCGCGGCCAGCAGGTGGTGAAAACTCAGCGAGTGCTCGATGCGCGCCGGCTCGTCGCCTTTGGCGTAGGCCTCTTTTTCAAGCGCCACGTGGCGCTCAAGCGTGGCCAGTGCCTCGGCATCAAGCTTGCCCGCCTGCAGCGCCACGGCCTCGCCTTCCACCAGCCGGCGTGCCGAAAACGTCTCCCGGGTTTCCTCGATAGTCGGCGCCCTGACTCGCGCCACCTGATTGGGACGCTGATCCAGCACGTGCTCCGAGGCCAGCCGGGTGAGCGCTTTGCGCACCACCGAGCGGCTGACGCCGAAAACCTCACCCAGCGTCACTTCGGGCAGCTTGGTATCCGGCGGCAAACGCTGCATCAGCACCGCCGCACGAATATGGTCAACGATATCCTGATCGCTGACGCGCCCGCGCTCCTGCGCAGACTGCGAAAGCGTTTTACGCCAGACGGGGTTCATCCTGCACTCTCCACATAGGTCATCGCAAAACAGCGCATTCTAGCCCCGAACGGCGGTAAAAGGACAGCACTTGCGGGAAAAGTACTGCCTTGGCGTCGCTTCACTACGCTGGCGCTAGCGCCGGTTAACCGCGCTGGTGATCAGCCGTCACGCTGAGGATCTTCATGGTGTTGGTGCCGCCGTGGGCGTTCATGTGATCACCACGGGTCAGGATCACGTGGTCGTCCACCTGGGTAATGCCTTCTTTCACGAGCAGTGCCAGCGCGTTGTCATTAAGCTCTGACGCTTCCATGCGGCTGGTGTCAAACGCAAACGATACCACGCCGCGGTACAGCGCCATGCGACGCTGGGCAACCGCGCTGTGGGCCAGGCCGATGATCGGCAAACCCGAGTGAATACGCGAGGCAATCAGCGCGGTATAGCCGCTCGAGGTCATGCAGGCAATGGCCGACACGCCTTCAAGGTGGTTGGCCGCATACATGGCCGACAGCGCGACGGTTTCGTCGCTGCGGGTAAAGCCCTGGTGGATCCGGTGGCCGGACTCCTGGGTGCTGCGCTCGCGCTCGGCGCCCAGACACACGCGGTCCATCGCTTCGATGGTTTCTACCGGATAGTCGCCGGCGGCGGTTTCGGCCGACAGCATGACCGCGTCGGTACCGTCGAGCACGGCATTGGCCACGTCAAACACTTCAGCACGCGTGGGCAGCGGCGACTCGATCATGGATTCCATCATTTGCGTGGCGGTGATCACCGCACGGTTCAGGCTGCGCGCGTGCTTGATAATGCGCTTTTGCACGCCGATCAGCTGCGCATCGCCGATTTCCACGCCCAGATCGCCACGAGCCACCATGACCGCCTCGGAGGCGTTGATGATGCCGTCCAGCGTTTCGTCATCGGCTACGGCTTCGGCGCGCTCGATTTTGGCGATGAGGCCAATGTCTTTGCCTTTCTCGCCCATGAGCTTGCGCGCTTCCTGCATGTCGGCTGCGGTACGCGGAAACGACACGGCCATGTAGTCCACACCAATCTCCAGCGCGGTCTTCAGGTCTTCTTTGTCCTTGTCGGTCAGCGCCGGCGCCGACAGGCCGCCGCCAAGCTTGTTGATGCCCTTATTATTGGACAGCCGACCGCCGACGATCACGTGGGTGTGGACTTCGTCGCCTTTTACTGCGTCAACGTCCAGCACCAGGCGGCCATCGTCGAGCAACAAGCGGTCGCCAACGTTCAGATCCTCGGCGAGTGTTTCGTAGTCGCAGCCGACGCGATTCACGTCACCGGCTTCGCTATCCAGCGCCATGTCGAGCACAAAGGGCTTGCCTTCTTCAAGCTCGACGGCGCCATCCTTGAAGCGGGCGATGCGGATTTTAGGGCCCTGCAGGTCAGCAAGCGCAGCCACGCTTTTGCCGATACGATCGGCGATCTCACGTACTTCCGTCAGGCGGCGACGATGGTCATCCGCCGAGCCGTGGGAAAAGTTGAGGCGTACCACGTCGACGCCGGCACGCAGCATGCGTTCAAGCTCGCCCTCGCGATCGCTTGCGGGGCCCAAAGTTGCCACAATCTTTGTGCGGCGAATGGGAACATAAGTATGGTTATTCATACGGACCTCGGCAGCACCATAATGGCGCAAAAATCATTAACGTTGGTGCGGGTCGAACCCGTCACGATAAGGTTTTCCAGGGCGGGAGGGGAAAGTGCAGCCACCGGCAAACTCCTCGGGCAAGGGGCAAGAGGCAAAGCAAAGAAGAGGGTCAAAAAAAACCGGCATCAGGAAAGTCATAAAACGGGGGAGGTGCCTGACACCGGTGAAAAGTCACAAGTCACAATAAATAGCAGCGGCAGACGCAACCCGTGTCTGCCGTGGTGACGCAGGCCGCCCTTCTTTGCCCAGGAAACGGCCTGTGTTCACGGGGTGGCGTGCGCACAAGGCGCACGCCGACGCAGCGGGCAGGCGGTCAAACCGCCTGCCCGGCTCGCCTGTCTTACTGACCGATTTCGTGGTCAGCAAGCTTTTCCAGCGCGCGGACGATACCCGAGTGATCCCAGTCGGCACCGCCGTTGGCGGCGCAGGCCTGGAACAGCTGCTGGGCGTTGGCCGTACCCGGCAGTGACAGGTTCAGCGTACGTGCGCCTTCCAGTGCCAGATTGAGGTCTTTCTGGTGCAGCTTGATCTTGAAGCCCGGGTCGAAGGTGCGGTCGATCATGCGGCCGCCGTGCACGTCGAGAATCTTCGACTGTGCCAGACCGCCGAGCAGCGATTCGCGCACTTTGGCCACGTCAGCACCGGCTTTGGAAGCAAACAGCAGGCCTTCAGAAACGGCTTCGATGGTCAGCGCTACAACGATCTGGTTGGCAACCTTACAGGTCTGGCCGGAACCGTTTTCACCGATATGGGTAATGGATTTGCCCATTACTTCGAGGATCGGCTTGGCGCGCTCAAAGCCCTTCTCGGTGCCACCGACCATGATGGTCAGCGCAGCGTTGATCGCGCCGCCTTCGCCGCCGGATACCGGGGCGTCAACGTACTCGCCTCCGGCTTCCTGGATGCGCTTGGAAAATTCCTGGGTGGGAATCGGCGCAATCGAGCTCATGTCGATAACCAGGGTGTCTTTCTTGAGGCCGTGGATAACACCTTCTTCGCCAAACAGTACCAGTTCAACGTCGGGGGTATCCGGCACCATGGTGATGACAACGTCAGACTTCGCGGCAACCTCTTTCGGGTTAGCGCAAACGCTGGCGCCTTTTTCCTTGAGCTCTGACGGCAGCGGAGTGGAGTGCTCGACCGTGAAGATTTCGTGGCCAGCGTCCAGCAGGTGACCTGCCATCGGGCGACCCATGATGCCTAGTCCGATAAAACCGATCTTGCTCATAGTAGCTCTCCTATCACTTGCACTTGAATACGTGTCACACGTGGATATGTGTCGTCTCGCGTAGCGTTTAGCGCGCGTTGTCTAACCAACCCAGGCCTTCTTTGGTACCGGCTTTGGGCTTGTACTCACAGCCAATCCAGCCACTGTAGCCAAGGCTTTCAAGGTGAGCGAACAGGAAGGGATAGTTGATTTCGCCGGTGCCCGGCTCGTGACGGCCGGGGTTGTCGGCCAGCTGCACGTGGGCAATACGGCTCAGATGCTTCTCGATGGTCGGCGCAATGTCGCCTTCCATGATCTGCATGTGGTAGATGTCGTACTGCAGCTGCAGGTTATCGCTGCCTACTTCATCAAACAGCGCCAGCGCCTGCTCGGTGCGATTGAGGAAGAAGCCCGGGATATCACGCGTGTTGATCGGCTCGGCGATCAACAGCAGGTCGGCCGCTTTGAGCTTGTCAGCGGCAAAGCGCAGGTTTTCCACCAGCGTCTTGTGTGCCTGCTCGTCGCTTACGCCTTCTGGCTGGATACCGGCCAGGCAGTTCACCTGAGTATTGCCCAGCACTTTGGCGTATTCGATAGCTTTGTCGACGCCTGCACGAAACTCTTCCACGCGGTCCGGATGGCAACCAATGCCACGCTCGCCGGCACCCCAGTCGCCCGCCGGCAGGTTAAACAGCACCTGCTCCAGGCCGTTGTCGTCCAGACGCTTTTTGATCTCGGCGGCTTCGAAATCGTACGGAAAGAGATATTCCACGCCCTTGAAGCCCGCATCGCCGGCTTCTTTGAAGCGGTCGAGGAAATCAACCTCGGAGAACAGCATGCTGAGATTAGCGGCAAATTTAGCCATATAAATCTCCCTATGTCTTTTCGTGTATGTCAAAGCACCCGACACCGGACAAAGCCGGTGTCGGGTGATAGCCGTTGCTTAGCGCAGGGCAGCGATGGAGCTCGGTGCGTCTGTCTCGTTCTCGGCCAGCGCCTCGAATTCGTTGACGTTGCTCAAGCCTTTACCGCTCATGGAGATGTTGGTGATCCGCTCAAGGATAACCTCTACCACGACCGGCACCTTGAACTCGTCCTTGAGCTGCTTGGCTTTCTCAAGCGCCGGGGCGATTTCTTCGGGATCGGTAACGCGGATCGCCTTACACCCCAGACCTTCAACAACGGAGACGTGGTCGACGCCGTAGCCGTTGATTTCCGGGCAGTTTATGTTGTCAAACGCCAGTTGAACCTGGTAGTCCATATCGAAACCGCGCTGCGACTGACGAATCAGGCCCAAGTAGGAGTTGTTCACCACGACGTGGATGTACGGCAGGTTGAACTGCGCGCCAACCGCCAGCTCTTCGATCATGAACTGGAAGTCGTAGTCGCCGGACAGCGCCACGATTTCGGTTGTCGGATCGGCGCGACGAACACCCAGCGCGGCCGAGATGGTCCAACCCAGCGGGCCGGCCTGGCCGCAGTTGATCCAGTGGCGCGGCTTGTAGACGTGCAGGAACTGGGCACCGGCAATTTGCGACAGGCCGATGGACGACACGTAACGGGTGTCTTTGCCAAACGCCTTGTTCATTTCCTGGTAAACGCGCTGGGGCTTGACCGGCGTTTCCTTGAAATCGGTCTTGCGCAGCATGGTGAGGCTGCGCTTACGCTCCTGGCACTCTTCCGCCCAGGCGCTGCGATCTTTCAGCTTACCTTCGGCTTTCCACTCTTTGGCCACTTCGATGAACAGCTCAAGTGCGGCCTTGGCGTCAGACACGATGCCGTAGTCCGGGCCGAAGATACGACCGATCTGGAACGGCTCGATGTCGATGTGAACAAACTTGCGGCCTTCGGTGTAGCTTGCCACGTCGCCGGTGTGGCGGTTGGCCCAGCGGTTACCAATACCCATGACGAAATCAGATTCGAGCATGGTGGCGTTGCCGTAACGATGCGAGGTCTGCAGACCCACCATACCGGCCATCAGCTCGTGATCGTCGGGAATGGTGCCCCAGCCCATCAGCGTCGGGATAACCGGTACGCCGGTGAGTTCGGCAAACTCGGTGAGCTGATCGCTGGCGTCGGCGTTGATGATGCCACCGCCGGCCACGAGCAGCGGCTTGTCAGACTCGTTGAGCATGCTCAGCGCTTTTTCGATCTGCGGACGGCTAGCGCTCGGCTTGTACGCCGGCAGCGGCTCGTAGGTGTCCGGATCGAATTCGATTTCGGTCATCTGTACGTCGATCGGCAGATCGATCAACACCGGGCCGGGACGCGAGCTGCGCATTAGCTGGAACGCTTTCTGGAAAGCGCGCGGCACCTGAGCCGGCTCCAGCACGGTGATTGCCCACTTGGTGACCGGACCGGCAATCGCGGTGATATCGACCGCCTGGAAGTCTTCCTTGTGCAGCTTGGCAGCCGGCGCCTGGCCGGTAACACACAGAATCGGAATGGAATCGGCGCTGGCCGAGTACAGACCGGTGATCATATCGGTGCCGGCAGGTCCCGAGGTGCCCACGCACACGCCGATGTTGCCGGCTTCGGTGCGGGTGTAGCCTTCCGCCATGTGCGACGCGCCTTCAACGTGGCGCGCGAGCACGTGATCAACACCGCCGATCTTACGCATTGCCGCGTAGAACGGGTTGATCGCCGCGCCGGGCAGGCCGAACGTAACGTCCACGCCTTCTTTTTTCAGCACGTGAATGGCAGCTTCAGCAGCAGTCATCTTAGCCATTAAAAACTCTCCTCAGTCAGGTTCCTGTTGGCCGCTTAATGCAGGCGAGCCAGGCAACCTCGGTAAAAAACGTCCCGCCGTCAGGAACATTCCTGTAATTAATACTGTTGTCGCTAGAACCTGTTTTGCCTAGGACTGCATGTATCCAAGACTGTAATCACAACGGTACCCAGTACTTGTATTCAAAAATATGCGTCAGACGCAAGACTGTCAATAATTTGTGGAAATATTTTCCATTATTTTAAAAAAGCAGCCGGAAGCCCCCCGCACCTCCTTTATATCGGGCTACAGAATCAAGGGGGTAAAGACGCTTGAGCAATAGGCTCAAGAGACCTGGCGATTAACCCTGGCCACCGCCAGGCAGCGTCAGCATTCCGGCCACCTGGCCTAGCGCAGCGTCGAACGCGTTAAGCAGACGCACGCCGGGCGGCGCCACAATGGCGCCGTGCAGCCCCGCCAGCGCAGCACCACCAATAATAATCACCGACGGCACATAGCGGGCTGCCTGGGCGTCTACCAGCCGCTGCAGCATGGGCACGGTTTGCGCCTGCTGGTCGGGCAGGCGCAAATCATCTAGCACGATGGCATCGATCCCCAGGCAGTGACGCGCCACTCCCAGCTGCGTAAGCGTGTCGTCGATCATGCGCGGCCAGCGCTGCCCTGGCGTGATGATGGAAAACCGCTCGCCCAGCTGCAGCGCGGTCAGCAGCGAGGCCTCGAGCATGCTGACCACCGGCACCGGGCTGATATCACGCACCGCGGCCAGCCCCGGGTCGCCAAAGCACCCGAGCAAAAACGCATCCGGCATCTGGCGTGGCGCTCCGTCCTGTTGCGGCGCCAGGCATTGCTCGACCAACCCGGCGGCGGCCTCGGCGGCGATCGCACAGGTGCGCGGCGAGCCGATATAGGCGGCACCGCTCGCCGCCGTCAGCGCAGAAACCCGCGCTGTCTCGCCGAGTCGGGCACGGGCTAATTGCGCCATATGCTCGGTCATGCCGGCATTGGTGTTGGCGTTAACCAGCGTCACGTGTTTCATCAGCTGCCCAGGCCAAATATCTGGTGTAGATCAGGCGCACTGGCTTCTTCTTCCACGATCGACAGCGACGCTTCAATTTCCTTTAAATGGCGCTGCATGAAAGCCTTAGCGTTGGTCCCCTCGCCGCGCTCCAGACAATCCACCAAATCGTCGTGGTCGTGGGATTCACAGCCCAGATGTCCGGTACTGCCGTAAACGGCCAGTATCAGCGACGAGCGCGAACACAGCTGGCGTACAAAGTCGGCAAGGGTCGCATTGCCGGAAAGCTCCGCCAGGCGATCATGAAACGCGGCGGACAGTTTAATTGCTCGGCTCCGCTCGCCCACACTCAGCGCCTCGCGCTCTTCGCTTGCCATCTGTTTAAGCTCACACACGTCATCAGCGGTAATGCGTTGAGCTACCTTCGGCATAAGGCCGCATTCAATCAGCTGGCGCGCGGCAAACACGTCCCGAGCTTCGTTCGCCGTTGGCCGAGTCACGCTTGCCCCACGCCGCGGCGTCAGCGTGACCAGCTGCTCCAGCGCCAGGCGCTGCAAAATCTTGCGTACGCCGGTGCGACTGATACCAAACACCTCGGTCAGCGCGTCTTCGCGCAGCCGGGCGCCCGGCCGTAGCTGGTGTTCGGTAATGGCATCGCTAATGATTTGATAGATGGTTTCGTGGCGCTCTGCGCCGTCGCCGTTTTTCCCCAAGCGCGCCGAACGGGGGGTACCCGTCAACCCCTCTCCCAGATCGTGCGACTTTTCCATAGCAGTATCCTTAGCGCCTTATCCGGCGTCCTTCTGGCCTGGCTTTTTATTGAGTGTCGTTGGCTTTTCTTGACAGCCTGACGCCCGACATACTGACAACAATATGATTATCAATAAATATACAATAATAAAATTTTTGTATACAAAAATTTTATTAGACTAAAGGATGATTCGCGCTTTGTGCCCAGCATAACGTCTATCGTGCACGCTCCCATCACGCGGTACAATCCTTATGAGCTGCCGCAAAAAGACCACAAAAAAAGATTAAAATACTGTTTTAACAAGTTATTTATACTGGCACAGCGCATCAGCGACGCTATGCCGCGGCTGGCAAGCGCACCCGGCTAGCTAGGAAGGCCCTATAGGAGACGCAAAGAAAAGCAGCAAACTTATTTAATTTTTACGGCCGCTTTGTGTACAGTAGCCCGACCTCAACGAAACAAATTGCTCTTTGTATTGCATACAACAACAAAGGAGAGAATCCCACATGAGTGAAGCCAACGCGTCTCCGGAGCTTGGGAAACAAGCGGGGACGAAAAGTACCTCCCTGTTTGAGTTCTATAGTCAGCCCAAATTCCTGAAGGCACTGCCGCTGTCGCTACAGCACCTGCTTGCCATGATCGCCGGCGTCATCACGCCGCCCATCATCGTGGCCGGCGTGGTCGGCGCCTCGCCGGCAGACAAACTGCTGCTCATCCAGATGGCGGTACTCGCTTCGGGTATATGCACCATCTTCCACCTTTACGGTGTGTGGAAGTTCGGCGCCCGGCTGCCCGCCATTTTCGGCGTGGGCTTCGCCTACGTGCCGACGCTGATCGCGGTAGGCGGCCAGTTCGGCATCGAGGGCATCCTCGGCGCCCAGCTGATCGGCGGTATCACGATGATGATCGTGGGCTACTTCATCCAGTACATCCGTCACCTGTTCCCACCGGTCGTGGCCGGCACCGTGGTACTGGTTATCGGTTTGTCGCTGTACGACGTAGCGATCAAGTACATGGCCGGCAGCGGCAACCCGACAGCTGAAGGATTCGGCGACCTCATGAACTGGGCGGTAGGCGGCATTACCCTGCTGACAGTATTGATCGCCGCGCAGTTTGGTAAAGGCGTGGTCAAGCTCTCGGCCATCATTGTGGGTATTGTGGTCGGCTATGTGATCGCACTTGCACTGGGTATGGTTGACTTCACCAGCATTGGCGAGGCCGCCTGGTTCTCTGCACCGAAAGCCATGCCGTTCCAAATGGAGTTTCACGCCGCGGCGATCGCCTCGATGGTGGTAATATGCGTGATCAACTCGGTACAAACGATTGGTGACCTGTCCGCCACATGTGTGGGCGGCATGAACCGCGAACTGAAAACCAAAGAGTTGACCGGTGGCCTGCTGGGTAACGGTTTGACAACGACCCTCAGTTCGTTCTTCGGCGCACTGCCGACATCTACGTTCAGCCAGAACGTCGGTATCGTTGCCATGACCAAGGTTATCAGCCGCTTCGTGCTGGTGATCGCAGGTGCCTTCATGATCCTTGCCGGCCTGAGCCCGAAGTTTGGTGCCGTCATGACCACTATCCCCTTTCCCGTGCTCGGCGGCGCTACCATTACCGTATTTGGCATGATCACCATGACCGGTATTCAGCTGCTGGTAAAAGACGAGATGTCCGCACGTAACATGACTATCGTGGGCCTGGCACTGGCGCTGAGCCTGGGCATTGCGGCCGTACCGGAAGCCATCGCGCAGTTCCCCGAAGTTGTGCAGAACATCATTGGCGGCGCGCCGATTGTTATCGCCGCCATCACCGCCTTTGTGCTTAACATTGCGCTGCCCAATAAGTCGCTTTCCGATGAAGCCAAAGAGCGTGAGGCCATCGCCAAAGCGGACGAGGAAGCCGACAAGGCAGCCGCTGCGCAGACCAAGCAGACGAACGGCACAAGCTAATACGCCAAACCTTGTGCCGGCTCAGGTAAGCGCTGGCTCAAGTCAGTAACAAAAAAGGCGCCACCGGAATCCCGGCGGCGCCTTTTTCATGGCAACGCTTTATTTAATAATGCCGCCGGCCGCTGGTTACAGCAATCGGCGGCGCGTTACGGCTAGACCTCCTGATACAGCTCAGCGCCCGCCTCGCGGAACTTCTTCGCCTGTTCTTCCATGCCCGCCATGACCGCTTCTTGATCGCCGGTCAGACCGTTGGCGGCGGCGTAATCGCGCACTTCATGGCTGATTTTCATCGAGCAGAACTTGGGCCCGCACATGGAGCAGAAGTGCGCCAGCGCTTGCGCACGCTCCATAACCCTTGGATTTTAAAAAGATTTCAGTTAAAAATAGGTATATCCAAATAACCGTTTTACGCTTAAGCTCATACCATGGAACTCGCGGTATTAAACGACTCTAATACAGGTCAACCAAAATACACTACGACTGACTGAGGTTGGCCAACACGAGGGAAAATATGAAAAAAATTGCCGGATATTCACTGCTCTTAAGCCTGACACTTGCCGCCTCTGGCTGTGCTACGAACACGGCTGAAAATTCGTCCGACACCGCGTCTGACAACACGCCTGACGCAGCACTTGCCAACACCTACTGGAAGCTCACCGAGCTTGCCAACGGCCAGGTTAAAACGGTGGATAACCAGCGCGAAGCGCATTTTGTCCTGCATGCTGACGATCAGCGGGTGGCCGGTGCTACGGGCTGCAACCAACTGATGGGTAACTACGCGCTCGACGATCAGCAGATTGCCTTCCAGCAGCTGGCCACCACGATGATGGCCTGCCAGGACGGCGCCGATACCGAACGTGCCTTTTTAACCGCGTTGAATCAAACCGACGCCTGGGAAATCGACGGCAACATGCTGACGCTGTCCAACGACGACGCCCAGCCGGTCGCCCACTTTGAAGCGGTTGAACTGTATTAAAAGGAGAGCCCCATGAGCACTAACGATCTGCTTAGCCTCAACGACAAAGTCGCTATTGTCACCGGCGGCGGTAACGGCATCGGGCGCGCCAGCAGCCTGATGCTTGCCGCCCACGGCGCCAGCGTCGTGGTTGCTGATTTAAAGATGGAAAACGCCACCCGCGTCGCCGATGAAATCGAGGCCCAGGGCGGTCGCGCTCTGGCCGTCACCTGCAATGTCACCCAGGACGAAGACCGGCTTGCGCTGATCGACAAAACCCTTGAGGCGTTTGGCGGCATCCATATTTTGGTCAATAACGCCGGCGGCGGTGGCGCGGGCAAAGAAAGCCCCAACGACATCGACGTTGAGCGCTTTGCCAGCGTATTCGAGCTCAACGTATTTAGCATCTGGCGGCTGTGCCAGCTGTGCGCACCACACATGCGCAGCGCGGGCGACGGCTCGATCGTCAATATGTCGTCAATGAGCTCGATCAACAGAAGCCCGGCTATCAGCGCCTACGCCTCGTCCAAAGCGGCGATCAACCACATGACAGCGAACCTGGCCCACGACTATGGCCCCGAGATCCGCGTCAACGCGGTAGGACCCGGCGCGGTACGCACCGACGCGCTGGCCTCGGTCCTCACGCCGGATATCGAAAAGGCCATGCTCACGCATACCCCACTTGAACGGCTGGGTGAGCCCGACGATATCGCCGGTGCAGTGCTCTATTTTGCCGCGCCCATTTCGCGCTGGGTCAGCGGACAGGTGCTGTTCGTCAACGGCGGCGGCGTGCAGACGTTGGACTAATCCTCCTGTTAAAGTTCCGCTCAAAGGGCGTGCGTGCCGAGGCAGTGATGCGTTACAGTCAGGGTGCGTTTTGGCACCGCAGGAGACGAGGATGCGCCGCTGGCTTACCGCCGCCCTGCTCACACTAACAGCGTCGCAGACGTTCGGCAGCAATAACACACAAATAGCGTTCTGCCACGATAGCGAAGACCGACCGCCGCGTTTTTACACCCACGGCGGCGAGTGGCAAGGTCGCGACATTGACGTGCTTAATCACCTGTTTGCCGATAGCCCCTGGCGCTATCAGCTTGACGCCATCCCTTGGCGGCGCTGCCTGAAAAGCACCCAGACGGGCAAGCAGCATCAGGCCGTGTTAAGCGCGACTTATAGCGTCGCCCGCACCGAACATTATTATTTCAGCAATAGCTACTATTCCCTCACTCCGGCTTACCTTTATATGGCCAGCGCCGACCGGGAAACGCCTCAGATCACGCGCCCGACGGATCTCTATCATTATCGCGTTTGCGGCATCGCCGGCTTCAACTACGCCGGGTTTAACCTTTCCGGCAAACAGATAGATCAAGGCGCCAAAGACCTGTCACAGCTGGTCGATAAATTGATTGCCGGGCGCTGCGATATCGCCGTCTCCCGTTTCGAGGTTATTCAGGGGCTCAGGGAACGCGGCGAGCTACCTTGGCCGGCAGGGCTTGAGTTGCGCGCCATTCCCCGCGCCAGCCTTGAGCGCTACTACATGATGGTGTCGCGCAATGCGCCCAACGCCAAACAGCTGCTACGTTTTATCAATCACGGGATTGAACGGCTGGCCACGCCGCCACGGGACGCTCCATGAAGCGAGTTAAACACCTGCTGGATACCCGCTCGCTTACCGCGCGCTTCACCTTTTTTGTGGTTATGCTCACGGTCGTCAGCGGCCTTGTGTTTGGCGGCCTGCTGGGCTACGAAAGCATGCGCGAAGACGTCAACGAACAGTATAAAATCGCCAACCAGCGCATTAATTTCATTCAGGAGCCTGCCCGGTTTGCGCTTTATCATCTCGACGTCGAAATCGTACGTGCTCTATTGCAAAGCTTTCAGCAGGATCTTGCCTACCGCCGTATTGACCTGATTAGCGACCAAGGGAAAAATGTCGGACACGTTCAGCACGCGGCGGCTGAGCCGGCTTTATTAACGCCGCTGATCAAGCGCGTCTTTTTTAGCGACCTGCCTACCCAGCGCAACGAGCGCCTGTTTCACACCTCGCCGTTTAACGCCCGGAAAACGGTCTACGTTGGCCGTCTTCATGCCGACTTTGATCTTAACCACATTATCAACAAGGCCACCGCGGCGCTGTTCAATACCTTCTGGCTGACCTGCATCCAAGCCTTGGTGCTGGGTATTCTCGTCGCTGCGGTGTTTTACGCCTCGGTGGGCCGCCCGCTGCATGCCATTACTCAGACCATTCGCCAGCATGCGCGGCGCGGGCAGCCGTTTGCAACGCTCAAGCTTGACGTCTCCGGGCGTGAGCTCAAGCAGCTCGTGCGTCACTATAACGAACACGCCAGCCGCGGCGAGCGCTATTTGAACGAATTGACCGAAGCCAACCGCGTGCTGGACGAACAGGCCAGACGCGACCCGCTAACCCAAGACTACAACCGGCGCGAACTGATTCAGCGCCTCACCGCTACGTTAGCCGGCATTGAATCGGGTAGCGGGCCGCTGGCGCTAGTCATCTGGGATATTGACGGCTTTGCCCGCATCAACGACCGCTACGGCCAGGACATTGGCGATGCCGTCTTGAAGGAAGTATCAACCCGCCTGCGCCACGCTTTCAGCGACGGCGCGCCGCTTTATCGCCTGCAGGCCGACATTTTTGCCATGTGTTTTAGCACCCGCGATATCGACCAGCTGGCCACGCGGTTAGCCGCCGCGCTCAGCGTCGAGACCACGCTTGAGGCCCAAAAAAGCTGCTCGACCATTGAGCTGACGCTGTCGGCCGGCATGGCGCTGGCGCCCGATCACGCTGCCACGCCGGAATCCCTGCTGCAGGCCGCCCACATCGGCTTGGCCAATGCCAAACATGCCGGGCAGCAGTGCCTACGCACTTATTCCCCCGCGGCCGGCGACCAGCAAAAACGCAAAGTCGACGCGCTGTTGCTGCTGAAAGAGCGCTTGGCCGACGGCGACTTCGCCCTCGCCTACCAACCCCAGGTATGTTTGAAAGACGGCTCGCTCAAAGGTTGCGAAGCACTTTTTCGCCTGAATCGGAATGATCTCGCCGCCCCTTTTGAGCTGCTTCAGGAAGCCGAAGCCACCGGGTTGATCGTGCCGCTCGGGTGGGAAATCATCCGCCGCGCGCTGACCGATTTTGCACCGCTGCTGCTCGCCCTTGATGATGATTTCCGGCTGGGCATCAACGTCTCACCGCAGCAGCTTGTCGAGCCCGGTTTCAGCCACCGGCTAGAGCAGCTGTTGCAGCACTACCGCTTTCCCGCCGACCGGCTGGATCTGGAAATCACTGAGGGCACCCAGCTCATCAATAATCACTCCTTCAAGAACAATCACCGCCGGCTACGCGATATCGGCGTGAGTTTCTCGTTGGATGACTTTGGTACCGGCTACGCCTCCATCGAGTATCTATTGTTTATAGGATTTGACTTCCTCAAGATCGACCGTCAGTTCGTCAAGAACCTGCCGGAAGACGCCCACAGCCTGCGGGTGTGCCGCGCCGTATTGACGCTGGCCCGCGAGCTTGATTGCCGCACCGTGGTTGAAGGGATTGAAACCCCCGCGCAGGAAGCGCTGATGCGAAAGCACCAGGCCACGCTTGGCCAAGGCTACCTGTACGCCAGGCCGCTTTTCATTGAGGATTTTATCCGCTATTTCAAATCGCCGAGCGAGCGTAAGACATAACACTTCGCACCCACAAAAAAGCCCCGAAAAACGGGGCTTTGGATCCACAGCTCAGTCAGCAAGTGGACATCAGAACGGGATCTCGTCGTCGAAGTCGTCGAAATTGCCCGGGTCCGGCGCGCCATAGCTGCCGCTCTGCTGCCCCTGCTGGGGGGCATTTTGAGGTGCGTTCTGGGGAGGCTGCTGGGGTGCTTTCTGGGGCTGCTGTGGCGCCGGGTTAGCCGGCGGCTGCTGATTCGGGTAGCCCTGGGGTTGTTGTTGCTGAGGCTGCTGCGGCTGGCCACCCTGCTGCTGATAGCCGCCGCCCTGCTGACCGCCGCCACCACCGCCGCGGGAATCAAGCATTTGCATGTCGTTGCACACCACCTCGGTGCTGTAGCGATCCTGGCCGTTCTGATCCTGCCATTTGCGCGTTTGTAGCCGCCCTTCGATGTAAACCTTGGAGCCCTTATTGAGATACTGCTGGGCAATTTCTGCGGTCTTGTTGAACAGCACAATGCGGTGCCACTCAGTGCGCTCCTGGCGCTGGCCACTCTGGCGATCCATCCACGTATCGGTGGTCGCTACGTTGAGGTTAGCGACCGCCGTACCCGAGGGCGTAAAACGCACTTCGGGATCTTGGCCCAGATTGCCGATAAGGATAACTTTGTTAATACCGCGAGCCATCAGGTGCTCCTTGACGAGTCATGTAAGGTTGACGCACCGGCGTTACCGGGGCGCATCACGAATGTTGTTCCGGCGGCGTCAAAAGGCGTGATAGCGCCGCTTCGTCGAGCGTCTGGCGGTTGACCTTAAGATAGGCCAGGCGCTCTTTGGGGGCGAGCATCACGTCTTCCACACCGGCCACTTCGGCCAGGCGTTCAAGCAGAGGATCCAGCGCATCGCCGTGGGCATCGTCAAGTGCCACGATCTCGCTTGAAAGCGGCGGTGGCTTGGGCATCGACCACATGATAACCCACCAGACAAGTGCCAGCGCCGCGCAGCCGAGAAACACCGCGTCCAGCCCAAAGTCATGAGACAGCCAGCCGCCCAGCGTGCCGCCCAGAAACGCGCCGAGAAACTGCCCGGTGGAATACACGCCCATCGCGGTGCCTTTGGCGCCCGCCGGCGCCAGCTTGCTGAGCATCGACGGCAGCGTGGCCTCCAGCAGGTTAAAGCCGGTGAAAAACGCCAGCAGCAGCACAAACAGCCCCGTCCCGTGGGACAGCGGCAGCCCGAGCCCCGCCAGACTTAGCGTGATCGTACCAATCGCCAGCAGGCAGATCGGCTTTATGCAGTGCTTTTTTTCCGCCACGATCACCAGCGGCACCAT
>Ga0075106_1000180_pt1 | contig 35802 bp, 33 predicted proteins | sample AntDeeMetag02WF4_FD_69796 | JGI IMG/M metagenome (GOLD analysis project Ga0075106, IMG submission 69796) | Saline lake microbial communities from Deep Lake, Antarctica - Antarctic Deep Lake Metagenome 02WF4 | ecosystem: Environmental > Aquatic > Non-marine Saline and Alkaline > Saline | place... | reverse complement strand
CATCGGCCTCGTGGGCATCCCACCCGGGGTCGTCCCCGTCCTCGCCGCCATCACCCAACGCCCAGCCGAGATCGGGCTCGTACGCCTCGACCCACCAGCCATCGAGCTCCGACAGGTTCAGCCCGCCGTTGGCCAGGACCTTCATGCCGCTGGTGCCACTGGCCTCCCAGGGACGGCGCGGCGTGTTGATCCACACGTCCACGCCCTGGACGAACGTGGCCGCCACGCGCAGGTCGTAGTCCTCGACGAACACCACGCGGCCGCACACATCGGGGCGGCGCGCGAACGTAACCCAGGCGCGCAGCAGACGTTTGCCTTCACCATCGAGTGGATGGGCCTTGCCGGCAAGCACGAGCTGCAACGGGCGTTCTCGGCGCGAGACCAGCGCGGCCAGCCGATCGGGGTCGGTGAGCAGGAGGTTCGGCCGCTTGTACGCCGCGAACCGGCGCGCGAAGCCGAGCGTCAGGGCGTCGGGATCGAGTGCGTCCTCGGGGCCATCCACCTGCCGGGCAATGCGACGGCGCACCTCCTGCACCAGCCGGGCCCGGGCGCCGGCGCGCATCCGCCACAGGGTGGCGTCCTCCGTGGAGGCGAGATCCCGCTCCATCGTTTCCAGCCCACCACGCCAGCGGTCGACACCGCAGACCGTGGTCCACACATCATCGGCCTCGGGCGAATCCCAGCCGGGCACATGCACGCCGTTGGTGATGTGCCCGACCGGGACTTCCGCACCCGGCCAGCGCGGGAACAGCGTCTGGAAGAGGCGGCGGCTGACCTCACCGTGCAATCGGCTCACGCCGTTGACCGCGCCGCTGCAGCGGATCGCGAGCAGTGCCGTGTTGAACGGATGCCCCCTGTCGGCGCCGCCGAGTGCCAGCAACCGTTCGACCGGCTCATCGATGCGCCCGGCATACGCCGCCAGGTAGCGACGCACCATCGGGCTCGGGAAACGGTCGAAGGCCGCGGACACCGGCGTGTGGGTCGTGAACAGGTTGCCGGCCCGGGTCACCGCGAGGGCCTCCTCGAACCGGCACTCGCTCACCTGCATGAAGTGTCGCGCCCGCTCCAGCGCGGCGAAGGCGGCATGCCCCTCGTTCAGATGACACACGGGGCACTCGAGCCCAAGGTGCACCAGCAGGCGCCAGCCGCCGATGCCCAGCACAAGTTCCTGCTGCAGGCGCACCTCGTCGGTGCCGCCGTAGAGGGCGCTGGTGATCCCGCGATCACCGGGCTGGTTGAGCGGGTGGTTGCTGTCGAGCAGGTAGAGCCAGCGCCGGCCGACCTCGGCCTGCCAGATGCGCAGGTACACCACGCGTCCCGGGAGTTCGACGCTCACCCGCACCCAGCTGCCGTCGCGATCGCGCAGCGGCAGCACCGGCAGCAGGCTGGGATCGTTGTAGGGATAGAATTCCAGCTGGGCACCGTCGGCATCGAGTTGTTGGCGGAAATAGCCCTGCTGATACAGCAGCCCGATGCCGACCACCGGCACCCCGAGGTCGCAGCAGGTCTTGAGATAATCGCCCGCGAGGACGCCGAGGCCGCCGGAATAGATCGGGACGGACTCGGTTACCCCGAACTCCATGCTGAAGTACGCCACGCCCGCTTCCAGCGATCCGACCCCGGAATGGCCGGAGAACCAGGTGTCTGCATCCAGGTGCCGCCGGTGTGCGGCCAGGCAGTCTTCGAGCTCGGCCAGGAACGCATCGTCCTGCGCCAGCGCCTGGAGGCGGTCCTCGGAGACGGTTTCGAGGATCAGCCAGGCGTTGCGGGTAACCGCCCAGGACTCGGGGTCGAGGCGCTCCCAGAGGCGGTCGGCTCCGTGGTGCCAACTCCAGCGCAGGTTGAGCGCGAGCGTCACCAGGCCGGACAGCGCTCCCGGCAGGGGCCGCGCCCGGTAGCGCTCGGGGTTCATGGCGGCACCGGCGGCAGGCCGGCCGGCGATGCAGGCATCGCGCACCCGGGCGTTGTGCGCATCACCACGGTCATAGCCAGCCCCTGCGGTGGAACCAGGCCAGCATGCCGACGACCAGCGCGATCATGATCACCCACAGGAGCGGATAGCCGTAATACCAGCGCAGTTCGGGCATGGCCCACGGGCTCGGGGGGTCGGCACCGAAATTCATGCCATACACGCCGGTAATGAAGGTCAGCGGGATGAAGATCGTCGCGATGACGGTCAGCATGCGCATGACCTCGTTGAGACGCATGCTCGCGCTGGAAAGGTAGATATCCAGCAGGCTGGCGCTCATGTCGCGATACGACTCGACCAGGTCCATGATCTGGATGGTGTGGTCGTAGCAGTCGCGCAGGTACACGCGGATCGGGTCGGGGATGAATTGCGGATCGTGATGCAGGATACCGTTGACCACCTCGCGCTGCGGCCAGAGGCTGCGTCGCAGAAGGATCATGTCCCGTTTCACGCGATGGATCCGGTGTAGGACGTCCCGGTCGGGCCGGTCCAGAAGTTCTTCCTCGATCAATTCGAGTTCCAGCCCGAACCGCTCTAGCACCGGGAATGCCCGATCGATCACCAGATCGATGATGGTGTAGAACAGATACCCGGGGCCCTCGCCGCGGATCCGCGTGCCGGTCGTGCGTATGCGCTGGACGATCGGTGCGAACGGGTCGTCCGCCAGCGGGCACAGGGTGACCAGATAGTCCCGATGCAGGAACACGCTGACCTGGTGCATGCTCAGGCGCGTACCGTCGAACGACGGCAGGTGAAGCACCATGAACAACTGGTCGTCGTAGATCTCGATCTTGGGCCGCTGGCCCTCGTTGACCACGTCCTCGAGCGCCAGCGGGTGCAGCGAGAACGCCTCACCCAGGTCACGCAGCGTATCGGCGTCCGGCCGCCCGTTCACCTCGATCCATGTCACCGAATCGCGGCCGATGGCGTCACGGCATTGCCCGACATCGGCGTCCTTGTTCAGCAACACGTCCCCGGTGGAGTAATCCACCAGCCGCACGCGGGGGGTCGGGGGCGCCTCTTCCACCGGGGGACGCAACGTACCCGGCGCGGTACCGGGCGGATGGTAACGCTTGGAAAACAGACGCATCGCATAGTCCCCGAGCGACCGGCACCCGTGCGGTTCGACGATGCGAAGGGGACGGGTCCCGAGCCAATACAGTCCAAGCCTAGTCGTTGCGGGCGTTCGCGTCAGCGGACCGGGAAGGCGACGCGTTCACGCCGTGAGGCGTCGCTCGGAATCGAAGCCGGCTTCGTGGCACGCTTTTCCTTCCCCGAACCGCCCCGGACAGGCCATCCGAGGCCAGGTTTCTCGGAGAGGCTTCTAGCCGAGGATCTCGGCGAGGTTGCCGCGTTCCTCAAGCCAGGCGCGGCGGTCGGCCACGCGTTTTTTACCGAGCATCATGTCGAGCAGGGTGTTGGTGTCATCGCCGTCGGCGATGGTGAGCTGGACGAGGCGGCGGGTGTCGGGGGCCATGGTGGTTTCGCGGAGCTGGAGCGGGTCCATTTCACCGAGGCCCTTGAAGCGGGTGACCTGGGGTTTGCCCTTCTGTTTCTCGGCCGTGATGCGTTCGAGGACGCCGTCTTTTTCCTCGTCATCGATGGCGTAATAGATGTTCTTGCCGATATCGATGCGGTACAGCGGCGGCATGGCGACGTAGACGTGGCCGGCGGCGACGAGCGGGCGGAAGTGGCGCACGAACAGCGCGCACAGCAGCGTGGCGATGTGCGCGCCGTCGGAGTCGGCATCGGCGAGGATGCAGAGTTTGTTGTAGCGCAGCTTGCTGAGATCCGCGTTGCCGGGCTCGACGCCGAGCGCGACGGTGATGTCGTGCACCTCCTGACTACCGAAAACCTCCTCCGGCTTGATCTCCCAGGTGTTCATGATCTTGCCTCTGAGCGGCATCACCGCCTGGAACTCGCGGTCGCGCGCCTGCTTGGCGGAGCCGCCGGCGGAGTCGCCCTCGACCAGGAAGAGCTCGGTGCGGCTGACGTCCTGGCTGGTGCAGTCGGCGAGTTTGCCGGGCAGCGCGGGGCCACTGGCGACCTTCTTGCGCTGAACCTTGCGTGCCTTCTGTTGGCGTCTCTGCGCTGTGCTCACCACAAGCTGGGCAAGCGCGTCGCCGGATTGCGGGTGGCGATTGAGCCACTGCTCGAAGTGGTCGCTGACAACCCCCGAAACGAACGCCTGGCAGGATCGTGAGGCCAGTTTCTCTTTGGTCTGGCCAGCAAACTGCGGGTCCTGCAGTTTGACCGACAGGACCCAGCTCGCGTGCTCGGTAACATCGTCTCCGGTGATCTTCACGCCTTTGGGCAACAGCCCGCGCCGGTCGGCAAATTCCCGCAGGGCCTCAGTGAGGCCGCTACGCATACCGTTCACGTGGGCGCCACCGGCCGGTGTCGGCACAAGGTTGACGTAGCTCTCGCTGAAACCATCGCCGCCTTCCGGCAGCCAGGTCACGGCCCAGTCGGCGGCCTCGTGTTCGCCCGTCATGTGGCCCACGAAGGGCTGCTCGGGCGTGCGGGGGTAGCCGCTGACGGCCTGGACAAGGTAGTCGGCCATGCCGTCGGCGTACTGCCATTCGATCTTTTCCTGCGCCGCCTCGTCATGCCAGGTAACGAGCAGGCCCGGGCAGAGCACGGCCTTGGCGCGCAGGAGCTGCGTGAGGCGCTGTTTGTTGAACTTGACGCTGTCGAAGTACTTCGCGTCCGGCAGGAACTTCAGGCGCGTGCCGGTGTTGCGCTGCCCCACCTTGCCGATGACCTCGAGATCCGTCTTCTTCTCGCCCCCGGCGAAGGTCATGGCGTATTCCTTGCCACCCCGCTTGACCGCGATCTCGAGGTGGCGAGAGAGGCCGTTGACCACGGACACGCCAACGCCGTGCAGACCACCCGAGAAGCGGTAATGGCCCTCGGAGAACTTGCCGCCCGAATGCAGCGTAGTGAGGATGACTTCGACACCGGGCTTCTTCAGCTGCGGGTGATTGTCCACGGGCATGCCGCGGCCGTCGTCGATGACCTCGATCGAGCCATCGGCGCCGAGGGTCACATCGATGCGTTTCGCGTGGCCGGCGAGCGCCTCATCGACGGCGTTGTCGATCACCTCCTGGGCCAGGTGGTTCGGACGCATGGTGTCGGTGTACATGCCCGGGCGCTTGCGCACGGGCTCGAGTCCGGACAGGACCTCGATCGCGGACGAGTCGTAGGCGGCTGTGGTCATGGGATCGATCAAGACTCCATATGCGGTGGTTTTCCGGCCAGTGGGTCATGCGGGCATTTCGGTAACGCTCTGCGGCGTTGCGCCTCGCTCACGTAGGACTCGCTACGTTCGTTCGGCGCGCCTTGTGCTGAAGCGCCATGTCCGCTCAGAGCGTTACCGAAATGCCCGCATGACCCACTACGCCGGCCCAGGATATTGTAACCGACCCTGGGCCGGTACGTGGCGGCTCGATTGCGTTGACCGATCGGAGCACACCGGCGCATGGCACAGCGAACCCGCGCACGCGCCTGGTGGGTGCGCCTGCATCTCTGGCTCGGCCTCACCGCCGGCGCGGTGTTCGCCCTGCTCGGTGTGACCGGCAGCGTACTGGTGTTCGACCACGAACTCGATGCCCTGCTGCATCCGTCGATGTTCGCCTCCGGGGCGGAGTCGCGCGCGCTCGCCTCCGGCGCGGCGATCGATGCCGCCGAGGGCGCACTGCCTGATGGCCAGCGCGTGGCGTGGCTGTCATGGCCGAACGAGGCCCGCGACGTGTTCCGCGCGTACGGTGGGCCACCCGACGACCGTTTCGGTCGGCTCATCACCGTCGATCCCGCCAGCGGCGAGCTCCTCGGCGTGCGGGCCGGCGATAGCGGATTGCTCCGCTTCATCTACGACCTGCATTTCCAGCTGCAGCTCGGCACCGGCGGTCAGACGGTGGTCGGGATCGTGGGCGTGCTGATGCTCATCTCCTTCGGATCTGGCCTCTATCTGTGGTGGCCGCGGAAGGGGCACTGGCGCAACGGCCTGACGGTGCGCCGAGGGGCGCGACCCCAGCGGCGCGATTTTGACCTGCATCGCGTAACCGGGATCTACGGGGTCGCCCTGCTGCTGGTCATGAGCGGGACCGGCATCTTCATGGCCCTGCCCGATTACACCGAGCCGGTGGTCGAGGTGTTCAGTCCGATCACGCCGCGGATCGGCACGATCGCCTCGAACGGGTCCGGCGGTGCCGCCGATATCAATGTGGATGCGGCCGTGGCCATCGCGCGCGACCACTTGCCCGGCGCCACCGTGACCGGCGTCGGCCTGCCCCGCGAACAGGCCGGGACGTATCGGGTCGCCCTGAGCGAACCGGCACATCCACGCGACAGCGCCGGCCGGTCGTATGTACGCGTGGATCGCCACACCGGCGCGGTGCGCACGACCCGGACATGGGCCGACATGACGGCCGCGGACCGCTTCCTGGACTGGCAGTTGCCGCTGCACAACGGCGAGGCGTTCGGACTGATCGGGCGGCTGATCGTATTCGTGACCGGTCTGTTGCCGTTGGCGCTATTGGTTACCGGGTTCCTGATCTGGCGCCACAAACGCCGGGCGGCGCGATTGCGGCGGCATCAGGTGCCGTAAGGTAAGGGTCGCGTGGTTTCAAAGCGAATTCAAAAACGGTTCTCGCCAAGGCGCGGAGGGCACCAAGGGACGCGCAAAGAAAGCGGCAGATGAGTCAAATACAAGCCTTCTTGGCATTCCTTGGCGCCTTGGCGAGACCCCGGACGAGGCTCAAACCGGATCGACACGACACCCTGAATCGGAACTACTCGGAAATCCCCATCATCGACAGTAGCGTTTTACGCGGGCGATACCCGGGCACGATCGGACCATCGTCGCCGACGACGATGTAGGGCGTGCCGCGGACACCGATGGCCTGGGCGGCCTGCCAGTGTGCATCGAGCGGCGTTTCGCAGCCGGATGGTCTTGAGGGTACGGAACGCCCCTCTTTTGCCGCCGTCAGGGCACGGGCCGGATCTTCTGCGCACCACACGTCACGCAGGGTATCAGCGGCCTCGGAATCAGGCCCGGCGCGCGGGTACATCGCGTAGCGCACTTCGACCGGATACTCCTCGACCATCTGCAGGACTTCCTCGTGCAGGCGCTGGCAGTAGGGACAGGTGTGGTCCGTGAACACCGTCAGGTGATTCTCGGCGGGCCCATTCGCCGGCTCGAATACGACCATATCGCTGCGGTCGAGATCGGCCACAACATCGTGCGCGATGTCGGCACGCCGATCATCCGTCAAATTCCGGCCTTCTTCCAGGTTGATGAGGTCGCCACTGAACAGATAACGCGCATTCGCGCTCACGTAATACACGCCGCCACCCGAGATCACCTCATAGATACCCGACACGGGCGTGTCCCGGATCGAGGCGATCTCGAGTTGCGGACGCGCCTCCTTCAGTCGGGCACGGAGATTTTCCCGCTCGTCCGAGTTGCCACCGGCTCCCTCGTCCGTCGCGGCGCCAGCTCCGGAATCGGATGAAGTCGATGCCCCGGAATCACCCTCGCTGGCGTTTTCCTCCGCCGTACAGGCAATCGGCGCCAGCGCAAGCAGACAGAGGACGGCAAACAGCGTGGTTTTCAGCGGCATGGACAACGGTCTCCAGAGTAGACGGGCGAGCGGGCGAATTACGGATATTCGACCACGATCACGTATTGAGGTTCAGACGATTGATCGGCGAAGGATATCAGCCACGCGGATGGTGGCGCGCATGTACTTCCTGCAACCGGGCCCGTGCGACATGGGTATAGATCTGGGTCGTCGACAGATCGCTGTGACCGAGCAGCATCTGGACGGCGCGCAGATCCGCGCCGTGATTCAACAGATGGGTCGCAAAAGCATGCCGCAGTGTATGCGGCGACAGTGGCCTTTCTATACCGACCTGCTTCGCATAGCGTTTAACAATATACCAGAACGCCTGCCGGGTCATGGCGCCGCCCCGTGTCGTGACGAACAGTGCATCCGTGTCGTTGCATCCTTTGAGCAGGGCCGGCCTTGCGGTCTCGAGATAGCGATGGATCCAGTCCAGCGCCTCTTCGCCCACGGGCACGAGCCGCTCCTTGTCGCCCTTGCCACGCAGACGCAGCACACCATGCGTGCGGTTGAGCGATCCCGCCTGCAGGCCAACCAGTTCACTCACGCGCAGGCCACTCGCATACAACAGTTCGAGCATCGCGCGGTCGCGCAGCCCGCGGTCGGTCCCGGTATCGGGTGCGGACAGCAGCGCGCTGACCTCATTCTCGGAAAGCGAATCGGGCAGCGGACGCCCGAGGCGGGGCGTGTCGATCCGTGCGCTCGGATCTTCCGCCATACGACCGGAGCGGACCTGGAACCGATAAAAGCGTTTGATGGTCGAGAGGATGCGCCGAATGCTGCGCCAGCGCATGCCATTGGCGATACGATCCGCTACATACGCCTGCAGATCCTGTCGGCGGGCGCCATGCAGCGTGCGATCGCGCGTGGCGAGCCAGCCCGCGAGACCGCGCAGATCGGTGCCGTAGGCACTCAGTGTATTCGCGCTGAGGCCGCGTTCCATCCAGAGCGTATCGAGGAACGCGTCGATGGTCGCCGTATCGGTGTCCGCGGGGCGGTTGCTGCCATTGTCGGCGTCGGCACTCATGATGAACGCAGTGTACAACGGCTGACGGACCGTACGCGCACCCGTGCGATGGACGGTCATACGCAACAGCGGACGTGAGCCGCCGCACGATGGTCTCAGTGAATCAGGCCACCGCTGCGGGATCTGATCGCGCGGCTACCGTTCCACAAACGAGTGGGGCGGCCCTGAGGCCGCCCCATGATAATGCCAGTCAACGTACCGGATCAGGCCGAACCGGAGCTGCTGCTGGACTTCTTCTTGCTTGCGGCGCGTTTCTTGCCTGCCGCCTTCTTCTTCGAGCCGGCCTTTTTCTTCGAAGCCGCCTTCTTTTTCGAGCGACGCTTCTTCGAAGTGCCCAGCTTGTCGATCCGCGCGAGCTCCGACCGCTCGAACTTCGAGGCGGCCTGGGACATCGCCTTGTCGCGCTTCTCGGCAAGCTTGCGCAGGGCCGTTTCCCGCTTCTGCGCGTCCTTCAACTCGTCCGCCGTTTCCTTGAGTTCGGTCTTGAGTTCCCGCACCTGCTCGCGCAGACGCTGGGCGACGGCGGTTGCCGAGGACTTCTTCTTCGAAGCCGCCTTCTTCTTCGAGGCGGTCTTCTTGCCCGCGGCCTTCTTCCTGGAGCCTGCCTTCTTTTTCGAAGCGGCCTTCTTGCTGGAGGATTTCTTCTTCGAGGCGGCCTTCTTGCGACCCGAAGACTTCTTCTTCGATGCGGTCTTCTTCGCGGTCGAACCCGCCGTCCCGGAAGGAGACATTGCGGCGGCGACTGTCGTATCCGACGACGCGTTATCTTTCATGCGGGGCATACGCTGTGACTCCCGTGAGTGGCAATGCACTACGCATTATAGGATTACGTAGCTCGTTTGCAATTACCAATACTCGCGCATCAGTTCAAGCATCGCAACAACCCCATCGCATGCAAGCCGCGAATGAAGGTGTAATATCCTGTCTGCCGCCCCGATATACATCCCCACATGGGCCGATCAATCTTCTTTTATCGTGACCAGACCGGATCGATACGATCATGACCGAATGGAACTATTGCGGCCTGGGCCGCCGTCTTCTGGCCATCTTCTATGACTCGATCGTGGTGCTCGCGATCCTGTTCGTCGCAACGGTACCGGTGGTGCTCCTCACTGACGGTGCACTCGAAGAGTCCCGCCTGTATCGCAGTGCCCTGCAGGCATACGAATTGCTCGTCGCGTTCGCATTCTTCGGCGGTTTCTGGCGCGCGGGCGGGCAGACAATCGGTATGCGGGCGTGGCGGATCCGCGTCATACGGGACACCGGCGAACGCCTGCGCTGGCGCGATGCGGCGCTGCGTTACCTGGTGGCACTCGTTTCCTGGGCCGCACTGGGGCTTGGTTTCGCCTGGAGTCTGTTCGACCGCGAACGCCGCACCTGGCATGACATCGCCTCGCACACCCGCCTGATCAGGGATGTATAAAAAGCATTGATCAGGCTCAGACGCACGAGCGAACGCATCGTCCTGCCGGGCCCGGTCAGTGCATGCGGCGCAACAGCAGCAGCCCGATAATCGTGAACACAATGGCGGGGGCCATCACGGCGATCGGAGCCGCCAATCCGTACACGATCCCGACATGGGAAAAAAGCTCGGCCAGCAACAGATAGCCGACGCCGATCACACTGCCAATGAACACCCGCTGACCGGCCCCGGTCGAACGGATCGAGCCGAACACCAGCGGCAGGGCGAGCAGGAGCATGACGAGCGTCGACAGCGGCGTGGCGATCTTCTTCCAGAAGGCGAGCGCGAAGCGGGCGGACTCGAGGTCGTTGTCGCTCAGGTAGCCGACATAACTGAACAGGCGCCAACCCGGCAGGGTTTCCGGGCTGACTGTAAGCACCTCGAACAGATCCGGCGGCACCAGACGCGGCCACACGACCTCGGCATCCCGCTGCGTGGCAATGCGATCGCTGTCCAGGCGCGTGCTGCGCACTTCAAGCAGTCGCCAGCGGTCCCGACGACGCTCGTAATGGGCGCGTTTCGCGTGCAGCGCCCGCTGCAGTCGCCGCCCATCGAACTCATAGACATTGACATTGCGCAGCACATAGCCGGGCAGCACTTTGCCCACGTTCACGAACCGGTTTTCATCCCGCAACCAGAGACCGCCCGGCCCGCTCACATCACTCTGACCGGCGATGGCGCTCGAACGCATGCGTTCGGCGTATTGCTGGCTCGGCGGCGCGATCACCTCGCCCACAAGGATGATCGCCGCCATCAATACGAGACCGCCCTGCATGACCATGCCGACGATACGGGCATTGGAGACACCGGCCGCGCGCATGATCAGCAGTTCGGAGTTCGCGGCCAATGCCCCGAGGCCGACCACGCCGCCGATGGCGACCGCCGCGGGGAAAAGCTCATAGATGTCGGCGGGAACCGTAAGCAGTACATACAGCAGGGCCTCAGCGACGCCGTAATCGCCCTGACCGGTGCTGCCGAATTCGCGCGTAACCGCGAACAGCGTATTCAGGGACAGCAGAACGGCGAGCACCAGCACCGAGCCGGCGATCACGGTCCGCGCGATGTAACGCCCCAGCAGCGTGGTCATACCCCGACCCCGCCGCGGTTGAAGATCAGCGAACGCGCCCAGCGCCAACCGACCCGATGGGCAACCAGCGCCGCGACAGCCACGACGGTGACGATGTGTACCCACCACATCCCGGCCGCTGCGGGCACGGTTTCCTCCTCGACCATGTCGCGAGCGAACACCAGCAGGTTGGAGTAGGCGAGGTAGAGCAGCAACGCGATCGCGATCTTGCCGTAGCGCCCTTTGCGCGGCGTGGTATGCGCCAGGGGCAGCGCGGACAGCGCCAGCAGAAAACAGGCAATCGGCAGCGACACGCGCCACTGGAACTCGGCAATATGTTTCGGCTGCCCCCGCTCGAGCAGTCGCCGAATCGACATACCCTCGGCGTCGGTACCGCTCACCTCGACGCTCTGGCTCGGGATATGGATGCCATGCGCGGCGAAGGTGATTGATCGCGCCACATCGGAGCCGGGTTTGGTCGTATAGCGATGGCCGTCAGTGAATTCGAGATAGCGGCGCCCCGATTCCCGGTCGACCCGTTCGTCCGCGGCGTTTGCACGCACGATATGCTCGCCGCCTTCGTCCGCGGGCGACACGACGAACACCTCTCGCAATCCCCCGCCATCAGCGCGCGTTTCCGCGAACAGCACGACGCCATTGCCAACCCGATTGAAGCGCCCTGGAGCCAGGCCCGCGAATTCCGATTCGGCGGCGACGCGGGCCGTGATCTCCGCGCTGGCACGCTCCGCCCATGGTGACGCCCATAGCGTGAGAACGGCCGTCAGGCCGGCCCCGATCATCCCCAGGATCACTACGGGGCGAAACAGCCGTGCGAGCCCTATACCGCAGGCCCCCAGCGCCGCCATCTCGCTCTCCGCGTAGAGACGCCCGAAAGAGAGCAGCAATGCGAGGAACAGACCGAGGGGGATCAGGGTGACGAAATAGCTCGTCAGGTGCAGCAGGAAGAACGGCAGGATCACCTGACCGGTCAACTCGCCCTCGACCACCTTGCCGAGCAGTTGCACGAGCGAGTTGCTCGCGAGGATCAGGATCAGGACCACCATTACGGCGATCCAGACCTGGGTGGCCTCCCGAAGGATATAGCGATCGACAATCGTCAGGCGCATGCGCGGCCTTCCGATGGCTTCGACGTCAGACCACCGGCCCGGGATAGAGAAAGCCCCGAACGGCGACTGTCTGCTGCGTACGGCGCGCTCATGGCTTCCCGGGCGGACTCCTGGATGGGCTGCTGGACAGGGTACTGCAACCCGCACCGATTTTGCCTAAAATCCGTCGGCAATCCTAACCGGATATGCAGCGGGCCGCCGCACCGTCTCCGGGGTCTTCTGGATTGTCCCTTCTCCGCATGCGCGAGGCCCATCGATGGAATTCACCGTTACCACCGCGAACCCGGCCACCAGGAAGGCCGGCGTACTCGTCATCGGCGTCTTCGAGCGCCGCCGGCTGTCGGATATCGGCGCCGCGGTCGACCGCGCCACTGACGGCTACCTGCGCGGCATCCTCGCCAATGGCGATCTCGACGGCGAAACGAACACCTCACTGCTGCTCTACGATGTACCCGGGATCCGTGCACGCCGGGTGTTGCTGGTTGGTTGCGGCAAGGCGAGCGCATTCGACCGGCGCGCCTATCGCAAGATCAATGCGTATGTCGCTGGCCTGCTCGAACGCAGCCGGGCAACCGATGCCCTCACCTGCCTGCCCGCCATCGAAGTCCGTGGCGTCGATGCCGGCGATCGCGCCCGCGTGACGGTCGAGGCGACCGAGACCCGGCGCTACCGCTTCGACGAGTTCCGCAGTGAGCCCAGCGCGCCCAGGCATCCGCTCAGCCGCCTCACGCTGCATACGACCAGCCGCGAAAACAGGGAAAAGGCCGAGGCCGGCATCGCACATGCCCGATCGCTGGCCGCGGGTGTCCATCTCGCGCGCGATCTCGCCAACCGCCCGGCGAACGTGTGCACGCCGACCCATCTCGCCGAGCAGGCGCGGGCGCTCGACAAGCAATACGACCACGTCCATACGACGGTGCTCGAGGAATCCGACATGGAGGAACTCGGGATGGGCGCGATGCTCGCGGTCAGCCGCGGCAGCCGCGAGCCGGCGAAACTCATCACGATGTCATATCAGGGGGCTGGCCCCGACAAGGCGCCGGTGGTCTTCGTGGGCAAGGGGGTCACCTTCGACACCGGCGGCGTATCGATCAAGCCCGCCGCCGCCATGGACGAGATGAAGTACGACATGGGCGGCGCGGCCAGCGTGTTCGGTCTGATCCGCGCCTGCGCCGAGATGAGCATCAAGGCAAACGTGGTCGGACTGGTACCGGCGGCCGAGAACATGCCGGACGGCGCCGCCTACCGCCCGGGCGACATCCTCAAAACGATGTCGGGGCAAACCGTCGAGGTCATCAACACCGATGCCGAAGGCCGGTTGCTGCTGTGCGATGCGCTGACCTACGCCAAACGCTTTTCCCCGGACACCATCATCGACATCGCGACGCTGACCGGCGCCTGCATCGTCGCCCTTGGCCACCACGCATCGGCCTTGCTGTCGACGAACGATCAGCTCGCACGCCAGCTGATGCAGGCCGGCGAGCGCGCCGACGATCGGGCCTGGCAGCTGCCGCTGTGGGACGAGTACCAGGAGCAGCTCAAGAGCCCGTTCGCGGATTTCTCACACGTGGGCGGGCAACCGGCCGGCACGATCACGGCGGCCTGTTTCCTGTCGCGCTTCACGAAGGATTTCAAGCGCTGGGGCCATCTCGACATCGCCGGTACCGCCTGGACACGCGGCGACAACAAGGGCGCGACCGGCCGCCCCGTACCGCTGATGCTCCAGTACCTGCTGGACCATCACGATGGCCGCTGAGGGAACCCCGGTGACGCGCGTCGATTTCTACATCCTGCCCGATGCCGATGAACAACGGCGCCAGATCTATCTGTGCCGAATCGCGGACAAGGCCTCGCGCCTCGGTCACCGCATCTGGATCCATGCGCCAGCGGACCAGCAGGCCGCGGCGCTGGACGAGCGCCTGTGGACATTCAGTCAGGAGAGTTTCGTCGCCCATGACCGCAGCGGCGGCGAGACCGCCCTCGCCGCGCCCGTGGTCATCGGCGACGGCGAGGCACCGGACAGCGATCGTGCCCTGCTGATCAACGAGGATGAAGAGATCCCGGCGTTCGCCGATCGCTTCGCCCGCATCGCCGAAATCATCAACCAGGACGACGCAACCCGCCGCCGCGGCCGCGCGCATTACGCGTACTATCGGGACCGGGGATTCGAGCTGCACTATCACCGGATCGAGTGACATGGCCAACGAAGACGACGACGAGAATATCCCGACCCTGCATGACGTCCTGCGTCCGGGCGACGGCGGGCCCTCACGTCGTTCCGGCGAACCGTCGGAGAGCGACGGGGAACGCACCGACTCCCCCATCAGCGCAGCCGAAATCGAGACCATCGCCCACCGCATCGTCGAACAACACACCGAACACCTGCAGGAAGCCATCACCCGGGCCATCCACGAGGCCATCGACGCCAAAACCCGGCAACGGCCATCCGGCGGCCATGATGGCGACGACGATCAGGGTTGAGCCGATCGCGTGTCGCGGCTCCCGGCTCTGCCCTCGGCGGTCGAACGGATACAGGCTGCCAACTGCGTAAGGCCGTCGGTCAGGGCGGCCGGGCCGGGCTGGAGAATGTCGACGGATTTGATCTCGTAGAGGTGGCCGTCACGCACGGCGGGGATGGTATCCCAACCCGGGCGGGCGGCGACTTTTTCGGGGCGGAAGCGTTTGCCGCACCAGGAGCCGATGATCAGGTCCGGCGCGGCCGCAATGACCTCGTCCGGATCGGCGATGATCCGGCTTGCGGCGTCTGCGCAGGCCGCCCGTTCGGGGAAGCAATCCTCGCCGCCAGCGAGTGCGACCAGTTCGTGCACCCAGCCGATGCCGGTGATCGGTGGATCGTCCCATTCCTCGAAGTACACGCGCGGCGTGCGCGGCAGTGCAGTTGCCTCTTGACGCACACGCTCCATGCCCTCTTCCAACTCGCGGATCAGCGCATCGGCCTTGTCGGGAGCGCCGATCAGGCCGCCCAGACGGCGGATCATGGCAAGGATGCCGGCGATCGAGCGTTGATTGAACACATACACCTCGACCCCGGCGCGGATCAGTTCCGCGGCGATATCCGCCTGCATATCGGAGAAGCCGAGCACGAGGTCCGGTTCGAGTTCGAGGATGCGGTCGATTTTCGCGCTGGTGAAGGCCGAGACCTTCGGCTTCTCTTTGCGTGCCTCGGGCGGGCGTACCGTGAAGCCCGAGATGCCGACGATCCGGTCGGCCTCGCCCAGGCGGTAGAGGGTTTCGGTGGTCTCCTCGGTGAGGCACACGATCCGTTGCGGCGTGTCATCCATCGGTCGCGGCTCCGGGACGGGGCGCGACAGGATACCCGAAGCGTTCCCTCGGGGTCATCGAACGGTCGGAGGCAGGCGCGCGGTATGCTATCTTCCACGGTTTTCACGACCCTCCCGGAACGATGCGGACCCGCCCTATGACCACGCTCGCAAAGACCTACGACCCACAAGCGATCGAACGCCGCTGGTATGACTTCTGGGAGCAAAACGGGTATTTCCGGCCGCAGGGCGACGGGTCGCCCTTCTGCATCATGATCCCGCCGCCGAACGTGACCGGCACCCTGCACATGGGGCACGCGTTCCAGGACACGATCATGGACACGCTCATCCGCTACCACCGGATGCGCGGCGAGCAGACCCTGTGGCAGCCGGGTGCGGACCACGCCGGCATCGCCACGCAGATGGTCGTCGAGCGCCAGCTCGCCGCGGAGGACGTGACGCGCCACGAACTCGGCCGCGAGACGTTCATCGACCGGGTCTGGCAATGGAAGGAGGAATCCGGCAACCAGATCTCAGTGCAACTGCGCCGCCTGGGCGCGTCGCCGGACTGGAGCCGCGAGCGCTTCACCATGGACGACGGCCTGTCCGAGGCCGTGGTGGAGACCTTCGTCCAACTCTATGACGAGGGCCTGATCTACCGCGGCAAGCGGCTGGTCAACTGGGATCCGGTGCTGCACACGGCCGTGTCCGATCTCGAGGTCGAATCAGCGGAAGAACAGGGCCATATCTGGCACGTCCGCTACCCGCTGGCGGATATCGACGGCCACGTATCGGTGGCAACGACGCGCCCGGAGACCATGCTCGGCGACACCGCCGTCGCGGTCCACCCAGAGGACGAACGCTACGCCCACCTGATCGGCCATTACGTCGATCTGCCGCTGTCCGACCGCAAGATCCCCATCGTCGGCGACGCGTATGTCGACCCCGAGTTCGGCAGCGGCTGCCTCAAGATCACGCCGGCGCATGATTTCAACGACTACGCGGTGGGTGAGCGTCACGGCATGGAGCCGATCAACATCTTCACTTCGGACGCGAAGGTGAACGAGCACGCCCCCGCCGCCTACCGCGGACTCGATCGCTTCGAGGCACGCGAGCGCGTCGTCGCCGATCTGGAAGCGGCCGGCCTGCTCGACCGCGTCGATGACCATAAGCTGATGATCCCGCGCGGTGACCGCACCGGCGCCGTCATCGAGCCCTATCTCACCGACCAGTGGTTCGTGCATGTCAAACCGCTGGCCGAGCCGGCCATCGAGGCCGTGCGCGACGGCCGCATCGATTTCGTGCCGGGCAACTGGGCCAAGACCTATTTCAACTGGATGGAAGAGATCCAGGACTGGTGCATCTCCCGCCAGATCTGGTGGGGACACCGGATACCGGCATGGTATGACGACGACGGTCACGTCTATGTCGCCCGCACCGAAGCGGAGGCGCGTGACAAGTACGGCCTGGGCGCCGACACGGCCCTCACCCGCGACGACGATGTGCTCGATACCTGGTATTCCTCGGCCCTGTGGCCGTTCTCGACGCTCGGCTGGCCGGAGCAGACGGAGGCGTTGAAGACTTTCTATCCGACTTCTGTACTCGTCACCGGCTTCGACATCATCTTCTTCTGGGTCGCCCGGATGATCATGTTCGGGCTCAAGTTCATGGGCGACGTGCCCTTCCACCAGGTCTACATCCACGGCCTCGTGCGCGATTCCGAAGGCCAGAAAATGTCGAAGTCGAAGGGCAACGTGCTCGACCCGATCGACCTCATCGACGGCATCGACCTCGAAAGCCTGGTGGCCAAACGCACGTCGGGCATGATGCAACCGCAGAAACGCGACGCGATCGAGAAGATGACGCGTAGCGCCTTCCCCGAAGGCATTCCGTCGTTCGGCACCGACGCCGTGCGCTTCACGTTCGGCGCGCTCGCCTCCACCGGCCGCGACATCCGCTTCGATCTCAGCCGTGTCGAAGGCTACCGCAACTTCTGCAACAAGCTGTGGAACGCCTCACGCTACGTCCTGATGAACACCGAAGGCGAGGACACCGGCGCCGACGGCGGCGAGGTGGAACTCACCGTGGCCGATCGGTGGATCATCTCCCGCCTGCAGCGCACCGAACGCGCCGCCCGCGAGCACATCGAATCGTACCGCTTCGATCTGATGTCCCAGGCCGTCTACGAGTTCACGTGGGATGAGTACTGCGACTGGTATGTCGAACTCGCCAAAACGGTCCTCACCGACGACAACGCGCCGGCCGAGCGCAAGCGCGGCACGCGCCGCACGCTTGTCCGCGTGCTCGAGGCGCTACTGCGCCTGATGCATCCACTGATGCCCTACATCACCGAAGAGCTGTGGCAGAAGGTCGCGCCGCTGGCGGGCCAATCCGGCGAGACGATCTCGCTGGCACCCTGGCCAGAGGCGGACGAGGCCCGGATCGATGCGACCGCCGAGGCCGACATTGACTGGCTGCAGAAGGTGGTCCTCGAAGTCCGCCGCGTGCGCTCGGAGATGAACCTCAAGCCCGGTCAGCGCGTGCCGCTGGCAATGACCGAAGGCGGCCCCGAGGACCAACGCCGTATGCAGTCGCTCGACGACGCGATCCGCACGCTCGCCCGCGTCGACTCGCTGCAATGGGTCGACGACGAATCCGCGGTAAGCGGCAACGTCACCGCGCTGGTAGGTGAACTCAAGCTCCTGATCCAACTCGGCGGCCTGATCGACCGCGACGCCGAGCTCGCCCGACTCGACAAGCAGACCGGCAAACTCGAACAGGAAATCGAGCGCGTCGACAAGAAACTCGAAAACGCCAACTTCGTCGACCGCGCCCCGGCGGACGTCGTCCAGAAAGAACGCGACAAACGCGCCGAAATGGCCCACTCCCTCACGGAACTCCGCGCCCAGCGCGAGCGGATCGCGGAGCTATAGGGGGACGTGGATCGGGCGGTTCCCGTTTGTCACTTGACCCCTGCAAGCGTCAGAACCAGTTGGACGATGCCCCACAGGACGAGGACAAACACAACGGTCGCCACGAGGCCGGCGAGGACGTAGTGGTGGAGTTTACCGTGGGTGAAGTCGCGTTGGCGGTTGGTCTCGGACTGAACGCCGAAGAAGGCCGCGCCGACGCTCTTGAAGATCTGCAGCACACCCGGGCGTTGATCGCGTGAATCGTTCATCGGCGTGGATTCCCGTATCCTGAGTCTGTAATGCCACTGATGGTACCGCGGTGCGTCTCCCTGGTGGGAGCCGCGAGCGTCTTCGTCAGACTCGAACGCTCCGCAATGCAGGCTACACTGATTCACCCATGAACCATCTCGCGCATCTTGCCCTCGCCGACGGCTCGCCCGAGTCGATCCTCGGCAATCTGCTCGGCGATTTCGCCAAGGGGCGGCCCGAGGGGCGTTTCGCTCCGGCGGTTGTGCGTGGTATCCGCCTGCACCGCGCGGTCGATGGGTTTACGGACTCCCATCCAGTTGTATGCCGCGCCATCCGCCGTTTGCCCGCACAGCATCGACGCTTCGCCGGGATCGCGATCGACATGGCCTTCGATCATTTCCTGGCGGCGCGCTGGGAGCGCGACGCGCCCGAGGATTTCCGGCGGCGGCGCACACATGCCTACGCCGTGCTCACGGCCCGCTACAGCGATCTGCCACCGAGACTGCAGCGGATCCTGCCGTCGCTACGTGACGATGACTGGCTCGGTTCGTATGCCCGCTTTCAGGGCATGGCGTTCGCGCTGGAGCGCATGAGTCGGCGACTGTCGCGGGAGAATCCGCTGGCGAGCCTCGCGGACGACATCGGTACCCATTACGACGCGCTGCGATCGGACTTCGATGCCTTCTGGCCCGAGGTGACGGCTTTCGCCATCGGTGAGGGGAGACGGCTTGCACGGCACTTGCCCGACGCCCGGAGTGGCCGTCCTGCCAGCGATACAGCGTACACGGACGTTGCCGGAGCCGAGACGTCGTCCGGGCACATTCGCGAGCAAGCTCGCTCCCACAAGGGCTCGTAGGCCGGCCTTGCCCGGCAATGGATCAACGTTTCGATCGTCGATGCGGTCGGAGCCGGGCAATGCCGGCAAGCGCTCTCCATCGCCAAAGGCCTTCGCAGGTGGACGGCTTTTTGCCGGCATTCGCCCTCCACTTCGTTGCGGGCGAAGGCCGGCCTACTTAGGGTCGGGCTTCGTATGCCATGGCCGTGCGTGGCGGTTCCGGCATGGTCGGGGATCGGGTACGGTAGCGTGCTGTTGACGGAGTGATGGCCGGATGGAGGCCGAATGATTGCCGATTTCGCGCGCGGCGCGGGTTATGCGCTGCAGGGTTTCCGTCTCGTCCGGCGTCCGGGCGTAGCCCGATATGCGGTGCTGCCGTTGCTGATCAACGTACTGGTTTTCGGGACGGGGATCTGGTTTGGAGCGGCGGCGTTCCAGGATTTCCTGCAGTGGATCCTGCCCGCATGGCTCGACATCTGGATCGTGCGGGCGCTGCTGTGGCTGATCTTCGTGATTGGGGCAGCGCTGGTGTCGTTCTACGCGTTCACGCTGCTGGCGAACCTGGTTGCCGCGCCGTTCAACGGACTGCTGGCGGATCGGGTCGAACGCGATATCCGTGGCAGCCGTGGCGATGAAGGGATCCAGCGGGGCCTGCTCGGTGAAGCGAGCGCGAGCGTCGGTGCCGAGATCCGCAAACTGGTCTATCTCGCGGCGTGGTCGCTGCCTTTACTGCTTCTGTTCCTGATCCCGGGCCTCAACCTCGCGGCCCCGTTCCTGTGGCTCGCCTTCGGTGCGTGGATGCTGGCGCTGGAATACGCCGACTGCCCGCTCGGCAATCACGGCGTTACCTTTCGCGAATCCCGTGGCCTGATCGCGCGACGCCGCGGTGTGGCGCTCGGTTTCGGTACGGTGATCATGGGGATGACCGCGGTCCCCGGCCTGAATCTGATCGCGATGCCGGTCGCCGTCTGCGGCGCGACCGCGCTGTATGTGGGCGAGCTTTCAGCGCTGGTCCCGCCGGGGCACGAGACCGCGGCGGCGACGAATGGTCGGAGCACTTCCGATTAATGCCGGCACGGGTGGGCATGGGGATTCTACGGGTCGTAGTTTCAGGCTGACACGTCAGTGGCTTGCGAGTGTCGGGCTGAAGCCCGACCTACAGAGTTGAGAACAGCTCCGCGGGCTGCCGTCGGAAATACACCATCAAAACGAGGGAGACTGTCATGGAAGCCGAGACGCAGGCGGGCAAGGATATCCAGCGGCTCATCGAACCGCTTTACCGGGGCAAGTTCTGGATGCAGCTGGTCGGGGTCATGCTGATTCTGGGCGGACTTTTCACGGCGCTGAGCATCGTCGGTATCGTGATCGCCTGGATCCCGATCTGGGCCGGAATTTCACTGATGCAGGCCGCCGGCAGTATCGATCAGGCGTACGTGACCGGTGAGGATGCGGCGGCCGAGCTGGCCATGCGCCGACTGAAGACGTACTTCACGATCTTCGGCGTGCTGACGCTCGTCTATATCGTGATCGCGCTGCTGGGCGTCATGCTCGGGCTGGGTGCGGGCATGATGGGCGGCGGCCACGGGATGGGCGTGTACTGACGCAGGGCTGCTCGCCGTGTCGCCCCGGACGGGCGCGAAGACTCAGGAGCGGCTGCTGCGCTTCTTTTTGGGGCGCTGCGCCCGATCCTTCTTCGAGTACGGATTCTCGCCACTGCGGAATTCGAACCGAACGGGGGTACCCCGCAGCCCGAACTGCTCCCGGAAGCGCTTCTCGAGATAGCGCTTGTATGCGGCTGGCAGCCGATCCACGCGATTGCCGTGGACGACAATGGTCGGCGGATTGCTGCCGCCCTGGTGGGCGTAACGCAGCTTGACGCGCGCGCCGCCGACCAGCGGTGGCTGATGTTCGGCAACGGCATCCTCCAGCGTTCGCGTGAGCTGGTGCGTCTGCAGATTCGCCATCGCGGCGCCATGTGCCCGGTCGACGGCCTTCAGCAGGTCGCCCACGCCAGTGCCATGCAGCGCCGAGATGTAGCGCGTCTCGGCGAAGTCGACGAAACCGAAACGGCGTTCACGATCCGCACGCACGCGATCCTTGGTGTAGCGATCGAGACCGTCCCATTTGTTGATGGCCACGACCAGCGCCCGGCCCGCATCGAGTACGTGGCCGACGACATGCTGGTCCTGCTCGGCGAGGCCCTGGCGGGCATCCAGCACCAGGATGACGACATTGGCGGCCTTGATGGCCTCGAGCGTCTTCAGTGCGCTGAACTTCTCGACGGCGCCGGCAACGCGTGAACGCCGCCGCAGGCCGGCGGTATCGATGAGGGTATAAGTCTGGCCATCGCGCTCGAACGGGATCTCGACCGCGTCGCGCGTGGTACCGGGCTGATCGATCGCCAGCATGCGCTCTTCGCCCAGCAGCCGGTTCACCAGGGTCGATTTGCCGACATTGGGGCGGCCGACGATGGCGACGCGCACACCGCCCGCGGCGATCGTTTCATCGGTGCCCGGCGCCCCATCGATCCCGGGCAGCATAGCCGCCACCGAATCGGCCAGACGCGCAACGCCGCGCCCCTGGCTCGCCGCGATACCGACCGGTGCCTCACCGGCCAGGCCATGGAAGTCCGCCAGCGCGGCATCCGGATCGAGTCCATCGGTCTTGTTGACCACGATCCGGAACGGTTTGCCGTTGCGGCGCAGGCGCTCGATGACGGCGGAATCGGCCGGCAGCACGCCGTCACGTGCGTCCATCAGAACGAGAACCACATCGGCCTCTTCGATCGCGGCCTCCGTCTGCACGGCCATCTGTTGATCGAGCGCTTCACGCTCGTCGGTCAGACCGCCGGTATCCACCACGATGATGTCGCGCTCGCCGACCCGCGCCATACCGTACTGGCGATCGCGCGTGAGGCCGGGCACGTCGGCGACCAACGCACGCCGGGAGTGCGTGAGCACGTTGAAGAGCGTGGACTTGCCCACGTTGGGGCGCCCTACGAGGGCAACTACGGGTGTCATCGGTGTCTACAGCCCTCGGGGAATTCCGGCAGCGGGGCGATACGATACACGCGAATGCAAATCCATGCTGCGGGAAACCGCGAGGCACGGGGTTGAGCGCTCGGCGCAGGGATTCTGGTGACAGGGCAGTTCAGTCGCTGTCGTTTTCTCACGCAGAGGCGCGAAGCACGCTGAGGTCGCAAAGAAGTCCGATAAGGGCCGGCATTTGCCGAAGTAACAGTCGGTACGGGCCCGCCTACCCGCGTCAACTCCGCCGGCTCAAACCAAGACGGCATATTCGAGTTGCCGGAGCGGGCTTGACCGCTCCTGAAGTCAGGTACCCGTCATCGAATTACTCTGCGACCTCGGCGTGCTTCGCGCCTCTGCGTGAGAAAACGACAGCACCGAAACAATCCACCACCGCAAACCCCGGCTGCGGAAGAATCCTGGTCGCTTCAGTCTTCGCCGGGTTCGCTGATCTCGAGGATGGCGAGGTCGTCGCCCTGGGTCTGGACGGCGATACGGCCTTCGGCGACCGGGAGCGGATCGGCCATGATGCCGTCCCAGCCGATGCGTTCGCGAGCGACGATGCGGCCGTCGGCACGGGTCAGGATATGGACGTAGCCATCGAAATCGCCCAGCGCGAGGAACGGCGTGCCGGGCACGGGCACAGGCGCGGTCAGACGGCGATGGGCGAGTTTTTCCTGTCGCCAGGACATCGTGCCGTTCTGCTGGCCCAGGGCGACAACGTGACTCTCGGCCGTGCTCACGTAAACGCGGTTCCGGTCAACGCCGAGCCCCGCATAGGAAGACATCTCACGCGACCACTGGACGTTGCCCCGCCGCGGCTCCACCTGGGCGATTTCCCCCTGGTAGGTGGCGGCATAGGCGACGTTGCGGCCGAGCCCGATCGCACCGTCGATATCGACCATGCGCTCGACCGGGGAGCGACCGGTCGGCTCGGCGATTGCGGTCTGCCACAGGGCCTGTCCGTTGCTCTCGGACAGCGCCGCGAGCCGGCCATCGTCGAGCCCGACCAGAATACCGCCCGGAACCCGCAGGGGCGCACCGTTACCACGCAGGGAAAGCGAAGGGACATCGGACGTGAAGACCCATTCACGCTCGCCATCGTCGGCACTCAGTGCGATCAGGCGGCCATCAACCGTGCGGACAACGACCCCGCCAGCGCCAGCGGCTGGCGGTGCAAGCAGCTCGCCACCAACATCCTCGCGCCAGCGTTCTTCGCCGTCATCGCGGTTGAGGGCAACGACCTCCCCTTCGGCCGTGCCGAAATAGAGCGTATCTTCGTCACCGCCGACACCGGCGGTGAGTTCCGTATCCAGATCCCGGCGCCAGGCGCGCTTGCCCCCGTCCAGCGCCCAGGCGCTGACGTCACCATCGTAATTGGCGGCATACACCATGCCGCCTGCGGCGAATGGTGCCAGACGGACCCATTTCTCGGTCCCGCCCCAGCCGGTATCCGCGGACCAGACTTCGCGCACCTCCGCGCCGGGATCAAAATCCGTGAGTTCGTTCGGTGGCGCGGCAGTATCTTCGGTCGTACTGCAGGCAGACACGAAAAGAGCCAGCAGGGGCAGGAACGCTTTTCGCATCAAGAGGCCTCTTCTCCGTCGCCACCGCGATGCGCCCCGGCACCCTGTACCTCGTTGAGTTTGCGCTGCACCGCCTCCGGATCCGGTGGCGGTACTTCGGCATCAAGCGCGGCCTGATACGCCTCGGCGGCGGCCTCGCGATCGCCCTGCCCGGTCAGGAGATCGCCGCGGATTTCCCCATAGAGACCGGCCCAGGCGCTCGATGCATCGACGTCCAGCAGCGCGAGGCCCGCGTCAATCTGTCCGTTCGCCGCCTCGACGCGGGCGAGCCGACCGCGCGCCAGATACCCGGTCTTCGTGTCGCCGGCATTCTCCATCGCCCAGCGCAACCACTCGGCCGCTGCGTCGAGTTCACCGGCGTCGACGGCCGCTCGCGCCGCGGCCAGTGCGGCAAGGGGCGCATAGGCGGTCGAGGCGTAATCCTCGCGCAACTGTTCGGCGCCCGACACCAGCGCCTCGCGGTCACCCCCCTGCAGCTGGGCAGTGACCTGCTCGTAGAGCCTGGACGCCTCGAGTGCCTGGGTTTCCTGATGCCAGGTCCAGCCGCGCCAGCCCACCAGCGCCAGAATACCGAGCGCCGCACCGGCAATGATGGATGTGCCGTTCTCCCTCCACCAGCGCTTGAGGGCTTCGACCTGTTCTTCTTCAGTGGCGTAATCGACCAATGGACTTCCCCGGTTCAGGCCTGTTCGGCCACGACTGTGGCCAGGCGATCGGCGAGTTCGGTGACGGGAACCGACTCCTGTGTACCCTCTGCCCGCAGCGGCTTGATCGCTACGGTGCCGGCGGCGATCTCGTCATCCCCCATCACCAGTGCAAACGCCGCGCCACTACGGTCCGCGCGCCGGAACTGGCTTTTCAGGCTGCCGCCGCCGCACAGACTTTCCAGGCGCAGCCACGGCAGCGCTTCGCGCAGGCGCTCGGCCACGAGCAGCCCTTCAAGGGTGGCCCGTTCCCCGGCCAGCACCAGACAGGCGTGCGGTGGGCGCGGTTCGGGCCACTGCCCTTCCGCCTCGATCAGTGCCAGCAGGCGCTCGATACCGAGCGCAAATCCGGCCGCGGGTGTCCCGCGTCCGCCCAGCTGCTCGACAAGACCATCGTAACGTCCGCCCGCGCATACCGTGCCCTGCGCGCCCAGACGGTCGGTGGTCCACTCGAACACGGCGCCGGTGTAATAGTCGAGCCCGCGCACGAGGCGCGGATTGACGCGGTAGTCGACACCCGCGGCATCGAGGCCGGCGAGTATCCAGTCGAACTGGCGCCGGCTCTCGTCATCGAGCGAATCGATCAGCGAGGGTGCCGCCGCGATCACCTCGGCGAGGTCGGGGTTTTTGCTGTCGAGCAGCCGCAACGGATTCTCGTGCAAACGATGGCGTTCGTGCTCGTCGAGTCGGTCGACGTGCGGCTCGAAGTGTGCGATCAGCGCATCGCGATAGGCCTGTCGGCTCTCCGGCGTACCGAGCGAGTTCACCTCGAGCGTGACTGCGGCATCGAGGCCCAGGCGACGCCAGAGACGCTCGCCGAGCAACAGCAGTTCAAGGTCGACATCGGGTCCGGCCATGCCGAAGGTCTCGACGCCGACCTGATGGAATTGGCGGTAACGTCCCTTCTGGGGACGCTCGTGGCGGAACATCGGGCCGGTGTACCAGAGCCGGCGGGTCGCGTTGTGCAACAGGCCGTTCTCGACACCGGCGCGCACGACGCTGGCGGTGTTCTCGGGGCGCAGCGAGAGGCTGTCGCCATTGCGGTCCTCGAAGGTGTACATCTCCTTCTCGACGATGTCGGTGACCTCGCCGATGGATCGTTTGAACAGTTCGGTGCGCTCGAGCAGCGGCGTGCGGATTTCCGCGTAGCCGTAGGCATCCATCAGCGCCCGCACCTGACCCTCCAGCCACTGCCAGGCGGCCGACTCGGGCGGCAGGATGTCGTGCATGCCACGGACTGTACGGAGTGCTTTCGTCACGAATGGAATCCGGGATTATGGAGCGGGACTGAAAACGTACCCATGGGCCCGCCGCGCGGGCGCCACGACGGCGCGGAACACTTCAGTACGGTTTCAGCGCGGAAACCGGCCGGGGCGGCGCTCGGAATCGCGCAATATACACGCTCGCGGCGGCGCGACCCAAGTCCGGGCGCAATGGCGCCTCTTCGTTGAATCAGGGCGCGCGGACTCCCGATGCGTCCACTACGAAACGGGCCGTGTTATTGCTGCGGGTGAAGGCGGACTTGTCTATCTCTTCGCCGTTCAACTCCACCGTCACGGCCGGGGAATTACCGAGAAAAATCTCGAATGGTGCCCAACCCTGCAGCGTGATGGGCTCGGAGCCGAAATAGAGGGTGTAGACAAGTTCGCGATCGCGGTCGTCGTACACCTCCAGCCACGAACGCGATGAAAACCCGAGGGTGATCCTGTCGGGACCGCTGCTGGCCGCGTCGGTGGCCGCTCTCGTCGGCGAGTCGGTTGCCGCGGGGGAAGTCGCGCCGGGCTCCGCCGCGGCTGCGGTGCTGTCCGCCCCGGCATCGTTATCGGTCTCTTCCGCGGTGGCGATGTCGTCCGCATCGTCTTCCGTGCGGCTCGCGTTTCCGGCATCCCCGGCATCCCCGGCATCAGCTGGTTCGGTAGCCTCAACGGCACCACCTTCGCCGTCGCTTGCCGAAGATTCGGGATCCATGGCCGCCACGACCGGCTGTTCCGCTTCGTTGTTCGCGGTCTCACCGTCCTCGCGACTGCCCCCGCTGGCATCGGCTCCGTCGACATCATCCGCAGCGTCTTCGTCACTCCCCTCCGCGGCCGCTACCGTTGCACCTGCCGCATCGGTATCGCCTCCTCCCGAAGCCGCTTCGTCGCTCGTACCTTGCGCGGAAGCAGCAGTCTCGTCCGTATCCGTATCGCCGCTGGCCGCAGCCGGGGTATCGGTATCCGCGCTGGAATCACCGGCTGCAGTGCTCTCTTCCTCAAGGCTGTCGGTGGCACCGCTGTCACCGTTGCCCTCGTCCATGCGCTGCTGATACCACCAGGCACCGATGCCGCCCGCCGCAACGAGCGCAATGAGCAACAGGCCAATCAGCCCTCCCCGGCCACTGGAGGGTGTCTCGGTAACGCCCCCGCGCCGGATTTCCGGATCAGTGGCGGAGACACCGCTGCGGTTGTAGGCGGCAATGTATTCGTCGGGATCGACGCCGAGTTCGCGTGCGTACGCCCGGAAATAGCCACGCACGAAGGCCGGTGGTGGCAGTTCCGAGTAGTCGTCGTGCTCAAGCGCATCGAGCTGATCACTCGCGAGGCGCAGGCGTTCGGCAATGGACTCCCGGCTGATACCGGCGCGCTCGCGCGCGGTGCGCAACTCATGGCCGGGCCGAGGTTCCTCCAGGCTCGGATGCTCGTGCGTGTTTTGATCGCTATGCGTCGTCATCGTCAGCGCGTCTCGAGAAACTGTTGGGCCTGTTCGGAATCGCGGAAACGCCGCAGAAGCTGGAGGCCATATTCTTTCGCCCCGTCGGGGTCATCAAGCGCCCGTTCGATCCGGACGCCGAGCCAGAGGGTTTCCGGCCCCTGCTGGGCCACTTCGCTGTAGCGGCTGAAGTACTCGGCTGCCACTCGTGGCAGCCCTGCCTCGAGCGCGAGTTCAGAGGATTGAAACAAGGCGCTCGGCAAGCGCGGATTCAGCTCGAGCGCCTGACGGAAGTATCCGCGCGCCTCGTCATCCCGATCCGCTGCACGCGCGCAGCGCCCGGCATTGGCATAGGCGTAGGCCGGGGTGTCGTAGAGCCGGTTATCGGCCGCTTTCAGAAACTGTTCGATTCCATCGTCGTGCTGGCCCTGACCACAGAGGAACGTCCCATAATTGTTGTGAATCTGCGGGCTCTCCGGATCCAGATCGAGCGCGGTCTCGAAATGCCTGCGCGCTTCATCCGGTTTGCCCAACCGCACATTGAGGAGCGCGAACGCCGTGTGCGCATCGACGTTTTCGCTGTCCTGGTCGAGAGCCTTGCGGAGCTTGGAGTTGGCGCGCTCCAGTTGACCGGCCTGCAGATAATTCGCCCCGAGCTGCGCATTGATCTGCGACGCCTTCCTGGGAGACGACGCGTACTGCGGCTCATTACTCGTGGCACAGCCGACGAACATCACCAGCGGGAGTATGACAGCGAGGAGTCGGCGCACTCCGGGTCCGATCATGACGCCCGCTCCCCGAAGCGCGGTTCCGCGAATTTCCGCCAGCGCTTGCTGCGATCCTCGACCTCGCCGGCCAACTGGCCACAGGCCGCGTCGATATCCTCTCCCCGCGTCCGCCGGGCGATCGCGAACACGCCGCGGTCACGCAGGATTTTCGCAAAGCGCTGAATGGCTTCCTCGGAGGAACGCCGGTAGCCCGATCCCTCGAACGGATTGAACGGGATCAGGTTGACCTTGGAGGGCATATCGCCCAGCAGCTTTGCGAGTTCGCGCGCATGCTCGGGACGGTCATTGACCCCATCGAGCATGACGTACTCGAACATGATGTGTTTTTTACGGTTCCCGTCGGCAAGCCAGCGCCAGCACGCCGCCATGAGTTCCTCAAGCGGATGGCTCTTGTTGAGCGGGACCAGTTCGTTGCGCAGTTCATCGTTCGGGGCGTGCAGCGAAACCGCAAGACTGACATCGACCGCTTCATGCAGACGGTCCATCTTGGGCACCACGCCGGAGGTACTGACGGTGACATGGCGCTTGCTCAACGCGAATGCGAGGTCGTCGATCATCAGCTTGAGCGCCGGCACGACGGACTTCATGTTGAGCAGCGGCTCGCCCATGCCCATGAGTACGACGTTGCTGACGCCGCGCTCGCCCTGGGGGTGATCCCGCAGCAGGCTGCGGTTCGCCATCCAGATCTGGCCGACGATCTCGGACACGGTGAGATTGCGGTTGAAACCGGCGCGGGCGGTCGCACAGAAGGAACAGTCGAGCGCGCAACCGACCTGCGTGGACACGCACAGCGTGTTGCGGTCCTCGTCCGGGATGAACACGCATTCGATGGAATTGCCGCCACTGATCGCGAACAGCCACTTGCGGGTACCATCCGCGGAATCCTGACAGCTCAGCACCTGCGGCGCGCGGATCTCGGCGATGGCCGAGAGGCGCTCGCGCAGGGGCCGCGAGATATTGGTCATCTCGTCGAAGTCGGTCACACCGTAGTGATAGACCCACTTCATGACCTGCTCGGCCCGGAACGGTTTTTCGCCGATTTCGACGAAAAACGCGCGCAGGCCTTCACGGTCGAGGTCGAGCAGATTGGTCCGCTCGACCTCGTCCGCATCCCCGGGGGAAAAGAACGTTACAGGGTGCGTGGACATACATCCTCGTCGGAGAAGAAGAACGCGATCTCCGTCCGGGCCGTCTCCGGCGCATCCGAGCCGTGCACCGCGTTGGCATCGATCGTGGTCGCGAAATCCGCCCGGATCGTGCCCGGATCGGCCTCCTGCGGGTTGGTCGCACCCATGATCTCGCGGTTCTTGTCGATGGCGTTCTCACCCTCGAGGACCTGGACCATGACCGGGCCGGAGGTCATGAATTCCACCAGCGCGTTGAAGAACGGGCGTTCGCGGTGAACGGCGTAGAAACCTTCGGCCTGCTCGCGGGTCAGGTGGATCATGCGGGCGGCGAGGATCTGCAGGCCGGCGCCCTCGAAGCGCTTGTAGATTTCGCCGATCAGGTTCTTCGAAACGGCATCGGGTTTGACGATCGAGAGCGTGCGTTCAACAGCCATTCGGGCGACTCCAGTCTATCGGTTGGTGATTGGGCGAACGGGTAACCGCGCAATTGTACTGGGGGCGCGGCCCCCGCGCAAAAAATCACCGCCACGGCGCCGTTTTGCGAGCGATCTTTCGGTACCGCCGCTGGAGTCGCGCCGTCCTCGGTCCGCTAGACCGTAAAGCTCTCCCCACAACCGCATTCGTCGCGGACATTGGGATTATTGAACACGAAGGTTTCGTTGAGGCCCTGACGGGCGAAATCGAGCTCGGTCCCGTCGAGATACGGCAGATGATCCGGGGCGACGACGACCTTGACCTTCCCGTGCTCGAACACGTGGTCCCCATCGGCGACGTCATCGGCGAAATCAACCACGTATGCGAAGCCGGAGCACCCGGTCTTGCGCACGCCCAGACGCACGCCGACACCACGTCCGCGTTTGGCGATAAACCGCTCGACGCGATCAACGGCTGCTTCGGTCAGCGTAATGGTCATCGGTGATCCTCCGGTACAGCTTACAGACAAATATATGGCGTTCGGCAGGCGCCGGTGCAAGCCCCGCCGGGGCTCAAGTTCAGGCGACCGCCGCGCCGTGGCGCAGACGATTGACGGTATCGACCAGCGTCCGCGCAGCGTGTTCCATTTCTTCCGTTCCGGTCATGCGCCCCCACGACACCCGCACGGCTTCGGCCGCCAGATCCGTCGGCTGTCCCATCGCGCGCAGGACATACGACGGCTCGGTGCTCGCACTCGTGCAGGCCGAACCCGTGGCGATCGCCACGCGGTCGGCCAACGCGGCGGCCAGGGCCTCGCCCTCGACCCCGGCGAACGCGAGATTCCGCGTCCAGGGCAGCCGTTCGGCGCCCGCACCGTTATCGCGCACGCCTTCCAGGGTATCGAGCCAGGCGAACAATCGTCTCCGCAGGTCGTCGGCATGCGCCCGATCGTTGTCGCGCTCGGCCCGCGCCAGCGCGAATGCCTCGCCCATGCCGACGACCTGATGAGTCGCCAGCGTCCCCGCGCGCAGGCCGTGCTCGTGACCACCGCCATGCATCTGCGGGATCAGGCGCACGCGCGGCCGGCGACGGACCCAGAGCGCCCCGACCCCCTTGGGACCGTACGTCTTGTGCGCCGACAGCGACACCAGGTCCAGATCGAGCGCATCGACATCGACTTCGAGCCGTGCGCCGGTCTGCGCGGCGTCCACGTGGAAGCGTGCCCCGTGACCGCGCACGACCCGGGCGATCGCGCCGATGTCGTTGATCGTCCCGGTCTCATTGTTCGCGTGCATCACCGAGACCAGCACCGTATCCGGTCGCAACGCGGCCTCGACCGCCTCCGGCGTCACCCGGCCATCGGCCTCGGGCTGTACCCGCGTGACCTCGACCCCGTCGAACTCGAGCGCCCGGCAGACATCCAGCACCGCCTTGTGCTCGTTCGCGGCCGTCACGATGTGGCGTCCGCGGTCGCGCTGGAATGCGGCCACGCCCTTGAGCGCCAGGTTGTCGGCCTCGGTCGCTCCCGAGGTGAATACCACTCCGCGCGGATCGCCGCCGATCGACGCGGCCACCTGCTCGCGTGCCTGCTCGACCGCATCCGCGGCCGCACGACCCGGCGCGTGTGTCCGGGATGCCGGGTTCGCGAACAGGCCGTCGCGCGTCAGGCAGTCGGCCATCCGGCGCGCGACCCGCTCATCGACCGGAGTCGTCGAGGCATAATCGAGGTAGACGGGTTCCACGGCACGCCTCAGCGGTTCTCGAGTTCAACCGGCGAATCGGCCCAGTGGATCGGGGCGGCATCCTGGCGCGCGGCGACTTCGCGGACCGCTGGACGCTCCATCAGTCTGGCCAGAGTGACGTCGTCGAGAAACGACCGGACGTGTTCGCTGAGGCTGGCCCAGAGGTCGTGCGTCAGGCAGCGTTGCTGATTCTGGCAGTCCTCGCGACCCTCACAGCGCGTATATTCGACGTTCTCATCCACGGCATCGACCACCTGAGCCACGGAGATGGCGGCCGCATCGCGGCTGAGGCGGTAACCACCGCCCGGTCCCCGGGTGCTCAGCACGAGCCCGCCGCGTCGCAGGCGCGAGAAGATCTGCTCCAGGTACGACAGCGAAATATCCTGTCGGGCAGATATATCGCCGAGCGCCACCGGGCCATCGGTCTCGTGCAGCGCGAGGTCGAGCATGGCAGTGACGGCATAGCGGCCGCGTGTGGTGAGCTTCATCGGGCCTGATCCGTCGTTTTCCGAGAATGCCAACTTTTCATACCTGACAACAGCAGTCAAGTATTCGCGTCGATCAACTGTTCCCGCTGTCGGCGGAGGTGCGCTCGCCGGCCGCCGGGCGCTCATCTTCACCGGTGTCGTCCAGGCCGATATCGCAGGGACTGATATCCGGCATCTTCAGATCCGGCATCTGTGTGCCCATCTCCTGCAGCGCCTTGCACAGGGCCTCGGTCCGACGATCCTGGACATGGATATGATCGAGCAGCTGATTGAGCGCGTTGGCGACGGGGTCGGGCATCTCGCCGCGCTGGCCATAGGCGTCGAAACCGATCTTGCGGGCGGTTTCCTCGCGCGTCTTCTCACGCGCGTCCGCCGGTTCCTTGCGCACGACGCGACCGGGAATACCGACCACCGTCGCACCGGCGGGGATATCCTTCGTCACCACGGCGTTGGAGCCGACCCGCGCGCCCTCGCCCAGCGTGATCGGCCCAAGGATCTTCGCACCGGCGCCGATAACGACGTTGTCGCCCAGGGTCGGATGCCGCTTGCCCTTGTTCCAGGTGGTCCCGCCCAGGGTAACGCCGTGATAGAGCGTGCAGTCGTCCCCGATCTCGGTGGTCTCGCCGATCACCACCCCCATGCCGTGGTCGATGAAGAACCGCCGACCGATCCGCGCCCCCGGATGGATCTCGATGCCGGTCAGAAAGCGCGCGACATGCGAGCCCATGCGGGCCAGCCATTTGAGCCCGAGGTTCGACAGGCGATGATTCAGGCGGTGCAGCAGCAGGGCGTGCACGCCCGGATAGGTGGTCAGGATCTCGAAGCGATTGCGCGACGCGGGGTCACGCTCGAATACGCAATCGATGTCTTCACGGATATTGTCGAACATGGCCGGGCTTATTCCTGATCGTTACGCTCGGATATCGTACCACCGCGTGGCCGCGTGCGTGAGTCGCGCGCACGCCGCCAGGCGGCGGTGTCGCGTTCCGGCCACTGCGCCGCCTTGAGAATCCCGCGCAGGATGTTGAGTTCGAGCGCGCTCGGCCGGCTGCGCGCAAAGAACCGCCGCAGTCGCCGCATGAGCAGCCGCGGGTTATCCGGGTCCAGAAAACCGATATCGGTCAGCGAGCTCTCCAGGTGCTCGTAAAAGCGCGCCATGTCCTCGTGCGCCGGCATCGGCTCCTCGGGCGGCGCGGGCTCGGGGTGCGCCAATGTCGCCATGCGCAGTTCGTAGGCGACGATCTGCACCGCCTGGGCGAGGTTCAGTGAGCCATAATCCGCCGCCGTGGGGACGTGCAGCAGGTAATGGCAGGCGTCGAGTTCCTCGTTCGTGAGGCCGGTGCGCTCGCGCCCGAACAGGAACGCGACGGGCTCCCCGCTGGCGGCAGCGAACGCTCCCGCCTGGCGGGCATTCTGCTCCGGCCAATCGAGGCGCCGCCGACGGGCGCTCGTTCCGAACACGATGCCCGCGCCGGCCAGCGCCTCTTCCAGGGTCTCGCAGACCCGGGCCCCTTCGAGGATGTCATCCGCGCCGGCCGCCATGGCGGTGGCATCGGCGTGCGGGAACGCATGCGGGCGGACGAGGACGAGTTCGTGCCAGTCCATGACGCGCAGCGCGCGCGCCGCGGCCCCGATATTGCCGGGATGCGAGGTCTCGAACAGTACGAAGCGTGCGTTCATCAGTTCCTGTTCCGCTCTGGAGGGCCATACGGCCACGGACCGCCCGGCGTCTGCTAGAATTCGCATCCCGCTGCGGGCCATAGTGGGCCATGCGGACCGGGTTGCGCGTATTGCCGCGCGGCCCCGATCCCGTCCGGAGTCACCCTGAATGCAACCGATGCTCAACATCGCCGTGCGCGCGGCACGATCGGCCGGCGATCTGATCGCCCGGCGCATGGAGCGCCTCGACTCGATCGCCGTCGAGACGAAACAGCGCAACGATTATGTGACCGAGGTTGATCGCGAGGCCGAGGCCCGCATCATCCAGACACTACAACGCTCCTATCCCGATCACGGCATCCTCGCAGAGGAATCGGGGCGCCAGGAGGGCAACGACTACGTCTGGATCATCGATCCTCTGGACGGTACCACGAACTTCCTGCACGGCTTTCCGCATTTCGCCGTGTCGATCGCGCTGGCCAACCGCGGCCGGCTCGAGCAGGCCGTCATCTACGACCCCATCCGCCAGGATCTGTTCACCGCGTCGCGCGGCGATGGCGCCGCGCTCAACGATCGCCGGATCCGCGTCAGCAGCCGCAAGGGGCTGGAAGGTGCGCTGCTCGGCACCGGTTTCCCGTACCGCGACGACCAGCCCGGCGACGCGTACATGGCCATCCTGCGTGAATTCATGAAGCACAGCGCGGGGATCCGGCGCCCCGGCTCGGCGGCGCTCGACCTCGCATGGCTGGCCGCGGGCCGCATCGACGGTTTCTGGGAGGCAGGCCTCCAGCCCTGGGACATCGCCGCCGGCGCCCTGCTCGTCCGCGAGGCCGGCGGCATCGTCGGCGATCTGTGGGGCGGTGACGACTACATGGCCAGCGGCAACGTCCTCGGGGCCAACCCGAAGGTGTTCCACGCCATGAAACAGGTAATCGACGCCTGCAGCGCGGAAGCAGCGCACAACGGGTAGATCGGCCGGCCTCGCGGCCCGCTGCGCGGACCACGCCGCCGCCGCCCCCCCCGGACCCCCCACCCGTTACGGGTGGGAGTCGGCCTGGGCACCCTCCTTCTCCACCGGCATCATGTCGTCGCGCGACAACCCCGTCGCCAGCAGCAGCGTGCTCGCCACGAAGATCGACGAGTACGTGCCGATCACCACACCGATCGTCAGCGCGAACGCGAACCCGTAGATCGTCTCGCCGCCGAGGATCAGCAGCGCCAACAGCACGAGCAGCGTCGTGAGCGACGTCATCAGGGTGCGCGAAATCGTCTGGTTGATGGAGGCGTTGGTGACCTCCTCGGCGGTCCCACGGCGCTGGCGCCGGAAATTCTCACGGATACGGTCGAACACGACGATCGTGTCGTTGAGCGAATAACCGATCACGGCGAGCAGCGCGCCCAGCACCGGCAGATCGAACTCGACCTGCAGGATCGAGAACACGCCGACTACGATCACCACGTCGTGCACGAGTGCCGCCACCGCGCCGACGGCGAAGCGCTTTTCGAAGCGGAACGCGACGTAGGCCAGGATCAGCAGAAGCGCGATCAGCATGGCGAGGCCGCCCTGGTCACGCAGCTCGGCCCCCACCTGCGGCCCGACGAATTCCACTCGCCGCATATCGGCCGACATCTCGAAAGTGGTATCCAGCACGCGCAGGACCCGGTCGGAGACCTCGGCGCTACTCGTTTCGCCCTGCGGCGCGATGCGCACGAGCACATCGTTCAGGGCACCGAAATGCTGTGCCTGCGCGTCCTGGAATCCGGCCTCCTCCAGCGCGTTGCGGATCGGCTGGAGCTCCACCTCCTCGGGAAATCCGACCTCGATCAGGTAACCGCCGGTGAAGTCGATCCCGAACTTCAGCCCCTGCACGGCGAGCGAAACGACCGCGGCCAGCAGCAGCGCGCCGGAGAGGATGAAGGCCCGCCGCCGGTGGCCGACGAACTGGAACTGCCGTTCAAATTTGAACCACTGCATCGGTAGCGGCTCCTAGATCGCGATCCGGCTGAGCCGGCGCCCGCCGTAAA
>Ga0075106_1000177_pt1 | contig 36140 bp, 33 predicted proteins | sample AntDeeMetag02WF4_FD_69796 | JGI IMG/M metagenome (GOLD analysis project Ga0075106, IMG submission 69796) | Saline lake microbial communities from Deep Lake, Antarctica - Antarctic Deep Lake Metagenome 02WF4 | ecosystem: Environmental > Aquatic > Non-marine Saline and Alkaline > Saline | place... | reverse complement strand
GGACATCAACCTTGTCGTTGTCAAAACGCTGAAAAAAGGAAAATGGGGCCACAAGCTTTATTTCAGCACGGACCTCGAACTATCGGGAAGGACACTACTGGATTATTACCGAAAGCGCTTCCAGATAGAATTCATCTTCCGGGATGCCAAGCAGCACGCGGGACTTGAACATTGCCGGGCACGCAGTACCGAAAAACTGCATTTTCATTGGAACGCTTCCCTGACCGCGGTCAATTTGGGGAAGGCGGCGCATTGGTTTCCGTTACCAAAGCAGGAAAGGGGCGCATTTTCAATGAGCGATGTCAAAACGCTGTACAACAACGACCTAATGAATGCTCAAAAGATTTTTATGCGTGTTCGCCATTGACCCGAACAGACCAAAAAACAAAGAAAAATCCGGCAGCTTTTAACCTACGGTGCTAGGGCCGCCTAAAACTAAACGAAGTATTGCTACATTATACAACACATTTTATACATCAATACAATATACACTATACAACTCTTTAAACACTATACAAAACTTTACACTGCAATACATTATACAAGCTTTCACACACTTTACAATTCAAAACAAAAGAACCCAACAGAATTTCCACCCAAAAAATTTTCATAACCTACCGCGAACAGTTACTTTTGCAAAAACCACTTTTCAATGGCTGATCTTCAAAAATTACAAACTTTGATCACGCAAGTGCGGCGTGATATCGTGCGTCAAACACACGGCGTAAACTCAGGACACCCCGGCGGATCGCTAGGCTGCACAGAATTTTTTGTCGCCCTCTATCAGGAAATTATGGATTATTCCACTGATTTTACTATGGACGGTAAAAACGAAGACCTTTTCTTTCTCTCAAACGGACATATTTCCCCTGTCTTTTACAGTGTTTTGGCACGCAGTGGATTTTTTGAGGTCGAAGAGCTCAGCACTTTTCGGAAAATCGATTCGCGCCTGCAAGGCCACCCGACAACCCACGAAGGCTTGCCGGGAATCCGTGTGGCTTCGGGATCACTGGGGCAAGGGCTTTCAGTGGCACTCGGTGCCGCACAGGCAAAAACTTTAAACGGGGACGATAAACTCGTTTACACGCTTCACGGTGATGGCGAACTTCAAGAAGGCCAAAACTGGGAAGCCATTATGTATGCCGGTTCACGCGGAATTGACAATATTATTGCCACGGTGGACTGGAACAAAAAACAAATCGACGGCGCCACTGATGATGTGATGCCGCTCGGCGATTTAAAACCTAAATTCCAAGCCTTTGGCTGGGAGGTGATTTCTGTCAAACAAGGCAATGACCTCGAACACGTTATCGAAGCTTTGGGCGTTGCCAAAAAACACAGCGGTAATGGAAAACCAATTTGCATTTTGCTGGAAACCGAAATGGGCAATGGAGTTGATTTTATGATGGGAACCCACGCTTGGCACGGAAAAGCACCCAATGATGAGCAACTTCAAACTGCTTTCGAACAAAATCCTGAAACCGAACTCGGCGATTACTAAATCCTAAAAAAAATTAAAAGCAACACGATGAAAACTTACACCAATACTGGAAATATAGACACGCGTTCAGGATTTGGCGCCGGACTCACAGAACTGGGTCAAAGCAACGAAAATGTCGTCGCACTTTGCGCCGATTTAACCGGTTCGTTGAAAATGAATGATTTTAAAGAAAAATTTCCAGAACGCTTTTTTCAAGTGGGCGTTGCCGAAGCCAATATGATGGGAATGGCAGCCGGGATGACCATAGGCGGTAAAATCCCTTTCACGGGGACTTTTGCCAATTTTTCGACCGGTCGCGTGTATGATCAAATCCGTCAAAGCATTGCCTATTCCAATAAAAATGTAAAAATCTGTGCTTCTCACGCTGGTTTAACTTTGGGCGAAGATGGCGCAACCCACCAAATCCTCGAAGATATCGGTTTGATGAAAATGCTTCCGGGAATGACGGTTATCAATCCCTGTGATTACAACCAAACCAAAGCCGCCACAAAAGCCATTGCCGAACACGACGGCCCGGTTTATTTGCGTTTTGGACGGCCTAAAGTCGCTAATTTTACCCCCGAAAATCAGACCTTTGAAATCGGAAAGGCCGTTGAGCTTCAGGAAGGTTCTGATGTGACAATTGTCGCCACAGGACATTTAGTTTGGGAAGCCCTCGAAGCCTGTAAAACATTAGCTGAAAACAATATTTCTGCGGAAGTCATTGATTTACATACCATCAAACCTTTGGATGAAAAAACCATTTTGGAATCCATAGAAAAAACGGGGTGCGTCGTCACTGCCGAAGAGCACAATTATTTTGGCGGAATGGGTGAAAGCATAGCTAGGACTTTAACTAAAAACAAACCCGTTCCGCAAGAATTTGTAGCGGTAAACGACAGCTTTGGCGAAAGTGGGAAACCCGCTAAATTGATGGAAAAATATCACGTCGATGCTTCGGCAATTATCAAAGCGGTAAATCGTGTGGTCAAACGTAAAAACCCACAATAAAGCTAACATTTTAAAGGAATGTGTCATAATTATAAGCATTTAGCTTAATTTTTATATTTTTGTAGATTGACGTTAAGGCATTTAACTGTATGAAGGATTTATTTGAAAAGATATATAAGGATAAAGGACCGCTCGGAAAATGGGCCGGAATGGCTGAAGGTTATTTCGTATTTCCAAAATTAGAAGGCGAGATCGGAAACCGGATGAAATTCAATGGCAAGGAAGTGGTCACTTGGAGTGTCAACGATTATCTCGGACTGGCAAACCACCCGGAAGTCCGGGAAGTGGATGCCGAGGCCGGAAAAAAATATGGTTCGGCTTATCCGATGGGCGCAAGGATGATGAGCGGCCACACATCATTGCACGAACAATTGCAAAACGAGTTGGCTGAATTTGTCACTAAAGAAGCCGCTTATTTGCTCAACTTTGGTTATCAAGGAATGGTTTCCACGATCGATGCCTTGGTGGGCAAAAACGATGTCATTGTTTACGACGCCGATGCGCACGCTTGCATTATCGACGGCGTGAGGCTTCACATGGGCAAACGTTTTACTTATAAACACAACGATCTGCAAAGCATCGAAAAAAACCTCGAACGCGCTGAACGCATCGCTGAACGCACCGGCGGCGGAATTCTATTAATTTCTGAAGGTGTTTTTGGAATGCGCGGCGAGCAAGGCAAAATCAAAGAAATTGTCGAGCTCAAGAAAAAATTCAACTTTCGTCTTTTCGTCGATGATGCCCACGGTTTTGGAACACTCGGTGAAACCGGTGCTGGAACTGGCGAAGAGCAAGGCGTGCAAGATCAAATTGATGTTTATTTTGCGACTTTTGCAAAATCTATGGCAAGCACAGGCGCATTCATTGCCGCCGATGATGAAATTATTCAATTCCTGAAATACAATTTACGTTCTCAAATGTTTGCAAAATCCTTGCAAATGCAGCTTGTGGAAGGCGCATTGAAGCGTCTGGATATGATCAGAAAGTCACCAGAATTTAAGGAAAAGCTTTGGCACAATGTCAATTCCCTGCAAGACGGTTTGCGCAGCCGCGGTTTTGATATCGGTACGACTCAAAGTTGTGTCACCCCGGTTTACCTCAAAGGAAGCATTCCGGTGGCTATGGCCTTGGTGAAAGACCTGCGTGAAAATCACGGCATATTTTGCTCAATTGTGGTTTATCCAGTGATCCCAAAAGGCTTGATTTTGTTGCGTTTGATTCCTACAGCAAACCATACCAAAGAAGATATCAAATTGACTTTGGAAGCTTTTTCCGCGATTCGCGAACGGCTGGAAGATGGTGTTTACAAAAGGATAGCTGGGGAAATGAAAAAAGCGCAATAAGTGCAATTCCTTAAAATGTGCAGCAGAAAACAACAGGTCTTGATTTTAATAAACTGATAAAAAACCTTCAGTTCAAACATCTTTCAAGTTTATTCACTTTTTTGTTGAGCACGTTACTGCTCGCGGGCTATTTCCTCTTTGCACGCACGGTGGACCGCAGTGATTCCGTTATTTTACTGAGCGGTTATGCTTTTATTTTCGCGTTTAGTTTTGTGTTGATTATCCAACAAAAAGTATCCTTCTGGTGGCTCGCAATCATCGGGATTTTAGCACATTGCTGTTTTTTCACTACTACTCCCGCCCTTTCGCAAGATTTTTATAGATTTATCTGGGACGGACGGCTTTTCAAGGCTGGTTTTAATCCGTTTTTAAAAACACCATTGGATTTTATTTCAAGCTTCGGTACTGAACGCATTTATCAAAGCAATTTTTTGATCCAAAAAATGGGTTCGCTCAGTGCGCACCACTTTTCAAATTATCCGCCGGTCAGCCAATTTGTGTATGCACTTTCCAGCTTTCTCGGCGGAAAATCAATTTCCGCGACAATTTTTTCATTGCGCTGCATCACGATTTTAAGTCATATCGGCACTTTAATTGTCGGGCGAAAATTATTGATCAATTTAGGTTTCAACCCAAAACGTATCTTCTGGTTTTTCTTAAACCCATTAATAATCATTGAACTCACGGGGAACCTTCATCTCGAAGGCGTGATGATTTTTTTCTTGATTCTTGGCTTTTATCTTTTACACCAAAGAAAATGGATGGGCGCCGCCGTTTTTATCGCTCTGTCGATCAGCACCAAATTGCTTCCGTTGATGTTTCTGCCGTTATTTTTCTATTATTTCAAAAATACTTATCAGAAAAACTGGCTAAAATTGATCGGCTTTTACGCTTTGATCGGACTGGTGAATTTAGCGCTTTTTATCCCTTTCCTTTCGCAAAAATCCATCGTGCACTTCGCTGATTCTGTTGGTTTATGGTTTCAGATATTTGAATTCAACGCCAGCATTTATTATCTCGCCCGTTTCCTCGGAATTCAGATTATGGATTATAACCCCATTGCCTTGGTGGGGCCCGCTTTGGCCATTCTCGCATTAATCGGTATTTTACTTTTGAGTTTTTGGAAAAAACAGGGTGAAAAATTGCCTTTTGCAGCAATGCTATTGGCTTTTTTCATTTATCTGTCTTTGACAACCACCGTGCATCCGTGGTATTTGGCCACCCCTCTTCTACTCTCCCTTTTTACGCGTTTTAAATTTATGTTGCTTTGGTCACTCACAATTTTTCTGAGTTATGTGGCCTATTCTAACGCAGAAGTTAACGAGCAGACTTGGATTTTGGCATTGGAATATATTCCTGTTTATGGATTGCTTATTTATGAAGTTTGGTCAAAACCTAAGCTTATAATCAAATAAAATAAGGTAGCTTAATTTAAAAACAAGTATCTTTACAGTTAAAACAATGGTTTTTTTTAGATTCCCCTGAGCATAAAATAAGCGCAATTCATCTAAAAATAAAAATTCCAATGCCTACCAAAAACTACATTACCAACCCTAAAATAAAAGCCTTCGCCGAAAGGGCAAAAGAAATCAAGGCTTCGGGGAAAGTATTTTCTGATATCGTGGATGATGAAGGCAATCAATATGTGGACTTGGTTCAGGAAGGCGGCGGGGTTTTAGGAATTGCCTTGACGGGTTATACCTATATTTTAGAACAGGCCGGTATTCGTTTTTACAGCCTGGCGGGAACTTCTGCCGGATCGATCAACACGTTGTTAATGGCGGGAATGGCACCTATCGGAAAACCGGTTGCCGAAAAAATCATGCAGGAACTCGCCGAAAAAGACTTGATGGATTTTGTCGATGGGCCATCTGCTATTAAAAAAATCATTCGTCGAAAAGTCAACGGTAAAGATGTTTTATGGAATGTAGTCTTTAATATCCGGACACTTTATTCAAAATTGACCAAAAACTTAGGCTTAAATCCAGGACAGGATTTTCAGGATTGGCTTTCAAGATTATTGGAACAAAACGAAATTTGGGCGTTGAAGGATTTGGAAAAATTACGCCAAAAAACACCTGAACTTTACTTACGTGAAAGCATAAACGGAAAAATCGACCCGGCAAAACTGGCCATAATCACCTCTGAAATTACGACCCACACAAAAGTGGTTTTACCAAAAATGGCGGAATTATATTGGGAAAACCCCGCTCAAATCCCGCCTTCTGAATTTGCGCGCGCATCGATGTCCATCCCCTATTTTTTCACGCCTTTTGAAGTTAAAAATATTCCCGAAGCCGGCAATTCAGATTTAAAAAACTGGAAATACTTTGCCAGTTTTTCAGGCAAAATTCCGCCAAAGGTAAAATTTGTAGATGGCGGCCTACTTTCAAATTTCCCTATCGATGTATTCCACCGCAAAACGATGCCAAACAAACCAACATTTGGAGTTCGCTTGAGTACTTATCGTGAAAACTACAGTGAAACAGATAGCTTTTTTCAATTTGCCGGCGGTCTGATCAGCACGATGCGGCAAATTCACGATTATGACTTTATTTTACAAAATCCCGACTACCGTCAGCTAATTTGTAACATTAATGCAGACGAACGTTTCAACTGGCTCAATTTTGACATGAGTCAAGAACGCCAGCAAGAACTCGTCACCCTGGGCGCTGAAAAAGCCCTTGAATTTCTTGAAAAATTTGACTGGGAAGGGTATAAAGATATTCGCAGAAGGAGACTTGAATGATCGTGGTTTAAGTATTTATTCTGTGAACCCTTCGTCCTTCCCTATAAAATACCAAAACAATGCCGCATCATCAAATCAACACATTGCCACATCTTCGCATCACCAAATCAACACATCATCGCATCACCAAATCAGCACAACAACACATCACCACATCACCAAATCAGCACATCACCAAATCAGCACATCAGCACAACAACACATCACCACATCACCAAATCAGCACATCAGCACATTAAAACCTCATCCAAAATCCTCAAATAATCTTCCCGGTTATCCACAAAATCAAGTTCAGTGATATCAATAGTTTTTGTATTTATGTTTTTTCGGGTTTTCATAGCTTGGAAATAGCCCTGCTGTATTTCTTCCAGATAGTCGGCGGGAATGTTTTCTTCATAACTTCGCCCACGTTTTTTGATGTTTTCGAGCAAGCGATCGGTTTTTTGATAGAGAAAAATATAGCGGTCCGGCTGTGGCAGGGATTTGTGAACGATATCAAACATTTTTCTGTAAAGCCTGAATTCTTCCGCGCTCAAGGTGACCTGGGCAAAAATTAAGGATTTATAAGCGTCATAATCCGCAATGGCAAAATCTGAAAAGAGGTCCAATTGCGCGATATCATCAGCGAGCTGTTGATAGCGATCGGCCAGAAAAGACATTTCCAATGGGAAGGCAAAGCGCTTGCGATCCTCATAAAATTTCGGCAAAAATGGATTGTCCCGAAAGCGTTCAGCAATGAGTTTAGCGTTATAATCCTCGGCGATCATTTCACTCAGAGTTGTTTTTCCCGCCCCTATATTGCCTTCGATCACCAAGTAGTTGATATTTGATTTTGGCTTGTCAAGGTTTTTGAGCTGTTCATCAATTTTCTTTATTTCTGAACCGTCGGGTGTAGTTTCCAATAATTTTTGGGAAGTTTTTTTGAGTCGGGGATGGACTTTATCCGGTGTGATTTCCGTTAAAGGTGCCAACACAAATTTTCTATTTTGAAGTTGTGGGTGCGGAATTTTCAGATCCTTTTCAACGATGATTTCATCTTCATAAAACAAAATATCCAGATCAATAGCACGATTTTCATAACCTGGACTCTCAGAACGCTCACGCCCTAACTTGCTTTCAATATCCAGCAAAAGTTCTAAGGATTTTTGTGGCGAAAATCGGGTTTCAACAGCAATGCAGGCATTTAAAAAGTCATTTCCAGAAAAACCCAAAGCTGGAGTTTTATAAACCGAAGACAACTTTTTCAAATCGCCCAGGTGTTGAAAAATCAACTCTAGAGCCGCATTCAGATTGTCCAACCGCTTCCCGCGATTGCTGCCCAAAGCGATGATGATTTGTGATTTTTGGTTCAAAAGGAAATCTTAAGGTTTATTGAGGATTAAGTTGAGTCGAAAACATAGTTCACTTCGAGTGAGTCAAGTCTGGAAACAAGAAATTTTAATTTCGTTAATTTTCTTTTTGGGTTGTATCGAGAAGCTTTGACGGCCAAACGGGTTCTCGACCTGCCCGCGACAGCTTTCTAAAATTTGACAGCAGGCGCGGTACAAAATTTGATCCGCTATCGCTACTCAAATTTTACTCGAACTGAAAAGTGTTTGTTTTTTCAGCCCAAATTAAGCAAAATACTGACAAATATCTTTTATGTTTGATCTTTTAAATTTATCAACAGTTTAGGCCATTGGAAACCAAAAGTTTAGAACGCGCGCAATTACTGTTTTTAATCCTTGCGGCACTTTTCATCTGTTCGCTCGTTGTGTCAAACCTCATATTTCAAAAATTTTTCTATTGGGATTTTTTCGGCATTTACCGTTTTGAAATATCCGTGGGTATTCTGCCATATCATATCCCATCACGTTCCTCATCACTGACTTGATCAGCGAGATGTATGGAAAACGCCGCGCTAATCAAGTCGTGATTGCCGGGATTTTTGCATCTGTGTTTTCACTGGGCATCGTTTACGCAGCTGATGTTGTGCCGGCAATAGATCAGTCGCCCATTGGTGATTCACTTTTTCATACAGTTTTTGGAAATACGGTTTTAGCTGTTATGGCATCGATGATTTCTTATCTTTTTGCACAATTTATTGATATTCAGCTCTATCACTTTTGGAAAAAACTGACTAGCGGAAAAATGCTTTGGTTGCGAAATAATTTTTCCACATTTTTTTCCCAATTTATTGATACATTCACAGTTTTATTTTTGCTTTGCAGCTTTGAATTGATCAGTTGGGAAAATTTTGGCAATTTGCTTATCAGCGGATTCTTATTCAAAATCCTGATCGCCATTTGTGATACCCCTTTTTTATATGCCGGAGTTTACGGCTTAAGGAAATTTTTTAACTTAGAACCAAACGAAGAAATAAAATTACACAGTTATGAAAAAAGCGCTTAAGATAATAGGAATAGTAGTTTTAGTGCTCATCATCGCTTTGATTTTGACGCCTATACTTTTTAAAGGTCAGATTGAAGACGCCGTTAAAAAATCAATCAATAAAAACGTGCAGGCAAAAGTTGAATGGAAAGACCTCAGCTTGAGTCTTTTCAGCAGTTTTCCAGACGCTCAGCTCACGTTAAATGACATTGAAGTCATCAACAAAGCGCCTTTTGCCGGCGATACTTTAGTTTCTGGAAAAGCCATTTCACTGGATATGGGCATTATGCAACTCATTAGCGGTGACGAACCACTCAGCATCAACGATTTGAGTATTCAAGATGCGCTGGTCAATATTAAAGTCAATAAAGAAGGTAAAGCAAATTATGACATTGCCAAAAAATCCACGGGCGAAACCAAAACCGACACCTCGGCCGCAAAAAACGGTGGAATGTCGCTGAATGTCCAGCATTATGAAATTGAAAATTCGCGCATCAACTACCTCGATGAAAGCAGTAAAATGTATTTAATACTGAAAAAAGTCAACCACGAGGGAACCGGCGATTTCACTTCAGATATCTTTGATCTGAATACACACACCGATGCCATTGTAAGTTTTGAAATGGACGGCACAAATTATTTGAACGACAATTCCATTGAGCTCGATGCCGACTTAAAAATGGATTTGAAAAAGATGAAATTTTCGTTTTTGGAAAATAAAGCTTTGATAAATCAGTTACCTCTAAAATTTGATGGTTATCTGCAAATGCTCGATAAAGGTCAGAAAATGGATATTAATTTTTCCACGCCTAATTCAGATTTTAAAAACTTATTGGGTTTAATTCCCGCAAAGTATGCTAAAAATTTAGATGGCGTTGAAACCTCTGGTGAATTCAACCTTGACGGAAGAATTTATGGAACGGTGGACGACAAACACATCCCAAAAATGAACATTGAGCTGAAAAGCCAAAATGCTTCCTTCCAATATCCTGATTTACCAAAATCGGTCAAAAATATTCAAATCAATGCGTCCATTGTCAATGAGTCTGGCATTTTAGAAGATTTTATTGTCGATGTCAAAAACCTGAAATTCCGAATTGACCAAGATGAATTTGCCGGCACTGCAAAGATCAATGATTTGATGGGCAATATGAAAGTTGATATGGCGGCTAAAGGCCAAATCAATTTAGCCAATATTGAAAAGGCTTACCCAATCGATCTGGACACCGATTTAAATGGGAATTTAAATGCCGATATCAAGGCTAGATTTGATATGAATTCCATTGATAAAGAGCAATATCAAAATATCACAACCAATGGGAATGCCCGTTTGACCAACTTTATTTATAAAAGTGACCAATTGCCAAACGCCTTTAAAATTGATGAAGCAGCACTTGATTTCAACACCCAAAAAATCAAGCTTCAAAAACTCAAGGCCACAACCGGCCAAAGTGATTTGGATGTCAACGGAAGCCTGGAAAACTTAGTTGGTTTTATGGTTTCCGATCAAGATCTAAAAGGGAATTTCAAAATTAATTCAAATACTATTGCCGTTAGTGATTTGATGCCGGGCGGTTCTGAAGAAAAAACGAGTGGCGATAAAAAAGATAACCCTGAAAAAAACCAGCCTGAATCTTCTGAAGGAATGAAAATCCCCGGTTTCCTGGATGTGGGGATTGATTTTAAGGTCAACAAAATACTTTATGACAACCTCACCTTGAAAAATGCGACTGGCGCTCTTGCCATCCGTGATGAAGCGGCAATTTTAAAAAGTATTTCAGCTGATATCTTTGGTGGAAAAATTGGTCTGGACGGGCAGGTTTCCACAAAACAGACCACGCCCACTTTTGATATGAAGTTGGATTTAAGCCGCATTGGCATTGCCCAATCGGTGAACAATATGAATTTACTTTCGGGATTAGCTCCTATTATAAAAGCACTTCAAGGCGATTTGAGCACTCAAATAAACCTGAAAGGAAATTTATCCAAATCCTTGACACCGGTAATGAACAGCTTAACTGGCGGCGCCACCGCAGAAATTCTGGACGCGCAAGTTGATACAAAAGGAATGCCGCTGGCTTCACGCTTGGACAGTGAATTGAATTTTATCAATCTCGACAATTTGAAACTCAATAATTTAAAAACCGATTTTTCATTCAATGATGGAAAAATCCAGGTCAAGCCTTTTGACTTCAATATCAAGGATATAAAAATTAAAGCAAGTGGTTTTCACCGGCTTGATCAAAGTATGGATTATACCTTGGATTTAAAATTGCCGGCAAAATACCTCGGCAAAGAAGTCAGTGGTAAACTTGCAGGCCTTACAGGCTCTGACCTTCAAAATACAACTGTTGATTTGCCGGTCAATTTAACCGGGAGCTTTCAATCGCCAAAAGTTAAACTCAATATGCAGAACGCCGTGCAGAGTTTGACCCAAAAAATCGTCGAAGAGCAAAAAGAGAATTTAAAAGATAAAGCTGGCGACAAAATAAAGGACATTCTCGGTGGTGGTAAAAAAGACGATGGAAACAAAAAAGATGACGGGAAAGAAAAATCTGATGAGGACAAGGTGAAGGATGCTGCCAAAGACGCTTTGAATGGAATTTTTGGCGGAAAAAACAAAGATAAGGACAAAAAGAAAAAAGGGGAAAATAATTAATCACTCGCTGTACCTGCACGCGTGATATCCTGAAACGACACTTCGGCTATGCTCAGTGTAAAAGTTCAGGATGACAGGATGAATTCAGGATGATAAAAAGTAAAATTAGTTGAACAAACAATAAAATAATTTGTAATATTGCAATTCTAAAATTAAACCTGTTCAACAAAAACAATAGGAACATTTATGCTAATAGTAAAAGTAAAAGAAGGCGAAAAGATTGAACGCGCATTAAAGCGGATGAAACGCAAATTCCGCGATACAAAAGTATTGCAAAACTTGCGTGACCGCCAGTATTATACAAAACCATCTGAAGCGCACCGAAAAATGGTTGAAAAAGCGACATACATTCAAGCTATTCGCGAAAAAGAAGAATTTTAAACACTGCTTATGGCTTCTTTTGCCATTTATGATCCCAGCAAAAAACCCGATGCCGATACAGCTGAACAGTTAGTTGATTTTTTGCATCGGCAGTTGGGTGAGTTTGGCGACTCGAAAGCAGATATTGCCCGTTGTCTCGATTTTGCAATGGGCAATTTAAAGCGCGACACTTCAGGTTCTGCAGTGGTTTACAAAGAAGCTGATAAAATTCTCGGCGCGACCATCGTCAACGAAACTGGAATGTCAGGATATATTCCCGAAAATATTTTGGTTTATATCGCTGTTCACAAAGACGCCCGTGGAAAAGGGATCGGAAAAATTGTGATGGACAAAGCCGCCGAAATTGCAGAAGGCGACATTGCGCTTCATGTTGAAGCTGATAATCCTGCCCTGCACCTCTACAAAAAATTAGGCTATACAAACGATTATTTGGAAATGCGGTTAAAAAATTGAACCTTTGATCTGGTTTTAAAAATTGACCCGTGCCAATAATTGATTTTATCGTCTTCGGAATTTACCTACTTCTCGTTCTCGGGGTAGGTTTTTATTTTTATAGCAAAAATCAAAACACAAATGATTATTACGTCGGTGGGCGTGATATGAGTAGTTTTCACATCGGGCTTTCCGTTGTGGCCACTGATGTTGGCGGTGGATTTTCCATCGGTCTCGGCGGTCTCGGTTTCGTGATGGGGCTTTCCGGGTCCTGGATGCTTTTCACAGGGCTCATTGGCGCTTGGCTGAGCGCTGTTTTAGTCATTCCACGCGTTATTCACACTGCCCGCGCTCAAAATTTCCTCACCTTTCCACAACTGCTCAAAAATAATTATGGCGCAAAGGTCGCACTTGTGGCTGGAATCATTTCTTTTATTGGCTATCTCGGCTTTACGTCCTCTCAACTGCTCGCCGGCGCAAAACTTGCCCGCGGCGTTTTTCCAGATTTGAGCATCCTTCAGGCCCTTCTGATTATGGGTGTTGTCGCTGTGGTTTACACAGTCTTTGGCGGCATCAAGGCCGTGATTTACACCGACACTTTTCAGTGGTCTGTCTTGATGATCGGTTTGGTTTTCATTGGGATTCCAATCGCTTATTATGAGCTCGGTGGTTATGACAGTATCGCTCAAAATATCCCCAATAATTTTCTCTCGCTCACCAATGTCAGTTGGGTACAGTTGATCAATTGGGGCGTGACCATTATCCCCATTTGGTTTGTCGGAATGACTTTATACCAGCGCATCTTTGCCTGCCGCGATGAAAAAACCGCTAAGAAGGCCTGGTATATCGCCGGACTTTTTGAGTGGCCGGTAATGGCATTTATGGGTATTATTTTGGGATTGATGGCGCGTGTCGCTGCAGATCAAGGACTTTTTATTGCTGAAGGCTTTACATCTGCCGCTGGAATGGATCCCGAAATTGGCCTTCCGATGTTGCTCAAAACCGTTTTGCCCGTCGGCCTGACAGGTTTAGTGTTGTCTTCCTATTTCAGCGCGATTATGTCCACCGCCGATAGTTGCCTTCTCGCGGCTTCCGGCAATTTTGTGACCGACATCCTGGGGCTCGATGAAAACAACCCGCGCACAATTCGAATTTCTCAAATCATCACCTTTGGACTTGGCGCAGCAGCAATTCTCATCGCCACTTCAATGACGCAGGTTTTGGATTTGATGTTACTGTCATATTCGTTTATGGTATCGGGCTTGCTCGTCCCAGTAGTTGGAATGCTGTTTTCAAAGAAAAAGAAACCCCTGGCCGCTATGCTGGCGATGCTCCTCGGCGGCGCCACCACAATTACACTGGAAATTGTTTTAAAATACACCGGCTTTGAAATTCCCTTTGGCTTTAAACCCGTTTTAATTGGATTAGTCATATCTTTATTGCTATATTTATTCGTGAATGAGTAATTTATAAAAAATTATGGCCTACGTAACCCTGAGTAAATCTTCATTGGCGCACAACTACAACCACCTCAATGATTTATTTGAACCCAGGAATATTGAATGGGCGCCAGTGGTCAAATTGCTTTGCGGAAACCACTCTTTTCTAGAATATTTGCTTTCACTCGGCGATCAACAAGTCTGCGATTCACGCTTAGAAAACCTGGAAATCGTCAAGAAACTGGATCCCAAACGCGAGACCATTTACATTAAACCACCTGCAAAATACAGTATAGCCGATGTTGTGCGTGTCGCCGATGTGAGTTTTAATACAGAATTCACAACCATCAAATGGCTTTCTGACGAAGCTAAAAAACAGGGAAAAATCCATAAAGTCATTATAATGATTGAACTCGGCGATTTGCGCGAGGGCATAATGGGTTCATCTTTAATCGATTTTTATGAACGTGTTTTTCAGTTGCCAAATATTCAAGTAGCGGGCATAGGTGCAAATTTAAATTGCTTGAGCGGTGTGATGCCCAGTAAAGATAAATTGATCCAACTCAGTCTTTACCAACAATTGATCGAAGCCAAATTTAACAAATCCATCGACTATGTTTCTGGTGGTTCTTCAGTGATGGTGCCTTTGTTACTAAAAGAACAAATTCCAAAGGGCATCAATCATTTTCGCGTGGGAGAAAGCCTTTTTCTGGGCAACGATCTTTTCAACGGAAATTTAATGGAAGGAATGCGCGATGATGTTTTTGAATTGCATTCTGAAATTATTGAAATCACCGAAAAACCTAAAGTGCCTTACGGCGAAATACAGGACAATCCTTCTGGTGATCAGGCAGAATTTGAGGCTGAAGATTATGGCAAAAAACAGAAACGCGCCATTCTCGATATCGGGCTTTTGGACATTTCCAAAACCGAATTTCTAAAGGGTGCCAATGAAAACCTGGAATTTATCGGTGCCAGTTCAGATATGCTCGTAGTCGATGTGACCGACTCCAAAAAAAATTATAAAGTAGGCGACTCCATCTCCTTTAAAATGAATTATATGGGTGCGCTGCGCGTAATGAATTCCCGCTATATCAGAAAACGCTTGGTGGATTGAGGGCTTCAGTGTAGTGCAGTTCTGCTTGTATAGTGTATTGTTGTATAGTGTATTTTTGTATAATGTATTTTATAGATACTGGATACTGTCGCGTTAATTGTGTAAGTTGTTAATAGCTGGTTTAGCCACTTTTGCTATAACATTACTCTTTTTTTACACATCGCAATTCCCACTTCTTACTTCGCACCTCGTAAATCCCACTTCTAACTTCTCGCCTCGTAAATCCCACTTCTTTTTCTTCATTGATTTTTCGAAGCAATTAAACCTCAACTGGCAAGCCTTCGGCAGAATAATTTCCGTTTTTGTGGTTTAGGTAAAAATCGATGCGGCCGAGGTTCAATCCGGCCCAACCCACTTGGTTGATGATGACATTTTTACCCTGATTATTTTTAACGAGTGTCGGTTTTTCCAGAAAGGTATGTGTGTGGCCTCCGAGGATCAAATCAATATCCTGGGTTTGTTGCGCCAGTTTTTTATCGTCAATTTTCTCAGAATTATAGTGATAACCCAGGTGGGACAAACAAATCAACAAGTCGCAGGCCTTTTCGTTTTTAAGGGTTTTCACCGTTTGCTGGGCAATTTCAACCGGATTTAAATATTGGGTTTCCTTATAATTCTTTTTACTCACCAAGCCGTCAAGCTCTATACCCAGACCAAAAACGCCGATTTTTACCCCTGCTTTTTTAAAAATTTGATAAGGCTTTGTTTTTCCATCTAAAACGGTATTTGAAAAATCATAATTGGATATAATAAATGGAAATTCAGCATTTGGCAATTGTGCATTCAAACCATCGGTGCCATTGTCAAAATCGTGATTTCCAAGTGTCGCGGCGTCATAACCGAGTTTACTCATTAATTTAAATTCGATTTCGCCACCATAGAAATTAAAGAAAGGCGTTCCTTGAAAAATATCCCCGGCATCGAGTAAAAGTGTGTTAGGGTTTTCTTCCCTTATTTTTTGGATCAAAGAATAACGCCGGGCAACCCCGCCTTTATTGGGATAATTGGGATCGCTTTCTGGAAAAGGCCTGACGTGGCTATGCACATCATTTGTATGCAAAATTGTGATATGTTTCAGGGAATTTTCAGTCTCAAATGTAGAGGCCGTCGCCGTTAAACCACCTAAACCTATAAATGCACCGGCGGAAGCTGAATATTTTAAAAAATCTTTTCGTTTCATTTTTCCTGACTAAATCGCTGGTCGCGCTGCGGATTGATGGTGTCGTGTTTCTTAAAATAATCAATGAACACATTGCGCAGTTTATAATTCAAATCTTCACTTTTATCGGCTTTCCCCAGAAAAACCATATTATCACCACCGCGGTACAAATAATTATTGGTCGCAATCCAGTATTTTTTGTTTTTCTGAAGCGGCTTGCCTTGAACAAATGTTTCTTTTAACTTTCCGTTTTTATCCAAAGTGATTTGCATCCCAGAAATGGGGTGCGCCGTTTTATGCTTTGCCAAATATCCGAACATTTCCCGCATCTCTTTCGTTCCCAAACGAAGGATGTAAACTGAATTTTCAAATGGCATAATATTATAGGCCGTTCTGGTAGTAACATTACCTTTGGGGATTGTGGAACGTATCCCGCCATAATTCAGTAAAACCGCATCAATACTTTGATTCTGGCGTTTTTTGAAAACTGGATTTGATAATTCCATTACAGCATCGGCCATCATATTCCCGATGGCAGTATTTAATTTTCCGTCGCTTTTATCGAGGTCATTGGACGCATAAGCCAAGACCGAACTCATTTCTTCATCAATGCGGTTGGCATAAGGTTTTATGTAATTGACAATGGAAGTATCAGCCGAAATGGAATCGGTGATTGGGATTTCCTTGTTTGTAATACGGGCTTTTTGATTTTTGATTTCACCTTGTTCTTTACAACTTAGAAAGGTGAGTAAAACAGCTATAATTATAAATTTTAAATGCTGCATTCTTATTCAGTTTTACCGGTTTCAAAATTAATCAAAAGCTACCTTTTAAGTTTAATTTTATGTAAGTTTAAGGTGAATTAAATACTTATTTTTTTGCCTCTTCCCAAATCGCGTTCATTTCATCGAGGCTCATCTCATTTAGCGGTTTATCTTTCTCTTTTGAACGTTTTTCCAAAAATTGAAACCGGTTGATAAATTTTTTATTGGTGCGTTCCAAAGCATTTTCAGGTTCGATGCCCAGAAAGCGCCCATAGTTAATGATAGAAAAAAGAAAATCACCAAATTCGGCTTCTGCCTTGTCTTTATCGGCTGCCATGATTTCATCTTGCAATTCCTGCCATTCTTCCTGCACCTTTTCAGCAACTTGGTCTTTGTGGTCCCAGTCAAAACCGACCCCGGCAACTTTATCTTGAATCCGGCTGGCCTTTACCAAAGCCGGTAAAGAATGTGGCACGCCTTCTAAAACACTTTTCTTTCCTTTTTTAAGTTTGATTTTTTCCCAGTTATTTTTGACCTCTTCTTCATTTTCTACCTCAACATCGCCATAAATATGAGGATGCCGTTCGACGAGTTTATCGCAAATTCTTTCAGCGACATCACCAATATCAAAGGCCTTCTTTTCGCTCCCGATTTTTGAATAAAAAACGATATGCAACAACACATCGCCCAACTCGTTTTTAACTTCTTCCAGGTCATCGTCTAAAATCGCATCGCCCAGTTCATAAACTTCTTCGATTGTCAAATGGCGCAAACTTTCCATGGTTTGCTTGCGGTCCCAAGGGCATTGTTCACGCAATTCGTCCATGATTGTCAGCAATCGGTCGATGGATTTGAGTTGTTCTTGTCGTGTGTTCATAAAGTCTGAATTGGAAAAATTTAGACATCAAAAGTAAAAAACCCGCACCATTTAAAATGATACGGGTTTCATAAATTCTAAAATTTTAAAAATCACTTCACTTCAACCCGCCAATTAAAGGGATCCTCAGCTTCATTGTATTGAATGGCCTGCAATTTTTCTTTAAAATGTGCGCCATAAGACTTTTCAACTTCTGGAAGGTCGCGATAAGTTCCGTCATTTTCAAAACCTTCTACGCGAACTACGGTTGCAGCCGTTCCTGTTCCAAAAATCTCTTTGAGCTCACCTTTTTCAGCGGCTTCAACAATTTCTTTAACCGTCACTGGGCGAATATCCACTTCAATTCCTTCGTGCCGGGCCAAATCGATAATACTTTTTCGGGTGACCCCGTCCAGGATCCGGTCGTTGGTCGGTGCGGTTAATAATTTATCACCAATGCGAAAGAAAATATTCATCGTTCCAGCTTCTTCCAGATATTCGTGCGTGTCGGCATCGGTCCAGATTATTTGATCATATCCTTCTTCCTTCGCAAGGTTTGTGGGATAAAACTGCGCTCCATAATTTCCAGCTGCTTTTGCAAAACCTACCCCGCCATCGGCAGAACGGCTGTATTTTTTGCCAAATTGTACTTTCACCGGCTTGTTGTAATAAGCTTTCGCCGGGCAACAGATAATCATAAACCTGTAAACATTTGATGGCGAAGCCGAAACACCTTCCTCAATTCCCATTGCAAATGGACGGATATACAGCGAATTTCCCTTGCCAGGTTTTATCCATTCACTATCCAACTGAACGAGTTTTTCCAAAGCGTCAAAGAAATAATCCTTTGGAAACTCAGGGATTGCCATCCGTTCAGAAGATTTATTAATGCGTTCGAAATTTTGATCGGGACGGAAAAGCCATTTTTTCCCATCTGAATCCTTAAAGGCTTTCATACCTTCAAAAACCGCTTGGCCATAATGAAAAACTTTTGATGACGGGCTCATTTCCATCGGGCCATAAGGCATAATTTTTGGCGTTTCCCATTTGCCATTTTTATAATCACAGATCAACATGTGGTCGGAGGTATAGTCTCCGAAGCTTAAATTATCAAAATCTACGTTTGAAATCTTAGATTTTTCAGCTTCTTCGACTTCTAAAGATTTATAAGTAGTCATAAACTTTTGGTTTTTCACAAAAGTAACCAATTTTAAGCTGGTTTAAAAATCAAAGTAATCCTTATATTTGCCTAAATCTTTAATTTTCGAAATTACTTTGACTTATGAAAAAAACAATTCCTTTTATACTGTTGATATTGGTTTTTGCCTGCAAAGATGCAAAAGAACAAAACGAAAAACCTTCAGAAAAACAAACATCTGAAGAAACAACAACTCAGAAAAAAAACGCCCAGGAAACCCCTGAAGCTTATGCCTCTTTTGGCAAAAAAATAAACACTGAAGACACCTGGTCCACCGAGAAATTTTTGAAGCAAATAAAGAATTTAAAGTCCGAAGACACGCTTAATGTAAAGGTAAAAGCCGATGTGCAAGCGGTTTGCCAGAAAAAAGGCTGTTGGATGAAATTGGCTCTTCCACAAGACGAAAACACGATGGTCCGCTTTAAAGATTACGGCTTTTTTGTGCCTAAAGATATAAAGGGTAAAGAGGTCGTCGTCAGCGGAAAGGCTTATGTCAACGAAATGTCTGTCGAAGATTTGCGGCATTATGCCAAAGACGGCGGTAAAAGCAAACAGGAAATTGAAAAAATAACTGCACCAAAAAAGACTTATGCCTTTATGGCTGACGGTGTTTTGGTGAAACAGTAAAATTTGCCAATTGACTTAGGACAAAAGGACTTAAGACTTAAGATTTATTTACGCATCAAAAATCATCGATATCCAGTGGACTTTTTAAAACCTTGTCAACGATTGCTATAGCTGAGTTACTAGAGACTATAAAAGATTTGAAACTCCATGGATGTAATAGTATAGTCGATTCGGTATTAAAATCTACCTCGGCATAATACTTTACAGAAAATCTATTACGATAAATTTAAATTGGTATAAAATCTAATTTACTTCTCAAAATTTTCCAAACTTTTCTTCAGCCAATTGTTATACTCTTCAACATCTGGTGTGTAGCCCACTGGTTGTGACAGCAGCTCTTCATTTGGCGTAAGCATCACATAATAAGGCTGGGCATTGGCGCCATAATTTTTGATTTGGAAATCACTCCACTTATTCCCGATTGTGCGAATGCGTTTCCCCGTTGTTTCGCTGGTATATTGTTCACCTTCGGGAAGGTCTTTTTTCGAATCGACGTATAGTGAAATCAAAACCACGTCGTTTTTCAGTTTATCCAAAACCTGTGTTTCGCCCCAGACGCGTTGCTCCATTTTCCGGCAGTTGACGCAGGCATAACCAGTAAAATCAAGTAAAATGGGTTTGTTTACTTTTTTTGCATATTCCACCCCGTCCTGATAATTGTGAAAACTAATGATGTCATATTCTCCGAGCTCGGCATTTTCCGGCAGCTCGTTGTCTGAATTGGACATAAAACCACCGGTTTTTGAATATCCCACACCAGAAGGGCTTTCACTATAACTCATCGGTGGTGGGAAACCGCTGATCAATTTAAGAGGCGCGCCCCAAAGCCCGGGAATAAGATAGATAACAAAAGTCAGCGTGATGAGCCCCAAACAGAGCCGGCCAACAGAAATGTGCTGAACCGGTGAATCGTGTGGCAAACTGATTTTTCCAAAAAGATAAAAAGCAAGCGCGCCAAAAATGGCAATCCAAATCGCGAGAAAAACTTCGCGTTCCAGCAAGTGTGTTTGCAAGACCAAATCGGCATTGGAAAGAAATTTAAATGCCATAGCGAGTTCGAGAAAGCCCAAAACCACTTTCACTGAATTCAACCAGCCGCCAGATTTTGGCAAACTGTTCATCCAGCCCGGGAAAGCGGCAAAAAGTGCAAATGGAATGGCGATTGCAAGTGAAAACCCCAGCATTCCGATTATGGGCGCCAATCCGCCTTTTGAAGCCGCTTGAACCAAAATCGTCCCAACCAAAGGCCCAGTGCAACTAAAGGAAACGATGGCCAATGCCAGCGCCATAAAAAAGATGCCGATCAACCCGCCTTTGTTAGCTTTTTTATCAACTTTATTGGTCCAGGAGGTGGGCAACATAATATCAAAAGCCCCCAAAAATGAGACGGCAAAAACGACTAATATTAAGAAGAAAATAATATTGAAGGTCACATTAGTGGAAAGCGCATTCAGCGAATCGGCACCAAAAATCGTGGTGACCACAGTTCCCAAAACCACGTAAATGACAACAATTGAAAACCCATAAATTATGGCATTGGTAACCCCTTTCGCTTTGGATTTACTTTGTTTGGTAAAAAAACTTACCGTCATCGGGATCATTGGAAAAACACACGGGGTAAGCAAAGCAGCGAAGCCAGCGAGGAAAGCCCCAAAAAATATACCCCAAACGCTTCGGTTTGTATCAGTTGAATTATCTAATTCAATTTCACCGGTTTTGACATTTGATTCTGGTCCGTTATTTTTTTTTTCGCCTGAAGATGAAGACGACGGAGCACCTGATTGATCGTTTACTTTATAATTTTTAAAATTATCATAGTTGTCAAACTTTTTTGCTTCTTGCGTTTTTAGGTTAAAAGCAAAATAGAATTCTTCATTTAAACACACCTGTTTACAAACCTGATAAGACATTGTCACTTTGACAACCGGGTCTTTACCATTTTCAGTAGTTAGGTTTTGTGTTAAAGTGGCATTATTTGAAAAATAAACTTCATCAACCCCAAAAACCTTATTGAACTGGCGTTTGGTTTCACTTTCTATCACAGAATCTTTTAGGATGACATTTTTATTTTCCTCAAACTTAAATGTCATAGGCAAAGGGCCGCCGGGTGGCGTGCCTTGGGAATAAATATGCCAGTCTTCTTTTATATCGGCTTTAAAAATAAGCTGATATTCAGTATTGCTCTCTTTTTTTACAGATGTCTGCCATTTGACGGGATTGACTTTATTAGCGCCACTGTCCTGGAATTGTGCCGTCGCAGGTACTAAAAAAAACACTGATAAAATAAAACTCAACACTATTCTCATAACTCTAAACTTATTTTTAAAATTTCTGGATCGCTGTTTTCAACTTTAAAACGTTCGTCAATGCGATGACCGACGACCCAAATTATTTCTCCCTGTGATTCAAGGATCCAGGTTTTTTCTTTTTCAAGAAGGCTAAATTTTTTATCAATCAAAAAATCACTGATTTTTTTTGAGCCTTTCATTCCAAAGGGCTGAAAACGATCCCCAGTTTTCAATTTTCGCAAGAGTAATGGAAACCGGATTTTTTCAGCCGCAATATAAGCGATTTTATCCTTCTTTTTTGTGACTTGGGTTACACTTTCCAGAAAAAGTTGACCGTCAGGGAATAAAATTTTTCTATCGTTTTTATAAATTTTTATGGCTTGGTTGTTTTGGGAATTTTGTTGGGTTAAAATTAAAACCTCGCGATCCTTAATCAACCGGTGTGTTTTAGAGAAAATTTCCTTTCCGCTTTGAGCTTGTAATAAGTTATAAATATCTTGCCACTGCGTAAAACCAAAATCTTTTAATAATTGATATAGAATTGCCTTTGGGTGGGATTGATCCCTGATTTTTTCAATACTCAAATGATATTCATCTGCATTTTTTTGATTGGTAATTTCATTCCAAAGCAATTTTGAGTAATCAGCGTTTAATTCTTCAGCCTGTTTTAAATGATCTTGTGTTTTCTGAAAACTTTTCAGTAATGATGGGTTTTCTGCTTTTAAAACTGGAATGATATGATGACGGATCCTGTTGCGTAAATAAACATCCGAAGAATTACTGGAATCTGTTCGCCATTCCAAAAATTGACTTTGCGCATATTTTTCAATTTGTTTTCGGCTGAACGGAAGTAAAGGCCTTAAAATTTGGCCTTTTTTTTCGGGAATACCCGTCAATCCTGAAATGCCGGTTCCCCGCGTAAAATTGATCAAAAAAGTTTCTAAATTGTCATCTAAATGATGACCGGTCAAAACATATTTATAGTCGTTTTCCCCCAGCAATTCCTCAAACCAGTTATATCTTAAATTTCGCGCAGCGACTTGCGTCGATTGATTTCTCTCTTTAGCATATTTTGACGTTTCAAATGTTTTGGTGTAACAGGTCACATCCAGCTTTTTAGCCAGATTTTTGACGAAGTATTCATCCGTTTCGCTTTCCTTTTGGCGTAAACGGAAATTGCAATGTGCCAAAGCAAAGTTCAATTTTAACGAATAGCACAGATGCGTCAACACGACGCTATCCAATCCGCCGCTTACAGCTACCAAAATTTTTGATTGCAAAAGCCCTGGAAAATTGGTCTGTAAATGCTGTTCAAAAACCTGTTTCATAATTTATGACAATGCTCAAAGATAAAAATTAAATGGGGTTTTGAATATGAGTGCCGAACCTCATTATAGTCATTTCGCAATTTCCCAAAATTTTCCGAAGAAACCCTAAAGAACAGTTTTCTTTGTAATTTTGCAACTTCAAAGAAAAACTATGAAAACTATTATTGCACCTTCCATTCTCGCCGCTGATTTTGGCGATTTGAATTCTGCCGTGGAAATTGTCAACGAAAGCCAAGCCGATTATTTGCACATCGATGTGATGGACGGCGTTTTTGTGCCCAATATTTCTTTTGGAACGCCAGTTTTGAAAGCCATCCAAAAAAAGAATAAAAAAATTATGGACGTGCATTTAATGATCACCGATCCAGATCGTTATATCGGGCATTTTGCAAACCTCGGCGCCGATATTTTGACCGTTCATTATGAAGCTTGCACACATTTGCACCGCACGCTTCAAGCGATTCACGAAGCGGGAATGAAAACTGGCGTGGCGCTAAACCCGCACACACCGGTTTCTGTTTTGGAAGACGTTTTGCAGGATTTAGATTTAGTATGTGTGATGAGCGTCAATCCTGGTTTTGGCGGACAAAAATTTATCAGGAATACCTTTAAAAAAGTGAAACAGCTCAAGCAAATGATTTCCAATAACAGTGCTTCCACAAAAATCGAAATTGATGGTGGTGTGACCGATCAAAATGCCGCCGAACTCTCAAAAATGGGTGCAGATGTGCTCGTCGCTGGAAGTTTTGTATTCAAATCCGACCAACCTTTGGAAACGGTTCAGAATTTAGACAAACTCGCAAATAGCTGATATGCTTGATGTTTTAATAATTGGTGGCGGTCCCATCGGGATTGCCAGTGCATTGGAAGCTCAAAAACGAAAATTGAGCTATCGCGTCATTGAAAAAGGACCACTGGTCAATTCGCTCTATCACTATCCCACGAATATGACCTTTTTTTCGTCTTCAGAAAAACTGGAAATCGATGGGATACCTTTTATAAGCAAAGATGCAAAACCGTCAAAGGCTGAAGCTTTGGAATATTACCGCCGGATAGCAACTTCCAATAAGCTTAAAATCAATTTATTTGAAAATGTCGAAGCTGTTGAAAAAAAAGAAAAAAAGTTTCGGGTAAAAACCGATAAAACCACTTATTCCAGCAAAAACATCGTGGTCGCCACAGGCTTTTATGATATCCCAAATTTCATCAATGTCCCCGGCGAGGACTTGGATAAAGTCAGTCATTACTACAAAGACCCACACTATTATTCTGGGCAGGATGTGGTGGTTGTCGGCGCCAGTAATTCTTCAGTTGATGCGGCATTGGAAGTTTATAGAAAAGGTGGCCGGGTCACAATGGTCGTTAGAAAAGACAGCATTGGCCCGCGCGTAAAATATTGGGTGCGCCCGGATATTATAAACCGGATTGAAGAGGGAAGTATTGAAGCTCATTTTAATTCTGAAATTTTAAAAATCGAGCACGACAGTGTTTTGATCAAAACAGTGGATGGTCAAAAAACACTTAAAAATGATTTTGTACTCGCCTTGACAGGTTATCGCCCAAATTTCAATTTTTTAAAGTCTCTCGGAATTGAGCTTTCTGATGAAACCAAAAAAATCCCCTGTTACAACCAGCAAACGATGGAAACAAATGTGAATGGAATTTACCTCGCCGGCGTGATTTGCGGCGGACTTGAAACCCATAAATGGTTTATTGAAAATTCACGTATCCACGCCAAAATGATTATGGAAGCGATTGCGCGGTGAAGTAGTTTTTTCGTGATAAAGCTTACCTTATAGAATTTCCAGACAAGCTATTTTTTGGTATTCAGAGTTTTTATGGAATTTTTTAATTATCACCTGATGCTCATTTAACAATTTAGCTATATTTTCGGTTGTCATATTTCCGGTCCTCAACCAGATAATTTTAGGTGGACTATCTTTAACGCTTGCTATATCGGCAAAATCAGCATCAAATGTTACAATACTAAACCGATTTTCTTTTGCGAAGTTCCAAATTGTTTTATCTGATGAATCTTCAAGCCCTAATTCCCGAACCTGCTTTGAGCTCGGAAAAATGGCGGAAATTTTGTTAATAATCCTAAACGATATATTTTGATCAAATAATAATTTCACGAAGCCACTCTTATCCTGTTTTCACGGTTTGCAGCAAAAAGCAAACAGGCATTAATTTTATCAGCATTCAATTCTGGAAAATCTTCTAAAATGTTCTCTTTGGTCATTCCGTTTGCTAACCAGTTTAAAACATCATAAACGGAAATCCGGGTTCCCACAATAATTGGTTTCCCAAATCTCTTTTTAGGGTCGATCGTGATATATTTTTTATAATCTAACATTTGATGTCAATTTAGTTTATAATACCGTAATAAAATTTCTACAAAGGTATTGTGCCGAGGTAGATTTTAAGAAGCATTTATGCGACATTAAAATCATATTTGGTTTTAATTTTTGTTTAAAGATAAGAAATTTCAATGAATTAAACAGAATTTTTATCATCGGCGTGATTTGCGGCGGACTTGAAACCCATAAATGGTTTATAGAAAATTCACGTATCCACGCCAAAATGATAATGGAAGCGATTGCGCGATAGAATTTGATTTTCAGTTAGGATTTTGTGAAAATTGATTTGACCCGCTCATTAATCCTTAGTTTCAAAAAAAAATATAATTATGGATATTACAACAGAAGATGCCCAAAAAGCAGTTACTGCAGGACTCAAAAAATCAAAAGAATTGGATTTAAAAATGAATGTGGCCGTTGTTGACGGTGGCGCAAACTTAAAAGCTTTCGCCAGAATGGACGGTGCTTGGCTGGGTTCAGCTGATATCGCGATCAAAAAGGCCAAAACTGCGCGTTATTTTGATATGAACAGTGGCGAAATCGGAAAACTTTCCCAACCCGGCGGTTCGCTCTTTAATATTGAACATTCAAACGAGGGCTTGATCACTTTTCCCGGGGGTGTGTTGGTCAAAAATAAAGACGGCGAAATTACCGGTGCCGTTGGTGTTTCTGGAAGTACAGTTGATAATGACCACACAGTGGCGAGTTATGCTGCAGAACAGATCAGTTGATTATTTTCATTAATTTTTTTAATATAAAGTAATCTGGAATTAAATTTAAAAACCCGTTGAGCTTCAAGGTGAAAATTGTTAGCAATACGGGTTTTTACATCTATTTCACAACTTAAATTATTCCTCTACCGAGCCCCAATTTTCACCGGTTTTTATACGGTAAAGCTGCATTTCTGAAATCCCGAATTGTTTTGCAATCATTTTCAGTCGTGTTCTTCGGTTTGGGTCGTTGATCTTCCGCTTTAAAAGTTTAACTCTTGTTTCCGTCAATTTAGCATTTGATGGTTTTTTTCTTTTAATATTTTTAAATTCTGGGTTACTAAACTGATGGCGTTCCTTTTCCTTCTTAGTTGCCCATTTTAAATTACTGACCTGATTATTTGTTTTTTCATAATCCAAATGGATTACACAAACACCATCATCCTGTTCAAGAAAGTGTTGTGCAACAAGCTTGTGAACATAGCGACTGGTGGATTTTCCATTTTTCTTTTGCTTGAGGGGTAAATTTTGATAGCCATTTATAAAGTATTCTTTTACGAGGGTTTTTTCTGGCTTTTTACAATTTATAATCCGTCCGTAATTTGATATTTCAAATTTTTCGTTTTCAGAGATATTCTCGTCAAACTCAATTTTCTTCCATTTTTCATTAAATCTACTTCTTATCATTCTCTATTATTTAACTTTTAAAATTAATTTGCCAAATAATTTAAACTAATTACTTTAATTTTTAACCCATTTTTAGTTAAAATTAAAAGAAATATCATCCCCTTGCTTCTTCTGAGCCAGTTGATTAATGGCTTTTTCTGATAGCTGAAGCACACGGGGATAACCACCGGTGGTTTGACAATCGCGCATCAACACAATCAAATTTCCAGAAGGTGTCAACTGAACAGTTCCCGGAAGCACAGGTTGTGTGAGCATTGAGTCCAGATCATTGGGCATTTTTTCTTCCAGTTGATAAGCCTGTCGGCTGTTGTTTTTGGAAATGCGGAATCGTTTTTTAATCAATTCACCTTTAATTTTTTGCGGAAAATGCTCGTATTCTGGCCCCTTAAAAACTTCTAAGTGTTCAGAAATCATTGAGCCGTAGTCAAATTTTATTCCGGCGTTCTGTCTTTGAAGGTCGCTGGATTTGTTTGTAAATTCAATTTGATCACCTTTTTCAACTTTTACTTTTTCAGTAATCGGGTGAAACATACTTCGGCTGCCCAGTTTTTCTTCACTTTGGATTCCACCGAAAACGGCCAAATAAACCCGAAAACCTTTCGTGATCTGACCAATTTTTAGGATTTGCCCCTGCCCTACTTCAAAGGCAGTATTAATATCTATGTTCGTTTTGTCCAGCGAAATTTTCGCACCGAGCCCAGCAATTGCAATTCGCGCAGGCTTATTGAATTTCAGCGTGGCGCCGGCCATCGTCATTTCCAGAACTGCTTCATAAGCCGAATTCCCGACCAATAAATTAGCGATTTTTGCTGAATAGCGGTCCATCGCACCACTTTGGGGAACCCCAAAACGTGCGAAACCATCGCGGCCAAAATCTTGAATGCCGGTAAAAAGGCCAGGTTTTAGCACTTCAAAATTCATAATTTTCACTTTTTAAGGTGTAAGAATTGTTTTCAACAGAGGCTTTGATTTTTTGATGTTCAGTTTTGGAAACCGGAACAAACCTCAATTTATCCCCGGGTTCACAAAACACCGGTGGATTTTTATCAGAGTCAAATAAATTTACGGGGCAATTCCCAATGATTTGCCAACCACCAGCCGATTCCTGCGGATAAATTCCCGTTTGATTTCCCGCAATGCCCACGGATCCTTTTTTCACTTTCAAACGCGGTTCGGCTTTTCGGGGATGGTATAAATGTTTATCCAAACCGCCGAGATAAAGAAAACCCGGTAAAAACCCCGTGAAGAAAACGGTATAATTTCCTTCAATATGTTTTTGTATTACTTTTTTGGGATCGAGATTTTTTTCTTCGGCGAGTTCTTTTAAGTCTATACCAAATTCCTGATCATAACACACGGGAAGTTCAAAGCGTTTTGTGCTGATTTTTTCAGGGATTTTAGTGTTTTTAATTATCTCTGCCACTTCGTCTTGCGTTGGTTGTTTTTCAGTTTTAGCAAGGTTTGAATAGCTGATCAAAATAGAATTATAAGTATTCTGAACATCGATTGCTTTGGGAAACTGCTCAGTTAAATTTTGGCAATAAGCTTTGACGTTTTTGAGCAAATCCAGTGAAACGACCGCCTCAAAGCTCACGAGCCACGCCTTTTCACCAAATTTTTTAATTTTTACGGGACTAAATTTTTTCATTTGATAATCATATTAACAACCTAATTTCCACTTATAAGGTCTTGATAATAAGCAGATTTTTTTCATCCTGCAAGGTCTTTTTTTTTGACCTTGTAGGTATCTTGTTTATTTTCATATTAACAACCTATGTTTCATTTACAAGTTTTATTATCCTGCAAGGTCTTTTTCTGACCTTGTAGGTATCTCGTCAATTTTCATATTGACAACCTGATTCGAATCTATAAGGCTTTGATAATAAGCAGATTTTTTTTGTCCTGCAAGGTCTTTTTTTTTGACCTTTTAGGTATTTTATCTTATACTTATTTAGTATTACAATGCGGTGATCAAACTTCCTCAAAGGTATTATGCCGAAAGACGATAAAAGAGTTGAAACTTAATGAACGTCTTTTTATAGTCGATTCAGTATTATACCTACAAGGTTGTTAGAAACCTTGCAGGATAACATAGCAATTCAGTAAAAACCTTCATCGTTTAACTCAATATCAAATCACCGCATCAGCAAATCGACACATCATCACATCAGCAAATCAACCCGTCAGCACATCTACCATTTTTTTCACCAAATTTACTGCATTTTCGGTATCCCCGTGAACGCAGATCGTGTCAAAATTCACCGAGACCTTTTTTCCGGACAGGGTTTCTATTTTTTGTTCATTTTGCAGCAGTTGCATTCGTTCCAAAACTGCTTTTTCATCTGTAATCACTGCGTTTTGATTTTGGCGCGAAACAAGACTCAAATCATAGTTATAATTGCGGTCAGCAAAACCTTCTTGCCAAGTTGTCAAACGTCCTTTAGCAATTTTTTCAACGGCAGATTCTGGCGGGACAAAGAGAATTATATTTGGATAATTTTTGGCTAAAAAAGCGACCAAAAGCTCAGCCTTCTCAGCATCGGTTTTCAAGTCATTATAAAGCGCACCGTGCGGTTTTATGTGATGCAGCACAGCTTTTTTTTGGCTTAAAATTTGGCTAAAATCAGACAATTGCTTTTCCAGAGTTTTTCGCAAATTACCTGAACTGATTTCCATTGGTTTACGCCCAAAATTTTCTTTATCGGGATAAGCCGGATGCGCGCCAATATTTACCTTATTTTCAAGTGCTAAATCAATGGTTTTTTCCATCGAATTTTGACTGCCATAATGACCGCCACAAGCGATGTTGCAGGAATTTATATAGCGCATCAATTCTGCATCAAAACCCCCGCCTTCCCCGAGATCGCTGTTGATGTCGAGTTTTTTTTTCATCTCAATCCAGTGTTTTCTGCCATTTCCAGGCGCTTTGCAGAGCATCGCTCAAATCAAAACGCGTTTTCCAGCCGAGCTCTTTATTAGCCTTTGTCGTGTCGGCATAAGCGGCGGTAATATCGCCTTCTCGCCTTCCTACAATTTCGTAAGGCAGTTTAACGCCAGTAGTTTTTTCAAAAGTTTTGATGACTTCTAAAACCGAATTTCCCGTTCCGGTGCCTAAATTATAAACTTGAAAATTTTCTTCAGATTTGTTTTTCATCAATTTATTGAGTGCGGCCACGTGGGCTTCGGCCAAATCCATCACGTGAATATAATCACGGATGCACGTGCCGTCTTCAGTGGGATAATCATCGCCAAAAACCTGCAGCTTTTTGCGCTCACCAGCTGCTGTCTGTGTGACAAAAGGCACCAAATTCCGTGGAACGCCTATCGGAAGCTCACCGATTTTAGCGGAAGGATGTGCGCCAATCGGATTAAAATAGCGCAGGGAAACCGCCTTAAAATGAGCTTCGGAATTTCCAAAATCCTTTAAAATTTCCTCACCGATCTGTTTTGTGTTACCATAAGGCGACTCGGCTTTTTTGATCTGGGCGTTTTCGGTGATCGGCAACTCATCGGCTTGGCCGTAAACCGTACAGGACGAGCTGAAAATAAAATTGCTCAAGCTTTTATGCCTCATTTCCTGCAATAGCAAAACCAAGGAATTTATATTATTTTCGTAATATAAAAGTGGTTTTTCCACGCTTTCGCCCACGGCTTTGGAAGCGGCAAAATGAATGACACCATCGAGATTTTCATTTTCTTCAAAGAAATCTTCCACGAGGTTTTTATCCCGAAGATCAATTTGATGGAATTCTGGGGAAACGTCAGTAATGCTGGTGATGCCTTCCAGAACATCCAGACTGGAATTGGAAAGGTCGTCGATGATCACAACTTTATAACCTTCCTCAATCAAAGCAACGACGGTGTGCGAGCCGATAAAACCCAGTCCGCCGGTTACAAGAATTTTCATAGTAATTGGTTTCGCGCTAAAATAAAGATTTTTATTGGATGAAGCTTGATTTTGATGCTGAAAATAGTGACGTAATTGGTTTTATCTGTTTTTGAAATTTTAAAGGAAATGACAATCCTGTCTAAATAGAGGGAATTTTAAATCAAAACTATCTCAAGCAGTTTTCACTATCTCATTCCCCCACCAAAGAACAGATCAAATCTGGTTTCAATTGATGTTTGCCTTCAAAAGGGATAATTTCCAGTTGGTTGCCAAAAAGCCATTTGGCGCGTTGTTTTTATGTGAACGGACTCCTTTAGATTGAAATTGCAGCTAATATAAATTTTTAATATTCTAAAATTGATTTGTTTAAATTTTGAAAATCCTTCTCACAGGTTTCTAAATTTTACAATCAGGTCTTTCCATTCGTTACATCTGCTCGACACTATATCCATCTTTTTCAAGCATATCAATCAGATTATGCTTGCCGATTAAATGTCCCATCCCTACAATAATAAAAGGAATTTTTTCTTTCTCAAAAATACTTTCGAGTTGTTTACGCCAATTTTGATTGCGATCTATAACCAGGCTTTGGTTCAGTTTTTTGGAAAAATTTGCCAATTGACCAAAACTTTTATCATTCAAAAGTTTCTGTATTGCTTTTATATTACCGGTTTTCCAATACTGACTCATTTTCTCATATTTAGCTTCATTTTTGCCCCTATTTTTCAAAGTGTACTTCAAAAACTCTATTTGCAAATCTTCCTCCATTGTGGCAAAATTATTCATCTGTTGTTCAACTGTTTCAAGGGCGACAATGACTTTTCCTTCTTTTTTGGCTTTCTTATAGAAAAAGTCATCAAGTCCACCTACTGTTGCGCCTCGATCTTTTGAATCCAAAGACATAATCAGGAAAGCCGCAAACCAAGGTTTAAGTGTTTTACGATTTGGAAAGGGAATATCTACTAAATGCTTTTGTGTTTTGAAATATAAATCTGGATCTAGATGATTTTTTAAGATATCACCCTTTGAATAGGTCGCCAAATGAAAGGACGAAATTATACCAGTTTTTGCTTTTTCTGAATCGAGTTCAAAAACTATGGGATTCGTTTTGTTGAACACGGTGTTAAAAATAGAATCTAACGGATAAAAATCAGATTTAACCAAATGAATGGAACCTGCTAAATAACCTTCTACTCCTTGGCCAGAAGATACTTTCCAAAGTATATGTTTAGGGCTTGTTTTATCCTGAGCAAAAACAGAAATACTGAGCCCAAAAAATAGAATAAAATGTAATACCTTCCTGATTAATACAAATTTCTTCACAAAATTTTCGTTTATTAAAACTAAGGTTATTGACAACCAAATGCACAACTGGTCGCAAAAATATTGACATCGATATAGTCCACATTTCCTTTTCCACAAGCCCTTGTCGCTTTTGAAATACAGTTGTTATTTTGAAATTGTGTCAGTAAATTCGCCAGATAATCGTGAATCACGGGCAGAAAATAGGTTTTTATAAGGTTTATTTCGTTTTTTGGCAGCTTTTTATTGTCCAATACAATATTTACTGAGCTTTCTGGTAAAGTCACACCTTTTAAATTAATTTTAAAATCACCACTCGCAGACCGGGTTTTGGTTTTCAAGTTGTTGATCTCGATGGAAGCATCTTTTGATTTACGAAAAGTCGCCACGAAATTCGCCTCACCTTTCTTTTGAACGTCTAAGGAATCAATATATTTGTGTTTTAAATGTATCTCACCATACTGTTCAGTTTGGATGACATTATAGGTCGTGCCTAAAACCACATTGAAATCCCCATTTTCGAATGAAGCCGAGCCTATTTTTTTCCAGTTTTTCTCCTTCTGGGCTTTTAGTGCTGTGCAAGACACAAAAATTAAACTCAAGATTAATAGAATGCTGTTTTTTAAATTCATTTTAAATTTAATTAATACATAAGGCTTTAGCAAACTTAAAATATAAATTTCTAAAAGCGTTAAGTTTAACACTCTTATTTTCAGTTTAAATCAGTATTCCAATCAACATAAAACTTATATTAAATACTGAGAAAGTTTGTTATAAATTAAAGGATAGCTTTAAGTTTACCCACATTTCAGTTCACCCCAAAAAATCATAGCTTTACAATTAAATAAGCACTTCCATTGAACCTTCTATTAAAAACAATTCAACCTTAAATGTAGCCTACTAAACTTGACGGAAATCCAAGCCTTGAAATTCCGGGCTGTAAAAACAAAGTCGGTAATGAAGTCATTCCCCCACCAAAGAACAGATCAAATCTGGTTTCAATTGATGTTTGCCTTCAAAAGGGATAATTTCCAGTTGGTTGCCAAAAAGCCATTTGGCGCGTTGTTTTTCGTCTTTTATTGATTTTTCGGTGAGGTATTCGTCCTGCAATCCATAAACGATCTTAAAGCGGGTGTTTTCGGCGAAAGCAAAATCCTCGGGTTTGAGTTCTTTTGGAATTCCGCCGGCATAAAGTATGACTTGATCGCAATGAATTTTTCGCGTGGCCATCCAGCGCATCACCACTGAAACGCCTTGCGAAAACCCAAATAAAATCAGGTTTTTGGGCTGATTTTGCAGTTCTGCATTAGTAATGGCATCTAGATAATTGAGCACATTTTGAGTTTCGTCTTTTGTGTCTTCCCGTGTCAACCAACTCGAACCTACATATTTAAAAGCATTGTCCTGATAATATTTTGAAGGTGCCTGTGGGGCAATCACATAATTTTTATCAATATCCAGTTTTCTAAAATACCGGATAAAATACCGGCTCAAAAAACCGATGCCGTGGCAGCAGACCCAAATGTTTTCGGTTTTATCGGATAATTCATTGAGCGTGGAATATGAATTTGAAGCGGTATAGTTTACGCGCTTTTCTTGAGTTGGCATAGATGGATTTTTTTATCTTTACAAAACTAAAAAATTAACTGCTTTGGATAAGAAAAAAGTATTGGAAAACTGCGCAAAGATGGGAAAAAACACCTTGATGGAAACCCTGGAAATCGAATTTACCGATGCCGGGGAAGATTTTTTGACCGCCAGAATGCCAGTCACTTCAAAGGTGCACCAGCCAGATGGCGTTTTGCACGGCGGGGCCAGCGTCGCTCTCGCAGAAACCGTGGGAAGTGCCGCGAGTATGATTTTTATGGATTTGGAAAAAGTGACCGTCCGCGGGATTGAGATTTCTGCCAATCACATTAAAAGCATCCGTTCGGGATTTGTGTTTGCTACCGCAACAATTTTACACAAAGGCCGCACCACCCAGGTTTGGGATATAAAAATCTGCGATAAAGATGACCGCTTGATTTCCGCTGTAAAATTGACAACAATTTCTTTTCCTAAAAAGAATTAAAATGGACTTTGACCAATTACTGCAACGTGCAAAAATCGCTATCGAAAATGATATGCCCTTTGCACTTTACCGCAAACCCCAAATTTCTTCCTTTCGCAATGAAAAATTGCACGGAATTTTCCAGAAAAATGACACCTTGTATCATTTAGAAAATTTCCAGGATTCAGGTTTTGTATTTGCACCTTTTGATTTTCCCAAAAAGCAAGCGCTTTTTATTCCTGAAGAAAAATCAGAACGCTTTGACGTGGAAATTCCAGAAATTTCGCTTCCGCGTAAGAAAAAAACTGAAATCAATCCATCTGAAAAAGAACGTGAACAACATTTGAATTTAGTTTCCAGTGGAATTGAAAAAATCAAAACCAGTGAGCTACAAAAAACAGTGCTTTCGCGTAAGCAAAATATTGAAGGCCTAACAAAAAACCCAATTTCCATTTTTAAAAACGCGCTGTCAATTTATCCCAGCGCAATGGTTTATTTGTGGTTCCACCCAAAAGTGGGGACTTGGCTGGGTGCCACGCCCGAAACTTTGTTGAGCGTCGAACGCAATCAATTTAAAACTATGGCTTTAGCGGGAACGAAGCCCGTGGTAGAAAATAAAAATCCTGAATGGACAAAAAAAGAATTTGATGAACAAGATTTTGTCACGCTCGATATTAAGGAAAAAGTAAAGGGATATTTGGAAGGCCTCAAAATTTCAGAGGTACACGACTATCGAGCGGGAAGTATCTGGCATTTAAAAACCGATATTTCGGGAAAATTAACTAGTGAAAACCAACTTGAAACCATCGTGAAAAATTTACACCCCACCCCTGCCGTTTGTGGGACGCCAAGAGATGCAGCCCAGAAATTTATTTTGAAAAATGAAAATTACAATCGGGAATTTTATGCGGGCTTTTTTGGCGAATTAAACCTCAGCCACAGAAGTTACCGCTCATCACGGCGAAAGAATCAAGAAAACCGACAGTTTTCTTCCATAAAAAAACAAACATCACTTTTTGTAAATTTGCGGTGTATGAAGTTTTCAGAAAATTTCGCAGAGCTTTACCTCGGCGGTGGAATCACTGCCGAAAGTCAACCGGAAGCCGAATGGCAGGAAACTTTACTCAAGGCCGAAACGATGTTAAAAGTGCTTTAATATCACAAATCAATTGAGGAATCATATTAAATTCCAACTCGTCCACTTTTAATTCCTGTTTTTCTACTGTATTACCCTGCGCTGGAAGTGTAAGTGAAGTATCTAAATTTGTTGAGACGAATTTATGTAGTCCTAAAACCATAAATTTGTCTTGTGATAGACATTGTGATAAGTAATTTAAAACAACCGTAGTAGAGTTGCAACCACCGAGCAAAAGTGTGCGTGAACCTTGTAAAGAGTATAACTTTCAAAATGGTACGATCAGTCGCTGGCGTATAGAGTAACTACCAAAATAACGGCAATTTGACCAAGAAGCGGAAACCATCTGCTCAGTAAGTTGAATTAAGTGGATTAAAGAAAGACCTGAGTGAAACCAAATTAGAACGTGATATTTTAAAAAAGACGGTAAGCATCCCCGCCTGCCGGACGGGCAGGTTTTCCAAGGGCGACAGTTAAAGTATGACTTTGTCTTTAAAACGAAGAATCATACCCTGTTGAAAAGATTTGTTGTTGTTTTACAATTAGTAAAAAAACCTATTAAAATTGGCTAAAAAACAAAGATTTTATTTAATCAAAAACATTTGGATATCTCGGTTCGATTTGTGCCAGTGATTCCGGTTTTATAGTGCCAGGCATTTCGGTTCAACTTGTGCCAATTTTGTCTATGGCCAAGAAACCATAACGGTTCGTTTTGTGCCACGGTTCGGTCTAGCTCACCGGCCACAGTTCGACCTTGCTCACTGCGCCACTTTGAAAGATCAAGTAATAATTACCTTGTCGCTTAA
>Ga0075106_1000174_pt1 | contig 36373 bp, 30 predicted proteins | sample AntDeeMetag02WF4_FD_69796 | JGI IMG/M metagenome (GOLD analysis project Ga0075106, IMG submission 69796) | Saline lake microbial communities from Deep Lake, Antarctica - Antarctic Deep Lake Metagenome 02WF4 | ecosystem: Environmental > Aquatic > Non-marine Saline and Alkaline > Saline | place... | reverse complement strand
GATATGCTGGGCCAGACCAGCAACGAATCTGAGTCGATTCTGGCCCAGGTGCGAGACATTATCGAAACCGAGGTGACAGATGATGGCGTGCGCTTTGATCCGGATACCCTGAAAGCAGAAGCCATCACCGAAGATGCGGATTATCAGGGGTTGCGGGTGACGTTCGCCGGTTTTCTCGACAATGCCAGAATTCCGATGCAACTGGATATCGGCTTTGGCGATCCCATATTTCCGTTCCCGTCCTGGCTGGAGTTTCCGGCCTTGCTGGATTTTCCCGCTGCACGGATTAAGTGCTACTCCCCGGAATCCTCCATTGCCGAGAAATTCCAGGCGATGGTGAACCTTGGCGAACTGAACAGCCGGATGAAGGACTTCTACGATATCTGGTTGCTTTCGCGTCAGCACGAATTCCGGTTGGAAAATCTCAAGGGTGCGGTTGAGCGCACTTTCCGGAAGCGCGGGACGGAAATCCCTGAAACCAATCCGTTTTCTGCCGCTTTTGTGGACAGCAAGCAGCCACAGTGGCAGGCTTTCCGTAAACGCCTTGGCCAAGACCATGTGCCAGAGGCGTTCCCGGAGGTTTTAAAGGTGGTGGCTGAATTTCTCGGCCCTGTAATGGTGGGCAATGCTGCCGAGGCTCCGGAGGAAATCTGGCACCCACCCGGTCCATGGAGTCGGCAGGCCGATGGCTAGTTTTATTTCGGAAGACAACATTGAGCAGGCGCTGTTGCAGCGACTTCAGCACATCCAGGGTTTCAATGTACTGGACTGCTATACCGCAAAGCCCGAAGACCTGAACGACGGCTCCCACCGTACCGATAAGCGGGATGTGGTTTTCCCGGTCGAGTTAAAATCAGCTTGTCTTGCCTTGAACCCTGATATCCCTGAAAGCAAGATCGACGAAGCTATTGAACGGGTGATGAACCGGCGGGCGGCCATGTCTCCGATCGCCGCCAACCGGGAACTCTATGACCTGATCCGCGACGGCGTGCCAGTACAGTTTGATGATGAGCGTGGCATCAAGCAGCATGACAAAGTCCGGCTGGTTCATTTTGACGACCCGAAGCAAAACCGCTGGCTGGCCGTTTCCCAGCTATGGATCAAATCGGTGGGCCAGGCCCCCAAGGCCGCCTACCGTCGCCCCGATGTGATCCTGTACGTTAATGGTTTGCCCCTGGTGTTCGTGGAGCTGAAAAACTCCAATGTGCGTTTGCGCAACGCCTATGAAGATAACCTGCGCAGTTACCGGCACGATATTCCCCAACTGTTCCACTGCAATGCCTTCTGTGTGTTGTCCAACGCGCTGGAAACGCGGGTGGGCAGTTTTACGGCTGGATGGGAGCATTTTTTCAACTGGTTCCGGGTGGAGAGCGAGAAAGAGGCGGTGAATCGTAAGGAGATCACGGAGCACGCCACCAGCCTGGAGCACGCTGCGGACGGCTTGTGCGAAAAAACTCGCCTGCTGGATTACGTCGAGAATTTCATCCTGTTCCACAAGGGCGAGACCAAGATCATTGCCCAGAACCACCAGTTTCTGGGTGTGAACAACGCCTATGAGCGTTTCCGGAATCGTCGGGAACATGATGGCAAGCTGGGGGTGTTCTGGCACACCCAGGGCTCGGGCAAAAGCTTTTCGATGATTTTCTATGCCCGCAAGATTTTCCGGAAGGCCACGGGTAATTTCAGCTTTGTGGTGGTTACCGATCGGCAGGACCTGGACGGGCAGATCTACCGGAATTTCCTCCATACGGAGACGGTTCGCAAAGAAGATGCGGCGCAACCGGCCAACGCCGAGGAAATGCGTAAGTTCCTGGGACAGAACAAGAAGGTGGTGTTCACCCTGATTCAGAAATTCCGGTACGACAAAGGGCGCAAGTACCCCAGGCTGTTCGACCCCGAAAAGGAAAACCGGGAAATCATTGTGATGGTGGATGAGGCTCACCGCACCCAGTACAAAAACCTGGCGGAAAATATGCGGGCAGGCCTGAAGGGAGCTCACTTCCTGGCCTTTACGGGTACGCCGTTGCTGGGGCGTGATCGCAAGACCAACAGCTGGTTTGGCGACTATGTGTCCGAATACAACTTCCAGCAGGCTATGGAGGACAATGCCACGGTGCCGCTGTTCTATGAGAAACGGGTACCGAAGGTTCTGATCCAGAACGACGATCTGGGGGACGAGTTCTACGAGTTACTGGAAGACGAAGACCTGGATGAAGCCCAGCAGGAAAAGCTGGAGAAAAAGTACGCCCGGGAACTGGAAGTGATCAAGCGGGATGACCGACTGGATACCATTGCCCGCGATATTGTGTATCACTTCCCGCGCCGTGGTTACCTAGGCAAGGGGATGGTCATAACGCTGGACAAGTTCACCGCCGTACGCATGTACGACAAGGTGCAACAGCACTGGAAAGATGAACAGAAACGCCTACTGAAGCTGATCAAAGAGTCGACCAATGAGGTCGAAAAGGCCCGTTACAAGAAGATCCGGGATTACATGAAAACGGTCGACATGGCCGTGGTGATCAGTGACCCGAAGGCTGAAGAGGAAAAATTCGAGCAGCAGGGCCTGGATATCAAGCCTCATATCAAACGTCTGGAGCAACTGGATAGCCAGACCCACGACATTGAGTACAACTTCAAAGACCCCGAAAACCCGCTGCAACTGGTGTTCGTGTGCGCCATGTGGCTGACTGGGTTTGATGCGCCCACGGTATCTACGCTGTACCTCGACAAGCCCATGAAGGGGCACACCCTGATGCAGACTATCGCCCGGGCGAACCGGGTGGCTTCATACCGAATCAAGGGTCACAGCGGTGATTTGGTCGAGAAGAAAAACGGCGAAATTGTTGATTACTACAACGTGTTCCGCAATATGCGCAAAGCACTGAAGGATTATGCGCAGGGTACAGACGGTGAAGAGCCGCCGGTTCAGGAGAAGTCTGAACTCTTTGAATTACTCGATGATGCGGTTACTCAAACACTCGAGTTCTGCCGGGAGCGGGATATCGATATGAATTCGGTGTTTGAGAAACAAGATACGTTCAAGAACATCGGGTTCTTCAATCAGGCGGCGGATATTCTCCTGAGCAACGAAGACTGGCGCAAACAGTTCAACGTTTACGAGAATACCGTGACGGCGCTGTATGAGGCCTGCAAGCCGGAAATCTTTCAGCAGCATGACAATCAGCGAATTGCTGCGATCCAGTACCTCCGCGGCGTGGTAGACGCGCTGGTGGAACAGGCAGATATCGATGAGGTCAGTCAAAAAATCTCGGAGCTTTTGGATGAGAGTGTCGTGGTGGACAACGCCGAGGCATTCAACATCAAGGAGCACCGCGCGGAATACGAAATCGTCCAGAAAGGCCAGGGCTGGGATCTGAGCAGAATCAATTACGACAAGCTCAGGGACGATTTCAAAAAAGCTGAGTACAAACACATTGAAATCGCAGAGCTTCGGGCCTTTATCGAAGACAAGTTACAGCAGCTTTTGGAACAAAATCATACCCGTACTGATTTTGCCCAACGGCTGCAGGAGATTATAGACAAGTACAATTCCGGAAGTTCGTCTGCCGACGCCTTTTATGACGAGTTGGTTGAGTACGTAGGTAATCTGAAGGAAGAATCCGAACGCCACATTCGAGAGGGGTTAAGTGAGAATGAGCTGGAGATCTACGACCTTTTGAAAAAAGAAAAGCTCACCAAGGCAGAAGAGCGAAAGGTCAAACTTGCGGCCAAGGATTTGATTATTCGGTTGCTGGAAGGCCATCCGAAAGTGTTGGTTCAGGATTGGTGGAAAGATGGCCAGACCCAACGGGCGGTAAAAGCGGCGATTGAGGAAGTTCTGGATAAAGATCTTCCGGACAGCTACGACAGGATTGCCTTCAAAGAAAAGTGTGACAATGTCTTTGAACTGGTTGTTGAATTCGCCGCCAATGGCCAGAAATGGGTGGCTTGATTCCCCTCAACGCAAACTGAACCGCACCGGCAAGGCGTAGGTGAAGGTGTTGCCTCGCATGTCATCAGGCACTTCAGGCAGTGGCGCGGCCTGGGTCAGCATTTCCCGGGCGGCGTCATCCAGCAGGCGGTGGCCTGAGCTGTCGCGCAGGCTGTGATCGATCAGTGAGCCGTCGCGGCTGAATTCAAATACCACTACTGGCGTTCCTTCCTGGCCCAGGCGTCGGGCGCGGCGGGGATATTCGTAATGGCGGGCCAGGTGGCGGCTGAGTTTGCTCAGGTAGCTGTCCACATCGGAGCTGTTGCCGGCGTTTTGAAGGGCCACGGCATTTTGGCTGTCCTGGTTATCCACTTCCTGCCCGGCGGCCTCGGTGGGCGGCCCCTGTTCAATCGGTTCCGCCGGTGTGGTTTCCTTCGGCTGGGGCTCAGGTTCCTGCTCGGGCTCAGGTTCCTGCTCGGGCTCGGGCTCTGGTTGCGGCTCCGGTTCTGGTTCTGGTTCCGGCTTAGGCTCTGGCTCCGGCTCCGGCTCCGGCTCCGGCTTTGGTTCAGGTTCAGGCTTGGGGTCCGGTTTGGGTTCTGGCTCGGATTCGGGTTCTGGCGTTGGCTCCGGTTGGGTAGCCGGTTGCGGGGCCGGTGCTTTGCGGCCAGCGAGGCTAATCTTGATGGCTGGCGCTGTGTTAACCGCTTTGTCGCCCAGTACGGGCAGCTCCATGGGTTCGTCGGGGGCGGCAAGCACCAGTGCGGCAAAGGTTGCACACGTGGCGATGGCGAAAAAAATCAGTTTGGGAGTATTGCCGGCTGGCTTCATGAACCAGGCTCCGTGAGTAGCATCACCTCGGCGTATCCACCCTTCTCCAGCAACTGCAGGAGGGTCTCGAGATCCGCCATGGAAATGCTCTCGTCGGCGGCGATTTTCAGCGGACTTTGCTCATCCGGTTCTGGCAGTGCCGCCAGTAGCTCTCCGGCTTTATAGGCTTCGCCTTCCACCAGCCATCTGCCATCGGCCTGTACCATCAAATCGGCATCGGGAGAGCGTTCCTGTTCCAGTTGGGCGGCGGAGGGCAGTTCCGGCAGCGGCTCGTTGGCCAGTTGTCCCGCCACGATAAAGAACATCAACAGCAGGAAAACAAGGTTGATCAGCGGCAGAAGCGCATCTTCAACGCGATCCAGCAGGCCTTTTCCGGAGGTGGACGGAGGTGGAACCAGTTCTGTCATGAGTCGGTGTTGTTGCGTTGCCAGTGAGTCTGTATGCCGGCGTTGTCCAGTGCGCTCAGGGCCCGGGTGAAACTGGCCAGATCTGTCTCTGAACGGGTGCTCAGGTTGGCTTCGGTAATGCCGGCTTCGGTCAGGGCCGGCAAGAGCTCCTGAAGCTGATAGCGATTATTCTGCCAGCGGATGGCACCATCCGCTGTAACCACAAGCTCCGGTAGCGGGTCGCCGGTAGCGGTGCTGCGGTTGTTTGTATTGTTGCCCAGTTCCAGGTAATCCACCGGCAGCAGTCGGGTGGTCAGCATGAAGAACACCAGCAGGATAAACACCACATCAATCAGTGGTGTTATCCGGATCGGCATCGGGCGGCTGGGTCTGGGTTCAACCAGCTGCATGGGCGAATCGCGGATGGTTGCCGAGTGAGTAATCCCTGGTGTCTTCCTCGGCCTGTTCGCGGTTGGCCCGGGCCGGCTCTTCCACCGCTGTATCGGCGGCCACCGGTATCACGTTGAAGACGCTGACCAGCGCACTGTTGATGTTTTTATGGATCCGCCGCAGCCGGAATTCGATCCACGCCGCCAGAGCGGCAAAGGGAATGGCTACCACCAGGCCTGCGGCGGTGGTTGCCAAAGCCTCGTAGATGCCACCACTGAGCTGGCTGGCGTTGGCCCGGCCTTCGGTGGCGGCCATAGCGCTGAAGGCTTCCATCATGCCCATGACCGTACCCAGGAGGCCTAGTAGTGGCGCCAGTGCGGCGATCACTTCGATAATTTTCAGGGGTGCTTCGAAGGGTTCGAGTGAGTTCTGGGCATCGCGAACCGCCGTTTCACGTACTGCAGGTATGTTGGAGCTGCGCTGGCAGGCGGTCATGGTGTCGGTCAGCAGGTGTAAAAGCGGGTTGGTGCGGCCAAAGAATCCGGATTGTTTTCGGAGTTCTTCCGGCCGCGCACTGACCGGGTCCGCTTGCCATTGGTTCAGCAGATGACGGAGCTTCCGGTTGAAGCGGGGCGTGTAGAAAGTGCCGAACAGCATCAGATAGAAGAAAGTCACCAGCCCGATGACGGCAAGAGCAATGAGGACGATCATCACCGGCCCGCCCATCTCGACAAGCTGTGCCAATGGGCCCTGTGCAAGCATGGTTTCGGAAACTGCGCTGGCGGAGTTCATACTGGAATACCCGGATTACTGAAAACAGAACCAAATAATAACGATTCCTACTACAATTTCAAGTTACGGATATTCTGTTGTTTCCATTTACCCGATGAAGCCCGACGACAGCGCAGCCTGCCAGAGCAGTCTGAGTGCCAACAGCGTGAGAGCAATATTGAAAACAAGGCTGAACCAGCGGTTGCTTATTGAGTGAAGCAGGTGCAGTCCGATCCAGGTACCGGCGAAGCCGCAGGCAATCATGGCCAGGATGAACAACAGCCATTCGGAAAAGACAAAGCCGGCAACGCCGAACACCAGTACCTTGGGCGCATGCTGCAAAACCATGGCAGTGGCGAAGGTGGCAACCGTGCGGAACCGGTCGGTGTGCATCTGTTTGATAAACGCGGCTACCAGAGGCCCGGTGGCGCCCACGAAAAGACTGATAAAGCTGGTCACTGCCGAGGCCAGAAAAATACCCGGCGCCCCGAAAGAAGCTTTTGGCAGCTTTGGCCCCCAGCATAAATAAAGTACAAACAGCGCGATGGTCAGTTGCCAGAGATAGGAAGGCAGCTCGACCAGTAGCCAGGCCCCGAGGCCCGCACCCACAAGCACGCCGGGTGCGAATGCGGCGATCACTTTCCAGTCGACATGGTGGCGTGTGAGGGTCGCCCGGCCGGCATTGGAGCCGAGCTGAATCATGCCGTGAACGGGAATAATGGCTGCTGGCGGTATCCAGGTGGCCATAAGCACCAACAGCAGTACACCACCACCGGCGCCGAGCGTGGCGGTGATCATGGAGGTCAGTGTTGAAGCCAGTAATAGAAAGATGCCCACGGTCGGGCCGAGGGCCTCCGGGAAAAAGATCAGGTCCATGGAACTCCTCCAGGCATTCACGTAAGCTGCCGAGTCTTCCGGGTTATGCCCTGAATGTCCAGTGCCCTGAGCGGGGCATGAGTAGCGGGGTTGTGATCCGCGCTCACCAACTCCACGTTTATATTTGCAAGAAGAACAGGCTATGCTGTTAGTAAGGGAACTGGTTCCCTTACCCTGATGGCATCGAGGAGGCGAGCATCTTATGAACCAATCGATGGCAATTGACGATTTGGTATCCGTAGCGCAGGCGGAGGCCATGGGGGAGCTGGATGCCCCGATCATGGCGATTGTTCTGTCCGATGACGAGAGCTACGACCTGCCCATTAACTCCCTTGAAAGCGATGCCGACAAGGCCCGCTGGGGCCTGATTCTGCGGGCTGCCCGTGAACACGTAGAAGCAGACGCTGTCGCTGTACTCTACCCGGCCTGGACAACGATCCGCCGTAAGCCGTCAGAGGAGCAGCCGCAGCAAGCCTCCGAAGATTCAGACGAAGACGAGGAAAACGAGAAAGGGCCCATCGACACCCTCTTTGTGCAGTTGCACACGCGGGAGCGGATCTACTGGCGCGGTTTCGAGCAGATTCGCGACCCCCGGCACCAGCGCATTATCGGCTTTCGTCGTATCAAGGCGCTGTCTACCGATTATGAGCGTGATAATGCGCCCTCGGTAACGGCCTGGCTGGATACGTTGTTCGAGCCGCTGCCGGATGAAGGCGAAGAAACCGAGGTGGACCGGGAACTGGCGGATTTACTCGAAGAGCCGGAAGTCAGTGCCGCGCTCTATCCACGGCACATGCGTTCTCTGCACTGAAAACGGCTTTCTGGTCACCCTGATGTCAGTGGGCTGACATCAGGGTGAGGCACAATTGCGCGTTCTGTATAAAATGGGCGAAGGCCTCTTCCTGTTCTTCCGAAGGCACATAGCCACCGGCCGCGTTGTCGGCATAGAACAGGCCCAGCAACCTGCCCTTGGCCGTCAACGAGCCCACCAGTGCCGGCACTTTGCCCAGCCAGCGGTCGTAAGGAACGCCGGCGGCTTGCCCACCGGGCTTGTAAACCCCGCTGATACCATGCGGCAACAGCTCGCCCAGGGGGCCGGTGCCGTCCTTGTTGATAACAAGATTCTCACGCCATTCTTCCGTGCCGCGACCGCCCACTTTGCGGGGCACCAGTCGATGGCCGCTGCGATCGGTCATCATTAGAGCTACCCGCTGCATGCCGATGGCCCGATGAATACCTTCAATGACCAGCTGACAGACTTCGTTGATGTCGGGTTTCTCGGCGAGGGTCTGGGTCAGGTCGCGCAGGATCTGTAGCTGCAGGTCGGCATCCATGGCGGGTGCCTGGGCACCGTGACTGACGTCGCCGTCCTGGCTTCCGGGCATCATTTCGGTAACCTGGGGAATGCCCAGAGAGACCGCCACCTTGGTGGCCTCCTGGGCATTGAGTTTTACTTGATCCCGTATGGCGGCCGGCGGTTCGCCGACATCGTTGGCTAATCGCTCCATGATTTTGTCCATCTCGGGGCCGCTCCAGCCCTTTTCCGAAGCCCGGGCCATCTCGACAGTGTTACGCACCAGGCTACTGGCCATGGAGCGCGCCTGACCGGGGGAAACCACTTCCCGAATGAACGGGCCCAGCCCCCAGGCTTCCACCAGGCCGCGAGTGATTTCAATAAAGCTGGTATGCAGTACGGCTTTCTGTGCTTCCAGTGGCGGTTCATCCAGGTGCAGTCGTTCTTCCAGTTCGCTCGCCTGTTCGGTATCGCAGGACCAGAACGCCAGTTCGCCAATGTTCATCAGCAGTCCACCGATAAACACTTCTTCCAGCTCCTGCTCTTTTCGTCTCGGCATCAGGCACCGGGCCTGCACGGCGCCATGAATCGCCCGTGCCAGGCAACGCAGCAAGTGGGGGCGGTCATTGCGTTTGAGCAGCGAGTCGACGATCAGCGAGGAAATCGCCATGGATTTCACTGAATCAAAGCCGATCAGGGTAATGGCCCGGCTAACGGTGCTCACCTGGGTGTTGGCGCGATTGTAGAAAATGGTATTGGATAGCCTCAGTACCTGGGAGGTGAGCTGGGCATCATTCAGGATGACGTTGGCCAGCTCGTTGACCGTACTGTTCTCGCTGTCGGTCAACTCGTTGATCTTTCGAAGGGTATTGGCGAGTACCGGCAGCTCTACCTTGCTCAGGTAGGAAACCCATGCCTGGGTGGAATTCATCCTTGGGGGCGTGTGTTCGGATGATTTGGTCACAAGTCTGGCGCGCCTCGGAAACAAAGAATGGGCAGTTATCAAAATTTTTCTGGCAATGAGTTTAGCGGACTGCTGGCGATAATGTCAGGTAGCTGATGGTGTAGGGGCAACTACCCAGTGCCGGGAATGCCGCAGCGGCTCGGGTTTGCTCAGCAAATAGGCTATAATCGCGCGTTTTAACGGCGCACCTGCAAGGCACTGATCGTGATTGTATTTGACCAGGTACAGAAGTCGTACCAGGTGGGCGGCCGGGCGATCCCCGCGTTGCATCCCACCAGTATGACCATAGACACCGGCGAAGTATTCGGCATCGTCGGACACTCCGGCGCGGGCAAGTCCACCCTCGTGCGGCTGATTAACCTGCTGGAACCGACCACCGACGGCCGCATTCTGATTGATGACGAAGACATCACAGGCTATACCGCCGCCGAGTTGCGGGCATTCCGCCGCAAAGTCGGAATGATCTTCCAGCACTTCAATCTGTTGTCCTCGAAAACCGTGGCCGACAACATCGCTTTTCCGATGAAACTGGCGGGCATCTACTCCAAAACGGAAATCCGGGAACGGGTTGAGGAACTGCTGGCGCGGGTTAGTCTGAGTGACCACGCCAACAAGTATCCTTCCCAGCTTTCCGGCGGCCAGAAGCAACGTGTCGGCATAGCCCGCGCACTCGCCTGCCGTCCCACCATCCTGTTGTGTGATGAAGCCACCAGTGCGCTGGACCCGCAAACTACCCAGTCAGTGCTGCGCCTGTTGGCCGACATCAATAAGGAACTGGGGCTGACCATCGTACTGATTACTCATGAGATGGACGTGGTGCGTCGTGTGTGTGACAGGGTGGCGGTAATGGATGCCGGCGAAGTGGTGGAAATGGGGCCGGTAAGCGAAGTCTTCCTGCACCCCAAGCACCCCACCACTCGGGATTTCGTGTTTGAAAGCGAGAGCGTGGACCGCGACGAACTGCAGGAAGACCTGCAAAAAGCCGAAGGCCGCATTCTGCGCCTGACCTTCAAAGGCGACGCCACCTACAAACCCCTGCTGGGTAGCGTGGCCCGGGAGTCCGGTGTGGATTTCAGCATTCTCTCCGGCCGCATTGATCACATCAAGGACACCCCCTACGGCCAGCTGACCCTCTCGCTGGTTGGCGGTGACCTGGATATTGCCATGCAGGCGCTGGAAGCCGCCGACGTTCATGTGGAGGTGCTGCGCTGATGGAAACTTTACTGACGAATGTAGACTGGGCGGAAATTGGCTTTGCCAGCTGGGATACCCTGGTCATGGTGGGCATGTCCCTGCTGTTCAGTGTGCTGATCGGTCTGCCGGTTGGCGTGCTGCTGTTCCTGTTCGGCAAACGCCAGCTGCTGGAGCAACCAGTGGCCTACGCGGTTCTGTCTTTCGTAGTGAACGTGTTGCGGTCTGTGCCGTTCATCATCCTGTTGATCGTGATGATCCCGTTCACAGTCATGCTGATCGGCACCTCCCTGGGCGTGGCCGGTGCCATTCCCCCGCTGGTGGCGGGTGGCGCACCATTCTTTGCCCGGCTGGTGGAAACCTCCCTGCGGGAAGTGGACCGGGGTATTATCGAGGCCACTCAGGCCATGGGAGCCAACGTTCGGCAAATCGTCTTCGGCGCCTTGCTGCCAGAGGCCCTTCCGGGCATCATCGCAGGTATCACGGTCACCGCGATCACCTTGGTGTCCTACGCTGCCATGTCTGGTGTAATTGGCGGTGGTGGTCTGGGCGACCTGGCGATCCGTTTCGGTTATCAGCGCTTTCAGACTGACGTGATGGTTATCACCGTTGCCTTGCTGGTAATCTTCGTACAAGTATTGCAAATGATTGGTGACCGCTTGGTGCTGTATTTCAGCAGGAAGTAAAAAAGATTCGTATAGGTCCATGGCTGGGAGAGGGTTCCCGAAAACCTTGAGCGCCATGGATGGCGCGAAGGAGCCCTACAGGGACGTATTCACGAGGCGTTTTTCGGGAACCCTCTCCCAGCCATGGGCCGTACTCCCAAGATAAAAAGCGTTTATTGGAACCCCCAAAGGAGCACAGAATAATGAACCTGAAGAAAACCCTGGTGGCCCTCGCCGCCGCCGCAACCTTTACCTCCGCCGCCAGCGCCGAAGAGCTGTCCGTGGCAGCAACCCCGGTACCCCACGCCGAACTGCTGGAATTCGTAAAGCCGGCACTGGCTGAACAGGGCGTGGAGCTGGATGTGAAAGTCTTCACTGACTACGTACAGCCGAACATTCAGGTAGATCAGGAACGCCTGGACGCCAACTTCTTCCAGCACCAGCCGTACCTGGACGAATTCAACGATGGCCGTGGCACTAACCTGGTTACCGTGGCCGGTATCCATGTAGAGCCGTTTGGTGCGTACTCCAACAAAATCAGTTCGCTGGACGATCTGCAGGAAGGCGCGGTAGTTGCCATCCCCAATGATCCCACCAACGGTGGCCGCGCCTTGCTGTTGCTCCAAAAAGCCGGGCTGATCACGCTGGAAGATGAAAGCAAAATCACCGCAACACCGCGTGATATTGCCGAAAACCCGAAAGATCTGGACTTCAAGGAACTGGAAGCTGCAACCCTGCCGCGAATCCTCGGCCAGGTGGATGTGGCGCTGATCAACACCAACTATGCACTGGAAGCGGGCCTGAACCCCACTGAAGACGCGCTGATTATTGAAGGTGCCGATTCGCCCTACGTGAACATTCTGGTGGCCCGTCCGGACAACAAGGACAGTGAAGCCATGCAGAAGCTGGCGGCTGCTCTGCAGTCGGATGCAGTCAAAGACTTCATCATGGAAAAGTATGAAGGCGCGGTTGTACCAGCCTTCTGATCAAACCTCAGCGCGGCGGGCAGGGCTCGCCAACGCACAAAAAAGCCGGACTGCCTAAGCAGTCCGGCTTTTTTTATACCCTTATGCCAACGGAACGATCAGTCGCCGCTCCAGTTGGAGGAGGGGTCCGGCGTCATCCGCAGGTAGGATTTCACCGCCTTGTAGCCTTTCGGGAAGCGCTGCTTGATTTCGTCTTCGTCCTGCAGGGACGGAACAATCACGACATCGCCGCCACGTTCCCAGTTGCCCGGCGTTGCTACCTTGTGTTCGTCGGTCAACTGCAGGGAATCGAGCACCCGCAGAACTTCGTTGAAGTTACGACCGGTAGACGCCGGGTAGGTGATGATCAGACGAACCTTTTTGTTCGGATCAATAATGAACAGTGAACGTACGGTCAGGGTGCTGTCGGCATTCGGGTGAATCATGTCGTACAGCGCGGAGACCTTGCCGTCGTGGTCCGCGATGATCGGGAAGTTAACGGCACAACCCTGGGTTTCGTTGATGTCCCTGATCCAGTCTTTGTGGGAATCCACGGGATCCACGCTCAGGGCAATGGCCTTGACGTTACGCTTCTCGAACTCATCTTTCAGCTTGGCGGTCAGGCCCAGCTCGGTGGTGCACACCGGGGTGAAATCAGCCGGGTGGGAAAACAGAATGCCCCAGCCGTCGCCCAGCCATTCGTGAAAGCGGATTTTGCCTTCGCTGGAATCCTGTTCAAAATCCGGTGCGGTATCTCCTAAACGCAGACTCATAATGACTCTCCTTTTATGTGCTGCCTTTTATGGTTCTCTACCCTATATTGGCGCTGGAAGAGCGGAAAACAAGTGCTGTGTTATCCGCTCTTCCAACTGTTTGCTCACATCCTTATGAGTACCATGCATAGCAACAGTCGTTAACTGCCGCCGACTTTCATCTGTTTGTCGAAATATTCCCGGGTCAACTTGAAGACCACGGGACTCAGCAGCAACAGCGCAATCAGGTTCGGCAGTGCCATCATGGCGTTCAGGGTGTCTGCCACCAGCCAGATGAAGCCCAGATTGATGGTTGCGCCTACCGGAATGGCGATGATCCATACCACCCGGTACGGAACAATGGCCTTCACGCCGAACAGGAACTCGATACAACGTTCGCCATAGAAGGACCAGCCAAGAATGGTGGTAAAGGCGAAGATGGCCAGCGCGATGGCGACAACATAGTTGCCGAAACCGGGCAGCCCTGTTTCGAAAGCCAGCGAGGTCAGCGCCGCGCCGGTTTCGCCGGAGGTCCAGGCTCCGGAGGTAATAATCACCAGACCGGTGATGCTGCACACGATAATGGTGTCGATGAAGGTGCCGAGCATGGCCACCATGCCCTGTTTTACCGGGTCATTGGTCTGTGCCACAGCGTGGGCGATGGGTGCAGAACCCAGGCCGGCTTCGTTGGAGAAAATACCCCGGGCCACACCGAAGCGGATCGCTGCCCATACAGCCGCACCGGCGAAACCGCCTTCCGCTGCCGTGCCGCTGAATGCGTTGCTGAACACCATGCCGATAGCCGCAGGAATCTCAGTGGCGTTGATGGCCAGTACAATCAGGCCGATCAGCACGTAGGATACGGCCATGAAAGGCACCAGCGCACTGGCCACCTGGCCGATGCGCTTGATGCCGCCGATCAGAACCATGCCCACCAGAATCATCAGGATCACGCCGGTCACCCAGTGCGGGAGGCCGAAGCTGGTTTCCAGTACATCCGCGACCGAGTTGGCCTGCACGGTATTGCCGATACCGAAGGCGGCTACGGACGCGAACACGGCAAACAGCACGCCCAGCCATGCCCACTTGCTGCCCAGGCCATTGCGAATGTAGTACATGGGACCGCCCACATGCTTTCCGCGCTCATCGACCTCACGGAAGCGAACGGCCAGTACGGCCTCGGAATACTTGGTAGCCATACCGACAAGGGCGGTCAGCCACATCCAGAACAACGCACCGGGGCCGCCGAGAAATACGGCGGTGGCCACACCGGCAATGTTGCCGGTGCCAACGGTGGCAGACAGGGCGGTCATCAGTGCCTGAAATGGCGGAATTTCACCCTGATCGTCTTCACCTCGTGCGCGCCCGCTCCACATTAGCCGGAAACCCGCTCCCAGTTTCATTACCGGCATCAGTTTCAGGCCAATGCTGAGAAACAGACCGACACCGAGAATCATTACCAGCATGGGTGGGCCCCATACCAGTCCGTTGATTTGACTTACAAAATTCGAGATGGCTTCCATGGGATCTCCCGCGTTTTGCCATGGATTGATGGTAATCAAACGCCCGTTGGGCCTAACCCGTTGAGTTTAGCGGACAAATTCCCGCTGTAAACCGTTTTGCAGAGGAGGGTTCCCATTTACGGGACCTTTGCCTATGGTTGAGAGGTCAATCCACCTGTTTTTACCGGGAAAGCTATGGAACTGTTATCCAGCAATCTGTGTTTTGATGGCGAACATCGTCGTTATCGCCATACTGCGGCCACTCTGGAATGTAAGATGGAATTTGCGGTTTTTCTGCCGCCCGCGGCGATTGGCGATAATGCGGTTAAGGTTCCGGTGCTGTACTGGCTGTCAGGCCTGACCTGCACCGACCAGAACTTCATGCAAAAAGCCGGTGCCCAGAAGCTGGCGGCACAACTGGGGCTGGCGATTGTCTGTCCGGATACCAGCCCAAGGGGCCTGGACCTGCCCGGTGAGGATGACAGCTACGATTTCGGCACCGGTGCGGGGTTCTATGTGAACGCCACACAACAGCCCTGGGCGCCTCACTACCGCATGTACGATTATGTGGTTAAAGAGTTGCCCGAGTTGGTGGAAAGCGAGCTGGCGTTCAATGGTAAGCGGGCGATCAGTGGGCATTCCATGGGCGGCCACGGTGCGTTGATCTGTGCCCTGAAGAATCCGGGCCGGTACCAGTCGGTGTCTGCTTTTGCACCGATTGCCAACCCGGTGAATTGCCCCTGGGGAGAAAAGGCGTTTTCCGGTTACCTGGGAGACGACCGCAGAAGTTGGGAAGCATGGGATGCCACCCTGCTGATCCCACAAGTCGAAGAACGCTTGCCGCTTTTGGTGGATCAGGGCACGGCGGATGATTTTCTGGAAACCCAGCTACATCCTGAGGCCTTGGCGGACGCCTGTGAAAAGCACAATCATCCTATCGACCTGCGCATGCATCCTGGCTATGACCACAGCTATTTCTTCATTGCGTCGTTTATTGAGGATCACCTGAAGCATCACGCCAGAGCACTGGGGCTGGGTTAATTTCAACCCGCCCGGGGCTGGCTCAGGAGCGAAAGCCCCAGAGCAGGCTGAAGTCCATGGAAGGCATGGTCTCGGGTTTTGCCGGTTCCCGGATCATGTAGTCCATCAGGCTGGTATCACGTTCAAAGGTACCGTTGTAGCGGTGCCCTCTGGGGTTGAAAATGGCCTGGACAAACGGCCCGCGGGACTGGTTGGCCCGCCGGGTAACAACACCCACCTCATTATTATCCAGGCGTACCAGTATCCCTGGCGGATACCTGCCCAGAAGTTCCAGCAGTGCCCGGGGAACGGCGGGCCGGAACTTGCCGTCAGCCAGATTGGAGATCATCTCGCGGGCTTCGGTGATGTCCATACGGTTGCGGTAGGCACGCTTGGTGATCATGGCAACATAGCGTTCGGCCAGCGCCAGAATTTCGGCTTCCGGAAGGATCTCGGAACCACTGAGGTTGTCCGGATAGCCTGAACCGTCGGCGTACTCGTGGTGTTGGGCAACAATGTTCAGCAGCAGCTTGTTGTCGATACCTGCTGCCTCAAGAGCCTGAATGCTGCGGTCCGGATGCTTCTGTATGACGGCGCGTTGCTGTTGGCTCAGGATGATATTGGATGAGTTGAGCTTGTCGGCTACCGGCACCAGCGCCAGATTGGCACTGAGGGCTGCTGCGGTCAGTACACGGGTGCGCTTGTTATCCAGACCGAACTGCCGGGCCGTGAACTGGCACAGAATGCCATAGAACAGAATCTGTTCATGGATGTTGGGGTTTATCGAATACAGGTGTACCAGGGCCAGCGTGGCATCCGGCGCTTCCATGCAGGTCCGTTCCAGCATCCGGCTCAGGCCCAGAAGGCGCTTTTGCGCCGAGTCTTCCCGGGAGGTAATAGCGTTCAGTGTGGCTTCCAGGGTGATCAGAAGTTCCGCGTAATCGGCAAAAGGATTGCGGTCGCGGTTGTCTTCAAACTCCGCGTCTTTTGGCCGGTCGATCTTGCGAGGCCTGAACCTTCCCCGCTCAAACAGGTGCTCCAGTTGGGTATTGGTCTGGATAACATAACCCTGACGCAGCAGCACGTTACCCTCGGCGTCGAAGACGTCCCATGGCAACGGCCGGCCAATAACGAGTGCCCCGGGGGCAATTCTTACGAGTGAATCCAACGCAATATCCTTGGTGATCCGAATGCTGAAACGCGTTCCGGTTTTAATGGATGCCAGCATGGATATTAGTGAAAACTGAAGCTGGATGCATGCCAGAATGTGTCGTGTTCATAGATAGAATTGTAAGAAATCGTATCGTACCGAAGACGTACTGCATACCTTGGACTAGTATTGACCGGAATAATAAGACCTTGGTCGGATGAAGTTACCCCATGCTGCATCGCCTGAAAAATGATTTTCGGTTGTCCATAATCGCCTTGTTGGGTGTCAGTGCCGTGTTCGGCGTGACGCCCTTCGCGGTATTGCGCTTTATACAGGGCAATTCAGTGGCGTTTGTGATCGACGTTCTTATTCTGGCCGGGGTGGCGTTAGCCTTCACTCACGCCTGGCGAACAGGGGATACCGGCAGAGCCGGTTTGCTGATGGCATGCGTCGCGACCTACGGGGCCGTTATGGTCGGCATGTTGGTGGGCGATCCCGGCTTGTTCTGGCTTTATCCCTGTCTGGTAACCACTTTCTTCTTAACACCTCCGCACGTGGCCCTGGCGATTAATGTCTCGGCTGTTGTCCTTATGGGTTTGTTTGGGGACGCCTTCCGGAGCCAGGAACATATGTGGTCTTTTATTGCGACGACAGCCGTTGTAACTGCCTGTGCGTATGCCTTTGCACACCGTAACGGCGACCAACGCCGCAGGTTGGAGCATCTGGCGACTATAGACCCTTTGACCGGAGTGAAAAACCGGCGCTCGATGGATCAGGAGCTGGCGATGGCTGCCGCCAATACGGACCGAATGGGACTTCCGCAGACCTTGGTCATGCTGGACATCGATCACTTCAAGCAAATCAATGATGAGTACGGCCATGTTGCCGGCGATTACATCCTGACCGAGCTGGTGGAGTTGATTGAAAGCCATACCCGCCGGTACGACCAGCTTTTCCGCTTTGGTGGTGAAGAGTTTGTGGTGTTGCTTCCCGGGGTTGCAGGGAATGACGTGAAGACCGTGATGACCAACCTGCAGCAGTTATTACGACGGCGAGTGAAAAGCCCCGGTGGTCAGGTGACCATTTCCTACGGAGTGGCCACTTTGCAGCCAGGCGAGAGTGTCCAGAGCTGGCTGACCCGGGCCGATAGCGCTCTGTATCAGGCGAAAGAAGGGGGGCGGGATCGTATCGTGTATGCTGACGAACCACAGTCCGGGGTGTTAGCAAAGCCTGCCTGATATCTGAGATGGTAGGTCATATAGTGAGTCCCGGTATTTTTATTGGTTGCACGAGAGTGAAGAAATGTAAGTTTTGAATCTTTCAGGTCGTTCTGACCTGAGCGTACCCCAGAAAAGTTCATGCCATAGATCACAAAGCTGTATCGATTGATGGCAGATCGTTACTAATCGTTGCGGGGCCTATAGCGAAACAGGCGCCACCCCAGAAGCAGGCTGGCGGACGTGAGCCCGGCGGTCAGCCCCACCCAGAAGCCTGCCGCACCGAGGGAAGGCATCAGCCAGTCCGTGAAGGTCAGTATATAACCCAGTGGAAGCCCTACACCCCAGAATGAAAAAAGCATGATGAACAGGGGGATGCTCGTGTCTTTGTAGCCCCGAAGGGCGCTGATACAGGTTACCTGAAGGACATCGGCAATCTGGAACAGGGCAGCAAACGCGAGCAGACGCACGGTGACAGCCTGAACGTCGGCATCGCCGGTATAGAGCCTGGCAATCTGGCCGGAAAAGACGAACAGCAGGGTGGCGAACGTCAGCGCGATGGCCGACGCCAGAATCAGGGAGCTGCGGGAGAGCAAGCGGGCGGTGTCCGGAGCCTGTGCACCGACCAGGAAACTCACGCGCAAGGTGAGCGCCATGCCCAGGCTGAGCGGGACCATGAACACTAGTGAAACCACGTTTAGCGCAATCTGGTGCCCGGCGACGACCACGGGCCCCAGGGGGGCCAGAAACAGGGCAATGACGGCGAACATGCTGGCTTCAACAAAGATGGTGAAGCCGATTGGTACACCAATGCGCAGAATGTACCGAATGCCGCGCCAGCTGGGTTTTGCCCAGTCAGCCAGCAGGTGAAATTTGCGATAGACCGGACTGCGGTTCAGATAGACCACCATGGCAATGGCTGCCACACCGTTGGACAGGGTGGTGGCCCAGCCGCAGCCAACGCCGCCCATGGCCGGCAAGCCGAACTTGCCGTAAATGAAGATATAGTTCAGCGGCAGATTGATCAGGGTACTGAGTACCGAGAAACCCATGATCACACGGGTATGGCCTAGTCCGTCCGTCAGCCCACGCAGGGCGTTAATCAGCAGCAGTGCAGGAATGCCCCAGGCAAAGGCGTCCAGATAGCCCTGGGTGATGCCGGCGGTACGTGGCTCCAGCTGCAGGATGGCCAGTATCGGATGTACGTTGGTCAGTAGCAGAGCCATCACCACCGTGCCACCGGCGGCAATGTAAATACCCTGCCAGGTGGCGGGCATGATTTTCTCGTAGGTGCGGGCGCCGTTGTAGCCGGAAATGATTGGCTGCAGGGCTCCCAGTAACCCCATGAAAAACAGGAACAGCGGCATCCACAGGCTGCTGCCAATCCCTACCGCGGCCAGGTCTTCGGCACTGGCGTGGCCTGCCATGACGGTGTCAATGGCACCGTTGGCCATCTGCGCCAGCTGGGCAATCAGGATAGGACCACCCAGCAGGGACAGGGTTTTCCATTCGGTCAGCGTGCGCCTTACCAGGGGCTGGCGGGTTTCCGGTAATGGCTGATGAAGTTCGTCCATGGTGATCACGGCTTGCTGGTGGTGAAATGAGGCTTGGGCCTGCGGACCGGGCATGATACCTGAATATTCCGTGCAGACGAGCAATCGGGTATGGTAGCCGCCGGTTACTTCAAGGTGAGGTCAAGATGGCACTACTGGTTCTGGTGACAGTTCTCTGGGCATTTTCTTTCAGTCTGATCGGCGAATTCCTGGCCGGCCGGGTAGACAGTGATTTTGCCGTGCTCAGTCGGGTTCTGATGGCGGCACTGGTGTTCCTTCCCTTTACCCGTTGGCGTGGTGTGCCCGGAGGGATGAAGCTGGGGATTCTGGTTACCGGCATGCTGCAGTTCGGCATCACCTACCTGTGTCTGTATCGCTCCTTCGGTTACCTCTCTGTGCCCGAGGTTTTGCTGTTCACTATTTTCACCCCGCTTTATGTCACTCTGGTGGACGATGCCCTTTCCGGCCGCTTTTCGCCCGTTGCCCTGCTGGCAGCGGCAATCGCCACTCTTGGCGCCGGTATTATTCGTTACGACGGCCTGAGTGAAGACTTTCTGACCGGTTTCCTGTTGCTGCAGGTCGCCAACCTGACGTTTGCTGCCGGCCAGGTGGGGTACAAGCATGTGATGGGGCGCTACCCGATAGCCATTCCCGGTTACCGCACCTTCGGCTACTTCTTCTTCGGTGCCCTGATTATTGCGCTGCCTTCTTTCCTGATCTTTGGCAACGCCGACAAACTGCCTGCCTCGCCCACACAGTGGGGTATTCTGGCCTGGCTGGGGCTGGCTGCATCAGGCTTGGGCCTCTATCTGTGGAATCGCGGCGCGTGCGCAGTGGATGCCGGCACACTGGCGGTGATGAACAACGCTCTGGTGCCCACAGGGCTGCTGGTTAACCTGCTCATCTGGAACCGTGATGCCGATCTGTTACGCCTCGCTATGGGGGGCGCGGTGATCGCATTTTCTCTCTGGGTGAATGCCCGTTTTCATCCTCGGGCCAGGTTGGCTGCTGCTCCGGAATGAGCAGCGCGATTAAAGGTTCTGATCATATAACCGTTACACTGTTGTGACATGGCGTAACCTTTTCTGCATTTTATTGCTTGCCTCCGGGGCGTAGGCTACGCGACCTGACATCAAACCGCCCTCTAGAAAACCAATAACACCATGCGCAAGAACCTGCCAGTAACAGAACGCGAATCCCGCATTCCCGAAGGTATGCGACTGATCAGCACCACCACCCCCGAGGGTGTGATTACCTACTGTAACGACGATTTCGAGACGATCAGTGGTTACAGCCGCGAAGAGCTGATTGGCGCTGACCACAATCTCGTTCGCCACCCAGACATGCCGGAAGCCGTTTTTGGGGATATGTGGGCCTACTTGAAAGCCGGCAAGGCCTGGATGGGGGTGGTAAAGAACCGGACAAAAACCGGTGATCACTATTGGGTGAGTGCCTACGTGACGCCAGTCTGGCAAGACGGCAAACTCATGGGTTATGAATCAGTGCGGGTGGCAGCCACGCGCGACCAGATTGCCCGTGCTGAACGCCTGTACCGGAAAATCAACACCGACAAGCTTACCTCTGGTTTTCGCAACAAAGCGATGTCGATGGGCCGCTCCGGCTGGCCGTTCCTGATATCTCTGGCCCTGAGTCTGGGTGCGTTATGGATGAACTCGCCGGCGCTGGCCGTGGGGTTGGTGGTTGTCGGGCATATGATCGGATTCTGGTTGGTGTTTCGCTCCCTTTCCCTGCGGTTGCAGGGGTTGCTGGATCTGCGACCGGATGCGTTCCAGGATCCCATTGTGGCCCGTACCTACAGCGATGAGCGAGGGCTGATGTCGCGTCTTGCGTTGTTGCTGGTCAGTGAAGAGGCCCGGATTCGTACCGCGCTGGCACGAATAGATGACCAGGCCGAGCATCTGTTCGAACAAGCGCGATCGACACATAGCTATGTCACCGAGGGGGCTTCGGCGATTTCCCGTCAGCGTGCCGAAACCGACCAAACCGCCTCGGCTATCAACGAGATGACGGTTTCCATCCAGGAGGTGGCGGAATCGGTAAGCAGCAACGCCACTGAGGCCGAGCAGGCCAACCGTCTGGCCCATGAGGGCAGTGAACGCAGTGGCGAGGCCCTGACAGCCATCGAGCAACTGGTTCAGCGTATGAATGGTATTGGTGGGTCTGTCAGTAAACTGGGTGAATCAACCCGCACCATTGGCGAGGCGGCGGATCTGATTACCGGCATTGCGGACCAGACCAACCTGCTGGCACTGAACGCAGCTATTGAAGCGGCCCGGGCCGGTGAGCATGGTCGTGGTTTTGCGGTAGTGGCTGATGAGGTCCGTGCACTGGCGAAGCGAACCCAGGAATCCACCGTGAAAATTCACGAGGTGGTGGGAGATTTCCGTTCCCAGGTGGATTCCACCATCGAGGCTGTCCGGGCCGGTGAAGAGCTTGCCGGTAATGGCCTGTCACGGGTCCGGGAAGCTGCCGATTCCCTGAACACCATTGTTGGATCGGTGGATTCGATTTCCGACAGCTTTATTACCATGTCGGCCGCTTTCGAGGAGCAGGGACAGGTATCGGACGAGATCAACCAGCAGATCGTCAATATCGCCGGGCTGGCCGATCAGAGTGATGAGCAGGCCGAAGCGGCCCGGCAGAGCAGCGACCAGTTGAGCGAGCGGGCTCATGGTCTGAAAGACCTGATCTCGCGTTTTATCAGCCGAAATGCCTGAGCCTCGCTCCAAATAATCAACCCAGGTGAAATAATCACCAAAGGAACCCTCACCAGTACTGGCATCAGCGCGCCAGTGCTGGCAGAATCCCGCCCCAATTGCCCCGGATACTGCATCCGGGTCGCATTCAATTCGTAGTTTCCTCAGCCAAAAGCACAGGAAGAAAACTCATGACTCAGTCCAACTCCGCATCTGAGAGCGGTACCGTGGGACGGGGACTCTGGTCGTCCAGGTTCGCATTTATTCTGGCGGCGACCGGTTCCGCCGTAGGCCTTGGTAACGTCTGGAAGTTCCCTTATGTCACCGGCGAGAACGGTGGCGGTGCCTTCGTTCTGGTATACCTGCTTTGTATCGCCATTATTGGTATTCCCATCATGATGGCCGAAGTGTTCATCGGTCGTAATGGCCGGCACAACCCGATCGCCAGTTTCCGGCTGGTGGCTGAGCGTAACCTGGCTTCACCGGCTTGGCGCATTTCTGCCATCGTCGGCATGCTGGCGGCGTTTATCATTCTGTCGTTCTATTCCATGATCGGCGGCTGGGCGGCCTCTTATATCGGCCATGCGGCTGCCGGCGACTTTGTTGGTGGCACCGCCAATTCTGTTGGCGACATGTTCGGTGGTCTGCTCGGTAGCCCGGGCAAGCTGCTGCTTTGGCACACCATCTTCATGGCTCTGGTGATTCTGGTGGTTTCCCGGGGCCTGAAAGGCGGTCTGGAACGCGCCGTGACCATTCTGATGCCAGCCCTGTTCATTCTTTTGTTGATGGTGGTGGGCTATGCCACCACCACCGGTCATTTCGGGGAAGCGGTCAGCTTCCTGTTTACCCCGGATTTCAGCGCTCTCACGGTCAACGGCGTGCTGGTGGCATTGGGCCACGCATTCTTCACCCTGAGCCTGGGTATGGCGATCATGATGGCTTACGGCTCTTATCTGAGCCGCGATATCCACATTGGCCGTACGGCAGTGACAGTCGCGATTATGGACACTGTGGTTGCCTTACTGGCCGGTCTGGCCATTTTCCCGATTGTGTTTGCCAATGGCCTGGAAGCCGGTGCCGGCCCCGGCCTGATCTTCCAGACCTTGCCACTGGCCTTCGGTAACATGCCGATGGGCAGCCTGTTCGGTACCCTGTTCTTCATTCTGCTGATGTTCGCGGCCTGGACCTCCGGTATTTCCCTGCTGGAGCCAGTGGTTGAATGGGTTGAAGAGAAAAGCGGCATGGCCCGAACTGCCAGCTCCATCCTGGCCGGTGGTGCCTGCTGGGCACTGGGTATTGTCTCGATTCTGTCGCTGAACGTGTGGTCAGACGTCACACCGCTGGGCATGTTCGCGGCCTTTGAAGGCAAGACCATCTTTGATCTGCTGGACTACTTCACTGCCAACATCATGCTGCCGCTTTCCGGCTTGCTGACCGCTGTGTTTGTGGGCTGGTTTGTTGCCAAAGAATCACTGAAGAGTGATCTGGACCTGCAGGGCGGTGGCTTCAACTTGTGGTACAACCTGATCCGGTTCGTAACACCGATCGCGGTATTGATCGTGTTCATTTATAACCTGACAGCCTGATCGCCCAGGTTTCAGGCAAAAGAAAACCCGGCACTGGTCTGGCCAGTTGCCGGGTTTTTTGTAGCTGAGTGCTTCAGATCTTGAAGCGGCTTACCTGTGAGCTCAGGCCATCGGCTAACCGGGCGAGTTCCTCGCTGGCACCGGACACCTGTTCGGTGGAAGCGGCGCTCTGCTCGCCCACATCGCGAATGCGGGTGACGTTCTGGTTGATGTCTTCCGCCACCGAGGCTTGCTGCTCTGCGGCCGTGGCGATCTGGCTGTTGTACTGGCGAATATCTTCCACCGCCTCTGCCATTTCCCGGATAGTGCCGCCGGCGCTTTCCGCCCGCTCCTGGGTCTGCTCGGCCAGCCTGGTGCCGCCTTCCATGGTGGTGACAGAGCTTTCGGCGCTGGTGACCAGGTTGGTGATCAGGGTCTCGATTTCCGAAGCGGAAGTCTGAGTACGCTGTGCCAGTGACCGCACCTCGTCAGCCACCACCGCAAAGCCCCGACCCTGTTCGCCGGCCCGGGCTGCTTCGATGGCTGCGTTCAGGGCCAGCAGATTGGTTTGCTCGGCCACGGATTTAATAACATCCAGCACGGTGGCAATGTTCTGGGTGTCACTTTGCAGGCCCCGGAGCTGGGTCATCACGTTGCCGATCTCTGTGTTGAGATCGGTTACGAAACTCAGAGTTTCGTTCACGGCCGCCTCGCCATCCCCGGACTTCTGGCTGGCATTTTGCGCCGCGTTGAAGGCCGACTCGGCACTCTTGGCCACTTCATTCACCGTGGCCACCATTTCATTCATGGCCGTAGCGACCTGATCGGTCTGGTCCTGCTGATCGCTTACCCCCTGGCGGGTTTCTTTGGTGACCGCAGACAGCTCTTCGGAAGACGACGCAATGCTGGACGAACCGGTGTCGATTTCTTTGATCAGCTCTCGGAGGCTGGTCACCATGGTGCTGAAGGCAGCCAGCAAGTTGCCAAACTCATCGCCACGGTTGCTGTTGATTTGCACGGTCAGGTCGCCGGAGGCAACGCGGTTTGCGACTTCCACGGTCTGGTTGATGGGGCCGGTGATCGAGCGGATCATGAACCAGGCGATCAACGTGCCGGCAACAATTGCGGCGGCGGTGATAGCGACCAACTCCATAACGGCCAGCGTATATTCCTCTTCCATAAGCTGAAGCTGCCCTTCCTGCAGCTCTATAGCCTTGTCGACCATGCTCCGGGCGGTTTCCTGCAACGTTTCTTCCGAGGCGGCAACGGCATCCGGGCGGTTTTCCAGGTTACTCGCGAGCTCATCCAATTGCGTCTTGTAGGTTTTGGCGTTGGCGACAATGAAATCGATTCTGGCGTTATCTTCGGCTGAGGTGATCGCGTCCTTGAGTGGGAGGACCGTTTCGACGGCCTGGTCGATCAGCTGTTTGGTGTTTTGAAGGTATTGCTGGTCTCGACGTAACTGGAAATTCTTTTCTTCGGTGCGGGCATCAAGCAATAAGGATTCGGCAGAGCTGGCGCCGGAGACCACCAATGAATGTTGTTTATAGGAATTGAGGGTGGTGATTGAAATAACGGCGATGACGGCAGCAAGGATGATCAACAGGGCAAAGCTGGCGCCCAGTTTTTTGCCAAGCGACAGATCATTCAGTTTGGCCAGAGACATGGATGAATCCTTTTCACGTTTTTGATATTTAGCAAGGTATACGTAGTGTTTTACGGATAGATGCAGGAAACCTTTAAGTCGTAATTAAAAAGATTAGTTAATGCAATTAATTTTCTGTAAAAAATAATTCTCGAAAGGTGGGTTCTTCAGACCTTGCCGCCCAGCAGTATGCGCACGGCGGTGCAGGCGTCTTCCAGTTCGTCTTCCCGGGGCTCACGGCCACCGATGATGTCGCTGTAGAGGCAGGATTCGGCAATTCTGACCATGAAGTAGGACAGGCTCTGGATGTTCATGGGCGGGCTGAGGTGGCCAGCGCGCACTTCGTCTTTGAGTAAGCGGGTGTTCACTTCAACAGTGCGGGCGTGCAGCGTGGAATGGGAGGACGTGAGCATTCTCAGGGCGTATTCCGGGTCCTGATGCAGGAAGGTGCGCAGTGGTTTGAAATGCAGTGCGGAGAGGTTGATGTGGCGATAAACGCCCACGATGTAGTCGATGCCATGACCGGGGGTGGTGGCGCGGGCTTCTTTGTACAGGGGTTCGTAAAGTGACCAGAGGATTTCGGCGATAAGGAGATCGCGGTTGCCTACCCAGCGAAACAGGGTAGCTCGGCCGATATGGAGGTCGTCAGCAAGCGCGGCAAGGCTGATTTTTTCGCCTCTGAGCCACATTTTGCGGGCGCGGCGGAAGGCGTCCAGGGGCGTTGCTTTGGTGTGTTGTGCGGGCACTGCCACCTCTGTGTTGAATTTGGGTACATTCTAGCGGCTGGTCGCTGTTCCGGCTACGTTTGTAGCCTTTTGGGTTTTGAGTGTGTGGAGGTGGGACTGGCTTTCCAAAAACCGCTACAAGCTCATCCATGAGCGCTTATCTCGGGCCGTCCCTGGCCCTCGAAATTTTTGGAAAGCCAGTCCCACCACCACAGCTGAACCACGGTGGAATCGCCATTTGTTTTCGTATTCCTGCTGGATCATACCCACAGATCCCCCACCGCAGTTTCCGGGCTGAAGTGGTGCACTATCTGAGCCTGCAGGAGCTCCGCCGTGGCGATGGCGTCTATCAGGGCGTTGTGGCCGGCGTAGTGGGGTAAACCGTAGCGCAGGCGGCTGTCGGCCAGGCGGATGGAGACAGGGCGCTTACCCAGCAGGCGTTGCCAGCGGTTGGGGTTTCGGTCCGGGTGCAGGTAGGCCTCTATGGCCATGGTGTCGAGCACCGGGAAGCGCAGGCTTTCTTTCAGGCGCCACTGCAGGGCCACATTCAGGAACGGGCGCTCTATGTTCCGGTAGTGCACGACCGGAATGCGGCCATTAAGGTGCTCGAACAGAGTGTCGAGTACCTCTGCCAGATCCGGCGCCTTGTCGATATCGGAATGGGTGATGCCATGAATGGTAATCGACGTCTGATGCAAGGGCAGTTGCGGACGAACAACCTGATGCCAGGCTTTGCCGAGCTGAATGCCGTCCAGCGTGAACGGCACCAGGCCGATGCTGACAATTGAGTGCTCGTCTGCTTCCAGGCCGGTGGTTTCGAAGTCCAGGGCCACCAGGGGTACGTCCCGGATGGGCGTGTCCGGCGCCGGGCAGCCGGCCTCATAGAAACCGCGAATTCTGGGATCGCGCGCTTGCCCGGCGAGCTGGCGGTAGTTTTCCGGCCAGTTTGTATTGCTGCTTTCAGTGCTGTTATCAGACATTCCGACCCATCCCGGCGTTGTAGCGGAATCTGAGGAATTTCTGCGCGTTGCTGACCACCTGGAAGGCGTCTTTCAGGTGGCTGCGCTCGAAAGGCGAGAGGTCTTCCGGGCGCACATTGTTGTCCGGTTCGCGTCCGTCCTCAATGGCCAGGGCCTGATGCCGGATGCGGACGATGGAAATGAACTCCAGAGCATCGCGCAGGTTATAGGCGTCGTCTTCCATCAATAATTTGGTGTTCGCGATGTCGCGCAGGCGCTCGAAGGAATTCTGGGACCGGCTGCCGCAAGCCAGGGCGTGTACCCGGATCAGGTCTGACAGGGGAGCGGTGCCCCGGCGCTTGAGGTTGAACGTCTTCTGATGCTTGCCGTCTTCCTCCAGCACGAAGGTGCGGAAGAAACCCAGTGGCGGCGTCCGGTTCAGGGCGTTTCTGGCCAGCAGAGTGAGGAATCGCTGGCTGTTGGCCGCTTTTTCGGCGACCAGTTTTTTCAGTTGTTCGGCAAAACTGTGCTCGCCGTGGATGCCATCCAGATCGAAGAAGATGTTGCTGTTAAGCAGAGTTTCGCCGTTCGGACTGTCTATCCAGTGGGTGAAGTATTGTTTCCAGATTTTCAGGGGCTGGCGCCATTTGGGGTTGGTGGCCATGATGTCGCCGGTGCAGTAGGTGTAACCGCATTCCGCCAGACCGTCGGATACGAATTTGGCCAGGGCCAGGAAGTATTCGTCGTGTTCTTCGGGGATAAAGCTGTCGTCCAGGATCATGGCATTGTCCTGGTCGGTGACCACCAGCTGTTCGTCCCGGGCCATGGAGCCGAGGGCCATGAAGCAATAAGGCACGGGTGGCGGGCCGAGCTTCTCTTCGCCCAGCTCGAGCAGCCGCTGGCTGAAGCTGCGGCCAATTCCCGCCATGGCACTGCCGATCATATGAGAGTTGGCGTCTTCGTTAACCATACGCAGGAAGCTGTCACGGATATCCAGGCTGAGCTTCTTCAGGCTTTTCACATCCTGCTGATGGTAAATATTGCTGACCAGGTACAGGCTGCTCTGGCTTTCGTATTTGACGATATCGGCCAGCGCCACCATGCCGCGGATTTCGTCGCCTTCCATGACAGGCAGGTGGTGCACATTGTTGTGGAGCATGGTAAGCATGGCTTCGAAGATGTAGCACCGGGCGCTGACGGTGATCAGCCCTTCGGTCATGATGTCACTGATCGGGGTTTCCGAGGGCAGCGCCGCTGTCACTGCGCGGGTCCTCAGATCCCGATCAGTGATGATGCCTTTCAGGCGATGGTCGTTTTCTTCGTCGATCAATAACAGAGCGGAAACGCCGTTTTCGGTCATGATTCTGGCCGCTTCCTGTAATCGCACCGAGACCGGTGCGCAAATCGGTTGCCGGGAGATCAGGCGGGTGACTTTAGCGCTCATCAGGTCGTTGGATTTTTCCTGACGTGAGACGGCGGAGCGCAGGCGACTGTGGTCATCCACCTCGACAAATTCTGCAAAGTTTTCGTGATTTTCCCAAAGATAATGAAAGACTTCGGCTGGAATTTTGTAAATCAGCGAATCTTCCAGTGCTTTGACAGGGAAGCGCACTTTTTGATTACGCAGTAAGCCGAACTGGCCAAAAATCTCCCCCTCACCCCGGCGGTTGTATAGCTCACCGGAGCGACGGTAAACCTCCACAGCCCCACTACGGAGATAATACAGCGCGTCAATGTGTTGAGAGGCTTCCAATATTTGCGTGCCGGCGCGAAAATACACCACCTCAATACTGGAGACGATGCGTTCCAGCGACTCTTCGGGCATTTCGTCAAAAGGTGCGTGCTGAGCAATGTGGTTGCGGATATCGAGCAGTTCTGCCTGCATGGGCTCTCCGTGTTGGTCGCCGGCTTGATTTTGTTTGGCAAACTATAGCAGCTGTCGGTTTTGATGGTGTACCTTTCCCGGCAGAACAAAGCCGTTGATTGGCAGGTTGGCGAAGATCGGGAGCAAATGATGGGGAGCAAGTTACTGGTAACCGGTGGTATCCGCTCCGGCAAGACCGGGTTCGCCGAACAACGGGCCATGCAGGCAGGCTCGGCTGTATTTTATGTAGCCACCGCGACTGCCGGCGATGATGAAATGGCTCTGCGTATTGAGCGGCACCAGCAACAACGGCCGGATGACTGGGGGCTGATTGAGGAGCCTTTGCGCCTGGGCGAGATGCTGGCGGATTTCCGAAAACAACCCTGCAAGCCGCCGTTGCTGCTGATTGACTGCATGAGCCTGTGGCTGAGCAATCTGCTGTTCGCCGGCGGCGAAATGTTCAGTGAGGAACGCGAGCTGTTTTTACGTGAGGTCGAGGCTTATCCGGGGGCGCTGATTATTGTTACCAACGAGGTGGGCCTGGGTACCATTGGTATGGATGCGCTCACACGGCGGTTTGCCGATGAGCTTGGCTGGCTGAACCAGGCGCTGGCCGGCCGTTGCGATGAGGTGGTGATGTCGGTGGCCGGGTTACCGTTGACGCTCAAGGCGTCAGGCTGATCAGGCTGCGGAATACGCCGAAATCGGACTGATCTATCCGGATCTGACTGCGGCAGGCGTAGGGCACCGCAAAGCCGGTGAACGATTTTTCCAGAGGAATACCCAGAATATCGGCCAGCACCATGCGGATGACACCGCCGTGGCAAACCACCAGAATTTTCTGGCCCGCCAGTTTTTGCTGCCAGTGACGGAAGCTTCGGGTTACCCGCTCATGGAAATCCTGGATGGCTTCACCACCGGGGGGAGGGTTATTGACTGAATCCTGCCAGAAACGGTTGAGCAGTTCACCATAACGCTGTTGAACCTGCCCGGCAGTGAGCCCTTCCCATTCCCCGAAACCGATTTCACGCAGATCTTCTTCGATGTGAAGGGGGATCTGGCGTTGTTCTGCCAGCGTTTCGGCAAAACGAAGGCAACGGATCATGGGGGAGCTGACAATGGCATCCCAATGATCATCGGATGTGATGGCTGCCTGCATTTGCTGCCAGCCTTCTGCGCTCAAGGGGTCATCCTGAGAGCCCCGGAACATGGGGCCACCTTCGGGTTCGCCATGACGAATCAGATCAACAACTGTGGTGGTCATGGTGCTCAGGCTCCTGATTTGTCGCTGACGCCGGCATCGGCAAAGGTTGCCATGTGGTTGTGCAGGGCACAGGCGGAGCGTAGCAGTGGCACTGCGATGGCCGCACCGCTGCCCTCGCCCAGGCGCATGCTCAGATACAGTAATGGCTCGGCCTTCAGCGCATTCAATACGGCCCGGTGACCGGGCTCTGCCGACTCGTGCGAAAACAACAGCCAGTCACGAACGCCTGGCTGCTGGCGGACCGCCGCCAGAGCTGCGACCGAGACGATAAAGCCGTCCACCAGCACCGGAATACGGCGAGCCGCGCAACCCAGGATGGCGCCGGTGAGTGCTGCGATTTCAAAGCCGCCAAGGGATGCCAGTACCGCTAGCGGATCAGTGTTGTCGCCATGCCGCTGCAACGCCTTTTTGACGACTCCGGCTTTGTGGGAAATGCCTCTGGTGTCCAGGCCGGTGCCGGGCCCGACCAGGTTCTGAGGTTGCTCGCCGAGCAAGGCGCAGGCCAGAGCCGCTGCGCTGGTGGTGTTGCCAATGCCCATGTCGCCACCAATGAATAGCTGGGCGTGGTTCTCGACCGCTCTCTGGGCCGCCATATCGCCGGCGTTTAATGCATTTTCCAGTTGTTCGCGGCTCATTGCATCCATAATGGCGAGATTGGCCGTGGCTGGCGCGATTATCTGATCAACCACGCCCGACAGGGGCGGCACCTCGCCCACTGTGCCGAGATTGACCACTTCCAGCCGGGCGCCCAGCTCCCCGGCCATTACGCTGATGGCCGCGCCGCCGTGGGCGAAATTAGCAATCATCTGGGTGGTGACTTCCTGCGGGAAAGCTGAGATGCCCTCATCGCACACCCCGTGGTCACCAGCGAACACAGATATATAGATGTTGTCCACCGCAGGCGTATCGCTGGCCTGCACGCTGGCCATAGTGATGGCGAGCTGTTCCAGCCGCCCCAGTGAACCCGGTGGTTTTGTCAGCACTGCTTGCCGGCCCCGGGCCCGCTCAGCGGATGAATGGCAAGGCTCGGGGGGTGGCTGTGTCCAGCTTGTGGGCAGGGGCATGACGATGTTCCTGTTGCCGGGAAAGCCGAAGATGGTCCATCGGTGTAGAGACGGTGTCAAGTTGGCGGGCGTCTCGGGTAGACTTGCCGCAATCAGTTCAGGGAGTGGAAATTTGGAAACGTTGGTCGTGCCAGTGATCGTCTGCGTCGCTGCCGTCATACTGGATGGCTTGCTTGGTGAGCCGCGTAAGTGGCATCCGCTGGTTGGTTTTGGCCGGATGGTGATCCGGGTTGAGCGCCGGTTGAATCGTCATCCTGACCAGCCCGCCCGGGCCATGGCTTCAGGCCTTCTGGGTGTTGCCATTCTTTGTGCGCCATTCGCTGTACTGGCCTTTTCCGTTGAAGTCTGGCTTGACGGTTGGCCGTTGGTGGTGGCTCAGGCGGTGGTGTTGTCGCTGGCCTTGTCATTGCGTGGCCTGGCGGAGCATGGTCGGGCGGTTTCCGGGCCTCTGGCCGATGGTGAGTTGGATGCCGCCAGGGAGCAGGTGGCGCGTATTGTCAGCCGTGATGCTGGGGCCCTGGACAGCCCCGGCGTGGCGGCGGCCGCTTCCGAGTCTATGCTGGAGAATGGCGCCGATGCGGTTTTTGCCAGCCTCTTCTGGTTTCTGGTGGCCGGGCTGCCGGGGGTGGTGTTGCACCGGTTGGTAAACACGCTGGACGCCATGTGGGGTTATCGCAGTGCCCGTTACCTGTATTTCGGCCGCTTTGCCGCGCGGCTGGATGACGTTCTGAACTGGATTCCCGCACGGCTGACAGCGCTGACCTACGCACTTCTGGGCAATACCCGGCTGGCATTGCGCTGCTGGCATCGACAGGCGCCCACCTGGGACAGCCCGAATGCGGGCCCGGTGATGGCTGCGGGAGCCGGGTCGCTGGCTGTCACCCTGGGTGGTCCGGCGCCCTATGCCTCCGGCATCAAACACCGGCCAACCCTGGGAAGTGGCCCGGCGCCTGGTGCGGAGACCGTAGATGCGGCCATTCGGCTCGTGCAGCGGGGTGTTGTCCTGTGGTTTGCCGCGTTGGTGGCCGGCTGGCTGATGATCTGGTTGATTGCTGAAGGGCTACAATGACGAACGAGCTGTACCATTCCGTGCCGGAGCACGGCGGCCGCCTGAACCGGGCGGCCAGGCACTGGCGCATTGCGCAGGATCAGTGGCTGGATCTTTCCACCGGGATCAACCCCGACTCCTGGCCGGTTCCGGATATTCCCGCGCGAATCTGGCAGCGGCTACCGGAAGAAGACGACGAACTTCCGGACGTGATGCGTCAGTGGTGCCGAGCGCCGGAAGGTGCCGCCTGCCTGCCGGTCGCGGGTAGCCAGGCTGCCATTCAGACCCTGCCACAACTCTGGTCACCCTGCCGGGTGGGCATTCCGGTGCCCGGTTATCGGGAGCATGGCCACTGGTGGCATAGAGCGGGCCATCAAGTGGTTCCCGTGCTGCTTGAGAACATCCATCACGATGATGACTGGCTGGATGCCCTGGATGTACTGGTCTGGATACACCCGAACAACCCCACGGGGCTGACCGTGCCGGTTGAGCAGTTGTTGCGATGGCATCAGCGACTACAGGCTCGCGGCGGTACCCTGGTGATTGATGAGGCGTTTGTAACCAATACCAGCACTACAGGCATGGCTCCGTTTGCCGGCATCCCCGGACTGGTGGTTCTGCGTTCGTTGGGTAAGTTTTTCGGGCTAGCCGGGGTGCGGGCCGGGGCGGTCATCAGCGAGGATGCGACGGTTCGTGCTCTGGCGAACAGGCTCGGCCCCTGGGCTATGAGCGGGCCGGCGCGGTATGTGATGAAGCTCGCCCTTGAAGATCGGGACTGGCAGGCCCGGGCAGACAAGGTACTGAATCAATCCAGCACGCGATTGCATCGTTTGCTGGCTGAACACGGGCTGGGTAACAGCACCGGCACGGCCCTTTTCCGCTACCTGCGCCACCCGCAGGCAGCACAGATTCAGGATACTCTGGCTCAGCAGGGAATACTGGTTCGATTGTTCGAGAATCCGCCGGCACTGCGCTTCGGGCTCCCCGGCACGGAGGCCGAATGGCAGAGGCTGTCAGCCGCGCTTATCAAATGTCATTGACCAGACATTAACCGATTGTTAGACTTTGCACGCGTTTTCAGGTGCCCCCGAGCAAAGCTGCCGGGGGTGAAACGGGAAGTTGGTGCGCTCTGAATTCCTTTCGAGCAACTCCGACGCTGCCCCCGCAACGGTAATTGAGTCAACAGCCATCGATTGCGCCACTGTACCTGCGGTACGGGAAGGCGATGGCTGCGGTTCCGGCATACGGAACCGGCTCATGAGCCCGGAGACCGGCCTGATAACACACCGAATGCTGCGGAGGGCGGCAAGGGTGGGTGATGGCCTTTATCCGGGCCAGGAGCTTTCCCGCTCCCCGTTCATCCCATGCTTTCTCTCTCGTAGCCCGAACGTTAACTGTATCGTGCGGGTGTAGCGCGATCTGACGCTGAGAAAGTTATCATGGGTATTTCCAAGGCCTCCCCGGCCATTCTGTGTTCCAGTCTTTCACTGGCCCTTCTGCCGCTGACTTCTGCCGTAGCCCAGACTACGGAATCTGAATCTACCAAAGCTTCTGAACTGGATCCCATTGTGGTCACCGCCACTCTCGGACCGAGAACCGTGGGCGAGAGCCTGTCGTCGGTGACGGTGATTGATGAGGAGGAAATCAGGAAAAAACAGGTGCAGCAGTTTTCCGGACTTCTGGAAAGTCAGCCAGGCATCAATGTGGTTAATAATGGATCATTTGGCAAGAATGCCAGCGTCTTCATTCGGGGGCACGACTCGGCCGGGTCTGTGCTGCTGATTGATGGCGTCCGTCTGCGTTCGGCCACGACAGGTGCGCCAGCCTGGCAGTACCTTCCCCCCCAAATGATTAAACGTATTGAAATTGTACGGGGTGGTCGAAGCAGTCTCTACGGGGCAGATGCCACCGGTGGTGTTATTCAGGCATTTACCTTACCTCAACAAAAAGAACCTGCGAGCGGCTGGGTGGAAGCAGGCGCTGGAAACTTTGACAGTCAACAGTACGGTGCAGGCTTTTCGCTTGCAGAGGAAAATACCAAAGTGAGCGTCGGCACTCACTATTATCGTACCGATGGCGCACCAGTTCTGGTGGATGGTGAAGATAAGGAATACGACAACCATTCAACAGTTGCCAGTGCCAGCCACACCTTTGATAACGGCGCGAAAATTGCCGCGACGTTTCTGAATGCCGAGGGTTCAAACGAATTCGAAGGCGGTAAAACGGACTTCCTGTTGCGTACAGCAGGGGCAAGCATTGAGATACCGGTTAATCAATACTATCGGGCGAAATTTCAAGTCTCTGATGCGCGCGACGAAAGCGACTCCTTTCGACCGGCAGATTCTGATAGCCCTAGTGAGTTTGATACACAAACCCGAACCTCCCGGCTGGAAAACTGGTTTACGCTGGGTACGCATGAGTTTGTAATCGGTGCGGAGCAAATGACGGATCGGGTTGACGGCAGAATAATACTTTGGGATGGCAGCACTGGTACCTATGATGAATCCAGCCGTGACAATAGCGCCTTCTTTACCCAGGCCCTGCTGAACTTCGGCCCTGCTGATTTCCACCTGAGCGCCCGTAATGATGACAACGAAGCGTATGGCAACCACACAACCTGGGGCGCGGGGTTGGGTTACCAATTTGACCGTAATCACCGGGTTCGAATGAGTGCAGGCACTTCTTTCAAAGCCCCCTCATTTAACGACCTGTATTATCCGGGGTATGGCGAGCCGGGTATCGAGCCTGAAGAAGCAATCAGCTACGAGCTCGGCTTTCAGGGTCACTATACCAATTGGTTCTGGGATGTTGCACTGTTTCAGAGTGACGTAGATGACCTGTCCCTCCCAAGTCCGTCAGGAGCGGATAGTGTTCCTGAAGCCAGACTGCGAGGCGTTGAACTTGCCAGCGGTCTTGAGGTCGATCAATGGACATTGAAACTGGGTGCCACACTTGGTGACTATGAAGACAGTCAGACCGGGGCACAGTTGCGGCGTCGTGCAGAGCAGTCGATTCGCCTGGACGTTGATCGGGAAATCGGGGACTGGAACTTCGGTGGTACAGCTCGTGCCGAAAGCCATAGGTACGATGACAAAGATGAGCAGGATCGCTTGCCGGGATATGGCCTCTTAGACTTGCGCGCACGCTGGGCCTTTGCCTCGGACTGGTCGGCCAAGTTGTCGGTGGAGGATGTCTTCGATAAGACCTATCAGACAGCCCGTCACTTCACTACTGGCAATCTTTACACCACCGCCGGCCGCACCGCCATGCTGACGGTTCGTTACGACTTCCGTTAAGCGCCAACTCGCGGTGAGGACACTGATATGAGCGGTCTCGGTCAAATCATCCATCGCAGGTGGCTCAGTGCCATGGCGCTGGCGTTTTGCTTATACGCGTTGGTGTTGCCCGCGGCGTTCGGCGCCACGGTGGTCGGTGTGGTTTCCGAGCGCTCCGCCGCGGAAATGGCAGCGGGCGCCGAGCGTTTCCTGGCGGCACATCCAGACCACAAGGTGGTTCTGCGCACCCCGGAGCAGATTTCCCGTCTGGACGGCAAAGCCCTGCAAAGTCTGATTCGTCAGGCGGATGCCCTGCTGCTGGCGGCGGTGTTTGGCGATCAGGTGGGCAGGCTGGAACGGGTGATTCGGGCGCAGTTGGCAGACCGGGACTTTCCTCTGCTTGCCATCAATGGCGACCGGGCCCTGACACGACTGTCCCGGCTGGATGACCGGATGGTTCTGGATGGCCTGGATGACACCACCCTGAATGACCTGATGAAGGCGCCGGAGCCGGGCGCGGATGTAAAGGCGCACCGGGCAGGATTGCGCGAGCGGTTTCCCCGGCAGGTGCCCTGGCTGGAAGGCCGTGGGCTTTATCAGGGGCGCACGCCGGAGCATCTGGATGCCCTGCTTCGATGGATGCTGGTGCAGACGGGGCTTGACCTGTCGGTGCCGAATCTGCCACCCCGGGCACTGATTCGTTATTACCGCAACGGCGAGGCGATGGAGCAGCCGGCAAATCTGAATTTGCAGCCCGGACCGGTGGTTACGCTGCTGGATCTGGACAGC
>Ga0075106_1000165_pt1 | contig 37750 bp, 33 predicted proteins | sample AntDeeMetag02WF4_FD_69796 | JGI IMG/M metagenome (GOLD analysis project Ga0075106, IMG submission 69796) | Saline lake microbial communities from Deep Lake, Antarctica - Antarctic Deep Lake Metagenome 02WF4 | ecosystem: Environmental > Aquatic > Non-marine Saline and Alkaline > Saline | place... | reverse complement strand
AGCGGGACCGATCCCGCTCTTCATCGACACCCGGACGTCTCCGCCGGCCGGTTCGAACTCGTCGAGTTCGTCCCCGAAGCGTCGCAGGGCGGTCGCGATGGCGTCGCGCTCGCCCTCTACTGGGAGATATCGGGCAGCGGCGCTGTAGTTGAGGACGCCCGCTCGGAGCGCGTCGAAGAGGAACGGCTCGTCGCGGACTGCGTCCCGCGTCCGCGCCGCCAGTGATTTCGATCGCATGTCCCTCATCGAGTGGTGTATCCCCAAAAGTGGCGCGGGTTTGGCGAGTGAGTGCTTACCTGGGTAGCTGCGTCGAAACGGAGAGTCCCCGGAATCGGGACCGATCAGAACGTCCCGGCCAATCGGGATCTCCGAGGACGGTAGCACCGAAAGAACGAACTCGGCGTTCGAGCCGGTCGTCATCTCGCATCCACCTCCAGGCAGTCCGTTCTACCGGACAGGTCGGGCGAAGCCCCTAAGTCCCGGCTCACGCAAGGATCACGCAATATGCAAGCGCTGGTCATCGCGGCCCACGGGTCGCACCTCAACGCCGGGTCCTCACAGCCGACGTTCGACCACGCGGACACCATCCGGGCGGTGGGCGCGTTCGACGAGGTCCGGGAGTCCTTCTGGAAGGAAGAGCCGTCCTTCCGGGAGGTGCTCAGGACCGTCGACGCCGAGGAGGTGTACGTCGTCCCGCTGTTCATCTCGGAGGGCTATTTCACCGAGCAGGTCATCCCGCGGGAGCTCCGCCTGGAAGGGTGGGACCCCGACGACTGGGACTCCGACGGGACGAGTGCGACCCACACCACGTTGACAGCCACCGATACCGGCCAGACCGTCCACTACTGCGGGCCGGTCGGGACGCACGACTCGATGAGCGACGTCATCGTCAGGCGGGCCGAATCGGTGACCGGGGACCCGGAGGTCGGGCAGGGGTTCGGCCTGGCCGTCGTGGGCCACGGCACCGAGCGCAACGAGAACAGCGCGAAGGCCATCGAGTACCACGCCGACCGCATTCGGGAGTCCGGTCGCTTCGACGAGGTCCAGGCGCTGTTCATGGACGAGGACCCCGAAGTCGACGACGTTACCGACTTCTTCGAGAGCGAGGATATCGTCGTCGTCCCGCTGTTCGTCGCCGACGGCTTCCACACGCAGGAGGACATCCCGGAGGACATGGGGCTGACCGACGACTACCGGACCGGGTGGGACACGCCGGCCGACGTCGACGGCCACCGCATCTGGTACTCCGGCGCGGTCGGGACTGAGCCGCTGATGGCCGACGTGGTGCTGGAACGCGCGGCCGACGCCGGCGCCGACGTCGACGCCGCGATAGACAAAGTGCGGTCGACGACCGGTGGGTCGCCGGCCTCGGGGGACTGACGATGCGGGACGACCAGGTCGCGGCCGTCGAGGACGCGGCCATCGACGGCATCGACTTCGACGGATTCCGGCTCTCGCCGGCCGGCGCGGAGTACCACCTCCTGGTCGGCGACGGCGAGCCGCGTTCGGTGGCAGACGACGAACTCGGAGTCGCGCTCTCGGACCACGCCGACTACGTCACGAACTGGTACTACTGGCACGCCGTCGCCCCGCAGAAAGCGGACCGCTGGGCGTTCCTCCGGTGGATCGAGCACGCGGGTGATCTCGACGTCGAGCGGCGCTACACAGCGATGGGCGACGGCAAGTTCGCCCGGAACTGGGGACAGCTGAGGATAACGGTCACCATCGACGCGGACGGCGAACGCCGGTACGGACTCCGCCATGTGGACGACGCCGACCAGCCCGACGCGGCCCTCGACTCCCACGACGATCCGCTCGATGCCCGCACGCTGACCAAGTACGACGACGACAGCCAGTACCGGCCGCTCAAGACCGCACCGTCGCTTCAGACCGGCTGGCAGTTCACTGACCTCGACGGCGCCGACCTCGTGAGTGCGGTCGACTTCTTCTATCCGGCGACGGTCACCAACTGGCATCGCGAACGGAATGGGGATCTGGACGTCTCCCACTGGCGCGAGACGATGGAGCGCCAGACTGGCATCTACGGACTCATCCAGACCTGGGACCGCGGCGAGGGCCACGAACACGTCGAGTGGGTGGCCGAAGCCTGCTGTGACGACTCGCAGTGTCTGAAACGCCGGGAGTGGCAGTACGACGACGAGACGGAACTCGACGCGCCTGGCGGCGAGGGCGAGTTCCCGTGCCGTGAACCCTGCTCGCTCGTCATCGCCGCCGCGCGCAAGTGGACGAAGCTCGAATCCGAGGAGTCCCGAACCTACGAGTTCGAGCTGACGCCCAGCGAGAAGGAACAGATCGAGGCGATCGTCGACGCCGTCGCCGACGGCCGGGCCGACGAGATCAGGGACGCGGACGTCTACGACGGGGCCAATCGCTACCGGGCCCGGTTCCTGCGCGCGAAGCTATACGACGAAGACGGCGATCTGGGCGGCGTCGAGACGGGCGAGTAGTCACTCCGAGTACGCCAGGAAGAGACCGACGAGCACCGCGAAGAAGACGACGGCCGAGCCGACCTGCACCACCGGTGACTGGACGGCGAGGACCACCGCGGCGGCGAGCAACAGCGCGACGCCGGCCAGCAGGCCGACCGGCGACCTGATGCGGTCGGCCAGGGAGTGGCCGCCACTCGATTCCGGTTCTCTGGGCTGGGGCTTCGAGAGGGATTCGTCGACCTGGACCGGCTGTTCGGATTCAGCAGGCTCCACGAGGTCGACGTCGACGTAGCGCGTCTCGGCGCCGTAGCTCGTGACGACCTTGAGTTTACCGTGGCCCGTCGCGCCCCGGTCGACGGTGACCCGGACGGGGCGTTCCGACTCGGCCTGGACGTAGTGGTTATTCGCGTCGAGACTCGCCAGACGGGAGAGCGGGTCGTCGAGGTGGAGGTGGACGTGGACCGCTTCGCCGTGGTTGACCAGCAGGACGTCGAAGGACCCGTCGGTCTCGATACCGGTCGGCACGTCCAGCGAGTGGAGGGACTCGCGGTTGAGGTGGACGGGCAGCGTGTCTGGCACGATACCGTACTTCCGGCGTGACGGTAGAAAAAGGTTGATACTGCCGGATATCCGGCGAGCGATACCACCAGCGGGTGACGATCCAGTACTGACCCGTCCGGCGTTCTCAGGCGGGGATGTCGTCGCGCATGTCCGGCGGCAGGAGGTTCGGGATGCCCTCCTCGATCGGATAGCTCTCGCCGCATTCGGTGCAGGTGAGCGTGCCGTCGATGACGTCGTCGCCGTCACGCTCGTCGACGGTCAGTTCGAGTTCCTGCTTGTCGAGGGGACAGCAGATGATGTCCATCAGGTCCTCTTTCATATCACGGTATCCGAACTGGCCCGTAAAAAGGATGCCGGGTGTCGAGAGTGTCGTCGCTTCGGATCGGTTTCTGAAACCCGCGCGAGCGTCCAGTGCTCTCAGGCGTGATACTGGCGGCGGTATCCTTACAGTTCCACCCTAGATAGTATCCGGTGTGGAACTGGCCAGGGCTACGTTTTCAGCGGCACTCACGGAAACACCGACTGTGAGACGCGGTTTGCCGTCGCAGAATGTACACGAAGTGATGTCGGTCACGGGAGGTGGACTCTCAGCTGCACTGGCGGGTACCGTCCTCTCCCTTGCGATTGTCGGTGTGCTTCTGTACGCCACAGCCCGGAGCGTCGACGACGTCAGTCGCCAGCAGTATCCCACCCTGGCGAAGTGGGCAGTCGGCGGGTTTCTTGGAGCGGGCGTCGTCGGGGCCCTGGTGCTCGGGTTGCAACCGGTGAACGACCGCGTCGAACTCGCTGTCGTCGTCTTCCAGCTCGCGCTCTGGGGCGCGGTCGGTGGCGCCCTCGCCGGCGTGCGAATCGCTCAGGGTGCCACGGCTCGGGCGAACAGTGAGCGCGAGTGGGACCGCTGGCGTTCGCTCTTCAGGAACGCTCCGGCGGCGATCGCCGACCTCGCTATCGAGGACGGCACGCTCGTCATCGTCACCGCCAACGACGCCTTCCGCGAGTGGTTTTCCGTCGCCGAAACCGACGAGAAGCAGGCGTTCAGGTCGGTCGTGGCCGCCGATACCGACGACGTCGACCTGGTGTCAGCCGTCGAAAACGGACGCACGGTCGTCACCACGTTCTCCCTGTCGACAGCCGGTGAGCGGCGATACTATCGACTACGGCTCTCTCCTTACAGTTACGGGGATGTCGAGCAGCGCGCGCACGTCATGCTCACCGACGGTACCGACCTCAAGGAGATGGAACAGGAACTCCAGCGGACCGTCGCCGAACTTTCGGACAAGAACGACAGACTCGAACGGTTCGCGAGCGTCGTGAGCCACGACCTGCGCAACCCGCTGAACGTCGCGGCCGGGCACCTCGAACTCGTGGACGCCCCCGACGACGAGGAGCGACTCCAGAAAGTCGCCGCCGCCCTCGACCGAATCGACGACCTCGTCAACGACCTGCTCGACCTCGCCCGGGAAGGTCGCACCATCGACGACCCCGACCCGCTGGACTTCCGTGCGGTCGTCCAGGCCTGCTGGGAGACCGTCGATACGGGACAGATAGACTTGGTTCTGGACCTCGATGCCACCATTCTCGCGGACGAAGACCGACTCATGCAGTTGTTCGAGAACCTCTTTCGGAACGCCCGCGAGCACGCGGGCGACGACGTCACAGTCACGGTCGGCGAACTCGACGACGCGAACGGCTTTTTCGTTGCCGACGACGGCCCGGGGGTACCCGAGGACCAGCGAGAAGACGTCTTCGAACCCGGAACGACGTCGATGTCGGGCGGCACCGGCCTCGGATTGAACATCGTTCGCGAGATAGCGCGGGGCCACGGGTGGACGGTCGAACTGACCGAGTCGGCAGACAGCGGCGCCAGATTCGAGTTCGCGGGTGTCGAACGAGGTAACCGGACGGGACGTCCCCGCTCGTCGGGTCGAAGCGACGGCTGACAGCGGTCGGTGACGGTGAGAATCGGGAAATTCGAAAGAGCGGTGACCCGCCCGTGAACCTCAGAACGGCCGTTCGCGAACGATCGTTTCGGACCGGCCCGGGCCCAGTCCGATCGCGTATATCGGCGCGCCGACCTCGTCCTCGATGTATTCGAGGTAGGTCCGCGCGTTCTCGGGGAGCGCCTCGTAGCCCTCCTCGGCGACGGCGGCCCAGTCGGCCGCTTCCCAGCCGTCGAACGACCGGAAATTCGGTTCGCAGGCGGCCCACTGCTCTGTCGTCGCGGGCATCGTCTCTCGCTCCTCGCCGTCGAGGGTGTACGTGTGGCCGACCTTCAGTTCGTCGAGGTCGGCGAGGGTGTCGACGTGGTTCACGGCGAGGCCGGTGAACCCGCTGACGCGGGCGGCGTGGCGGAGCATCGGCATGTCCAGCCAGCCGACCCGCCGCGGGCGGCCGGTGACGGTGCCGTACTCGTCGCCCTCCTCCCGGATGTGCTCGGCCAGTTTCTCGTTGCGGCCCTCGGTGTCTTCGTCGTAGCCGGGTGTGTCGCCGACGACGCCGCCGAGTTCCGTGGGGAGCGGGCCGCTCCCGACGCGGGTGAGGTACGCCTTCACGATGCCGATGACGTCGCCGTCACCGACGACGGTCGGGCCGAGGCCGGTGCCGGTACAGGCGCCGCCTGCCGTCGGATTGGACGAGGTGACGTACGGGTAGTTCCCGTGGTCGATGTCGATGATGGTGCCCTGCGCACCCTCGAACATGACGTTCCGGCCGTCGTCGATCTGTCGGGCCAGGAAGTCGCCGGCGTCGACGAGCATCCCCTCTCGCTCGAGGCGCTTGCCGAACTCGCTGTACTCCTCGAAGAGCGCGTCCACGTCGAACGCCTCGTCCACGTCGACGCCGTAGACTTCTTCGGCGAGGGCGCGTTTCTGGGGGACGACGTACTCCAGACGGTCCCGAAGGACGTCGGGGTCGGTCAGGTCGCCGATGCGGACGCCGCGGCGACCGGCCTTGTCCTCGTAGGTCGGCCCGATGCCGCGGCCGGTGGTGCCGACTTCCTGGTCCGTCTCGCTCTTGACGTCCTCCTCGATGCCGTCGAGCACGCGGTGGAACGGAAGGATAGTGTGTGCGCGCTCGGCGACCCGCACGTCGGGTTCGAGTCCGCGCTCGCGGAGGGCGTCTATCTCGTCGAACAGCGTTCGCGGGTTGACGACGCACCCGTTACCGAGCACGCCGACCTTGCCGCGTACGGCTCCGCTCGGAACGAGCGAGAGTTTGTACTCCTCGCCGTCGTCGACGACGGTGTGGCCGGCGTTGTCGCCGCCCTGGTAGCGAGCGACGACGTCCGCGTCGTCGCCGTACAGGTCGACGATGCCGCCCTTCCCCTCGTCGCCGAGCTGCGAGCCGACGATGGTTACGGTCATCAGTCGGCACTTTCGGGGGCCGTGGTAAACAGATTACGGTCCGAAACGCCCCGTCACGGTCGCCCATCTCCGGACCACGATAGCTTTATACACACCTTACTCGAAAATTAGGCCAGCGCCGGACCCGGTCGGACAGCAACTTTTAAATCCTGCAAACACAAGTTAACAATTGCCATGATAGACAGGCTTGAGAAGGAAGTAGACATGCTGGAGCGACATCTGCAGGTTCTGCGGATGGTCATCGAGAACGAACCGATCGGAATCGTCAAAATGTCCAACGAGACGGGCTACCCGCACCACAAGGTTCGCTACTCGCTGCGCGTGCTCGAGGAGGAGAACCTCATCGAGCCCTCCAGTCAGGGCGCAATCACGACCGAACAGACCTCCGAGTTCGTCGAAGACCTCGACGACAAGGTCGACGAGATCATCGACAAGCTCGAAGGCATGAAGATCGAAGACGCCGCAGAGATCGAAGGGTAAGGCAGCTTTTCGTTTGCGACGTTATAGTTCGGGGACGGCGAGGTGGAACTCCTGGTTTCGCGCCTCCACCAGACAGAGGTGGTAACCGCCCTTGCGCGAGAGGTTGACGAAGCTCTGGCGCTTGTCGCGGCTGAACAGGCCGCTCGAGGTGGCCTCCTCAGCGGTTTCCAGGGCCGCGGGTTCGAAGAAGCTCTCGGTGACGAGGAACGCGCCCGCGAGCGTGTCGCTCGTCTCACCGACCCGGGAGGCACGCTGGACCAGATCCGTCATCATCGCGTCCGTCGCGGGGTCCCGCGAGTTGTTGATGTTCGCGAGGAGGAGCGGATTGCCCATGCGGTCGCGCACGACGACGTCGAAGCGCTCCTGCGAGCGGTGTTCCTCGCCGTCCTCGGTGTAGTTGACGCTCACCTGGCCGTTGAGCTCCGCGCGGTCGATCTTCGGGAGCGCGTTGTACAGGTCGGCCATCCCGTCGGCGTGGCCGGTGTCTCGGACCTCGTACAGCAGGCTCCCGATGATCCAGTCGACGAACCGGTACTGGATCGTCCCGGTCAGGTAGTCGTCGAAGGGTTCGTTGCCGACCGCGGCGTCGTCGGCGTCGAACTGCGTGTGGTACTCGATGCGCATGTTCTCCGCGACGGCCGACCGGTCGGCGTTGCCCGAGTGGGCAGTCTCCAGGGTCGCGTCGCCCTTGGAGTTGTATCTGACGAAGAGGTTGGTGTTGTCGATGGCCTCGCTCGCACTGATCTGGGTTCCAGCCGCACCGGCGCTGTCTTCCGGGGAGTCCTCCAGGCGCTCGGTGAGGCGTTCTATCTCGGCGCGAGCCTCTTCGAGTTCGGCCTGGAGGCGGTCGCGTTCGGTCTCCAGGTCGGCCCGTTTCGTCTCCAGTTCGTCGCGCTCGGCCTCGACCCGCTCCAGGTCCGTCCGAAGGTCGTCTATCTCCTGTTCGCGCGCTTCGAGTTCGTTCGCGAGTTCAGCCACGTCGTCACCACCCGCTGCGGGATGGGCCGACTGGTCCTCGTCTGGCCCGGTGGACCTGGACTCGGCAGGCGCGGAGTCCGGCTGACCGCTCTCGGTCGCGGTCGCCGGTTCGTTCGTCTCCCGTCGAGCGTCCGGCTCCGTTCCGTTCGGTGACCCGTTCGCCGACTGGTCGGCGGTCCGCGACACGGGTTCCTCGCGCTGGTGGGGTCGCTGTCCGCCCTGGGGCCGCTGCGTCTGGGCAGACTGTGCACTGCCCCCGTTTCGACCCACGGACGGGCCCGACGGCGTGGATTTGCTCGCCGCGCTAGTCAGGGACGGGTCGAGCGACGGGATGGACCTGACTTCGAGGTCGCTCGCCGACCCGCCCGCGGGCGAGCCGCTGGGTCGCTGTCCGCCGTTTGACGTCGGTGGACCCGGGTCTGTCGTCTCTGCCCGTCCGCCCGGCGCCCGATCGGTCTGTCCCGAGTCGCTGCCGGGTGAGGGGGACTGCTGGCCCGACGACCGGTCCGTCGACGACCGGTCCGTCGACGACGCGGACGTGGCGCCCGGATGTGGGTCGTCAGTCGCGTCTGGTTCGCTTCGGGCAGCGGTGTCGGTTCGCTCGGTCGTCGGGCTGTCCGTCTCCGGCGCCGCCGGATCGCTCGTCTCGGCTGTCGGTTCGTCGGTTTCCGCCGTCGGCTCGTTCGTTCCCGCTTCCGGGGCGGTCTCTGCCGTTTTCGCCGACCGGGAGGGGGCCTCGTCGTCGGCGGGCGAGGGTTGGTCTGTAGAATCGGTCGCCGTGTCGTCTGCCGGTTCGTCAGGTTCGGCCTCGGTGATCGGCTCCGTCGATTCGGCGGGGGCCGTCCCGCGGTCCACTGACTCGTCATCGATGACGGTGGTGTCGCTGCTGTCGTCGACGTCCCGGGATGCAGTATCCGTCTCGGTGCCTGTGACCGCGGAGGCGTCGTCCTCGTCCGTCGAGGGAACAGCCGCGGGGTCCGGGTCGATATCTCCTGGTTCGTCGCCGGTCGGATCCTGTCCGGACTCGTCGATGCCTGCGTCTTCCGACGCGTTCGGGCCGGGAGCCGGGTCGACCGACGACGCGTCGTCCGCGTCGGTCGCGGGTTCCGGAATATCGATGGGCTCGATATCTACCGGTCGGACCTCATAGATGCCGACCTCGTCGTCGGCCTGTTCGAACGCCTCGTCGTCGGTGATGAGGCGTCCGCTGGCGCCCACGTAGGCGACGCTCATCGAGCGTCCCTGGTGGTACACCTGGTAGTAGTCGCCCGAGAGGACGTTCTCCGACAGTTCGACGAACCCGGTGAAGGCCCCGTCCGCCAGTGTCCGGTCGACGTCGGCGATCGGCGTCTCTTCGGTGTAGTACTTGGCGCGGACCTCGTCGGAGCGCTCCTGCATCACGGCGAGCAGCGGCAACGCGGGGTGGGGCGCCTCGCGGGCGTTCCCACTCGCCTCCTCGAAATCGTCTATCGACCCCTCGAGGATGCCGACGACTGTCCCCCTGATCATGAACAGTCGCGTGTGCCCGGCCGTCACGACGCCGGAGAACTCCGCTGAAGCGAGGTCACGCAGGCCACTGTATCCACCACCGAACGGAACAGTCCCCCAATCGTCGACCCGTTCGATCGTGCGCGGACTCATTATCATTGCAAAGCCCCAACCGGGACAAATAGTTTGCGCCGTCTCCGCGGCTCGTCACGTCAATACGTCCCGTTGTCGGGATACGTACTGTCGTTCGGAGAACAACTCGCCGGACTGGGACGTCTGAACCGGGAATGGCTGGCCACGAACTGGCAGCCAATTAGACCGACTCCGCGCCGGCAGCGGGCAGCACGACCGGTGTTCGTCGACGGCCGTGCTTCGATGCACCTTTTGGTTCCGGCCCGCAAGCACAGTCATGAACGAGCAATCGGGGTTGAGCGACCAGTACAAGCGGGCGAGTCCGTGGCCGCTGTTCGTCGCGCTCGGGCTTGCACTCTCCGAGATCGGGGTGTTCGTCGGCGTGTTTCCCGTGGCCGTCTTCGGGCTGTTGCTGTTCGGTGGGAGCGTCGCGGGCATCTTGACGGAGTCGGGGTACACGGAGCGACCGTGGTCTGCGCTGATCGCGCTCGGCGGTATCCTGACGGTGGCCGGCGTCGCCTTGATCGGCTGGCAGGTGCCGCTCGATCAGATAACGCTCGAGAATTTCGGACGGAATGGGATCCTCTCCCGGAGCCTCTCCGTCGTCGCGGCGGGCCTGACGATGGCCGTCGCCGGGGCCGTGGCCACCGTGGTCGAGCAAATGAATCACTAACGGGTACACGCGTGCGCGTAAAGCGGGCTGGGGACGCCCGCACCCCTCGTCATCGATCGAAATCAATACTCTATTAGTCCGGGTTCGTGAACTACTGGCCATGTCACTACTGGGATTCGAACGGGAGACGCTGCTCGACCTGACGGTCAACGTGATTCCGATGGCGATCATCGTCTTCTTCATCGTCGGTTTCGGCGTTGTCCCCGCGTTCGGCGTCGATCCGGTGCTGACGACGGTGCAGTACTCGCTGCTCGTAGTGCCGCTGGTGGCTCTCGCAGCGCTGACGTACTACGCGGGTAAAGTGATCGAGCGCGACGAAGCCGGCCACGAGGAACCTGTCGACGCCGCGTCCGAGTAGACCGTCGAGCAGTCGGTTCACCCCCGTTTTCGCGACGTCCGTACGAGCGCAGGAGCTGCGCTTTCTCGTCGAAATCGACAGACACGCGCGGGAACGACCGGCCGCGGATCGACCCTTTCATAATGCCCCAAACCCCAGTTTGAGCCATGGCAGGAGAGCAGCTGGCGCTGACGGTTTTCATGGCGGTGCTCCTCGTCGCCATCGTCGCCGTCCTCACTCGGCTGGAGGACTGGCGTTCCTACACTCCCCTGGCGGGCGGGGGTGGCGTAGGCTACGGCGACGAGGCCACGCACGGACACGAGGAGAAGCCCGGCGGACTGGTCCGCTGGCTCACCACAGTCGACCACAAGGACATCGGGATACTGTACGGGACGTTCGCGATCATCTCGTTCGCGGTCGGCGGGATCATGGCCTTCCTCATCCGGGTCCAGCTCGTGGTCCCCTCCGGGGCTATCGTCGAGAACGCGTTCTACAATTCCATCATGACGAGCCACGGGATCACGATGCTGTTCCTCTTCGGGACGCCCATCATCGCGGCGTTCGCGAACTACTTCATCCCGCTGCTCATCGGCGCCGACGACATGGCGTTCCCGCGGATCAACGCCATCGCGTTCTGGCTGTTGCCCCCCGCGGCGTTGCTCATCTGGGCGGGCTTTTTCGTCCCGACGATCGACCCGGCCCAGACGGCCTGGACGATGTACACCCCGCTCTCTATCGAACAGGAGATGTTCGGTATCGATCTGATGTTGCTGGGGCTTCACCTCTCGGGCGTCTCGGCGACGATGGGGGCGATCAACTTCATCGCGACAATCTTCACCGAGCGCGGCGAGGACGTCAACTGGGCAACGCTGGACATCTTCAGCTGGACCATGCTCACGCAGTCCGGCCTCATCCTCTTCGCGTTCCCGCTGCTCGGGAGTGCGCTCATCATGTTGCTGCTCGACCGAAATCTCGGGACGACGTTCTTCACCGTGGACGGCGGCGGCCCGGTCCTCTGGCAGCACCTCTTCTGGTTCTTCGGCCACCCAGAGGTGTACATCCTGGTGCTCCCGCCAATGGGGATCATCAGCTACGTGCTGCCGAAGTTCTCGGCGCGCAAGCTGTTCGGGTTCAAGTTCGTCGTCTACTCGACGCTGGCCATCGGCGTCCTGAGCTTCGGCGTCTGGGCCCACCACATGTTCACCGTCGGGATGGACCCCCGACTGCGGGCCTCGTTCATGGCCGTCTCGTTGGCCATCGCGATACCGAGCGCCGTCAAGACGTTCAACTGGATCACGACGATGTGGAACGGCCGGCTCCGCATGACCGCCCCGATGCTGTTCTGCATCGGGTTCATCTCGAACTTCATCATCGGCGGCGTCACCGGCGTCTTCCTGGCCTCCATCCCGATCGACATGGTGCTCCACGACACCTACTACGTCGTCGGCCACTTCCACTACGTCGTGATGGGCGCCATCGGCTTTGCCGCGTTCGCCGGCCTCTACTACTGGTTCCCAATCTTCACCGGGAGGATGTACCAGAAGACGCTCGCGAAGTGGCACTTCTGGCTCTCGATGGTCGGGACCAACCTGACCTTCTTCGCCATGCTCGTGCTGGGGTACCTCGGCATGCCCCGGCGCTACGCAAGCTACGAGTTCGACGGCGCCATCGCGCCGCTCGCCCAGGTGACCACGTGGCACCAGATCGCCTCGCTCGGTGCGCTGCTCCTGCTTGCTGGGAGCGTCATCCTCGTCTGGAATCTCGTCCAGTCGTGGCTCGAAGGGCCGGTCGTCGAGACCGGTGACCCGTGGAACCTCGAACGAGACAACATGAAGGGCCGGGACTTCGCCTGGTTCGAACAGAAGCTGAAGACGGAGCGGGCTATTACGGACGGGGGCGAGGAGTCAGAGGAATCTGACTCCGAGCCTCGATAGAGCTTCGGTCTATCGTCGGTTGAATTTTCGAAGAAAATTCAAAGAGGAGAGTCGTCGGAAGACGATTCCGAGCAACAGTAGACCGCAGGTCTATCGGAGTTGCATTTCCTGCGGAAATTCAAGGTGCCGATTTTGGAGGCTGGCCCGTGAACCTCGACGCACGCATGGTCTTCTGTTCAGTCGGCTTTGTTGAAATCCACAACAGCTGGCAGAGTCCGGCTCGATTGCGGTCAATACAGGTGAAGTACGTATCCTTTGGTGGTGATTGAGTCGACGAGACTGCCGTGACCGCAAACACCTCGAAAGCCCTCGGCGCGCTCGACGCGCCCTGAGCGGGATATCCTTGCTCCTGCGTCGCTCGGATAGGGCCCGCTCAGGCCAAGCGACCCCGCCTCGCCCTTTCAGTCCTCCAGGGCTGCATCGCTCGCGCGATGAAACGCGCTCACGGGTCGCTTCGCTCCCCGTTCGCTCGTTCGGAGGCCCCTCCTTTCGGTCGGCGCCACCCTGCGCTCGCGATTAACTCCCCACACCTCCCCGGATTCGCGCCGTCTGGCGCGAATCACGCATCCTGACCGCTCCGCAGCCGCCTGGCCGGGAGCGGCCTCCGTGGCGCGACCCGGGGAAGGGCAGGGTTGCGGGGCGATCCCTGGAGGAATGAAAGGGCGAGGCGGGGTCCGGGAACCCCGGACCCATAAGCACCGCAACGAAGTGAGGAGCGCAGTGGGTCCGCGGGACCGGAGCCCGTCGAGGGCTTTCTGAATGTTGCTGTCGGCATTCCTTTCGCTCCCAAAGTCGAGAATAACCCGCTCAATTCGCAACTCTCATCGAACGGCTATTTCATGCGTTATTGTCTCTGAAGAGTGGGATTCCAACAGAGCTGTTCAGTCGAGTTCGTCGACGACAGTTGCACCGGCCGACGCTTACGATCCGTCCGACCGTGCCTACAGCCCGCCGGCGATGAGCACGATACCGGTGATGAACATCATGGCGGCGATGCCGGCCAGCACGAGAAACAACAGGTCCTTCTCTGTCATGACTCGGCCTTCGACGTCGAGTGAAAAAGGCTAATCGTCTCGCGGTCGAACTTCGTTTCGTGAGTAACTCGAACCGGACGCGGCCCGGGGACCGCGTCGTCGGACAGCTGTACGTGATCATCGTCGCCATCGCCGGCGTGATGGGGTTCGTGCTCGGGACGATCAGCCCGGCGGACCTGGAGCCCGAGCTCTTCGGCGTCGTCTCGCTGCCGCCCACGCCCTTCGGCGTTGCGCTGTACGGCGTCGTCACCGTCGGCGTGGGCCTGGGTATTCTGCTGGTGCTCGTCGTCTACGTCTCCGAGCGGTACGCGGACGCGTAGGCCGGCGCATTCACTGTCGTTCCTGCACTACCGGGTGGACGAGCAGCGGTCTGCTCGGCGCCGTAACTGCTCTTAAGAGAGAAAAGGCCGGAGTCGCTGCAGCGGACTGCTATCGCGGCAGCTGGTCGTAGTAGGCGACGTAGAAGGCCTGCGTGACGGCCGTGACTATCGTTCCGAGGACGACGGCCATCGCGAGGTAGATGGCGATCTCGGTCGTAGAGAGGGCCGAGAGTGCTGTCTGGCCGGCGTTCTCCAGACTCGTGGGGTCGTCCGCGGAGAGGGCGGCCATGTACACGGTCGGGATCTGTGCGACGAGGCTGATCAGGAACGCCAGGACGTCGAAGCCGAGGACGGAGAGGAAGTTGTTCTTGACAATGCCGCCGCTGCGCTTGAACGAGTCGACCAGTCCGAGGTCGTCGACGACGACGGCGGCCGGGAAGAACTGGAGGAAGAACCACGGCAGGAGGACGACCAGTAATGCGAGCAGGCCGCCGACGACGAGAACCGCGATGGCGGCGGAGGTTACGTCGGCCATGCTGCCGAAGCCGAGGACGAAGATAGCGAGGATCAATCCGACGATACCGACGACGAAGTAGAGGACGAACGTGATGATACCCAGGACGAGACTCCCGCCGAAGATGGACAGGTAGTTCGACGTACCATCTGAGAAGAACCGGCCGACGGTAGCGCTGCCGCGGAGGCCTTCCTCGACGGTTCCGATGATCCCGCCGAGGTAGAACGGGACGACGAACAGGAGCACGGCGTAGCCGGCCAAGACGAGCAACGGGTCGATCAACTGGAGTCCTGCCAGTCCGGCGCTCGCGAGTGAGTACGCGAGGACGACGGCCCAGATGACGGGGTTTCGTTTGAGCGTGCCGATACCGGTCGAGAGGGAACCAATTACACCCATAGGGGTTTCACCTGGTCCACGGGTGATAAAAATACTGAGACGATATCGAAATAGAGCGTCTCTACGCAGTTCTGCCGGTCTCACGGTACGTACCGTAGTGGTCCTCGAAGACGCCCATCACCTCGCCCATCGTCGTCCCGACTTTCACCGCTTCGATAATCGCGGGGACGACGTTCTCGTCGTTCTCGGTCGCCTCCCGGACCGCCGACAGCGTTGCCTCGACGGCGCCGTCGTCCCGCGAGGCTTTCACGTCGGCGAGTCGCTCTCGCTGGCGCTCCTGGACGGTTTCGTCGACCTGGAGAATCTCGGGTTCGGTCTCCTCCTGGACAGTGTAGGCGTTGACGCCGACGACGGTCTCCTCACCGTCTTCGACGCGTTCCTGGTAGTCGTAGGCGGCGTCCTGTATCTCCCGCTGGAAGTACCCCTGCTCGATACCGGCGAGGACGCCGTCCCGCATCGCTCCGTCACCAAGGTCCTCTTTGATGTGGTCGATGTACGCCATCGCCTTCTCGTCCATCTCGTCGGTGAGTGCTTCGACGGCGTAGGAACCACCGAGCGGGTCGACGATGTCGGCGGCGCCGGACTCCTCGGCAATGATCTGCTGGGTCCGGAGCGCGACGCGGACCGATTCCTCGCTGGGCAGCGCGAGCGCCTCGTCGAAGCTGTTGGTGTGGAGGCTTTGCGTGCCGCCCATGACGCCGGCCAGCGCCTGGATGGTCACTCGAACGACGTTGTTGAGCGGTTGCTGGGCGGTCAGTGACTGGCCGGCCGTCTGCGTGTGGAACTTGAGCTTCTTGCTGTCGGGGTGGGCGGCGCCGTACCACTCGTCCATCACGCGGGCGTAGATGCGGCGGGCGGCGCGGTACTTGGCGACCTCCTCGAAGATGGAGTTGTGGGCGTTGAAGAAAAAGGAGAGCTGGGGGGCGAACTCGTCGACGTCCAGGCCGCGGTGGAGGCAATCTTCGACGTAGGCGAAGCCGTCGGCGAGCGTGAACGCCAGCTCCTGGACCGCCGTCGACCCGGCTTCGCGGATGTGATACCCGGAGACGGAGACGGGCTTGAACGTCGGCGTCTCCTCGCTGGCGAACTCGACGACGTCGGTGACGAGCTTCAGGGAGGGTTCTGGAGGTATGACCCACTCCTTCTGCGCGATGAACTCCTTGAACATATCGTTCTGGAGGGTCCCTCGCAATTCCTCGCGCGGAACCCCTCGCTCGTCCGCCAGCGCGACGTACATCGCGTAGACGACGGGCGCGCTCGGGTTGATGGTGAAACTCGTCGAGACGTCGGCCAGGTCGATGCCATCGAAGAGGACCTCCATGTCGCGGAGCGTGTCGACGGCGACGCCTTCCCGGCCGACCTCTCCCTCGGCCATCGCGTCGTCGGAATCGATACCCATCAGCGTCGGCATGTCGAAGGCCGTCGAGAGCCCGGTCTGGCCTTCCTCGACGAGGTAGTGGAAACGCTCGTTGGTCTCCGTAGCGGTGCCAAAGCCCGCGAACTGGCGCATCGTCCACGGGCGCCCGCGGTGCATCGTCGGGTAGACGCCGCGGGTGTAGGGCTCTTGCCCTGGGAAACCCAGGTCCTCGCCGTAGTCGAGGCCGGCGACGTCCAGCGGCGTGTACAGGCGGTCGACTTCGAGGTTCGACACCGTGGCGAATCGCTCTCGCCGTTCGCCGTAGTTCTCGAGAATCGGCCCGAGTGTATCGTCTGCCCAGTCCTCGCGGGCCTCTCTGATCGCGGCGAGGTCCTCCTCGTCGAACATACCCTGTAGTTTGGTAGCTACTGACAATAAGGCTCCCGGGGCGATCGTTCGAACGGTCAAACCACTACGAGTCGTCAGTGGCGTCGTCCTGCAGCCGTTTGGTCGTCTCGACGAGCGGGTGGGCGCCGTAGTCGACCACGTCGATGTCCTCGATGGAGGACAGGTCGGACTTCTCGGCGGTTCGAGCCATCCCCAGGTCGACCGGCTGGTCGAGAACGATGACGTACGCGTCCATCGTCTCCACGCCGATTCGTTCGGCGGCTTTCACGCGGTGGTGTCCGTCGGCCAGGAGGAGCGTCGGCTGTCGCTCCTCCGGGCCCCCGACGAAGTCCTCGACCGTGGACTGGGAGGGCGAGCGACCGCCGCCGTTGTCGATGACGACGAGCGGTTCGGCGAGGCCGCGCCGGAGTTCGTAGATACGCCCCTCGAGTTCGTCCGCGTAGACGGTGTCCTGGGTCGGCGTCAGGTCGGCCAGGTCGATCTCACGGCGTTCCTCGCGGGCGGTGACGTCGTGGATGCTCTCCAGCGTCCGGGTGAGTTTGTCGACCTTGCTCGGCGTCGCGCGTTCGATCTGCGAGCGGATGACGTCGGCGTTGGAGATGATGCCGACAAGGTGGCCGGCGTCGTCGACGACGGGTAGCTTCTGGATGCCAGAGCGGAGGATGACGCGCGCGGCGTCCTGGACGGCCATCTCCGGGTGGGCGACCAGGATGTCGTCGCTCATCACCCGGAACATCGGCTCGTGGTCGTCGGCCAGCAACAGGTCTCGGGAGCTGACGAATCCCTCGACTCGGCGGCCGTCGGTGACGGGGAACCCGCTGTGGTCGTCGCTCTCGTCGATGCGACGGGCGACGTCGGCGACCGTGTCGTCGAGCGACACCGTCGACACCTCGCTGGTCATGTACTCGCGGACGCGGGGCTTGCCCTCCTCGGCCATTAGCGGGGATCAGACGCCGGCGGAGGAAAAAGACCCCGTTCGGCGTCGGGCTCCAGCGCTACCTCACACGGACGGGTGTAATTCGTTCTCGATACGTCTCGAACGCTGGACCGTTTCACGCTCACCGACCGCCGAACGTGGACCGCCTTCCAGAAATAGTTACACCCGTCCGTCTCACTCCTCGGTGACCTCCTCGAGGAACTCCTGGTCGCTCTCGAACGTCTCGGGTCCGTACACGGACGTCAGCAGCCGGTCGGAGTGGCCCTGGAGCGTCTCGAGGAAGCGGTCGTCGACGACGGCACGGACGACCTCGTGGAGCGACTCGTCGCGGTCCTCGATGGTGTCGAGGACGCCCAGCGTGATCTGGGCGCCGGCCATGTCGGCGTGGCCGCCCGCGCTTCCGATCTGGCCGAAGGCGTCCCGCAACGTCTCGCCCAGATCGATGTCCGTCCCACGGGCGCGGGCCGAGACGTAGATGGTGCCGTCCTGGACGCCGTAGACGAGCGTCGCGTTGACGTCTTCGAGGGTGAGCAACCTGTCTGCGGCCTGGGCGAGCGCGTCCCGATCAGAGAGTTCGCCGACGCAACTCAGCAGGACGGACCCCTCTTTCCGACGGTTCTGTATCGCCCGGCCGACGGTCTGGAGGGTCTCGGCGGTGATGCTGGGTTCGTCGATGCGCTGGAGCGCCTCCAGGTCGGCGTGGGGGAGAAGAAACGCGGCGGCCTCGAAGTCGTCCGGCGAGACCTCCCGACGGAACTCCTTCGTGTCGACGCGAATCCCGAACAGGAGACCAGTTGCCACTGTCCGGTCGACGTCACCGCCGAGGCGACGGACGTAGTCAACCAGCAGCGTGCTCGTCGCGCCGACGTCGCTCCGCAGGTCGACGAATCGTGCCTCGATCGGTGCCCGGGGCGGGTGGTGGTCGATGACGACGTCGATCTCCGTCTCGGGCGGGAGCTGGTCGTTGACGCCTGGTCGGGAGTGGTCGACCAGGGCGAATCCGTCGTACTCCGAGAGGTCCGACTCGTCGTCGAGGTTGCGGAGGTCGAACTCCAGCAGGTTCACGAACGCCCGGTTCTCCTGATGGGAAATCTCGCCGTAGTAGCAGACGTCGGTGTCGCAGCCGACGGACTCGGCGATGCGGGCGAGCGTGATGGCGCTGGCGATGGCGTCGGGGTCCGGATTGTCGTGGGTCACGACCGCCAGTCGGCCGTCGACGTCGCGCAACACCCGCTGGAGCTGGCGGACCTGCAACCCGCCGTCTCCGATGGAGTGACACAGCTCCTCTGCGACGGCGCGGCCGGGGTCGACGACTTCGTCGGCGACGGCCGCGAGCGCCCTACCGGTCTCCGGTGTCGGGTCCCGCCCGGCGTATGCCAGCACCATCGAATCAGGGAACACCGCGGCGACCGCCCTGGCGGCCCGGAGGTTGGTCTCGCCGTCCTCGGCGGTAATCAGCACCGAATCCGGATCGACGGTCAGTTTGCGGAGCGTCTCCCGGTTGCTCGGGTCGCCCGGAACGACTCTGATCCCGTCTGACCGCAAGGTATCCACCCGGTGCTCGTCGTCCGTCACGACGAGCAGGTCCCCGCGTCGATGTTCGAGCGCGGAGAGCAGCCTCCTGCCGAGGGGTCCGGTCCCCAGCACCAGGCGAGAAGTCATGGCAAGTATTCGGCCTTCGAGCGTCTAAAAGGCACGCATCGACGTACGGTCGACGCCGAGCGAGCCGGCGTCACCGGTCACTTCAGTCGCTCCTGGAGGAAGGAAGGGTGAGCCGCCGTGACCCCCTCGACGCCCAGGATGGACTCCTCGATGACGTCACCGACGGCGCCGCCGTCGGCCGCGCGGACTTCCGCCATCAGCATGTGGTCGCCGCTGGAGGTGTATAGCGACTCCACTTCCTCGAGGTCAGCGAGTTCGCGGGTCGACTCCACGTAACACTCGCTCGCGACGTCGATGCCGACGAGTGCGATGGTCTGGCTTGCGAGCTTCTTCGGGTCGACGTCGGCGGAGTAGCCGACGATGACGCCCTCCTCTTCGAGCTTCTGGATGTACTTTCGAACCGTGGGCTTCGAGACGTCGGCCCGGTTCGCTATATCCGCGTACGAGGCCTGCGCGTCCTCCTCGAGAACAGACAGAATGCGACGCTCCGTAGACTCCGCGCTCATAGCCAGTTCTTTTTCCCGCGTATGAAAATATGTTCCGGATTCGCAAACGACGGTTATTTGTGGTGTTCGAGGAGTTCGTCGGCGGCGCGCTCCCACTGGTAGTCCTCGTCGAAGTACCGCTCGGCCAGCGGTTCCTCCGGCGCCTCGCCGAGGGCCTGCTTCTCCTCGCCGTAGGACGGCCGCGCGCCCTCGACGTAGTAGCGCCCGGTCAGCACCTCGCCCTCGTAGAGTTTTGATTCGGTCTCGAACATCATCTTCGCCGCTTCCTCACGGTTCGAGACGTCGAAGTCGTAGTCGTCGGACTGCTGGACGTCGGTGTAGGGGACGTACTGCTTTGCGTCCTTGTTCCAGGTCGGACACTGGGTCAGGAAGTCGATGTGCGCGAAGCCGTCGTGCTCGATGGCCTCGGCGATGATCTCCTTTGCCTGGTTCGGATTGACCGCTGCCGTCCGGGCGATGTACGTCGCACCGGAGGTAAGGGAGAGCGACAGCGGTCGGATCGGCGACTTCGCACTGCCCGAGGGCTGAGTCTTGGACTTGTGGCCCTTCGGCGACGTCGGGGACGTCTGGCCCTTCGTCAGCCCGAATATCTCGTTGTTGAAGACGATGGAGACCATGTCGTGGTTCTCCCGTGCCGTGTGCATGAAGTGGTTGCCGCCGATGCCGTAGTTGTCGCCGTCGCCGCCCGCCGCGATGACGGTCAGCTCCGGGTTGGCGAGCTTCGCTGCACGCGCGACCGGGAGTTCACGGCCGTGGATGGTGTGGAAGCCGTAGCTGTTGAAGTAGCTGTTGAGCTTCCCCGAACAGCCGATGCCGGTGAACAGCGCCACCTCGTCGGGGTTCTTTCCGACTTCGGGCATGGCCTGTTTCAGCGCCTTCAGGACGCCGAAGTCGCCACAGCCCGGACACCACGTCGCCTGCGGTTCGATACCGGGCGTGAACTCGTCTCGTTCGGTCTCTCGTTCGTTGCCGATTGCTGAGAATGCACTCATTGTTAGTCACCTGCCGCGGGGACGTACTTCATGTTCGTCGCGGCCAGTTCCTCGCCGTCGATGCTGGTCTCGAAGCCCTCGACGATCTCCGCCGGTTCGAACGGGTTGCCGTTGTACTTCAGCAGGCTGGAGAGCTTCGGTCCGAAGCGGCCGATCTCTTTCTGGGTCAGCCCGCGGAACTGACCGGTGGCGTTCATCTCGACGACGAGTGCCTCGTCGACGGATTCGAGCCACTCGCTGACCTCCTCGACCGGATACGGCATCATATCGGAGACACCGAGGGCCTTGACCGAGTGGCCGGCGTCGTTGAGCCGGTCGATCGCTTCGAAGGCGGTGTCCTGGTGGCTCCCCCAGATGAGGATCCCGTAATCGGCGTCCTCCGGACCGTAGTAGGTCTGGTGGGCGCTGTTCTCGTCCAGGTCAGCGCGGATGTCGTCGAGCTTGTCGAGTCGGCGGTTCATCTGCGCGATTCGGTTGTCGGGGTCCTCGTCGATGTGGCCCGACGGGTTGTGCTCGTTACCGGTCGCGAGGAAGCGCCCGCCCTCCTGGCCGGGCACCGTCCGCGGGCTCACGTTCGAGCCGTCCTCCGGTTCGTGGAGGAAGCGCTGGAACTTGCCAGAGGAGTGGTGGGCCGCCTCCGCTATCTCGTCCTCGGTGAGCACCGAGCCCGGATCCGAGTTGGGCTGGCGGTCGAAGAAGCTCTCGTCGACGTTGCGGAGTTCGCCCTGGAGCTTCTGGTCGTAGACGACGATGCTCGGGATCTGGTACTCGTAGGCGATGCGGAACGCCTGGCGGGTCTGGTCGTAACACTCCCGGATGTTCGCGGGCGCGAAGACGACACGGGCCGAGTCGCCCTGGCTCGTGTAGAGGACGTGCTCGAGGTCGGCCTGTTCGGGCTTCGTCGGCATCCCCGTCGACGGGCCGGCGCGCATCGCTTCGACGAGCACTATCGGTGTCTCCGTCATCTCGGCGAGGCCGAGGGGTTCCGACATCAGCGCGAAGCCGCCACCGGAGGACCCGGACATCGCCTTGACGCCGGTGTGGGACGCGCCCAGCGCGAGCGCCGCGGCAGCGATCTCGTCTTCCACCTGTTCGGAGATACCGCCGAACTTGGGCAGATGCTGGGACATGAGCGTGAACACGTCGGTCCACGGCGTCATGGGGTAGCCGGCGATGAACCGGCAGCCCTCGTCGAGGGCGCCGTAGGTGATCGCGTTGGACCCCGAGAGGAGGACCTGCTCCTCCTCGTGAGTCTCGGACTCCGGGATCCGGAGGTCGTGTTCGTGGTCCATCCCCTGGACCTGCTCGTAGGCCTGGTCGAGCACGTCGAGGTTGGCCTCCATGATGTCGCCGGACATGTTCTGCTGGATGAGCTCCTCGAAGTAGGACAGATCCATGTCGAGCAGCGCGGCGGTCGCCGCGACGCCGGCGGTGTTGCGCATGACCTCGCGGCCGTGGTCCCTGGCGATAGAGCGGAGGTCGAGCGGATACACGTGCCAGTCGTTTTCCTCGGCACGCGCCTCCAGCTCCGTCACTGCGACGTCGTCCTCGTCGAGAAGCCCCTCGTCGTAGACGATGACGCCGCCTTCGCGGAGGTCGTCCAGATTCTCGGACAGCGGTTTGAGCTCCTCGTTCCCGTAGTACGCTTCTTCCTGCGGATTCCGTGCGAAGGAGTCTCCGAGGGCAAGAAGGAAATTGTAGCCGTCGCCGCGAGACCGGACGTCTTCCTGGCTCGCGCGTACCTCTACGTAGGTGTGGCCGCCCCGGATGCGCGAGGGATAGTGTCGATGAGTGAATACGTGCAGTCCCGAGCGCATCAGGGCCTTTGCAAAGTTCTGACTCGTCGAGTCGATCCCGTCACCGGAACCGCCCGCGATTCGCCAGATTAGTTCCTGGCCTGTCATGGTAAATCATCGGCCCCAGATCGGGTGCCGTGTATCGGGGTTAGGGAGGCCGTGACTAAAGATTTTCCACTATAACGCAGTTCATTAATCGTTATCGATAGCTAGATGGGGTTCAACTGAACGATTTCGACTTCGCGAGTGGGCAGTTAGCATTTCTAACGCGACACCCGTTCCCTCGGGTGCTACCCAGCCGCACGGATCCGGTCTCTCGATCCGACCTCTCTAGATTCTGTCGAAACCGGGAACCCACTCCGAATACTTGTCAGAATCCTGGCGATCTATCGTGTTGGTTTCCTCGTCGACAGGGAACCTGTCGCGCGCGAAACCGCCACGCGTGCGGCCTCACCGGGGCGCCTGCCGGTAGATAAGGTTCCGCTGGACGTCGTTGGCGCCCTCGTAGATAACCGGGATACGTGAGTCACGGAAGACCCGGGAGATGCGTCGGTCGGTCAGGACCGAGCGGCCGCCGTGGAGTTGCATGCCGGTCTCGGCGCACTCGGTGGCCGTCTCGGTCGCCTTGGTCTTGGCCAGCGCCGCCCAGTAGCCGGCGTCGTCGCTGTCGGCGACCTTGTCGGCGGCGCGCCAGACCAGGGTGCGCGCGGACTCGAACTCAAGTCGCATGTCGGCGAGGTGGTGCTGGACGGCCTGGAACTCGTCGACGGTCCGGCCGAACGCCTCGCGGTCGTGGACGAACTCTGAGGCCTCCTCGATGGCCGCCGCGGCGATGCCGATGCCCTGGCCGCCGACGATGACCCGGCCGTGGTTGAAGAACTCAGCGAGCATGTAGAAGCCCGCGCCCTCCACGCCGATCAGGTTGTCCTCGGGGATGCGACAGCCGTCGAGGGTGATGTGGGCCTGTTTCGACGCCCGCATCGCCATCTTTTCGGGGATGTGCTCGGCCTCGTACCCCTCGGCGTCCGTGGGCACGATGAACAGCGAGTAGTTGCCGTACCGGTTGTCCTCGTCGTCGCCGGTCTTGGCGTACAGCGTCACCCAGTCCGCCTCGACACCGTTGCCGATCCAGTACTTCTCGCCGTCGATGACCCACTCGTCGCCGTCCTTCTCAGCAGTGGTCGACATTCCCGCCAGGTCGCTCCCGGTCTCGGGTTCCGACACCGCCAGGCCGGTGATCTGGTCGTTCTCGGCGACGGGTCGGAGGAACTCCTCTTTCTGGGAGTCGTCGCCATGTTCCTCGACGATTTCGGCGCCGAAGCTGGCCAGCTGGAGCGTCAGCGCGATGCCGGCGTCGGCGCGGTAGAACTCCTCAGCGATGGCCAGCACGTGGTGCAGGGAGAGCCCGCGACCGCCCCACTCCTCGCCGATATCCTGGGCGACCAGGTCCGCGTCCATCCCCGCTTCGAGAATCTCGTGGGGGTACTCCCCGGAGGCGTAGTACTCCGCCGCGTTCGGCGCGATGTGTTCCTCGGCGAATGCCCGGGCGTCCTGCTTGACCTCGCGTACCGCGTCTGGGACGATGTCGTCGTCGAACAGTTCCATACACGGTACATGGTATCCCGACTCAAATACACATTGGAACAACGACAAATTTGTAACGAGTTTACTGGCCGCTCGCGAGCGTCGCGGGCCGGTAGAACTGCGTCGGTCAGACGTCGATCTGCTGCATCAGCGACACGAGCTCTTCGAGCTCGGGGAAGGTGTACACCGTGACGTCGATGTCGGAGTTCAGCGCGTGGACGCGGGAATCGAACATCAGCGACATGTCCGTCTCGCGGTCGCCGACGAGTTCGTCGACCATGCCGCTGCCCGGGCCGAAGGTAAAGTTCGGCGGCCCGATGTCGATGGTCGTCTGCAGGACGTTCGCCCAGCCGTCGATGAACGCCGACGTCATGATGTTGCCGATCTCCTGGATGGCGGAGCGCTCCATGTCGGTGAACCCGCTGCCGTTCGGGTCCGTCTCACCCATGTCCCCGACCATGCCCCGGGCGAGTTCTTTGGCGCTCGAGCCGTTGAACAGAAAGAGGATGTGGCCGTGGGGCGGTTCGAGCAGGCGGATGCTGATGCCGATCTGCTTCTGGTCGCCGACGTGGGTCTTGATATCGGCGACGTCGATGAAGTTGATCTTGGTTATCTCCATCTCCGTCTCCATCCCCGTCATCTGGCTCAGATGGTCGGCGACGGTGTTCCCGCCCTCCTTGGCCATCTTGTTGAACAACCCCAGCTTGCGTATATCTATCTTCAGACTCATGGGCGTGACACGAACGTTGCGGGTCGTTTCCCGGCTACCCACATAAGCGATGCACCCCGATTTTCGCAGTCGAGAATTAGAGCGGTCGAACCCCGCGGCCGCCGGGCCCCGTCGGCACCGTCAGAACTGCTCGGCGGTGTCGATGCCGACAACGACGCCGGCCTGGTCGGATCTGAAGTCGTCCCCGGCGTCGGCCGCGGCCGAGAACATGAGTCGCGCCTGCTCGGTGTGTGCGGCGCGGACGGCGGGGAGTTCCTCCCCTCCCAGGTCCACAGCATCCGCCAGGTCGTCCCACGCCGACTCCTCGACCCGGTAGGCTCGGACGCCGTCGTCGGTCACGTAGTCGGCCGTCCGCTCGTACTCGCTGTGGCGACCGATGAGTTCGGCGTGGACGACGACCAGCGCGTCGGCCAGTTCCTCGCCCGTGAGCGCCGCCGACCGGTCGGCGACGCGTTCGATGACGGCTTCGTCGATGGACGTCTCGCTCGCGGCGGTCGAGAAGTCTGGCGGTGACATGTTCCCGTACGCTTCGGGCCAGGGACGGAAGATCCCTTCGCCGCCGTGACACGACGTGGCCGTCCGCGTTCGATGGCCTGCGTGCGCTCAGATCCGTATCGAGACTGCCACGCCCTCGCCCAGCGGCAACAGTCCCGTCTCGAACTCGGGGTCTTCGCCGACGGTCCGGAGGTAGTCGGCGATGCCGCGGCTCATCTCGTTGGCGTCGACGTCTTCGCCGGAAAGCAGCGCGCGCACGTCGTCGAAGTCGAGCGGGCCCGCCTCGACGGCGTTGTCCGCGGCGACGATACCCCCCACGGGAACCTTCTCGCGGACGGCTTCGAACGCCTCCGCGTAGCGGTGTTTCTCGTTGTCGATCAGGACCAGGTCGAAGGGCCCGTCGTAGCGCTCGACGGTCTCGATGGCGTCGCCGTGTTCGAAGCGGGCGCGGTCGGCGAACCCGCCGCGTTCTAGGTTCTCACGGGCGTCGTCGAGTTCGTCCGCGTCGATTTCAGTCAGGACGATTTCCCCGTCCTCGGGCAGTGCCGGCGCCGTCCAGTACGCCGAGTAGCCGTAGCCAGACCCGAACTCGAAGACCCGCTCAGCGTCGATGGAGCGGGCGAGCAGGCGGAGCCACCCGCCGACCGCCGGACCCACCGTCGGGAACCCCTCGCGGTCGGCGCGGGCGTCCATCTCTTCGATGACCTCGTCCGAAGTCGGCGCTAGCGTCCGGGCGAACTCTTCTGTCACGTCGGGCAGCGGGTCACTCATGGCGCTCACTACAGCGCGGGGTCACTAAACGACGTGGGCCCGTCGATGGCCCCGTTCCCAGTTCAGGGGGACGTTTCGTTCGCTTCGATCGGGCTATCGTAGCGGACGAAAAAGCCCGTCGAGCCGCTGGTCTGGTGGATGGACCGCAGGTCGCCGTCGACGACGTACGCGTCGCCCGCTGACGTCGTTCCGTTCACCGTAACCGTCCCGTCGGTCCGCGACAGCGCGTCGTTCTCGTCGGCGGTGACGCCGCCCGTCGTGACCTTCGAGACGTTCCCGTCGACTTCGAAGGTGTACTCGATGGCCTCGTCGACCGCCGCCGGTCCGATGACGAGCGTCTGGGTCCGGTTCTCGTACTGCGTCGCGGCGGGTGCGCCGACGTCGGCGAACAGGTCGTCGTCGAACGCGTACCGACTCGTGGGCACCGGGTCGTCGCTCTCTGACCCGGTGTTCGCGACGGCTGTTGCCTCGTTGCTCGGTGACGCAGCGTCGCTCGCCGCGAGTTCCTCGTTCGACGACGCGTCGGCGCGCACCGTATCGTCGCCGGACGCGCTCTCCGTGCCGTCGTCGGACTCGGTCGCCCCACCGTCGTCGGGCGTCGCTTCGCTGGTCCCGCTGTCGGCACGCTCGACGACCAGGACGACGGTGCCGCTCTGGGAGACGGGGATCTCCGCCTCGCCGTCCGTCACCGTGGTGCCCTCGACTTCCTGCCAGGTCCCGTCGACGCGCTGGTAGGCCGTGACGTCGCCGTCGGCGTCGACGGGCACCGTCACAGTCGCCATCGCGCCGTCACCGTCCCGCAGAACTACTTCGACGGCGGGCCCAGCCGATTCAGTCCCCTCAGGCAGCGAGTCGGGGGTCCCAGCCGATGCGAGGTGAGTCACGCCCTGGTCGAACTGGACCGAGGCGCCGCCTCCGAGCGTGACGGTGTCGGCCACCGCACCGGCTCGCTCCGCCTGGTCACGGTAGGCGCCGTCGCCGTTGTCGCCGAGCTGGACGTTCTCCAGCCTGTCGCCGCCGGCCGGGTAGCTCAGCACGCCGGGGCCGCCGTTGCGTTCGACGCGGCTGTCGGCGAGCACGTTGTCGGAGCTGTCCGCGAACTCGACACCGGGGCCGCCGTTGTCGGTCACCGTCGCGTCGCCGACGAAGTTGTTCACGGCGCCCGTCGCGACGTGGATGCCCCGGTCGCCGTTGTCGGTGGCCTGGACGATGCTGAACGAGCTATCTGAGACGCCGCGGGCCAGCCAGAGGCCCGTGTCGTCGTTCCCGTCGACGGTGACGTCGCTGGCCTGCACGTCGGCCGTGTCGACGAGGACGACGCCGTCGTCGTTGTCCCGCGCGGTCACGGCCTGCATCGCCGAGCCGTCGGCCTCCGTCAGGCGGACGCCGGTGTCGCTGTCCGTCGCGCGGACTTCGACCAGATTCGCCGTCGGGCCGCTCGCGCCGCTGCCGCCGAGCGCGACGGCGACGCCCCAGTCGGTGACGTCGACGTTGCGGACCGTCACGCCGGAGACGCCGCCGGCGACCTGGATTCCGGTGCCGCTTCCGGACCCCGCCACGGTATGTCCGTTCCCGTCGAGGACGACGTCACTCGCCTCCACGACGAGGCACGTCCCCGAACCGGCGACGTCACCGGTCAGTTCGTACTGGCCGGGCTCGTCGATCACGGAACACGAGGTCAGCGACCCGTCGTCCGCGCTCTCGTTCGGCGTCTCGGTGTCGTTCCCGCCGTCGGTCGCGGTGGCCTCGTCGGAGCCGTTGTCGGCTTGCGCGTCGCTCGTGTTCTCGACGGCCGCTGCATCCGTCGACTCGGGCGTCTCCGTCTCGGGAGTCTCCGTGTCAGTCGCGGTGGCAGTCGACGTCTCCGTGGCCGTCGGCGTCGCGGTGGCTTCGTCGGCCGACTCGTCATCGGCCGCGGTGTCGTCAGCGTCGTCTGTCACGGCTGCGTCGTCGCTGTCCGAGGCGCCCGCGTCGTCCGGTTCATCCGTCGCCGTCTCCGCGGGCGCAGTCTCGGTTGCCGTTTCGGTGTCGGTTGCCGATTCGTCCCCACCCGCGTCTTCGGTGGCGTCGTCGCTCTGGAGGCTCAGGTCCCCGGAGTCCCCGGACGGTCCACCGAGGTCCGCGACCGCTAGCCCACCCCCCGATCCGACGGCGACGATAGCGATCACGGCCAGTGCGAGTGCCACGCCCCTCGTCCGTACCCGTTCGTAGCGCATGGCAACACCGATACCGACTACCGGTGATTAGTATTTAGCGCCAAAAACGCAGTAAGGCGGGCTTACGGCGGGCGAGGATGGCCCACTGAAGGGACGCCGAACAGCCCGTCACCGACCTCGGTTTCCAGGGACATCTGGACCGCCAGGCAACGCTCACTTTGGCACATGCTAAGGTTCAAGCCGGCCAGGGCGTATACACGCCTATGCAGGAGTTCGAGTTCGTCGTCGCTTACGAGGCGGGGGCCGACAGGCTGATGGACGTCTTCCGCGAGCACCCGTCGCTGTCGGTCCGCTCGTCGGCGTGTTACACCGACGACTCGTCGATGTGGCGGATGGACCACGCCAGCGGATCCCGCGAGGCGATGGGGCGGTTCGACGAGACGTTCCTCGACGACACTCGCTGCAACGAATGCCTGAACGCGCCGGACTGCAACACGACGCGGGAGTACCACGTGCTCGACCGGACCCCCCGCGGGCGGACCGTCTACACCTTCCGCGAGGAGGTCCACAAGTGCCACTCCGTCCCGCACTTCGTCGTCGACCACGTCGGCGATGGCGCCGTGCTCCAGTCGCACCGGACTGACAACGAGTATCGGTGGAAGGCTCTCTTCCCGGACGAGCAGCCCGTCGGCGAGCTGTTCGACGCAATCGAGGCCGAGTTGCGGGACGGGCTGACGCTCGAACTGGCCCACCTCACCCAGTCGGGCAACTGGAGCGCCGAGACGCGGACTGCCCACAAGCTCTCGCCGGAACAACACGAGATGCTCGACGCGGCGGTGGCCGCTGGCTACTACGAGCGGCCGCGAGAGACGACTGTTCAGGAACTGGCCAGCGACCTCGACGTCGCCCGTTCGACCGCCCAGTATCGGCTGCGCGAAGCGGAGGACGCCATCGTCACGGAGTTCGTCCGCGACGCGCTGTGACGGCGGGTCGAAAACGCGGTGACGCTACCGGTTCCGGCTGACGGGGAACTTGACCCGGTCGGGCGCCTCGTTGAACGCGACCAGGATGCGCCGGTACAGTTCGTTCCGCACGCGCTGGCCGCGCCGTGGGTGGACGAGATACCGGAGACGGAACTCCACCCACGACTCCTCCTGGACGACGTTGACCGACGGGCGGTCCTGAACCTCCAATTCGACCGGCGTCTCCGAGAGGCGCTCCCGGTACCGGGCGATGCGGGCCGCCATCTCGTCGCCGAGGAAGTCGTCCGCCTCCTCCCGCATCAGGTCCTGCGCGTACTCCAGGTCGGTCTCGTAGGCCACCTGGATGGAGAGCTCGTTCCAGACGAAGGGGAAATCCTCGCGCGTGTAGTTCTTCACGTGCGAGGAGAGCACCACGCTGTTTGGCAGCGTGATTATCCGGCCCGACGGCTGGTTCGAGGAGACGAGGTCGCCGTTTATCTCCCACAGCGTCGTGACGAGGAAGTCCACCTCGACGACGTCGCCCTTCGACCCCTCGATGGCGACCCTGTCGCCCACCTGGTAGGGCCGCTTGACCATGATGTAGAGCCAGCCGATGAGCGAGAACAGCGGCTGCTGGAGCGCGAACGTGACCGCGAATCCCACGACCCCCAGCGAGAACAGCACCCCGACCCACTGGTCGGTCGCGACGCCGAGCAGCGCGACGACGGTCGCGACCCCGAACCCCAGACGGAGCACGTTCCGCACGTCGTGTTGGCGCCGCTTGCTCGGCGTCCGGTCGTGGAGCGCGCGCTTCGTGAGCAAGTAGAGCCCGTAGCCCGCGAAGACGATGGCGACTGCACCGAGGAGTTTCGATCCGAGCATCCCGAACGTGACGCCGCCTATCTCGACGTCCGTCGGTATCCCCCAGAACTCGCCGTCGACCGACGACGCCCCCACGTACGCCGACGCGAGTCCGAAGGCGACGGCCAGCAGCACCGACCCGTGCCCAAGCGGTCGTTTCACTGGCATGGTCTCGCTCGTCCAGGGATAAACCGTTTTGCACCTGTTCGCGTCGTTGGCGGAAGTGGAGTCGAGAACTGTCCCGCTCGTACGGACAGCAAGACACCGAAAGCCCTCGCCCATTCAGTCCGCCAGGGTGTGGACTACCCCACTGCTGTCCTGGTGGACTGAAAGGGCGAGTACGTATCCGGGAACCCGGACCCCGCAAGCACCGGAACGAAGTGAGGAGCGCAGCGTGGGTCCCGGGACCGGATACGTACGAGGGCTTTCGGTATGTTAGTTCCGTCTCGGAGTTCCCTCAGCGATCAGTACTCAGCTACTCAGATTAAGCGTTCCAGTAGTCGGGTTCGTTGCCGTCGCGCCACTTGATGGAGCAACCGCGGGAGGGCTTCTGCTCGGCGGTGACCTCCTCACCCGCCAGCACTGTCTCGACGTGAGCTTTCATCTCGCGCTCGGTGGGTTCGTCGTCGGGGTTCGTCGCGTCGTCGAGGCGGCCGTGGTAGGCTACCTCGAAGGCCCCCTCGCCGTCATTGGCGAGCAGGAAGGGGTCGGGCGTACAGCGGGCGCCGTAGCCCGCGGCGACGGCCTGAGTCGCGTCGAAGAGGTAGGCGTCGTAGTCGATGGTGCCGTCATCGACGAGTTCCTGCATGCGCTCGAAGGAGTCGTCGGGGTACTCGTCGGGGTCGTTGGCGTTGACGCCGACGACGGCCAGGTCGTCGTACTCGTCGGCGAGGGCGTTCAGTTCGTCGAACTTCGCCATCGCGTACGGGCAGTGATTGCACGTGAACACGAGCAGGACCGCCTCGTGGTCAGCGAAGTCGGCCAGCGAGTGCGTCTCGCCGTCTGTCCCGCGGAGTTCGAAGTCGGGTGCCTCGTCGCCGCGCTGGAGTACGTCCGCCTCGGAGTGGAGTGCGACCATGTGCGGGGCTTCTCGCGCGGGAAACAAAGTAGTGCAGGACCCGCCGAGACGAACGGGTGGGCGGTCACGTCGGTCCGGTCTCCGATTCGACGCGCTCGACTCCCGAGAACTCGAAGCGGGCGCCGTCGGAGTGACTCTCACCGACGGTGACGTCCCAGCCGTGGGCGTCGACGATGCTCCGGACGATGTTCAGTCCGAAGCCGGTCCCGTCCTCGTTCGTCGAGTAGCCCACGTCGAATATCGCCTCGCGGTGGTCGGCCGGTATCCCGGGACCGTCGTCCTCGACGGCGAACCCGCTGTCGGTCCGGCGGACGGTGACGGTCACGTCGGAGCCAGCGGGTTCGATGCTGTCCTCCTGAGCGTGCGAGGGAGGGCTCGTGGAACCGTGTTCCACGGCGTCGTCACGAGTCGCAGACGAGTGACGGCTTGTCGAACCGTGTTCGACAGCGTTCCGGAAGACGTTCTCCAGCAGCTGACGCAATCGGCTCCGGTCGGCAGACAGCGTCCCGAGGTCGTCCGCACAGGCGAGCGTGGACGAGTCGTTTCCGGTCGTCGCCCAGGCCTCCTCGACGACGTTCCCGAGCGGAACGGGTTCGAACTCGTCGATGCCCTCACCCTGCCGGGCCAGCGTCAACAGGTCTGCGATGAGTTCGTCCATCCGTTCGAGCGCGTCCGCCGCCTTCGAGAAGCACGCTTCGTCCCCGGTCTCGCGGGCGAGCTGGAGGTTGCCGACCGCCACGTTCAGCGGGTTCCGGAGGTCGTGGCTGACGATGCCGGCGAACTCCTCCAGGCGCTGGTTCTGTCGGACCAGTTCGCCCTCGCGCTGGGCGAGGCGTTCGTTCGCCTGGATCGAGGCGATGGCGTGGCCGATGGTCTCGCCCAGGTCGGTGAGCGCCGCTTGTTCGCGCTCCTCGAACACGTTGGGCCGGTCCGCGTAGATGCTGACGAAGCCGTAGACCGTCCCCTCGTGACCGATCGGAACGACGGCCATCGACCGGACGCCACGGCTCTCCAGGATGTCCCACCACGGCTCCATCGACGGGTCCGCGAAGACGTCCGGGATACACTGAATTTTACGTTCCCTGATCGCACGGCCACCGGGACCGCCACCGGTCGAACTGTCGTCGACGGTGACGTCGATCGATTCGTAGTAGTCGTCGTCGAGCCCGGACCACGTCGTCGGGTGGACGACGCCGTCGGCCTCGTCGTATCGACCGATCCAGACGGATTCGTAGGCGGCTGACTCGCTCAACCGGCCACAGACCGCCTGTTCGAGCGACTTCCGATCCGTCTGGTTGACCAGCTCTTCGGTGGCGACGCGGAGCGTGTCGTTGATCCGGTTCAGCCGTTCGATGGATCGCCGTTGCTCCAGGCGCCGGACGTCGGAGAGTCCGACGAGGAGCCCCACGAGCGCGCCGAACGTAGCGACGTTGGCGACGGGGACGATGGAGTCCGACTGCGGGACTTCCAGCACGAGGGTGACGGCGAACATCCAGAGGCCGAACGCCGACAGGATGGTGACGCCGACGGCGGTCCAGGCCAGCATCCGACCCGCGAACCGGTCAGGAACGAGACGGCCCCGGGCCACCTGGACGCCGACGCCCGTCATCACGAGCGCGAAGACGACCGGAAGCAATGCCACGAGCAGCGCCAGCGCGCCCGTTCCGAACCCGGCGGCACTACTCAGGTGAAAGCCAGTCAGGAGGAGACCGGCGCCGGCGATGATCGTCCCAGCCGCCTGATTAGAGACGCCACGCATTGGCGTAGCTCTGTGAGTAGCGCCAATGAAACTTCCCCTCACAGCGTGGATGGCGAGGACGCGTGTTCGACGGACTATCGGTCCGTCGCGGCCTCGTCGAACGCCGTCGCGGCCTCGAACACCGCCGACTCCGGGGCGATGCGGAACGTCGTCTCTTCGTCCTCGCGCTGTTCGCGCTCCAGGAAACCCGCGTCGACGAGCGCCTCGACGGTGCCGTCGAGGTAGAGCGTCTTGTACGCCACGCCGGAGGCGTCGCTCAGTTCGGTCTTGGTGTACTCTGCGCCGGCGTCGAGTTCGAGGAGCGCGGCGATGAGCGCCGCGGCGCCGTCGTAGTCGGCCACGAGGCCCCAGCCAGTGGCCCCCTGGCCGTCGGCGTCCTGCCCATCCATCCCGCCGATGGCGCCCATCGAATCGAGGGGGTCCGACCCGTCCATGGGGTGGCAGAACGACCGGACCGAAATAAACCCATCTGTCCCCTCACGAGCGGATAGTCAGAGTGGCACACCGCCACACACATGTAGAAATCCTTTAGTCCGCGCCCCCGAGGGTGTAGGTATGGATAGTCGCGGCGAGATTCTGGAGCTACTCCGTGAAAACGCCCGGTACAGTTTCGAGGACATCGCCCGGCTCAGCGATACCAGCGAGGGCGACGTCGAGGCGGCCATCGCGGAGCTCGAATCCGCGGGCATCGTCCGGGGATATCAGGCGGTCCTCGACTGGGGCCCCGTCGACGAGGACGACCAGCCCGTGCGCGCGTCGGTCGAACTCAACGTCACGCTAGACCGGGAGACTAGCTACGCCGACATCGCCGAGCGCATCGCGAAGTTCCCGCAGGTTCGCTCCCTGCGGCTGATCAGCGGCGACTACGACTTCGATATGGTCGTCGAGGGCGACTCGATGAGCGAGGTGTCCCACTTCATCAGCGACAAGGTCGCGCCCATCCCTGAGGTGACCCAGACGGTCACCCACTACGTGATGGAGTCCTACAAGGAGCAGGGCATCGAGTTCGGCGACGGCCACGACGACGACCGGCTGTCGATCTCCCCATGACCATCGAGCCGGCCGACCGCGTCGACCAGGTGCCGCCGTCGGGGATCCGGCGCTTTTTCGAACTGGCCGAAGAGATGGACGACATCATCTCGCTGGGCGTCGGGGAGCCGGACTTCTCCGCGCCGTGGGCCGCCCGCGAGGCCGCAATCGCCTCCCTGGAGCAGGGCAAGACCTCCTACACGGCCAACCGCGGCAAGCGCGAACTCCGCGAACTGATCGCCGACGACGTCGACGACCGGTACGACCTGGAGTACGACGCAGACGAGGAGATACTCGTCACGGCGGGCGCGAGCGAGGCCCTGGATCTGGCGTTCCGGGCGCTGCTCAATCCCGGCGACACCGTCGCCGTCGTCCAGCCGGCCTACGTCTCCTACGTCCCGGGCGCCATCTTCGCCGGTTGCGACGTCGTCGACGTCACCACGCGCGCGGAAGACGAGTTCAAACTCACCGCCGAGGTGCTCCGGGAGTCGGACGCCGCCGACGCCGACGCGCTCGTCTACTGCTACCCCAACAACCCGACGGGTGCGACGATGACGGGTGCGGAACTCGAGGACGTCGCCGCGTTCGCGCGCGAGCACGACCTGCTCGTCTTCGCCGACGAGATATACTCTGAGCTGAGCTACGAGCACGAACACACCTCCATCGCCAGCCTGCCCGGAATGCGCGAGCGGACCGTCGTGTTCAACGGGTTCTCGAAGGCCTACGCGATGACCGGGCTCCGTCTGGGCTACGCGCTGGCGCCGCCCGAGGCCATCGCGGCGATGAACCGCATCCACCAGTACTCGATGCTGTCGGCGCCGACGACTGCCCAGTACGCGGCCATCGAAGCCCTGGAGACCTGCGGCGACGAAGTCGAGGAGATGTGCGCTCAGTACGACCGCCGGCGAAACTTCGTCCTCTCCCGGTTCGACGAGATGGGCCTGGAGTGTTTCCCCGCCGCGGGCGCCTTCTACGCGTTCCCGGAATGTCCGGGCGAGGATGCCGGCGAATTCGCCGAGGCCTTGCTCGAGGAACAGAAGGTAGCAGTCGTCCCCGGGACGGCGTTCGGCGAGGGCGGTGCGGGCCACCTCCGCGTCTCCTACGCCACGGGTCTGGGAGAGCTGAAAGAAGCGATGGCTCGCATCGAAGCGTTTATCAGTTGATACCTATCTGGTTTTTGGCCGGTATAACGGCGTAAAGCTTTTTCACCCATACCGGCAGATGAATGATAATGGCTATTGATGACACGGGTGGACAGGCGTCCGACGGCGCGAACCGCGGGGGAGGTTCGCAGACCGACCGGGAGGACGTTTCCGTCGGGGACTACACGTGGGACGACCTGCGGCGTGACCACCACACGGGGGGACGATTCGACCGGAGCGAGTACCTGGGCTTCGAACCGCAGCGCATCCGCGATCGGTTCGAGACGGCGGCCGGCAAGGCGAAGGGCGTCAACGAGGTCTTCGAAGCGTACCTCGACCCGGAGGCCACGCCGGTCGCGAAGGACGTCTACACCTGGGAGCACTTCAAGCGGGAGTACTACTACGAGGCGGACGGATCGATCCCGCGGAGCCGCGACGGCGAACAGGTTGCCTTCGAACCCGAGGAGTACCTTGGCTTCGAACCCGAGGAGACCGAGAATAAGCTCGCCCAGGCGGGCGACGTCGGCGACCTGATGTCCAATCTCCTCGAGGAACACACCGTCAACGTCAACCCCGAACTCGACGAGGACGAGTTCTTCTCGACCCAGGAGGGCCACACGACGGTCGTCAACCGGTACGACCTGGAGAAGTCCGTCCCGTTGAAGAAGAAGAGCCACTTTCAGGAGATCGAACGCTACTGGGTGAACAAGCCCTACGCGTGCGTCGTCATCTTCCACTCGAAGAAGGAAAACGAGAAGAAGTACTACGTCGTCCAGCCCCACCTCAACGAGATCGAGGGCGAACTCAAGGGCTTCCTCTCGCGGAAGCTCAAGACCGCGATCAAGTACTCGGAGGACGACGTGATCGTCCAGGGGTCCGACGCGGACCGGGCCGACGTCATCCAGCGCGAGGCCGAACGGCTGCTCGGTCGCTACGACCTCTACGACGGCACCGTCCGGGGGAGTCAGAGCGGTGGCGGGAGCTTCCTCGACCAGATCGGGGAGCTGTTCGGCGTCGAGAACGCCGAGGCGCCGGAGCAAGCGGGCGAACTCGACGGCATCCAGGCCCGACCCGAACCGGCGATCATCGCCGACGACCCGGACGACCTCAACGAGTACCAGGTCGAGAAGCTCCTGTACATGCTCAAACGGGACTTCATCGGCTACGCGAAGATCGACCCGGTCAAACACGACATCAACGTCGAGGACATCTCCTGTGACGGCTACGACAGCCGCGTGTTCGTCTACCACACCGACTACGAACAGATCATCTCCAACGTCGAACACGGCCGCGAGAGCCTCGACGACTTCGTCGTCGAACTCGCCCAGCGCTCGGGGAAAGGTATCTCCAAGCGCCAACCGCAGGTCGACGCGACGCTACCGGACGGCTCGCGTGCCCAGCTAACACTGGGGCGCGAAGTCTCGGACCACGGGACCAACTACACCATCCGGCAGTTCAAGGACGTGCCGTTCACGCCCATCGACCTCATCAACTGGAACACCTTCTCGCTCGACGAGATGGCCTTTCTGTGGCTCTGCATCGAGAACAACAAGTCGCTCATCTTCGCCGGCGGTACTGCATCGGGGAAGACCACGAGCCTGAACGCGGTCTCGCTGTTCATCCCGTCGAACTCCAAAATCGTCTCCATCGAGGACACGCGTGAAGTCGAACTGCCCCAGCGTAACTGGGTCGCCTCCGTCACCCGCCCTTCCTTCGGCGAGGACGACAAGGGCGACGTTGACGAGTTCGACCTGCTGGAGGCCGCACTGCGTCAACGCCCCGACTACATCGTCATGGGTGAGATCCGTGGTGAGGAGGGCCGGGTCCTCTTCCAGGTCATGTCGACGGGTCACACCACCTACACCACGTTCCACGCCGACTCGGTCGGCGAGGTCATCAAGCGCTTTACGACGGACCCGATCAACGTCTCGAAGACGCTCTTTACGGCACTGGATCTCGTCTCCATCCAGACCCAGACCCGGGTCGACGGCAAGAAGGTGCGCCGGAACAAATCGCTCACGGAGATCAACGAGTACTCCGCCGAGAACGACGAGATCAACGTCCGGGACGTCTACGAGTGGCGCGCCGAGACGGACGAGTACATCCAGATGGGCAACTCGAACACCCTCGAGGAGATCAAGTTCGACCGCGGGTGGACCAAGGAAAAACTCGACGAGGAGCTGTTCAAGCGAAAGGTCGTCCTCGCCTACCTCATGGAGAACGGGCTCAACACGTACGCACAGGTCGCGGCGACGATCCAGGCGTTCATCAACGATCCGGACACCATCCTGACCCTCGTCGCCAACGACCAGCTTGAACACTCGCTCGAAGACCTCCGTGAGATGGAGTCGGTCGAGATCGACATCGACGAGGCCAAAGAGGAGATGGTTCCCCGACCCGACGCCAACAGCGAGATGCTAGCGGAGACGGGGGACGTCCTCGAGAACGCACAGCCCCTGTTCGACCGGTACCAGGAGATGGAGACGCCGGACATCATCTCCGCGCTCACGAGCGTCAACTCCGAGAACGGGAGCGGCGACGCGACGGAGGCCGAGGACGGCGACGGCCTCGACTTCGGACAGTTCGTCCCCAAGGCGGGGAAGGAGGCAGATAGCGAATGAGCATCGACACCCGGGAGACACAGCGGCTCGGGAGCGGCGGTGCGCTCGGCGACACGTTCTACCCGGCCTACCAGTGGGCCTTCGACGAGGAGGGCGAGTTCGTCAAGAGCGTCGAGAAGAAACTCGGCCAGGCCCGGATGGCCGACAACGTCGAGATGTTCCTCGCGCGCGCCATGGCCGTCGGGACCCTCTCGGGCGTCGCGCTGTGGCTCGTCGGGACGCTCGTGGGCTACCTCGCCGTCACG
>Ga0075106_1000156_pt1 | contig 38773 bp, 35 predicted proteins | sample AntDeeMetag02WF4_FD_69796 | JGI IMG/M metagenome (GOLD analysis project Ga0075106, IMG submission 69796) | Saline lake microbial communities from Deep Lake, Antarctica - Antarctic Deep Lake Metagenome 02WF4 | ecosystem: Environmental > Aquatic > Non-marine Saline and Alkaline > Saline | place... | reverse complement strand
GAGCCTGCATCTGGGCAGGATCGGCGCCAACCTCACCGAGCTGAGCGCGGAGCAGGCGGCCTACATCGGCGTGCCGCAGAAGGGCCCGTTCAAGCCGGAGCACTACCGCTACTGATGGCGGAAGTCAGGGAGGCGGGGCCTGCGGGTCCCGTCTCCTATGAAGAACCACGAATGAACACGAATACGGCCGCGCGACCGGGCAGGTGCCGTTCGCGTCCATTCGTGTTCCCATAGACACCCCTCCCCGTACCGACCTGATCGAGTCTTGTGCACATGAACAACCGCGACCTCGTCGAACGTGATCTCGCCCACGTGTGGCATCCCTGCACGCAGATGAAGGATCACGAGACGATCCCGCCCATCCCCTTCCGCCGCGGCGAAGGCGTGTATCTCGAGGACTATGACGGCAACCGCTACATCGATGCCGTGAGTTCCTGGTGGGTGAATCTCTTCGGGCACGCCAATCCGCGCATCAATGCCGCGATCGCCGATCAGCTCGAGCACGTCGAGCACGTGATGATGGCCGGTTTCACGCATGAGCCGGTGATCCGCCTTTCCGAGAAGCTGGCGGAGGTGACGCCGGCGGGCCTAACGCGCTGCTTCTATGCCGACAACGGCTCCTCGGGCATCGAGGCGGCGCTCAAGATGAGCTATCACTACTGGCGCAACTCGGGCCGCAGCGAGAAGACCAAGTTCATCGCGCTGTCGAACAGCTATCACGGCGAGACCCTCGGCGCCCTCGCCGTCGGCGACGTCGATCTGTTCAAGAAGACCTACAGCCCGTTGTTGATGGACTCGATCATCGTCGATGGTCCGGACTGCTTCCATCGCGACGAAGGCGAGTCCTGGGAGACCTACACGCGGCGGATGTTCGCGGCGATGGAGTCCGCCCTCACCGAGCACGCCCACGAGACCTGCGCCGTCATCATCGAGCCACTGGTGCAGTGCGCCGGGCAGATGCGCATGCACCACGCGGTCTACCTGGAGCTGCTGCGCGAGGCCTGTGATCGCCACGGAGTGCACCTGATCGCCGACGAGATCGCGGTCGGCTTCGGCCGCACCGGGCGCATGTTCGCCTGCGAACACGCCGGCATCGCGCCCGACTTCCTCTGCCTGTCCAAGGGCATCACCGGGGGTTACCTGCCGCTGTGCGCCGTGGTCACGACCGAGGACGTGTACGCCGCGTTCTACGACGAGTTCGACACGCTGCGCGCGTTCCTGCACTCGCACAGCTATACCGGCAACCCGCTGGCATGCCGCGCGGCACTGGCAACGCTGGAGATCTTCGAGACCGACGACGTGATCGCGCACAACCGCGAACGCGCGCAGGTCCTGCACGACAGCCTGCATGAGGCATTCGACGGTCACCCGCACATCGGCGACATCCGCCAGCATGGCATGATCGCCGCGGTCGAGATGTGCCGCGACGGCGATCGCGCCCAGCCCTTCCCGTGGCAGGAGCGGCGCGGCCTGCGGGTCTACCGCCACGGCCTCACGCGGGGCTGCCTGCTGCGCCCGCTGGGCAATGCGATGTACTTTATGCCGCCCTACGTCATCACGCCCGACGAGATCCGCCATCTGGTCACGACCGCGCGCGAGGGCATTGACCAGGCCACAGCCGACTGATGCGCGTGCCGCGCGCGTATATCGAAGCCTCACTGGCTGCAGGCACGCGCGTCGCGCTGCCGGAGGCCACGGCTCACCACTTCCTGCGTGTTCTTCGGCTCCCGGATGGGGCTGCGATTCGCCTGTTCAACGGCGACGCGGGCGACTGGCACGGTCGACTGATCGTCGAGGGCAAACAACGGGCGGCGGCGGAAATCGAATCCTTCGAGGCGAGCGCCACGGAATCGCCGCTGGAATTCACGCTCGTGCAGGGTATATCACGCGGCCAGCGCATGGATTACACCCTGGAGAAGTGCGTCGAACTGGGCGTCGATCACGTGATCCCGGTCGTAATGGAACGCACCCAGGCCGTTCCCGCGGGTGAGCGGATCGCGAAGAAGGCCCGGCACTGGCAAGGCGTGATCGCCGCCGCCGCGGCGCAGTCGGGACGTACCCGCTTGCCATCGCTGGCGCCTCAGTCCGGTTTCCGTGAATGGCTGGGTCAGGCAGATGCGACTGCCACGCCTCATTTACTGCTCGATCCGGACGGCGATCGCGTACCGGGCGATATCTCGGCGACAACCGCCTTGACCCTGATCGCCGGGCCGGAGGGCGGTTTCAGTCCGGGCGAACGGGATACGGCATACGCGGCAGGCTGCCACGGCATGCGCCTCGGCCCCCGCATCCTGCGCACCGAAACGGCCGCAGTCGCCGCCCTCGCTCTTCTGCAGGGGTTATACGGAGATCTGGGCTGAACTACAGGCCCCGGGCACGGGAGAGCGGCAGGCAGCACGACCGAGTGACTTCAGTCGGCTCGACGCGTTGCGTAGCGCCCGAGGGTGCGACCGAGCGTGTCGAAGTCGGGAATCAGGCATTCGCGATCGCCGCCGATGACGGCGCGGGCCTGGATGAATTCGCTCGGGTGAGGGGATTCGTCGGATGGGCGGAGCCGCTCGTTGTCGAGCGTTTCCGTACGGGGCAGTGATTCGATCCGGATGCCGTAGAACCCGGGGGCGCCGCCTTCCTCGATCCCGAACAGTACGACGAAACGCCCGGCCGGATCGGGTGCGTCCTCGCGTTCACCGGTGAGCCGGTCGAGAGAGATCAGCGGAATCTCGGTGCCGCGCCAGCGCCCCATGCCGAGGAACCAGTCCGGGGTATCTTCAGCCGGCGCGATGTCCTGCTGCGTGATGATCTCGGCCACGGCCGAGTTCGGCACGAGCACGGGCGGTCCCTGCACGGGCAGCACCAGGCATTTGAGCTGCTCACCGCCGGCCATGCTCAGGCCGACTCGCCTGCGGTCGTGCGTTCATCGAGCACGGCGTTGATGTGTTCCATCAACTCGGTTTCCTGGTACGGCTTGCCGAGGTAGCGGTTCACGCCGATGCCTTCGGCGCGCTGGCGGTGCTTCTCGCCCGTGCGGGAGGTGATCATGATGATCGGGACATCCGCGAGCCGCTCATCGCCACGGACATAGGTCGCGACCTCGTAGCCGTCCATGCGCGGCATCTCGATATCGAGCAGGATAAGATCGGGGACCGTGTGCGCCATCCAGGACAGGGCATCCACCCCGTCCTTCGCGGTGGCGACGGTCATGCCGTTGCGCTCGAGGATACGATTCGTGACCTTGCGGATCGTGATCGAGTCGTCGACGACCAGGACAGTGGGCGCGGTTCTCGCCCCGTCGCCGGCTTCCTCGCCCTCGGCGGTATCCGTGTCGCCAGTCGCTTCCAGCCGGGGGCCGACGCTGGCGACGAAGCGTTCTTCGGTGCGCAGCAGACCGCCGATATCGAGGATCAGGACGACCGCGCCATCGGCCATGATCGTCGCGCCGGAGATGCCGGGCAGCATGTTCAACGGCGCGCCCAGCGGTTTGACGACGACCTCGCGCCGGCCGACCAGTCCATCTACATGGAGTGCGACCCGGTCATCGCCGGCACGGATCATGATGACCGGGTAACTGACCTCCTCGTTCTCGAGACGCGGTTCACTGGTCCCGAGCAGAGTGCCGAGGTGCTGCATCCGGTAGTCGTTACCCGCGTAATGATACGGCTGCGAGGTGTCGACATAATACGCCTTGAGATCACCGGCCGTGACCTGGGCCACGCCTTCGATCGATGCGATCGGAATGGCATAGGTGTCGTCGCCGGCCTGAACCATCACCGCCTGGTTGATCGCGAGGGTCACCGGCAGACGAACGGTGAAACGCGTGCCTGAGCCGAGTTCGGTCTGGATTCCGAGGGTGCCACCGAGACGGCGGATTTCGGCGTCGACAACATCCATGCCGACGCCGCGGCCGGAGATCTGCGTGACCTCGTCGGCGGTCGAAAACCCCGTCTCCAGGATCAGCTTGATCACTTCGTTGTCGTCGCGGTCGTCGTCCGCGTCGATCAGGCCTTTTTCGATCCCCTTGCGGCGGATCGCCGCCGGATCGATACCACCACCGTCGTCGGTGATTTCGATCACGATGTCGGTCCCGCCGCGATGCAGATCCAGCCGGATGGTGCCCTGTTCCGGCTTGCCCTCGGCACGGCGCCGTTCGGGGCTCTCGATGCCGTGGGAAACCGCGTTGCGGAGTACGTGCTCCAGCGGCGCGACGATCCGTTCCTGAATCGAGCGGTCGACCTCGAGTTCACCGCCGGACATGTCCATCTGGACCTTCTTGCCAACCGTGCTCGCCGTCTGCCGCACGACCCTGGCGAGACGCGCCCGCAGACCGTCGAAGCGCACCATGCGGGTCTGCATGAGGCCGTCCTGGAGTTCGGACGAGACACGCGATTGCTGCAGGAGAAGGGTCTCGGAGTCGCGCGTGACGTTGTCCAGAATCTCCTTGAGGGAGTCGAGGTCACCGACCGATTCCGACAGGGAACGCGAGAGTTCATGCAGGCGCGTGTAGCGGTCGAACTCGAGCGGATCGAAGCCGGCCTCGCGCTCGCCATCGCCCGGCTCCTGCTCGCGTTCCACGGCATGGCTGTAACGGATCTGCGATTCGGTTTCGTTCTCCATGTCGCGCAACTGCGCGCGCAGGCGATTGACCGTCTGGTCGAACTCCTGGATATTGAACCGGTACTGGCCCAGCTGCTCGTTGATCCTCGAGTGGTAGATGCTGACCTCACCGGCGAAGTTCACGAGGTTGTCGAGCAGTTCGGACTGGACCCGGATCTGTTCCGAGCCCGCTGGCGTCGCGGCGGCCGGCTCGCTCGCCTCGGGGCGCTCGCGCGCTTCCGGTTCGGGCCTGCTGCCGTCGTCACCGGCCTCTTCAGGCGCGGGTTCGGCAGCGGGGCCCGCGTCGGTCATCGCATCCGCCTGCGGCGCGCTGGGCGCGTCACTGCGCTGGTCGGCACCACCGCCTTTTTGTTCCCGCAGAGTCCTCAGGTCATCGACCAGCCAGTCGATGCGCGATACGTCATTGCGATTGCGCGCCTGTTCGAGCAGGACCGTGAGCGCATCCACCGCCTCCTGCAGGAGATCGAAGACATCCTCGCTGAGATTACAGTCGCCATCGGCGACGGCGTCGATCAGGGATTCGACCTCGTGAGTCAGGTCCGCGATCGGCGGGAAGTTCGCCATCCGCGCGCCGCCCTTCAGGGTGTGCAGACCGCGCTGGAGATCGGGAATAACCCGGGTATCGTCGGGGTCCTCGCGCCAGTGGCCGAGCGCCCGATCGCAGGTCTCGAGGATCTCGTCGCCTTCCTCGATGAAGATGTCGAGGAGCTCGCTCTCCCCCTCATCGCGTGATGTGCGCGCCTGTTCCACTTCATCGAGGACGCTGTCCAGACGGCCGAGCAGGTCATCGCTGGCGACCGTCTCACCGGAGGCGAGCGCTGCGAGGGCCGCGTCGACGCGGGCCAGGGTCTCCTGGAACAGCGCCACGGTCTTGGCATCCAGTTGGTAGTCCTCGTCCTGGCGAGCCTTGACGATCTTCTCCATCCGGCCGGTCAGATCGGCGACGGTATCGGCCTCCACCGTCTGCGCGCTCCCGACCAGGGTGTGCAGGGCACGCACGACCTCGTCGTTCGCCTGGAGCGCACCGGTGCCGTCGCCCGCATGGCCGAGTTCGCGGTGGAGCACGGCCTGGTGCCCGGCCGCTTCGCGCAGAAAGATGTCGGTGAGCGGGTCGCCGGAGGCGTGCGGCGTAATCGCGTCGGTACCGCTCACGGCGGCGAAGGATCCCGCGATCGCCTCGTCCGCTCCAGCGCTGTCCACCACCGACGAATCCTGCGTCGAGTCCGGAGCCGAACCGTCGTCTTGATCGTCCGTGGGCATCGCAGAAGATGTCAGCGGTGCCGATTGCCCGGGCGAGTCGTCCCCGTCAGACGCGACAATCCCGCATGCCTCGAATACGGGACCGTCATCCCCGTCATCCGGAGAAACTTCCATGGCATCGTCGGCGGCGATATTCGTGTTCGTCGCATCGGTCGCCGCCCGAGCACCGCCATGCCCGTATGGACCGGCCCCGGTAGTCGGTGTCGCCCCGCCCCCCGAAACCGGTGAACCAGTGCGCCGGTCCGCGCCGCCACCACCGGAACCGCCGCTGGGGCCACCGCCACCGGTCGGGGGTGGGCCCTGCTCACCGCGGCTCAGGGCATGCGCGCGCTCAATCAGGTCATCGATGCCGGCGATCGGTGCGCGGTTTCCCTGCAGCTGCTCGATCAGCTGCGGCAGCGCAGCGGCCGCTTCGTCCAGCGTATCGCTGACCGCTGACGTCGGATCGATCGAATGATCGATCACGCGGTTCAGCATGTTCTCCATCGACCACGAGAACTCGCCGATGAGTTCCGCCCCGATGAGGCGGCCACCGCCCTTGAGGGTATGGTAGGCACGACGAACGACAATCAGCGCCTCTTCATCGCCCGGATTCGCCTTCCAGCGCGGCACGTTCTCGTTGATCTTGTCGAGTTCACCCAACGCCTCTTCGACGAAGACCTCGACGATCTCGTCGTCGGCATCCTCGCCAAGGATGGCGAGTTGCGACGAGCCACTGGCGCCCGGGTCAATGCCCGCTGCACGCGGGTCGCCGGGCGCTTCCGCCCCGGTCTGCTCCACTTCACCGTTATCGGGCACGTCAACGGCCGCTTCGCCGCTCGCATTCCCCGCCTGTTCCGCGTCAGCGCCGGCCGTTTGGGCGTCGGCCCCGGCTTCCTGTTCGCGATGCGATTCATCGATGCCGCTGTCGAACGCGTCCTCGCCGTTGCTGTCGAGCGACGTCTCGTCCAGGCCGGGCTCATCCGCGCCGCGCTCATCGATACCCCCGTCGAAGTCGGCGAGGTCGACGTCATGCATGTCGATCGCGCCGGCATCCGTGGCTTCATCTCGGGCTACCTCCGAATCGCCCGGGACCGCTGCGTCCACATCCATCGTGTCGGTGGCGCTCTCCGCGCCCCCCTCGGGCTCGGGCGGGGCCTCGATGACGACCTGATCGTCCTCGGCATACGTCTCGGGTTCGCCCCCGGACTCGAGCGCCGCCATGGCCCGGTTCGCGCTCTCCAGCAGATGGGTCATGCCGGCGCGGTCGTGATCGACCGCTTCCAGGTAATACTCGAGTCCCGCCACGACATCGGCCAGCAGCACCTGCGTCTGCTCATCGGCGGCGCTGCCGCGGCCGACGAACTCGGTGCGCACGTAACGGCCAAGGGCTTCGACCAACGGCAGGGCACTCGCGAGCGGCAGCATGGCGATGGCGCCATGGACCTCATTGAGCAGGTCGGGGACCTCGGCCACCGCCTCGCTCCCCGCCTCGGGGTCGTCACAGTAGGCGCCGATCGCCTCGCGCACGCGCGACAGGTCGTCGAGCGAAGCGGCCACGACACCGGAGATCAGCGGGCGATATTCAGAGTCGGGCAATGCCCGGATGGCCAGCGCGTCGGGGTCGTCCGCGGCACTGAGGGGGCGCCCGCTCTGGAGCGCGGTCAGATCGTTTTCGACCCGGAGCAGGACATCGGCAAGCGCCTGCAGACGCCGATCGGCCTCGCCCGCGTCGAACCCGTCGATGCGGGCGAGGACGTCCGCCTCGTTGTTCAGGGTGTCGTGCGCCTCCTGCAGCCCCAGCATGCTGAAGGTCTCGGCCACCTGATGGAGCCGCTCCGGCAGACCCTCGAGCGTATCCCCGCCCGGGCTGTCGCTGTGCACGTACAGTTCGACCGCGTCCTTGATCTGGGCAAGGTCATCGCGGATCCCGTCGCCCACGACGCCGAGCAGCTCGCGGTTGGGACCCTCGAAATCCGCCCGGGCCTCGCTGTCGGGCAACAGTTCGTCGAGCTGATACGCGCGTTTGACCTCGCGTACCTGCCCGGTATCGGATCCGGACCGGGCAACGTAGTAGAGGAGATTGCGCAGCAGTTCGAGCGGGATCCCACTCTCGAGCGCCGATGTACCTTCGCGCACCAGCCGACTGAGGAGGCGCTCGACCCGGCCCATCAGGATCTTGATGCTGTTGTCGCCCTCGAGACCCTGATCGGCCAGTGACTCGGTCAAGGCACCGCAGATGCTCCACAGGCGTACGGCTGCGGGGCTACCCGTGGCACCGGCGAGTTCCTGCAGTACGCTGCCGAGTTCGCCCAGATGCCGTTCGACATCGCCGCCGCGATACCAACCCAGCAGCGCGCGCTGAAAGCGGGGCCGCAACCGACGCGCCGCCGCCTGCAGCGCGGCATCGTCATCGCTCGCGCCGGAAGTCCCCGGCTTGCGTTCCAGGTGCGGGAAGAACACCGCCCGCTCATCCAACTCCTCCTGGCCGCGCGCGTGCCGCAGTTCATTGATGAGCGGAAGCAGGACAGCGGGCACATCGCGGCGACCGGAACGGATGCGGTCGAGATAGTCGGGCAGTTTGAAAACCGCCTTGAGCAGGACCTCGAGGGCGCCATCAACCTGCTCGACACCGCCCTCGGCGATTGCGTTCGCCAGCGCCTGCATCTCCGCGGAGAGCGTCGATGGACCGGTGAGGTCGAGGATCTGCAGCGTACCGCGGATCTCGGCCAGGCGCCGCGCCACCTCCGCGGCATCCGCGACGGCCCGATCGTTCTCCAGCCCGGACTGCAGCGTCCGCTGGACCTCCTCGACCAGCGGCACCAGCTCCCGCAGTACCGTGTCGATCGAGTTGATTTCTACCGTCTGGTGCGCAGTCATCGCTCGGTGTCCGCCAGGGGAATTCGGGTCAGGCGCCGCTTGATTCGCTTTCCTCCGGCTCCATGATCAGGGTCTCATTCGGATTCGCAAGCCCCTCGTCGCCCGGACGCGCGCCGCGCTGCGGATCGATCTCTTCCGGCAGCTTGAAGCCGGTGACGGACTCTCGCAGTTCCTGCGACAGCGCGGTCAGTTCGCCGATCGATGTCGCCGTCTCGCTGGTACCGTCCGACGTCTGGATCGTGATGCCCTGAATAATGTTCATCGTCTCCGAGATATCGGTTGCCTTGCTCGCCTGCTGGTCCGCTTCCTGCGAGATCTGCTGAATCAGCTCGGCGATCTGCTTCGACACCGATTCGATCTCGCCGAGTGCGCCGCCGGCCTCCTCGGCCAGTTTCGCTCCGCTGACCACGCCTGCGGTGGACTGCTCCATCGACTGCACGGCCTCGTTGGTATCGTTCTGAATCGTCTTGATCAGCGCCTCGACTCGCTTGGTCGCGTCGGTCGCGCGCTCGGCCAGTCGCTGCACCTCGTCCGCGACCACAGCGAAGCCGCGTCCGGCCTCACCGGCGGTCGAGGCCTGAATCGCGGCGTTCAGCGCGAGGATGTTGGTCTGCTCGGCGATGTCGTTGATCACCCCGATGATGTCGCCGATTTCCTGCGACGATTCGCCCAGGCGCTTGATCCGCTTCGAAGTCTCCTGGATCTGCTCGCGGATCGAGTCCATACCGGAGATCGAGCGGCGCACCGTCTCGGCACCGTTCGAGGCGATCGTCACCGACTTCATGGCGACCTCGGCCGAGCCGCGCGCGTTCTCCGACACGCGCTCCATCGAGGTGGCCATCTCGGTGATCGCCTCGTTCGCCGCCGCGATCTCGCGCGCCTGGTGGTTACTCGCCTCGGCGAGACGGATCGCGGTCGACTGCGTGCGATCGGCCGCGCGGGCGACGTCCTCGGCGGTGGCGTTGATGGTCGTAACCAGACTGCGCAGTGCGTCGATCGCCGAGTTGACCGAGTCGGCGATCGCGCCGGTAATGTCCTCTGTCACCGTCGCGTGGGTCGACAGGTCACCGTCGGCCAGCGTCGACAGCTCGTCGAGCAGCCGCAGAATCGCGCGCTGGTTGCGGCGGTTCTGTTCGGCCGATTCCTCGAGCCGGCGCTTCTGGCCGATGATCAACAGACTGGCAAGGATGATCAGAGTGATCACGACCGCGACACCGAAACCGACCGCCACGAGAGTGACCGTCTGCGTCCCGGCGCCACCACGCGACATCGCGCCTTCCAGCCGCCCGATCACGGCCGTCAGGTTGCCCTGCAGCTCCTGGGCGGCCTGCGTTGCAGCCTGCAGTTCCGGCGCGAGTTCCGTAATACCGTCGATCTGCCGCCGGACCGGGCCGTAATTGACGGCGAGCTGACGCAGGGTTTCACGCGCGGCCGGAATCTGGACCGGTTCGATATTCAGGCGATCGGAGCCCTGCAGCAGCCCGTCCAGTACACGGCCATAGAGCGCGGCGTCGCGGGCGAAGCGCTGGGCGGCATCGCGCGCCCCCGAGCCCGCCGCCACGACCTGCTCGAGTGAGCCGAGCGTGCGCTGCAGCAACCACAGCTGGCGACTCGCGGCCTGAACGGTCTCCGGCGGGGCGTTGCCGGACACGAGCTGGTCGACGACCGTACTGGTCTGGACCAGCAACTCGTCGGAGATGCCGCGGATCTCATCGATATACTGATTGATCTGCTCGACCGATTCGCGCCCGGCCGTGATCGCTCCCAGGTTGACCTGCTCGACATTCCAGGTGCTCTGGACCGATTCCAGCTGCGCATCGTACTGCTCCGGTAACGGCGGCAGTCCGCTCTGCGCATCGCCCTCCGAAAGTATCTCGAGGTTGCGCCCGAAGTCGCGGGTCAGCGTCTGCAGGCGATCAAAGGCCTCCGCTTCGCCGGACGCGGCGGCGGTCGCCGTCGTCGAGATCTCCTCGGCCAGGCGCCGCTGCTCGGTAATGAGATCGTTGTACTGCGTGCGGTACTGGCCCAGCGCCTGGGCGTACAGGAACGAGGCGATCATCCCGGCCAGGAATACGATCAGCAAAACCGACAGGATAATGACCGGACTGCCCAGCCAGGAGCGCGCCCCTGAGCCAACATTGAGCTTCGGCATGCTCGGTAGTTTCATGCCCTCTTCTCCCCCCACGGGCGGCGGGGCGCGCGTGCGCCACTCACCGCGAAATCTCCAGAAAGTCCTTGCTCACGACGAAATCGGCGAGGCTCAGAACCGGCCATTCTTCGTTGCGGCGGCGGAAACCGCCGTTCAGGTAAGGCGACAATGCACCCGCGTCAACCGACACTGTCGTCTGCTCCTCCATATAAAAACGCTGCAGACCGAGCACGTCATCGACCCGGAAAGCGGCCGCGACACCTTCGCGCTGATACATCAGCGCGCGCGCGTGTCGCCCCTGTGGCGAGCGGCCACCAGCCATAAAACCATGCAGGTCCATGACGGAGACGAGATTGCCGCGGACGTTCGCGACGCCGAGGAACCACGGTGACGTACCTGGAACCCGGGTGCATACCGGCGGATCGAGCACCTCGCGGACCTCATCCATGGATGCGACGAAACGCTGATCGCCGATGCGGAAACCGATCCCCGACCACCGGTCGCGGACCGCCTCCTGGGCCGGCAACCTGGTCCCCGCCTCCATGAGGCGGCGTTCATAGTCGAACAGCAGGTCGACCGGTTCGCGCTGCGCTACTGCGGCCGCCATGCCCATCCGTCCGTCAACTGCCCAACACCGACTGGACCCGCGATATCAGGTCATTCTCCTTCACGGGTTTGACGATGTAATCGCGCGCGCCCTGGCGCAGCCCCCACACGCGATCGGTCTCCTGATCCTTGGTGGTGATGATGATGACCGGGATTTTCGCCGTGTCCGCGTTCTTGTTCAGTTGCCGGGTAGCCTGGAAGCCGTTCATACCCGGCATGACCACGTCCATGAGAATCAGGTCCGGTTTGACCTGCTGCGCGCGCTCGAGACTGGACTCGCCATCACTCGCCGATTCAACGGTGTAACCGTGCTTTTCCAGGATCTTCTGGCACGCGTACAGTTCGGTAGGCGAGTCATCCACGATCAGGATGGTCGGCATTGTCATCGATCCTCTGCGTTTTGCACGGTTGGCGTTGATCCCTGGTCGATGACGACGGGCCGTGGCTCCCGCATCGACCGATCCTGTTCAGCGCGCGCCGAACGGTTCAGGCATTCCCCAGCAGGCCATTGACCCGCTCGATCAGATCGTCTTCCTTGACCGGCTTGACCACGTAATCGCGCGCACCCTGGCGCAGCCCCCAGACCTTGTCGGTCTCCTGGTCCTTCCAGGTGATGATGATCACGGGGATATCGGCGGTCTCCGGATTCTTGTCGAGCTGCCGTGTCGCCTGGAAGCCATTCATACCCGGCATCACCACATCCATGAGAATCAGGTCCGGCTTGAGTTCGGCCGCCTTCTTCAGGCTCGTTTCGCCATCGGTCGCCTGCTCGACCGCATAGCCATGTTTCTCGAGCATATCCTGATACGCCTGCAATTCCGTCGGCGAATCGTCAACGATCAGAACGGTCTGCATTATCGTTCCCCGGGGTAACGGACAAACAACGGGATCATGCCTGCTGAACGCTTGCTACGTGTTCCTTGATCGCACCGAGCAGGTCTTCTTTCGAAAACGGCTTGGTCAGGTACTGCTCGGACCCGACCAGACGCCCCCGGGCACGGTCGAAAATGCTGTCCTTGCTGGTCAGCATGATCACCGGCGTGTCGCGGAAGCGGCTGTTGTGCTTGATCAGCGCGCAGGCCTGGTAGCCGTCGAGCCGTGGCATCATGATATCGACGAAGATGATGTCGGGCTCGTGCTCGGCGATTTTCGCCAGCGACTCGAACCCGTCACCAGCGGTCACGACCTCGCAACCCGCCTTGGTCAGCAGGCTTTCTGCCGACCGGCGGATCGTCTTGCTGTCGTCGACGACCATGACCTTGAGGCCTTTCAGTGACTCGTCTGTATCGCCCATGGCCCCTGCATTCCTCCCCGAACGGCCCGGTTGCGACCGGCACGGCCGCAACAGTGGTGGTCGAAGATAGCGCACCCCTGGTGTACAGGCAAACGCCGCCTCGACCAATCGCACCCGAATCAACGGGTTATGACTTCTATTCGATCCAGTGCCCGACCTCACGCGAGGACGCGGTTGAACCGAAACGCAAACCCTGCGCGCCGCAAGCCCGATCACGTACCATGGGGCACTCGGCGGCGGTCCAGCACTGGACCCGATGCAACAACCATACCGGCTATGGACGGCCTGGCGATACGGCAACATACAGAGCGCGTGATCCGAGGCGGATCGATGCGCCACAGCTGGAGGCAGACGCATGAGCCGGGACATCGGCTTCGTAATGGACCCGCTCGCGGGGATCACGCCGAAAAAAGACTCGACCCTGGCGATGATGCTGGCGGCGCAACGGCGGGGTTGGCGTATCCACGAAATCCATCCGGCCGACCTCGCGATGCGCGACAGCGTCGTCAGCGCGCGCATGCGCACGGTGATCGTCCACGATGACGATATCCATTGGCACGATGTGACGGATGTGGTCGAGGCGCCGATGACCTCGCTCGATGCGGTCATGATGCGCAAGGATCCACCGTTCGACATGGATTACATCTACACGACCTATCTGCTGGAACAGGTGGAGGCCGCCGGGGTTCCGGTATTCAACCGCCCGGGTGCGCTGCGCGATGCGAACGAGAAACTCTTTACCGCGTGGTTCCCGCAGTGCTGCCCGCCCACGCTGGTCACCGCGCGACACGAGTCGCTGCGTGCGTTCATCGCCGAGCAGGGCGACACCATCGTCAAACCGCTGGACGGCATGGGCGGGACCGGCGTGTTCCGGATCCATCCGGAGGATCCGAATATCAACTCGGTGCTGGAAACCCTGACCCACCGCTACCGCCGGGCGATCATGGCTCAGACTTGGATACCGGCGATCCGCGAGGGCGACAAGCGCATCCTGCTGATCGACGGCGAGCCGCTGGACCACTGCCTCGCCCGGGTGGCCTCGGCCGGCGAGACCCGCGCCAACCTCGCGGCCGGCGGTGGGTACCACACGCAGCCGCTGGATGCGGGCGATCGCTGGATCTGCGAGCAGGTCGGACCGACCCTGCGCGCACGCGGACTGACCTTCGTCGGGCTCGACGTGATCGGCGACCGGCTGACGGAGATCAACGTCACCAGCCCGACCTGTATCCGCGAGATCGCACGCGGCGCCGGTCTGGACGCCGCCGAGCGACTGATGGACGCGGTCGCCACGCGCTGGTCTGAAGGCAACTGAGACGCCCCGGAACACTGGTGTACCCCGCCATGCCTGCATACCCGCGACCGGCCCGATGAGCGCCGCCACCTCTGTCACCGCGGCCGATCGTTTGGGCCTGACCCTGTTTCTGGCCGGCGCGCTGCATGGACTGGTGATCCTCGGGGTCGGCTTCGCGCCGGTCGGCCCGGGCCCGGACGCCGCGCGCGCACTGGATGTCGTGTTGCTCCAGCAGAGCACCGAAGACGAGCCCGATACCGCCGACTACCTCAGCAACACGGACTCCGCGGGGGGCGGCAACACGGAAGAACGCGAACGGCCGCGCGCGCCTGTCAGTTCTCCCGAACAGGCCGCCCAGGCTGGCCTCGCGCCGGCACCGCTCGAGGCCGGTTCGCGCAAACCGGCTCCCGCGAACCCCGATCCCGTTCTGACGAGCCCGACCGGCGAAGAGCGCATCGCCCAGGAGCCGGCCCCCGAAGAACAGCCGGAGCAGCCGCGCGAACGCCAGTCGGATCCGGTCGAGTACGACGCCCGCGTGGCCCGGCTTGCAGCCGAAGTCGATAACGCCCTCAGCGAATACGCCCAGCGGCCACGCAAGAAATTCGTTACCGCACGGGCCCGGGCGTCGCCGGCCGCCGCCTATATGCATGATTGGGTACAGTCGGTGGAACGGATCGGCAACACCAACTACCCGGAGGCCGCCCGCGACCGCGGATTGTCCGGCGGACTGGTCCTGGTGGTCGCGGTCCGGCCCGACGGCACGCTCCATGAGGTGAAAGTGCGCTCGTCCTCGGGCGAGCCGGTGCTCGACGCCGCCGCCCGACGCATCGTGCGCCAGGCCGCGCCGTTCGAGCCGTTCCCGGATGATTTGCGCGAGCGCACCGATCTGCTCTATATCACGCGGACATGGGAGTTCACCCAGGGCAATCGACTCGTAACGGAGTAGGTCACACCGCTCACGCGCCCCGGCGCTTGCGACGAACGGCGACGCGGCGCAGAGTGCAACCGAAAGCGGGAACCCCTGTTTTCGATGGCCGATGAACGAACGGACGCGGGGAAGACCGATGGATCTGCGAAACCAATTCCTGCTGGCCATGCCGTCGCTTGCCGATCCGCATTTCCAGCGCACGCTGACGTACCTCTGCGATCACACCGAGCACGGGGCTATGGGCGTCGTGGTAAATCGCCCGATGGCGCTGACGGTCGGCGAGATCCTGCAGCACCTCGAGATCGAGCCGACCGCTGAGGCGATCGCCCAGCAGCCGGTGCATTACGGCGGACCGGTGGAGCCCGAGCGCGGATTCATACTGCACTCGCCACCAGGCCACTGGGAGGGCTCGATGCCACTCACGGACGAACTGGCGCTGACGACCTCACGCGACATCCTCGAGGCTCTCGCGCGGGGCGAAGGGCCGGAAAAGGCCCTGCTGACACTCGGCTATTCCGGCTGGGGCGCGGGCCAGCTCGAGGATGAAATCGCGAACAACGCCTGGCTGACCGGCCCCGTACACAACGACATCCTGTTCGAAATGCCCGCCGAGGACCGCCTCGCAACAGCGGCCGCGCGCATGGGGATCGACCTCTCGCGTCTGAGTTCCGACGCCGGCCATGCCTGACCCGCGACGACGCGCTGCCCCCTCATGACGCAGACGTTTCTGGGCTTCGATTTCGGCCTCAGGCGGATCGGCATCGCAACCGGCCAGACGATCACCGGTTCGGCCAGCCCGGTAGCGGTCGCGACAGCCACCGATGGGCGGCCCGACTGGAGTGTCATCGATACCGCGGTACGCGAGTGGGCACCGGATGCGCTCGTGGTCGGCGTGCCCCTGCTGATGGACGGCACCGAACAGCCCGTAACGCATCGCGCACGGCGGTTTGCCCGCCAGCTCGCCGACCGCTACGGTCTACTCGTCCACGAAGCGGACGAGCGCCTGTCCTCGGCCCAGGCCTCACGGTTGCTGGCCGATGCGCGCCAGAGCGGCGGGCGGCGCAGGACGCGCAAGGGCGATGTCGATAGAATAGCCGCCACCCTGATCCTGGAGCGCTGGCTCGCGGATCGCATGACCGACTGACGAAGTCGCTCGACGCACGCGGGAGTGCGTCCCGACCACGGAGCAACGATGTCGACAGATGCCGCCACCGTCGAAGGCTGGCTGGACCGCATGGCCCGGAGTATCGCCGACACGCTCGGCCCCGAACTGCCGGAGCTGCTGATCGTGGGCGTCCACACGGGCGGCGTGCGGGTCGCACGGACACTGCACGAGCGCCTGTCACCAAACGAGCCGCTGGGCTCACTCGACATTTCCTTCTATCGCGACGACTTCAGCCGGATCGGCCTGCATCCGCGGGTGCGACGCTCGGAACTCCCGTTCACGCTGGACGACCGCACGGTCCTGCTCGTCGATGACGTACTCTACAGCGGCCGCACGGTGCGCGCCGCACTCAACGAGCTGTTCGACTACGGGCGCCCCGCCCGCGTCCTGCTCGCGGTGCTGGTCGAACGCGCCGGCCATGAACTGCCCATCCGTGCGGATTTTTCCGGCACGCGCCTCGACCTCGCGCCGGGCCAGCAGGTTCGCCTGAATCGCGAGGACCTCGGCCTCAGCCTGCGCGACACGAGAACGGGAGAGGCCATCGATGGTTGATGGCGATATCCAGTTCGCGCCGGACGGTCGTCTGCGCCACTGCCTGACCACGGAGGGCATGGGCGGCGAGCGGATCACCGAGATCCTCGACCTCGCCGAGTCCTTCGCCGGGGTCAACGACAAGACCATCAAGAAGGTCCCGCTGCTGCGGGGACATACGGTCGTCAACCTGTTCTTCGAGAGCAGCACGCGGACACGTTCGACGTTCGAACTCGCGGCCAAGCGCCTGTCCGCCGACGTCCTCAATATCGATGTCCAGCGCTCGGCGACGTCCAAGGGCGAATCGCTGCTCGATACCATCGCCAACCTCCAGGCGATGCAGTGCGACCTGTTCGTCATGCGCCACCCGGAGTCGGGTGCGGCCAATCTGGTCGCACGCCACGTCGATGACGACGTCCACGTGATCAACGCCGGCGACGGCCTGCACGCCCACCCCACCCAGGCGCTGCTCGACGTGTTCACCATGCGGCGTCACAAGCCGGATCTGTCCGAGCGCAGCGTCGCGATCGTCGGTGACCTGCGGCATTCGCGCGTCGCGCGCTCGGAGATCCATGCCCTGCGCGCGCTCGGTGTCGGCGAGATCCGGGCGATCGCTCCGCGGACGCTGTTGCCGGTCGACCTGGAAGGCCTTGGCGTGCGGGTCTACGAGGATATCGACGCCGGTCTCGCGGACGTCGATATCGTCGTCATGCTGCGCCTGCAGCGTGAACGCATGGAGCACGCGCTGTTGCCGAGTTCATCGGAGTACTTTGCCGGCTGGGGCCTGACGCCCGAGCGGCTGGCGCGCGCACGGCCCGATGCCATCGTCATGCATCCGGGCCCGACCAACCGTGGCGTGGAAATCGACTCGCGCGTCGCGGACGGACCGCAATCGGTGATCCTCGAGCAGGTCACCAACGGGATCGCCATCCGCATGGCCGTAATGGCCCTCGTCGCCGGCACGGCACCGCAGCGGGAGGGACGATGACGGCCCTGCGCATCACCGGTGGCCGGGTTATCGACCCGGGCAGCGGCCATGACACCGAGGCCGACGTGTGGATCGATGGCGGGCGCATCGCCGCCATCGGCGCCGCACCCGCCTCGTTCCCGTCGCACGATCGCATCGACGCCGCCGGCTGCATCGTCTGCCCCGGTCTGGTCGACCTCAGTGCCCGCATGCGCGAGCCGGGCGAGCGGCACAAGGGCACGATCGCATCCGAGAGTCGGGCCGCGATCGCCGGCGGCATCACCACGGTTTGCTGCCCGCCGGATACCGCACCGGTCATCGACGCACCCGCAACCGTCGAACTGATCCGCCAGCGCGCGATCGAGGCCGACCAGGCGCGCGTCTACCCGATCGGAGCGCTGACCGCCGGCCTCGATGGTCAGTACCTGGCGCCGATGCGCGCACTGGCCCGCGCCGGCTGCCCGGCCATGGGACAGGCCGATCGCGACGTCGACGACAGCCATGTGCTGCGTTCGGCGCTCACGTACGCAGCCACCATCGACCGGCCGGTCATTCTGCCGGCCTGCACACCCTCACTCGGCCACGGCTGCGCCCACGAGGGCACGGTCGCGAGCGGGCTCGGCCTGCCCGGGATCCCGGTCGCGGCAGAGACCACCGCCGTGGCACGCATCATCGCGCTGGTCGCGGATACCGGCGCGCGGGTGCACATCGGCCGCCTGTCCAGCGCGGCGGCGGTCGACCTGCTGGCCCGGGCCAAAGCGGATGGGCTGCCGGTCAGCGCCGATGTCGCCGCCCACCAGCTGGAGCTCACGGAGTCCGCGCTGACCGGCTTCGATGCACGCGCCCATCTGCGGCCGCCACTGCGTTCGACGGGCGACCGTGACGCATTGCGGGAGGCGGTTGCGGCGGGCGTGATCGATGCCATCTGCTCGGATCACCGGCCGCACGAACCCGACGCGAAGCGTCGGCCGTTCGAGGCCAGCGACCCGGGACTGTCGGGTCTGGAGACGCTGCTGGGACTGGTGCTGGCACGCGTAGCCGCGGGGGATTGCGACCTGGTGACGGCCCTCGCCCGGGTCACTGCCGGCCCGGCCCGGATTCTCGATCTGGATCTCGGCCACCTCCGACCGAATGCACCAGCGGACCTGTGCATATTTGATCCCGACACCGAGACCGCCGTCGAGCCCGATCGGTTCGTCAGCCGCGGTCACGACACACCATTGGCTGGCCACACGCTGCCCGGGCGCGTGCGCACGGTGCTGGTGGACGGCCGTATCCGGAGCGACTGACCCCGCGTCCGGTCAGCCGAACGCCCCGGTGGTGCCCTCGCTGTCCCCGCTCGGGACACCGCCACCGAAGTTGATCCGCCATTCCAGATCCGTGCGGGAATCGGCGTTGTCGAGCGCGATCGGCAGTTCCACTTCCCCGCGCTTGTACAGATCGAACAGCGACTGATCGAAGGTCTGCATGCCGTCACGGCTGCCCTTGGTCATCGCTTCGCGCAGTTCGTGGATCCGGCCTTCGCGGATCAACTCGCTGATATAGGAGGTATTCAGCATCACCTCCACCGCCGGTACCCGGCCACCGTTTTTCGCGGGTACGAGGCGCTGCGAGATGACCGCCTTCAGATTCAGGGACAGATCCATGAGGATCTGGTTCTTGGCCTCGGGCGGGAACATGTTGATCACGCGATCGAGCGCCTGGTAGGCGTTCACCGCGTGCAGCGTGCTCAGGCACAAGTGCCCCGTATCGGCGTAGGAGATCGCCGCCTCCATGGTCTTGCGGTCGCGCACCTCGCCGATCATGATCACGTCCGGCGCCTCGCGCATGGCCTCACGCAGCGCGTTGTCGTAGGAGTGCGTGTCGAGGCCGACCTCGCGCTGGCCAACGATCGCCTTGCGGTGCGTGAACACGTACTCGATCGGGTCCTCGATCGTGAGGATATGCCCGGTCTTCGTTCGATTGCGGTGATCGAGCATCGAGGCGAGCGTGGTCGACTTGCCCGAACCGGTTGAGCCCACCACGAGCATGAGCCCTTTCTTCTCGAGCATCAGGTCCTCGAGAATCGGGGGCAGATTCAGCACCGCGATCTCGGGGATGTCGCTCTTGATGTAGCGGATCACCAGCGAGACTTCGCCGCGCTGGTAATAGGCATTCACGCGGAAGCGCCCGATCCCTTCGCGCGTGAACCCCAGGTTGAGTTCGAGATCGCGCTCGAAATCGGCCCGCTGCTCGTCGGACATCAGGCCATAGGCCAGCTTCGCCGTGACCCCTTTCTCCAGCGGCTGCTTGCCGACCGGCCAGGTCTCGCCCTCGATGCGCATCGCGGGCGGCGCACCGGTGGTGAAATACAGATCGGATGCGCCTTTGTCGGCCATCCGCTGGAGGTACGGATCGATTCCCGCCATGTCGTTATCGCCGAAGCATGCCGGCACCGCCCCGGCCACCGCCGCCACTGTCCGCGTCGCTGTCCTCGATATCGAAATCGGCGCCTTCGGTAAGGTCCTGGTTCTTCGAGTCCTTGCTCTCCAGCTTCAGTTTCAGGCGCAGGTCGTTGACCGAGTCGGCGTTGCGCAGGCCTTCTTCCGCCGTGATGTGCCCCTCCTCGATCAGATCGAACAGAGCGTCGTCGAAGGTCTGCATGCCGGCCTCGCGCGACTTCTTCATCAGCGCCTTCATCTCGTGGACCTCGCCCTTGAGAATCAGGTCGGCCATCAGCGGGGTATTGAGCAGCACCTCGACCGCGGGCCGGCGGCCATTGCCGTCGGGCGTCTTCAGCAGGCGCTGCGAGATGACCGCCTTCATGTTCAGCGACAGGTCCATCAGCAACTGGTGGCGACGCTCCTCGGGGAAGAAGTTGATGATGCGGTCCATCGCCTGGTTGGTGCTGTTGGCGTGCAGGGTAGCCAGGCACAGGTGACCAGTCTCGGCGAACGCGATCGCGTTCTCCATGGTATTGCGGTCGCGGATCTCGCCGATGAGGATCACGTCCGGCGCCTGGCGCAGCGTATTCTTGAGCGCGATGTCCCAATTGTCGGTATCGGTACCGACCTCCCGCTGGCTGACGATGCAACCCTTGTGCTGGTGCACGAACTCGATCGGATCCTCGATCGTGATGATGTGACCGCTCGAATTCTCGTTGCGATAGTCGATCATCGCGGCCAGCGATGTGGATTTGCCGGAACCGGTTCCGCCAACGAAGATCACCAAGCCGCGTTTGGTCATGCCGATATCGCGCATGACCGGTGGCAGGAACAGTTCCTCGAAATCCGGAATCTCGTCGGTGATCGTGCGCACGACCATCGCGGAGGTGCCCCGCTGGACGTAGGCGTTCACCCGGAAGCGCGAGACGCCCGGCAGGCTGATCGCGAAGTTGCACTCGTTGCTGGCCTCGAATTCCGACGACTGCTTATCGTTCATGATCGAGCGCACGAGCGTCTGCGTGTGCGCCGGCGACAGTTTCTGGCTGGCGACCTGCACGAGCTTGCCGTGCACCTTCATGGTCGGCGGTGCGCCGGCGGCCAGATACAGGTCCGACGCCTCGCGCGTTTTGAGCATGCGCAGCATGTCGTGGATGTACTTGATCGCCTTTTCGCGGTCCATCGACCGTATCTCCGGGTTTGACGCCGTCCCTTACAGGGAGTCGGGGTTGGTGGCTTTGCGCTTGGCCTCTTCCTTCGAGACCTTGTTCTTCGCGACCAGGTCCTTGAGGTTCTGGTCCAGCGTCTGCATGCCCACACCCTGACCGGTCTGGATCGCCGAGTACATCTGGGCGATCTTGTCCTCTCGGATCAGGTTCCGGATCGCGGGCGTGCCGATCATGATCTCATGGGCCGCGCAGCGGCCGCCGCCGGTCTTCTTCATCAGGGTCTGCGAGATCACCGCGCGCAGCGATTCCGACAGCATCGAACGGACCATGTCCTTCTCGGCGGCGGGGAAGACGTCGATGATGCGGTCGATCGTCTTGGCGGCCGAACTCGTGTGCAGCGTACCAAAAACGAGGTGGCCGGTTTCCGCGGCGGTCAGGGCGAGACGGATCGTCTCGAGGTCGCGCAGCTCACCGACCAGGATCGTGTCGGGATCCTCGCGCAGCGCCGAACGCAGCGCCTCGGTAAAGCCCATGGTATCGCGATGAACCTCGCGCTGGTTGACGAGGCACTTCTTCGACTCGTGCACGAACTCGATCGGATCCTCGACCGTGAGGATATGACCGTGCTCGCTCTCGTTTTTGTAATTGACCATGGCGGCCAGCGTGGTCGACTTGCCCGACCCGGTCGGACCGGTCACGAGTACGATCCCGCGCGGATACTCCGAAATCTTCTCGAAGATCTTCGGCGCGCCCAGATCCTCGAGCGACAGGATCTCGGAGGGAATCGTGCGGAACACGGCGCCGGCGCCGCGATTGTGATTGAAGGCGTTGACGCGGAAGCGGGCCAGGCCCTGGATCTCGAAGGAGAAGTCGGTCTCGAGGAATTCCTCGAACGCCTTGCGCTGCTGGTCGTTCATGATGTCGTAGACCATGGAGTGCACTTCTTTGTGCTCCATGGCCGGTACGTTGATCCGCCGGACGTCACCGTCCACGCGGATCATCGGCGGCAGGCCCGCCGACAGGTGAAGGTCGGAGGCGCCATTCTTGACGCTGAAACCCAGCAGCTGCGAGATATCCATCGATCCTCCCGTGAATCGCGCCGCGCCCGGGCGCGCCGGCAGTATAGGCGATGTGCGCTGCCGGGCAGAACCGACCGGCCCGCGAACCATACCGGTCGTCGGTGAGCGCACGCCGAGAACTGTCAGCCTGCCCGATGCGGGCGCCAGTGAAAAGCACCGCCACCCCGCCCCCGGATCGGTCGACGGTCTATGGCCTGGCGGTGGCATAGGGCAGTATCCTTGGCGGTCCACAGATGCACGGAGAACTCCATGGAGCGCGAACGGATCCTATTCATCGGCGGCGGCAATATGGCGCGCAGCCTGATCGGCGGCCTTGTCGCCGGTGGCTGGCCCGCCGGGCGGATCGGCGTCACCGACCCCTCGCCGGAGCAGCGTGAACGGCTCGCATCGCGCTTCGGCGTCACTGCCAGCGAGGACAATCGCTCCGCCGTGGCGGAGGCCGATGTCGTCGTGCTGGCGGTCAAGCCGCAGCTGATGGAACAGGTCTGCCAGGACCTGGCCCCCGCACTCGCCGAGCGGCAACCGCTGATCGTATCGATCGCCGCCGGCGTGCGTATGGACGCCATCGCCCGCTGGCTGGCGTACGACGGCCCCATTGTTCGCTGTATGCCGAATACGCCGTCGCTCGTGCAGGCGGGCATTACGGCGCTGTTCCCCAACGATCGCGTCAGCGAGGACCAGCGTTCGACCGCGGAGTCGATCCTGCGTGCCGGCGGCAGCGTCATCTGGGTGGATGACGAGCAGTTGATGGACACCGTGACCGGGATATCGGGGAGCGGACCGGCGTACTTCTTCCGCATGATGGAGGCGATGGAAGAGGCCGGCGTCGCGCGCGGCCTGCCCCGCGATCAGGCGCGGCTACTGGTCATCGAGACCGCCCTCGGCGCCGCCCGGATGGCGCTCGAATCGGAGGATGACCCGGGCACGCTGCGCCAGAACGTCACCTCGAAGGGCGGCACCACGGCCGCCGCGCTCGATACGTTCGAGGCCGGCGGCCTGGCGGACCTGGTCGACCGCGCCGTGGGGGCCGCCGCCGACCGGGCCGCGGAACTCGGCGATCAACTGGGAGGCAAGTAATGGGGGCGGGTTACGGCACGGATGCCCTGCAGTTCCTCATCCGCACCCTGATCGACCTGTATGCGGTCGTCGTCCTGCTGCGCTTCGCACTCCAGGCGGTCCGGGCCGACTATTTCAACCCGGTCGCCCAGTTCGTCGTCCAGGCCACCCGGCCCGTCCTCGCGCCGATGCGGCGCCTGCTGCCGCCGGCCGGTCGCTACGACTACGCCGCGCTGCTGCTGGCCCTCGCGCTGATGTGGCTCAAACTCGGTCTCTACGGCCTGCTCTCCATCGATACGGTCTACATCGGCGGGTATGTGCAGCCGATCCAGCACGTATGGATCGTCGGTCTCCTGTGGATCGGCGTGGTCGACCTGATCGCACTGATCATCGATATCGGCTTCTTTGCGGTCCTGATCATGGCGATCCTGTCGTGGATCGCCCCGGCGGGGCCGAACCCGGTCATGGAGATGCTGCGGCGGATCACCGACCCCCTGATCCGCCCGGTGCGCCGGGTGATTCCCCTGATCGGCGGCGTCGACCTGTCGCCGCTGGTCGTGCTGATCGGCCTGCAGTTGCTGAAGATGCTGCTGCTGCGTCCGCTGCTCGTGCTGGCGTGAATGCGGACGTCTCCGGTGACTGGTGCCGCTGGGACGGGGAGGATCTGCTGCTCGAACTGCGCGTGATCCCACGGGCCAAAACCACCGCGATCGCCGGTCTCCGTCAGGGTCGCCTGCTGCTGCGGCTGCAGGCGCCCCCGGTCGACGGCAAGGCGAATGCGGTCATCGAGCGCTGGTTCGCGAATCTGTTCGGCGTGGGCCGCGGGGCCGTAACGATCGAGGCGGGTGAACGCGCCCGCGACAAGCGCCTGCGGATCGAACGGCCGGTGAGCCTGCCAGCCGAGTTGATCCGCCTGGCGGCCGACCGGGATCAGTGAACGGGCTCCCGGCCGCGTTGCCGGTTCGGGGACACTTCAACGTCGCAGGCCAAAACGCAATCCGGCGCGAGGTTGCTATACTCCCGCGTTTCGCCCGAACCGCTGAAGCCGGCCCATGCCCGAGACGATCCCCGCCGATTCCGTCGGTCTGGTCGAACCGCGACGTCTCGCCTTTGACGAGCCGTTGCCGCTCGACTGTGGCCGCACGCTCGACCAGTACGAACTGGTCTACGAGACCTATGGCGAACTGAACGCGGACGCGAGCAACGCGATCCTGGTCTGCCATGCACTCTCGGGCGATCATCACGCCGCCGGCTACCATTCCATGGACGACCGCAAGCCGGGCTGGTGGGAGGCCTGTATCGGCCCGGGGAAACCGATCGACACGCGCCGGTTCTTCGTGGTCAGCCCGAACAACATTGGCAGTTGCAAGGGTTCGACGGGGCCGAACACGATCAACCCGGCCACCGGCGCGTACCACGGCCCCGATTTCCCGATCGTGACCTGTGGCGACTGGGCACGCTCCCAGGAGCGTCTGATGCGCGCCCTCGGCATCGACCAGTGGGCCGCGGTTGTCGGTCCGAGCCTCGGCGGCATGCAGGTGATGCAGTGGGCGATCGATTTCCCCGATTCGCTGCGCAACGCAATCGTCATCGCCGCGGCACCGAAGCTGACCGCGCAGAACATCGCCTTCAACGAGGTCGCCCGCCAGGCAATCACCTCGGACACCGAGTTCCACGCGGGACGCTACTACGAACACGAGACGGTGCCCCGGCGCGGTCTGATGCTGGCGCGCATGCTCGGACACATCACCTATCTCTCGGACGATGCGATGCGGGCCAAGTTCGGGCGCGAGCTGCAGGCCGGCAAGCTCTCGTTCAGCTTCGACTCGGAGTTTTCCGTCGAGAGCTACCTGCGCTATCAAGGCCGGCAATTCGTCGGCCGCTTCGACGCGAACTCGTACCTGCTGATGACCAAATCGCTGGACTACTTCGACCCGGCGGCGGAAACCGGCGATGACCTTGCGGCGGCCCTGGCGCCGGTGAAGGCACGCTTTCTGGTCATGGCCTTCACCTCGGACTGGCGGTTCTCGCCGGCGCGCTCCCGCGAGATCGTCAAGGCGCTGCTGGATAACCACAAGCGCGTCAGCTACGTGGAGATCGCGGCCGAACACGGTCACGACGCATTCCTGATGCCGATCGATCAGTACCTTGCGGTATTCGGCGCCTATATGGAGCGGGTGGCCGCCGAGGGCGCGTCCCCCGAGGTGGCGGCATGAATATGCGCCGGGACCTCGAACTGATCGCGGACTGGATCCGCCCGGGCAGCCACATACTCGACCTCGGCTGTGGCGATGGCGCCCTGCTCGCCCACCTGGCCGAGAAGAAATCGATCACCGGCTATGGCCTGGAAATCGACCCCGACAACATCGCGCGCTGCATCGCGCGTGGCGTCGACGTGCTCCAGATCGACCTTGACCGGGGGCTGTCGGATTTCGACAACGGCGGGTTCGATTACGTCGTCATGACGCAGTCGCTGCAGGCACTGCAGTTCCCGGAGCGGATCCTGGAGGAGATGCTGCGCATCGGTAGCGAGGCCATCACCTCGTTCCCGAACATGGGTCACTGGAAGTGCCGACTGCAGCTCGCCGTGGCGGGGCATATGCCGGTAACCCGAGCACTCCCGCACCACTGGTACGACACCCCCAACATCCACATGTGCACGGTCCACGACTTCGAGCGCCTGTGCGACGCTCACGGCTACCGCGTCCTGGAACGGGCGGCCGTGGACCGGCATCACCGGGAGACGCCCGCCACGCGGATCCTGCCGAACCTGTTCGGCGAGAGCGCGGTCTTCCGATTCGAACGCGACGGCGGCTGACCGTAGGCCGGCTTTTGCCGAAGGCAACAGCCGGCGCGCGTTGGTACAGAGCCGCAGCCTCGACCGCCGGCTGGCTCCCTTCGGTCGCAAGCCGGCCTACGGCTGCGGGGCATCGATGATGCGCCGGGGGCGGGGCCGGGTCAGGTGTCCGGTTCGGCGGCGTGCTTGGCCTGGATGAACTCGCCGTGGCGCAGGTGGATCAGATCCGCGACGCGCCGCAGGATCTGCTCTTCATAGCGGTCGATGCGCCCGTCGGCCCAGGCCACGCGCCAGAGCTGCTCCATCAGCGCCTTTTTTTCTTCCAGTGAATGCGTCTCGTGGACGAGGCGGGTGAACTGGTGGAGGGAGGTCGCATCACGGCTTTCCTCCTGTGCCAGCCGTACGAGCTCCGCGACCTCCTCTTCGGTCAGGTCGAGGCTGCCGCGCAGAGCGCCCTCGATGGTCGCCTGTTCGGCCTCGTCGAATTCGAAATCCGCCCGCGCGACCTCGATCAGCAGCGCCGCCGCGGCGAGATTCCGCCGATGCCCGGCGTCCTCTCCCGCGGCTTCCGGAGCGAGGCGCTCCTGGAAAAACGACTGGATTTTCGACAGCACCGATGTACGTCTTCAGTTGGCGAGCTGGCGCGGGACGTAGACTCCGTCCCGGAAATCGAGAAACAGTTCGTCGAGTTCCGGATGCCAAACGGGCTCTCCGGTCTCATCGGCCTCGAGGTTCTGCTCCGGAACGTAGGTTTCCGCATCCTCCTCGTCGACAATCACGTAATACCATGGGGCCTCCCGGCTCGCGGAGGCGGTTCCGGAATTGCGGTCATACCAGTCCTCGCTGCCCTGGTACGCTGGATCGACGTCATAGACCACGCCACGGTAACCGTGCTCCTTGTGGCGGACGATCTGCCCGAGACGGAAACTGGCGTGGTGGGAGACTGCGTGCATCGCGGACCTCCGCGCTGGATTCTCGACCTATAGTTTATCAGACCGGGCGCCGAGCTGATGAACCCCCCGATGCCTATGCGGGAACGCCGGATGCCCCGTCAAAGGCCATGGCCCAAAAGCGACACCGGCACGTCGCAGTGCTGATAAACTCGTCAGACCGGAATGGAGGAACGCGCAGTGCGCGCACCCAACACACAGCAATGGATCGAGCGCCTGCGCGCGGTGCTGGCTCACCCGCGCCTGCCGGACGCCGTCGGCCTTGTGCTGGTCGTGCTGCTGGGCTGGCAACTGGCCGGTCTGACCTGGGCGGCCCTGCCCGCGCCGGCCAGCGCCCGGATGCCGGCCACTGACGCGGCGGCATCGGCCGGCAGTGGCGGCGACACGGGCGAAGCACCGACTTCGAGGCTCGCGCGGCTGCATCTGTTCGGCGAACCGCCTGCCGACGCGGAGAGGGACGGCTCCCCCGAGACCGAGACCGATGCGCCGGAGACGCAGCTCAATCTGACGCTGATGGGCGTCTATGCACTGGGCGAGACCGGTGGTCTGGCGATCATCGGGACCGGCGGCGGCCCTGAGAAAGTCTACGCGGTCGGCGACACCATCGCCGGCAGTGCGCGGATCACCGGCATCTTCGCGGATCGTGTCGTGCTGCGGCGCGACGGGCGGGCCGAGACGCTCCGCATGGAACTGGCCAAAGTCCCGTCCGGTCAGGCAGACCAACGGATGCCGACGGGCGACGCGCAAGGAGGCGGGGGGATTGTCGAGCGCGCCCGTGCCCTGCGCGAGCGACTCCGGCAGAATCCGCTCGAACTCGCGCGCATGGTCCGTTTCCAGCCCTACGTGGAGGACGGCGAGCTGGTCGGTTTCCGCATTCAGCCGCGCTCCGATGAAGCGCAGTTGCTGGAGGAGGCGGGGATCCGTCCAAGCGATATAGTGACCCGCGTCAACGGCATCCCCCTCAACGACCGGGCGCAGGGCAACCGGGCCCTGCGGGAATTGCGGGACGCGAGCATGATCAACGTCACCATCCTCCGCGATGGGCGCAGCGAGCGGCTTTCGATCCCGCTCGGTAACCCCGGATAATCATGGGCATCCGCTGCAAGCCATATGCGGAACGCCCCCCCGGGGCCCGATCCCCGTTTGACCACCGCCACGGGGCATACGAGAATCCGGGTGGCGCGGCTGTCGCACGGAAGCCGGCACATCCGCCAAGCCAGGAACGCTCCAGGGACACCATGACCGCGACCCGCCGCTCATCCAGAGGCCCACTCGGCCCCCTGGTTCTCAGCCTTGTGCTCGCGATCGTCGTATCCGCACCGGCGCTGGCCGAACCATTCACCCTGAATCTGCAGAACGCCGAGCTGCGCTCCCTGATACAGACGGTGTCGAAGCGCACCGGGCGCAATTTCATCGTCGACCCGCGCGTGAACGCCAAGGTTACGGTCGTGTCGTCCACCCCGGTGAACGACCGCGAACTGTACGACGTATTCCTGTCCGTGCTCGCTGTGCACGGATACGCGGCCGTTCCGCAGGGCGATGTGACGAAGATCGTGCCGGCGGTGGCCGCGAAACAGGACGCCATCCCGTCCGGCGAGACGCAGAGCGGCAGCCAACTGGTGACGCGGGTCGTAACGGTCGAGCACGTCAATGCCGCACAGCTCGTCCCGATCCTCCGCCCGCTACTCCCGCAGGAAGGACATCTGGCGGCCTATCAGCCGACCAATCGCCTGATCGTCACCGACAGCGGCGCCAACATCCAGCGCATCATGCAGATCATCGACCGGGTCGACCGCCCGGTCGAGAGCGATATCGACGTCGTGCGTCTGGAGCACGCATCGGCCTCGGAGGTCGTGCGCATACTCGGCCAACTGGCGAGTCAGGCGCAGCAGGGGCAGGATCAGACGGGCGGACGCGCCCGGCTCGCAGCGGATACGCGCAGCAACAGCGTGCTGATCAGCGGCAGCCGCGAGGAACGGCTGCGCATGCGTGGACTGATCGCGAACCTCGATACCCCACTGGAGCGCGAAGGCAACACGCGCGTCATGTACCTCAAGTACGCGAATGCCGAAGACATGACGGACATCCTCCAGGGCGTGAACGAGGCGGAAGTCTCGAACGGCGATCAGTCCGGCCAGGGCGGCAACGCGACCAGCAACGATGACGGTGTCGTCATACAGGCCGATACGAATACCAATGCACTCATCATGACCGGACCGCTGGATCGCCTCGAGGGCCTCGAGAGCATCGTTCGCCAGCTCGATATCCGGCGTGCGCAGGTGCTGGTCGAGGCCATCATCGCGGAGATCTCGCAGGACAAGGCCCGCGAACTCGGGGTCCAGTTCGTGGCCGCCGACACGAGCGGCAGCGGTGACAGACCCGCGGCCCTGACAAGCTTCGGCACCGGTGGGAGCAATATCCTGGAGATCGCGACCGAGAGCGCACTCCCCGGCAGCGGGCTGACACTCGGCGGCCTGAGCGAGGGATCGGGAGGTACGGATTTCGGCGTCCTGATACGGGCGCTGGCATCGGACGCCAACAACAACATCCTTTCTACCCCGAGTCTCGTCACGCTTGACAATGAGGAGGCGGAGATCGTCGTCGGCCAAAACGTGCCGTTCGTGACGGGCTCCTTCTCAAGCAATCAGACCGGCGGCAGCGCGACCAATCCGTTCCAGACGATCGAACGCCGCGACGTCGGCATCACGCTCAAGGTCAAGCCGCAGATCAACGAGGGTGATACGGTCAAGATGAACATCGAGCAGGAGGTATCCAGCCTCTCCTCGTCGGCCCAGACCACGGCCGACGTGGTTACCAACAAGCGCTCGCTGAAGACGACCGTGCTGGTGAAGGACGACCAGACACTCGTGCTCGGGGGGCTGATCGACGACACCGTCCGCACGACCGACGAGCGCGTGCCGCTGCTGGGCGACATCCCGGTGCTGGGGCGGCTGTTCCAGTATCAGCGCACCAACAAGATCAAGCAGAACCTGATGGTATTCCTGCACCCGCGCATCCTGCGCGAAAAGCAGCTCGCGGACTATTACACCGGTGAGAAGTACAACTACATGCGTGCCGAACAGATCGATCGGCAGCGCCGCAAACAGACACTCATGATCGACGACCTGCCGGAGTTGCCGGAACTGGAACTGCGCCATCGCGACCCGACACTCGGCGACGGCGGACGGAACGATGAACGAGACGGCGACTGAGGCGGCTGCCCCACCGCTGCGGGTCAGTTACTCGTTTGCCCGGCGCAACGGCGTACTCCTGGAAGAGCGCACCAATGGCCAGGCAATCGCCGTCCTGCGCCCCGACGCTTCCCCGGACGCCGTACTGGAACTCCGGCGGGCCGTCGGCACGCCGATCGCGCTCGAGAACGTGTCGGCCGAGGACTTCGCCCGGCGACTGACTCAGCGCTACGAGCACGGTGCGGGCGGCGCGCTGGATGCGGTCGACGATCTTGGCGATGAGGCCGACCTCGCCAGCGCGGCCGAGGCCCTGCCCGAGCCGGAAGACCTGATGGAGTCGCAGGATGATGCGCCCATCATCCGCCTGATCAACGCGATCCTCACCGAGGCCGTGCGCCACAACGCCTCCGATGTGCATATCGAGCCGTTCGAGCAGCGCCTCTCGGTGCGCATGCGCGTGGACGGCGTCATGCAGGAGACCCTGGAACCGCCGCGCTCGATCGCCCCCCTGATCATCTCGCGCATCAAGGTCATGGCACGGCTCGATATCTCCGAGAAACGCCTTCCACAGGACGGCCGCATTTCGCTCAAGATCGCCGGCCGGCCGGTCGACGTGCGTGTATCGACGCTGCCGTCCGGGCATGGCGAGCGCGTCGTGATGCGCCTGCTGGACAAACAGGCCGGGCGCCTGGACGTCGAGCATCTCGGGATGTCGTCGCGGGACACGCGCCTTCTGAACGAGCTCATCCACCGCCCGCACGGCATCCTGCTCGTAACCGGCCCGACCGGCTCCGGCAAGACGACCACACTGTACGCATCGATCACACGGCTCAACGACGCCAGCCGGACGATTCTCACGGTCGAGGATCCGATCGAGTACTACCTGGATGGCATCGGCCAGACCCAGGTGAACACCAAGGTCGACCTGACGTTCGCCCGCGGACTGCGCGCCATCCTGCGCCAGGATCCGGACGTGGTCATGGTCGGCGAGATTCGCGACCTGGAGACGGCGCAGATCGCCGTGCAGGCCAGCCTGACCGGCCATGTGGTGCTGTCGACGCTGCACACGAACACCGCGATCGGCGCCATTACCCGCCTGCGCGACATGGGCGTGGAACCGTTCCTGCTGTCCTCGTCCGTGGTCGGCATCCTCGCCCAGCGCCTCGTGCGTCTGCTCTGCCCGCACTGCCGGGTCGAACACGCGATGACCCGCGGCGAGTGCCAGCTGTTCGATCTGGATCCCACCGATCCGCCGACGGTGTGGGGACCGTCCGAAAACGGCTGCGATCAATGCAATCGCACCGGCTACATGGGCCGCAGCGGCATCTATGAACTGGTGGCCGTCGACGACCCCATGCGCAGCCTGATCCACGACGGTGCCGGCGAATTCGAACTCGAACATCACGCGCGCCGTCACTCGCCGGGTATGCGGGCCGATGGCCTGCGACGGATCCGCGCCGGCCAGACCTCGGTCGAAGAGGTGCTGCGGGTCACGCCGTCCGGCGACCGCGGCGACGAGTCGGAAATCCTGGAGTAAGCCGCCCTGAGCGCCTTCGAATACACGGCACTCGACCCTGACGGCCGCGAACTGCGCGGCATTCTGGAAGGCGATACCGCGCGTCAGGTCCGCCAGCAGTTGCGTGACCAGGGGCTGTCACCGCTGTCGGTGGCGGAGGCCGCCGAGCGTGATCAGCGCGGCGGGGCTGCAGCGATCGGCCCGCGCCGCGGCATCAGCGGGGCCGATCTGGCGCTCTTCAGCCGCCAGCTTGCCACCCTTGTGCAGTCGGGCATGCCGGTCGAGGAGGCGCTGCGGGCAATCGCCCGTTATTCCGAGAAGGCGCGCCTGAAGAAACTCGTGCTGGCGGTCCGCGCGCGGGTCGTCGAGGGCTACAGTCTGGCGGCCGGGTTCGCCGAGTTCCCGCGCACGTTCCCGGATATCTACGTCGCCACGGTACGGGCGGGCGAACAGTCCGGCCGCCTCGGCGGCGTGCTCGAGCGGCTGGCCGATTACACCGAGGAACGCCAGGACACACGCGGCTCGGTCACCGCCGCGCTCGCTTACCCGATCATCCTCACCGTCGCGGCGCTGGCCATCGTCACGGCCCTGCTGACGTATGTCGTGCCCCAGGTCGTGGGCGTATTCGACACCCTCGATGCCGAACTGCCCCTGCTCACGCAGGGCCTGCTGGCGCTGAGCGCTTTCCTGCGCGAATGGGGCCCGCTGACACTGCTGATCCTCATCGGTGCGGCCATCGGCTTTCGCCTGGCGTTGCGCAACCCCCGTTTCCGCTACCGCTTCCACGCACTGCTGCTGCGCGTACCGGTGATCGGCCGACTGCTGCGCGATGCCGATACGGGGCGTTTCGCCCGCACGCTCTCGATTCTCGCGAGCAGCGGCGTACCCGTCCTCGAGGCCCTGTCGATCGCGTCGACCGTGATCGGCAATCGCCCGCTGCGCCACGCCGTCGAACGGGCCGCCGTGCAGGTGCGCGAGGGCGCCGCCCTGAGCCGCTCGCTGGAAACCAGTGGCCGCTTCCCGCCGATGTTCCTGCACCTGATCGCGATCGGCGAGGAATCCGGGCAGCTCGACTCGATGCTGCACCGGGCCGCCGACTACCAGGAACGAACGACGAAGACCACGATCTCCCTGTTGGTGAACATCTTCGAACCGGCGCTGATCCTCGTCATGGGCGTGGTCGTCCTGCTGATCGTCCTCGCGATCCTGCTGCCCATCTTCGAACTCAACCAGCTGGTGGGGTAACCGCCCGCTATAGGCTGACGGAGGTCGCTTTGGCATTGGACCGGTGTGCAGTTGGTTCTCGCAGAGGCGCGGAGGTCGCCGAGAGCGCAAAGAGGGCGAAGAGGGAAAAATCAGAGAAAAATCATCGGGAAGCGCGCCACCGCGAAATAATCAACCTCAGTTATCCCGATTTTCCTTTCTCCGCGCTCTTGGCGGTCTCCGCGCCTCTGCGAGAACCCATTCGCAAAACGCATCAGAATCCCGGCCGATCAGCATCCTTCGTAGACCACCGGATTCCGTCGGGAAAACAGCGACCTGGCAACTCCATATCACTCCGGCCGGCATCATCCCCCGGGTACGGGGGGTTGCACCGGCGGGGTTCCGCCCTAACATGGTAGTCAGGACACAGGGCGCACAGCGCCGATGGAGAGATCAACGATGAACGATATCGAAGGCGGCACCGTGACCGTGGGCGTGCAGGTGCGGGACGACGTGGTCCTGATCTTTGACCAGGATGACGGCGGTCCCTCCGTCAGCCGCGCGATCGACTCGGTGCTCGCGTCGATTTACGAGCAGAACCCGGATGCCCCCCGCGTGGTCCTGTTCTGCGACACCGAGGGCGTCTACGACGGCGTGTCGGTGGACGACGAGGGGCAGTTCCAGAACTTCTACCCGATCCGCACGACCGACGCGGATCATGCGATCGAGGTCGCTCGCGCCTTCATCGTCGAGGCGCCGGCACGCTTCCACTGACGCGCACGCACCGGCGCCCTCGCCGGTGCGGCTCACCCGGGGGTGCCGAGCGCCTCGGCCACGAAACCGGTCAGCGCACGGATGCGGCCCACGCCGCGCAGGTCCGGATGGCTCAACAGCCACAACTCACTCGCCATTTCCGGTATCGCTGGGCCGAGGCGGACGAGGCGCGGGTCGGCATCGCAAAGGTAGCGCGGCATCACGGCCGCACCGACGGCCTCCCGGACCGCCGCATACATCCCGAACAGCGTATCGGCCCGGTAGCGGCAGTACGCATCGGCCCCATGGGCGGCCATCCAGGCGTCGAGCTGGCGATACACCATGCCCTCGTCGGGTCCGACCCAGGCCGTTGCGTCGGCCGCCGGCACCGGATCCCCTTCCCGGAAATCGCCCGCCCGGCCATACACCGCCTGTTCGATGGTCACCAGGCGCCGGCCGATCAGATGCTCGGGCGGGGCCGTGGTCGGCCGGATGGCGACATCGGCCTCACGCCGCGAGAGGTTGACCACGGCATTCGACACCGACACCTCGAGCGCGATATCCGGATAGGCCTCGCGGAACGCCGCGAATACCGGTGACAACAGCCCGATCAAAAGGGTATCCGTGGTCGCCACCCTGACCGTCCCCGCCGGCCGGAGATCGCGGCCGATAACCCGACGTTCGACACCGATCACCTCGGCTTCGATGCGGGTCGCCGCATCGGCGATTTCCTCGCCCGCCGGCGAGGGCGCATAACCGCCGCGCCCGCGCTCGAACAGCTTTACGCCAAGCCGCTCCTCGATGTGCCCGAGTCGCCGGAAGACGGTCGCGTGACTGACTTTCAGTTCGCGCGCCGCGCCGGAGAGCGACCCCGCACGCGCGATCGCGAGGATCGTCCGGAGATCATCCCACGGGATTTCCTGTTCGCTCATGCAAACCCGAGTTGCATTATCAGGGGATTCCTGTCCGTCCACGCAACCATATAGGGTTCGCGTACCGACGTAAAACACCGAGACGAGCCATGCATGTACTCATCGTTTACGCGCATCCGGAACGCCGTTCCTTCAATGGAGCGCTCACGGACGTGACCATCGACACGCTGACCGGCGCCGGGCACGGCGTAGAGGTCGCGGACCTCTACGCCGAAGGCTTCGACCCGATCGAGCGACCGGCGCACTACCCGGATCGCGCCGACCCGGCGGTATTCGCCCCGCTCACCGAACAGCGCCACGCGTGGGAATCGGACGCCCTGCCGAGCGGCATACGGTCCGAGATCGAGCGCCTCGAACGGGCCGATCTGGTGATCTTTCAGTACCCACTCTGGTGGCACGCGCAACCCGCGATCCTCAAGGGCTGGATCGACCGCGTGTTCGTCTACGGCGGCCTCTACACCGGCAGCCTGCGCTATGACCACGGATATTTCCGGGGGCGCCGCGCCCTGTGCTCCGTCACCACCGGCGCGCCACGCGCGGCGTTCTCGCGCTACGGGCGCAACGGCCACATGGAGCACCTGATGCTGGGCATGCACTACTCGCTGTATTACGTGGGTTACGACGTGCTGGCGCCGTTCGTCGCCTACGGCATCCAGGGCGGCGGGCTCGTCTATCAGGAGGAACAGCGTTTCCGTAAGCAACTGGATCACTACCTCGAGGACTGGGCGCGACGGCTGGAACATGTCGCGACGGACGTACCGATCCCGTTCACGGGGTGGGCCGACTGGGACGAGCGCGGCGTGATCCATCACGACCATCCCGCGCGCTGGAATCTCCAGTAGGTCAATCACCACCAGCGCGAGCAACCGAAACAACGGAGGCGCATGCGCGGACCCGGACCTTTCAGGCGGCCGGCGAGAGGCCTATCCTGTGCGATCGGCCGCCACCGGCCACCCCACCAGCCGATCGGAGCGCGTATGACTTCCGTCCCTGTCCGCACACTCGGGCCGCACGGTCTCCAGACGTCCGCGCTGGGCCTCGGCTGCATGGGCATGTCGTCCGCGTACGGGACCATCGATGAAGCGCGATCCCTCTCGACGCTGCACCACGCGCTGGATCGCGGCATCAACCTGCTCGACACGGCGGACGTCTACGGCCCGGAGACCAACGAGCGCCTGCTGGCGCGGGTGCTGCGCGAGCGCCGCGATGAGGTCGTACTGGCGACCAAATGCGGGATCGCCTGGGCCGACCCCGACCGATCGGTGGACGGACGGCCCGAGTACGTCCATCAGGCCTGCGACGCCTCGCTGGAACGCCTGGGCACCGACCGGATCGACCTCTACTACCTGCACCGGGTCGATCCCGAGGTTCCGATCGAGGAGACCGTCGGCGCCATGGCCGAGCTGGTCGCGGCCGGCAAGGTACGCCACATCGGCCTGTCCGAGGCGGCCGCGGCGACGATCCGACGGGCGCACGCCGTGCATCCATTGACCGCGGTGCAGATGGAATACTCACTCTGGACGCGCAGTATCGAGAGCGACATCCTGCCGTTGGCGCGCGAACTCGGCATCGGGGTCGTCCCCTACAGTCCCCTCGGGCGGGGGTTCCTGTCCGGACAGATCACTTCGCCCGACGATCTCTGTGAAAACGACTGGCGCCGGAGTAATCCGCGCTTCCAGGGCGAGAATTTCCGGCGCAATCTCGACCTGGTCGATCAGGTTTCCGCGCTCGCGCGCGAACGCAATGCCACGCCCGCCCAGATCGCGCTAGCCTGGGTCCTGCGGCAGGGCAACGATATCGTCCCCATCCCCGGTACCACGCGGCCCGAACGCGTCGATGAGAACATCGAGGCACTGACGGTCGAACTCTGCGCGGACGACCTCCTGCGCCTTGATGCGATCTTCAACCCGGAGGCCGTTGCAGGGGAGCGCTACACCGAGGCGATGATGAAACTGGTCCGGAACTGAGCCCGATCCGGACATGCAGTCACAAAGCCGCGCTCCTTCCCTTATAATCGCGTCGCTACTGCCAGGGCCGGGATCCACGGCGTGGCGCCGCCCGCAACCGGCCCCTGGACGCCACGGGCGCTGATCGATCACGGGCCCACATCACGGCTACCCCCGCAGTTCAGAACACGACCGGAGCGCAGGACATGGAATATCGCAGTACGCGTGGCGACGGCACCATCCATGGTTTCGCCTCCACCCTGCTCGCGGGGCTCGCGCCCGACGGTGGCCTGTTCGTGCCCGACCGGATCGACCCGCTTGAAGAATCGACGCTTTCGGGCTTCGTCGGTGCCGATTACGCAACGGTCGCGCGTGACCTGATCTCCTTGTTTGCCGCCCCGGACATCGAACCGGCAACGGTCGCCGACAGCGTCGAGCGGGCGCTCGGGAACTTTACCCATCCGGCGATCGCGCCACACCGCCAGTTGGATCAGGACCGCTGGCTGCTGGAGCTGTTCCACGGGCCGACGCTGGCGTTCAAGGACTATGCCCTGCAGTTCGTCGGCGAACTGGTCGAGCGCCAGCTCGCCCGCGAGGGCCGACACGCCACCGTGATCTGCGCGACATCGGGCGATACGGGCGCCGCCGCGGCAGCGGCATTCGCCGGGCGCGAGAACATCTCCGTGGTGGTGCTGCATCCAGCGGGCCGCGTGTCCGAGGTCCAGCGCCGGCAGATGACCACGCTGACCCACGACAACGTCGCCAACTTCGCGATCGACGGCGATTTCGACGACTGCCAGGCCATGGTCAAGGCGCTGTTCGTCGATCCGGCGGCGGCACCGCTCAACCTCACCGCGGTGAATTCGATCAACTGGGCTCGCATCACCTGCCAGGTAGCGTACTACGCCTGGTCGTCACTGCGCCTCGGCGGTGGCGGACCGGTAAACTACATCGTCCCGACCGGCAATTTCGGCAACATCCTGGCCGCCGATGTGGCGCGCCGACTCGGTTTCCCGGTAGGCCGCCTCGTCCTCTCCTCGAACGACAACGATGTCCTGCCGCGCTTTTTCGAGACCGGGCGGATGGAACGCCGCGAAACCCGGCAGACAATCTCGCCGAGCATGGACATCCAGGTATCGAGCAACTTCGAGCGCGCCCTCTGGTTCGCCAGCGAAGGCGACACGGCGGCCGTCGCCGAATGGCAGCGCGCGCTGACCGAGGACCGTGCGTTCAGCGTCGACGCCGCCACGCTGGGTCGCCTACGCGAGCGCTTTTCCGCCGCCCGCTGCACCGAGGCTGAGGCGCTGGAGGAAATGGCGCGCACGTGGCGCGAGACCGGCGAGATGATCTGCCCGCATAGCGCCACGGCGGCCCATGCGGCGCGGACGCTCGACCTCGACGGACCGGTCGTCGTCGCCGCGACCGCCCATCCCGCGAAGTTCCCGGATGCCGTACGCCAGGCAACCGGCCACGAACCGCCGCGACCTGAACTGCTGGAAGCGGTCATGGAAGCACCCGAACGCTACCGTGAGCATCCAGCGGACGCGAGCGCATTGCGCGAGCTGCTGCTGAGGGAAAACCGGGCTGACCGATCCGAAAACTACCAATGACATTTGGTAAATGAATTGTCACCGGAGTTGCAGCCATTGTGGCCAAAGGCCCCCGAAAACGGCTTAATAGGGACCCTAACGATCGTAATTGAGGCGAACGGTTTGCACAGATTCTGGCCAGGAATCCACAAAGTGCACAGTCGCTGGCCACGAACTTAACTCGCTGTTAGTTCAGGGTTTTTCCGACTGTATACAGCGACTATAAGCGCCATTTTGACCGCAAACGGCCCAGTTGCGGCGCTTCTATCCCCGGGTAAGAGCTCCGTATCGGACCCCGGTCAAAGGTTTCCTCCCCGAACATCGTCCCTGACGTTCGCTCGCGGTGCGCGGCCGCGATGTCTTCGCCGAGTTCTCTAGGCAGCACGCGCGAGAGGATCGCATCATCCGCCTCCAGCACGGTCACTTCGCAACCGACGGTGCGGGCGCTCGACGCGACCTCCAAGCCGATGAAACCCGCTCCGACCACGGCGACCGATGCCCCCGGGCGCAG
>Ga0075106_1000154_pt1 | contig 39044 bp, 42 predicted proteins | sample AntDeeMetag02WF4_FD_69796 | JGI IMG/M metagenome (GOLD analysis project Ga0075106, IMG submission 69796) | Saline lake microbial communities from Deep Lake, Antarctica - Antarctic Deep Lake Metagenome 02WF4 | ecosystem: Environmental > Aquatic > Non-marine Saline and Alkaline > Saline | place... | reverse complement strand
GGTCCGAGAGGATGCCGAACTCGAGGTCGCTGAACCCCTCTCCCTTCCCGACCCTGGCGCCCGCTTCCGTCACGGCGACGCTCCCGGAGAGCACGAGGTCGACGCTGTCGACGGCCTCCGGCCCGACCTGGACGGCGTGCTCGTCGACGTGCGAGAGCGTCGCGGCGGCGTCTAGGTCCGCCACCTCGCTGGGGTCAAGTTCGAGGAAACAGTCCTCGTCGCGGAGCCGCGGAACCGCCATGTAGACGGTCTTGCCGGCGTGCAGCGCGGCCCGGCGCGCGGGCAACTGCGGGGCGTCCGGGTTCGCCTTCACCGTCGCTGCACGCTCCCACTCCGGCTGGTCGGCGAGCAGCGCCGCGGCGTCGCTCGCGCCGGCGAAGTTGGGGATGCGGCCGTGGGGCGGGAACGGGAACCTGGCCTCGCCGCTGTCCGCCAGGTCGTCCCACACGCGCTCGCGGAGCTCCTGTTTGGTCACACGCCCGGTTGACGGCCGACGTCCAAATAGGCCACTCTCGGCCACAGACCGCCGGCTGGTGGGTCGGCCGAGGACTGCCGCTCCGTTAATCGGCGCCAATTCGAGTTAATCGGGGTTTAGACGCCCCAACGTGGCGGAATTTGGATTCAGCGCTTCCCCGGTTGAAGTGGGTGGCCGACCCAGGACGAATCGCGATGAACGTGAAATCAGTGCTCACCGTCGTGCTCGCAGTCACCGTCCTCGTGGGCGGTGTGGCTGCGGCCGGCGCCGCGACGCCAGCAGGACAGGCAGCAGAGACGCCCGACGAAGCGGACAACAGCTCCGCGACCGACGGCAGCGACGCCGCGACCCCCTCGGCAGCGGCCAACGCTTCGGCGGCCGCTGACGCCGCGGACCGCGGGAACGCCGACGAGACTGGAACGCCCGAGGAGGCCGACAACGCGTCGGCGTCCGAGAACGCGGGCGACGCCGGTCCGCCGAGCGAGCTGCCGGCGCCCGTCCCGGACCGCGTGAGCGACATCCACCAGAAGATCAACGCGTTCCTCGACGGTGACCTCGACGACCTCGGGTCGGAGCTGAGCGGTCTGCTCTCCGAGGATGGCGAGTCCGACGCCGCTGACGCCTGACGCGACGAGCCGCCAGACGACCGACGCGCTCCGCGATTCCGCTTCGTTTCTTCGTGCCACGCGACGACCGTGAGTCCCCACTCCGTCGACCGTCAGTGTTCACCGGGTCGACCGACAGCCCTCACTCCGTCTCGTCGTCCTCGCCTTCGGGACGGGCGAGACCCGCGAGGTGGCCGACCTCCGGGACGACGACCTCCTCGCTGCCGAGTCGCGCTGCGTTCTCGCTGCCGGGGAGACAGAACACCGGCGTCCCGTCGGAGACGCCGCCGGCCGCCCGCGTCCCGACGACTCTCGTGCCGACCTCGTCGTAGGAGAGCCGCCGGAACAGTTCGCCGAATCCGGGCAGTTTCTTGTCGAACAGCGCCTGGACCGCCTCGACGGTGACGTCGTCGGGTGTGACACCGGTGCCGCCGGTGGAGACCACCACGTCGACGTCCTTGCGGCTGACCAGGTGGTCGAGCGTCGACTGCACGCCGTCGTAGTTGTCCTGGAGGAGTTCGCGCGTCACGACCTCGTGGCCCTCGTCCTCGAAGGCGGCGACGATGGCGTCGCCCGCGGGGTCGTCGTCGAGCGAGCGCGTCGAGGAGACCGTGACCACCGCCGCGCCGACCTGCTCGACGTCGTGGTGGTGGTGGTCCTCGTGCTCCTCGAGGTCGTCCGTCGCGTCGTCCTCGTCCGGCGGGTCCGCCGCCTCCTCGTCGTCGACGCGCGTGTCCCGCGATTGGAAGTCGACCATGTGCTGGCCTTCGGACCCCCGTGGCAAAAGCGTGAACCCCACAGTTTTGGTCGCCCCCCGCCACCACCCCGCTATGCAGGCAGTTCGCTTCGACGGGCACGGCGGCACCGAGGTCATCGACTATGGGGAGGTCCCCGACCCCGAGGTCGGCCGCGACGAGGTGCTGGTGGACGTGAAGGCGGGCGCGCTCAACCACCTCGACGTCTGGACCCGCCGCGGGTTGCCCGGCCTCGACCTGGAGATGCCCCACGTCCCCGGGAGCGATGCGGCGGGCGTCGTCCTCGAGACCGGCCCGGACGTCCGGCGCTTCGAGGCGGGCGACCGCGTCGCGCTCTCCGCCGGGGTCTGGTGTGGGGACTGCGAGTTCTGCCGGGACGGCGACTACCCGCTGTGCACGTCCTTCCACGTCATCGGCGAGCACGTGCCGGGCGTCCACAGCGAGCGGGCGGCCATACCCGAGGACAACCTCGTGCCCGTACCGGACGACGTCGACTGGGCGACGGCGGCCGCCGCGCCGCTCGTCTTTCAGACGGCGTGGCGGATGCTCGTCACGCGGGCGGACGTCGACCCCGGGGAGTCCGTGCTCGTGCTGGGAGCCAGCGGCGGCGTCGGCCACGCCGCCGTCCAGATCGCGGCCCACGCGGGCGCCGAGGTGTACGCCACGGCGAGCACCGAGGAGAAGCGCCGGTACGCCGAGGAACTCGGCGCGACGCGCGCCATCGACTACGAGGACGCGGACTTCGCCGACGAGATTCGCGCCCGGACGGGCAAGCGCGGCGTGGACGTGGTGGTCGACCATGTCGGCGAGGCGACGTGGGACCAGTCGCTGCGCTCGCTGGCGAAGGGCGGCCGCCTCGTCACCTGCGGCGCGACCACCGGCGGGAAGCCCGAGACCCACGTCCAGCGGCTGTTCTGGAACCACCTCTCGGTGCTCGGTTCCACGATGGCAACGCCGGGGGAGGTCGACGACGTGCTCTCGCTGGTGTGGGACGGCACGTTCGACGTCCGCATCCGCGACGTGCTCCCGATGAGCGAGACGGCTCGCGCCCACGAACTGCTGGAGAACCGGGAGGGCTTTGGGAAGGTAGTGGTAATACCCGACAGCGACTACTGATGGCGAACCCCCACGAACCCGAGACGGCCACGACGGAGCGGGCGATGAGCAAGCGCGCCCAGTGGCTCGTCGTCGCCGTCCTCGTCGCCACGGGGCTCCTGGCGCCCGCGTACGTCTACTTCGTCGGCGCCGGGAGCTTCGGGCTCAGCTTCCGGGACACGTACCTCGCCATCCCGATGATCCCCGCCATCCTGCTCGGCGCCGTCGGCGTCTGGACGGCCATCCGCGGGTAGCGACTCAGTTCTCCCGGACCACGACGTCGTCGCGCTCGAATGCATCGCCGGTCCACAGCCACGCGTCCAGCGTCGGCGGGCGCGCGGCCAGCGACGCGACCACGTAGACGTAGTCCGGCCACGACGCCTGCTCGGTGTCTGTCTCGCTCGGGTGGCTCGGGCCTGCGGGGTGGGAGTGGTAGAAGCCGACCACGTCGCGGTCCGTCGCCTCGGCCTCGTCGAAGACGGCCATCGTCGCCTCCGGGCCGAGTTCGTAGGTCACGCGGGGTGCCGGGGCGACGTTCGGGACCTGGCGCACCGCCTCGACGCGGCGCTCGTCGTCGTCGCGTTCGCCGACGAGAACGCCGCAGGCTTCGCGGGGCGCGTCCGCTCGCGCGTGGTCGAGAATCTCGTCGTAGGCTGACCGCGAGAGCGCGAGCACGCCTTCGCTTGGGATGGGAACCGGAAAAAACCCGACTCTACCGACGCTACTCGCGGACGCCGTCCGGCACGGGGTCGGCGTCGCCGTCGAAGTCCCGGCGCATCGCGATTTCGAACCACGGACAGAGGCGCAGCTGGCGGTAGTACCGCGGGTTCTCGTGGAGGTCCTCGTAGTCGGCCCAGAGGACGCCGCCGACCTCCTCGGGGTCGGGGTCGACGCTCGTGTCCGTGAGCGTCGCTTTGAGGACCGCACACACCTCCCACTCGACGCCCTCGTCGAGGTAGTGGCGCTTGTACTCGAAGCGGTCGGTGACCTCGAGTTCGTCGTACTGGTCGGGGGTGATGCCGAGTTCCTCCTCGAGGCGCTCGCGGGTGGCCGCCTCCTGGCTCTGGCCCTCGACGGGGTGGCTGGCAACGGTGCCGTCCCAGTGGGTGTCCCAGAGGCGCTTGCGGGCCGCGCGCTGGGCGAGCAGGATGTTGCCGTCCTCGTCGAACAGCAGGCAGGTGAACGCGCGGTGGCGGATGCCGCCCTCGGTGTGGGCGTCGAGGCGGTTGGCGAGGCCCTCTGCTTCGTCGTAGGCGTCGACGGTGACGACGTCCTGTGCTGCGTTCTCCGCGGTCTCGTCGTCACGGGACGACTCGACGGGAACGCTCGGCTCTGTCTCGCTCATGCGCGTACCGAGGTGGACCCGAACCAATAGCGCTTCGACTCTACCCCATCTTCTCGTCGAGGATGAGGCGAGTCTTCGTGGAGACGACCTCCTCCTGCTCGCGGGCCTTCGTCACGAGCTGGTTGACGCCGCCGGTGTCCGTGGCGTCGACGACGAGTACGATGTCGTCCTCGCCGGAGACCTGCCAGACGAAGTCTACCTCGCCCCACTCGACCATCCGGTCGCCGATCTCGTGGGTGTTGACGTCCATCGCGACCCCGATCTCGATCATCGCCTTCACGTTCCCCGTGGAGGTCGCGACCGTGAACCGTTCGATGACGCCCGCGTCGACGAGGCTGTCGACGCGGTTGCGCACGGTCCCCTCGCTGACGCCGATGTCGTCGGCAATCTCCGTGTAGGGCGTCCGCGCGTCCCGTCGCAGGGTGTCGAGGATGCGCCGGTCGATGTCGTCCATACCCTCACGTGCCAGCCCCCGACAAAAAGGATTACGAATTTCGAAACCTCGCTACGAAAGCAAGATTTATACTCCGTTCCACCGTGGGTAACTCGTAATGCCGGACGCCTACCTCGCGCTCGAAACTGGCGACGTCGTCGAGGCCAACGCTCGCGCCCCCGGCACGGCGCGCGGCGAGCTCGTGTTCACCACGGCGTACACGGGCTACGAGGAGAGCCTCACCGACCCATCGTACGAGGCACAGGTGCTCACCTTTGCCTATCCCCTCATCGGGAACTACGGCGTCCGAGACGACCGATTCGAGTCCGACCGCGTCCACCCCAGCGCCGTCGTCGCGCGCGAACTCACCGACGACGTCGCCGACTGGCTGCGCGCGGAGGGCGTCCCCGCCGTCGACGGCCTGGACACCCGCGACCTCGTCCTCGACATCCGCGAGGGCGGCGCGATGAAGGTCGGTATCGCTGCCGGCCCCGAGGCCACGCCAGCCGACGCCCGCGCGGAACTCGCCGACTGTCCGCACATGGACGACATCACCGACATCGGCGAGCGCGTCAGCGTCGCCGAACCCGAGACGTACGGTGACGGCGACACCGACGTCGCGCTCATCGACTGCGGCGCCAAGCAGTCCATCGTCGACTCGCTGGTCGAGCGCGGCGCCACCGTCCACCGCCTCCCGCACGACACCACGCCGACCGAGGTGGCCGACCTCGGCCCGGACGTGCTGTTCGTCTCGAACGGGCCGGGCGACCCCGCGAACTTCGAGGCAGCCGAGGCGCTCGTCGACGAGTTCGTCGGCGAGGTCCCCATCGCGGGCATCTGCCTCGGCCAGCAGGTCGTTGCCCGCTCGCTCGGCGGCACCACCGAGAAGATGGACTTCGGCCACCGCGGCGTCAACCAGCCCGTCCTCGACCACGACAGCGGCCGCGTCGTGATGACCACCCAGAACCACGGCTACACCGTCGCGGACCCGGGCGACCTCGACGTCACGCAGGTCAACGTCAACGACGACACCCCCGAGGGCCTCGATTCGGCGGAACTGGACGTGCTCACGCGCCAGTACCACCCCGAGGCCAACCCCGGCCCGAACGACACGCTGGACTTCTTCGACGACGTGCTCGCGATGGCCGAGACGCGTCGAATGACGCCGAAGGCGGACTGAACGCGCCGGCTGTCTCACTCTCGTTCTCCCGTCACTCCGTCGGACAGCCCACCGGCCCGAAGCCTTATCTTCACCGTCGAAATACGAGAAACCAATGTCCGAGTCCGTCTTCTCGGCGAACGAACTGGCGTTCCGCGAGTGGCACGCGGCCGTCCTCGGCGCCGTCGTGGGCGCGTTCGCCGCCTACCTCCACGCCACCGAGTACGCCGCTGTCGGCGTGACAATCGCCGTGGTCTTCGTCGTCGCGTCGCTCGGCGTCGCTCGGTACGGCAGTACCGCCAGTCGAACGGTGCGGAGAGAACCGTGGTACGCGCTCGCCGCCTTCCTCGCCGGGGGTGCCGTCGTGCTCGCCGTCGCGTAGGCGGGACGCGGCCTGCTGGCGGCCGTCCTACCCCCAGCGCTCGTCGCGAATCGGCCGGTCACCGACCGGCAGGACGTCCAGGTCGTCGTTCCTGTGGGCGAGTCCCTCCAGCATCGCCTCCGCGGACGCGACCGTCGAGAGGTACGGAATCTCCTCCTCGACGGCCGTCGTGAGCGCCTCGCGGTCGTCGGAGACGATGAAGTCGACGTCGCCGCTCCGGATGGCCTCGGGGACGTCTTCGAACGCCGCGACCTCGAAGTGGTCCTCGTACCCCTCGACCGGCAGGTCGATGACCGCCGTGCCGCCCGCCTCGGGAGCGTTCGACGCGGCCTGCTGGGCCTTCCAGTACGCCATCTCTGGCGATGACGCGGTGCCCATCACCTCGCCCGTGGACTTCATCTCCGGGCCGAGGCGGGGGTCCGAGTTCGGCAGGCGGTCGAACGGCAGCACGACTTCTTTGACGCTGAACTGCTCGGGGACGCCCTCGCTCACGTCGATGTCGGCGAGCGTCTCGCCGGCCATCACTCTCGCCGCGAGTTTCGCGATGGGGACGCCGGTCGCCTTCGAGACGAACGGGACGGTGCGCGAGGAGCGCGGGTTCGCCTCGAGGACGTACACGTCGCCGTCTTGTACGGCCAGCTGGACGTTCAGCAGTCCGACGGTGTCCAGCGCCGAGGCGATCTCCTCGGTGACCTCGCGAACGCGCCGGAGGGTGTCGTCGTCGAGCGAGCGCGGCGGAATCACGCAGGCGGAGTCCCCGGAGTGGACGCCCGCCGCCTCAATGTGCTCCATGATTCCACCGATGACGACGTCCTCGCCGTCGCTCACGGCGTCGACGTCGAGCTCCACGGCGTCCGCGAGGAACTCGTCGACGAGAATCGGCTTGTCGGGGGAGACGCGGACGGCCTCCTCGATGTAGCGTTCGAGCTCCGCGTCGTCTGCGACGACTTGCATCGCGCGTCCGCCGAGCACGTAGCTCGGGCGGACGAGCACCGGGTAGCCGAGGTCGCGGGCGAGCTCGAGCGCCTCCGCCTCGCTCGTGGCGCTGCCCCCCTCGGGCTGGGCGATTCCGCGCTCGTCCATGAGGCGGTTGAAGCGGTCGCGGTCCTCCGCGAGGTCCATCGCATCGACCGACGTGCCCATGATGTCGCAGTCGACGCCGCGGCGGTCGAGCTCGGCCGCGAGCGGCTCGCCGATGTCGACGGAGGTCTGTCCGCCGAACTGGATCATCACGCCGTCGGCGCCCGTCGCCTCGACGACGTCGGCGACCTCCTCGGCGGTGATCGGCTCGAAGAACAGCCCGTCGGAGGTGTCGTAGTCCGTCGAGACGGTCTCGGGGTTGTTGTTCACGACGTGGGCCTCGATTCCCTGCTCGCGGAGGGCGCGCACCGCGTGGACCGAGCAGTAGTCGAACTCGACGCCCTGCCCGATGCGAATGGGGCCGCCGCCGACGACGACCACGCTATCCGGATTGCGGTCGACCCGCAGCTCGCCGGCGGCCGCGTCGCCCTCGTAGGGGCCGGAGAACCACTCGGGCTGCCGCGAGGAGTAGTAGTACGGCGTCGACGCCTCGAACTCGCCGGCACAGGTGTCGACCTGCTTGTACGTTCGGCCGGGTACCGCGGCCTCGACCTGCCCGACGCCCGCGCGCTCCGCGGAGACGGGGAGGCTCTCGTCGGCGTCGCCGGCGGCCGCCTCCGCGGCCTCCCGCCACGCGCCGCGCGTCTCGGGCAGCCATGTGAGGCTGGAGTCCTCGAAGACGTTGCCCGCGAGCGCGGAGATCTCCGCGTTGGTGAAGCCCGCGGTCGCCGCGGGGGTGAACGCCCCGTCGACGACCTCCTTGCTCGCCTCGACGATGCGGTGGAAGCGCTCGACGTACCACTCGTAGATGCCCGTGGCCTCGACGACTTCGTCGACCGAGAAACCGCGCTCGAACGCCTCGAACATCGCGTACGGGCGGTCCGGGCTCGGCCGTTCGAGATACTCCTCGCGTAACTCGTCGTCCTCAACGACGCCGAAGTCGACGGCGGGGTCGTACTCGGAGGAACGCAGCGCCTTCAGGAGGCTCTCCTCGAACGTGCGGCCGATCGCCATCGCCTCGCCGGTCGACTTCATCGCCGTCGAGAGCGTGAAGTCGACATCCTCGAACTTGTCGATGGGCCACCGCGGCACCTTCGTCACGACGTAGTCGATGGCCGGCTCGAAGGCAGCCGTCGTCTCGCCGGTGATCTCGTTGGTGATCTCGTGGAGGCGCTTGCCGAGCGCGACCTTCGCGGTGACGCGGGCGATGGGGTAGCCGGTCGCCTTCGACGCGAGCGCCGAGGAGCGGGAGACGCGCGGGTTCACTTCGACGACGCGGTACTCGCCGCCGGCGGTGCCGTCGTCGCGCCACGCGAACTGGATGTTGCAGCCGCCCTCGATGCCGAGGTCGCGGATGACCTCGAGGGCCGCGTCGCGCATCTCCTGGTGACCGTCGTCGGGGATGACCTGTGAGGGGGTGATGACGGTCGACTCGCCCGTGTGGATACCCATCGGGTCGAGGTTCTCCATATTGCAGATGATGATGCAGGAGTCGTCGGCGTCGCGCATCACCTCGTACTCCAGTTCGACCCAGCCGGCGATGGACTCCGTGATGAGCACCTCGCCGTTCCGGGAGAGCCGCAGCCCCTTGCGAACGCGGGCGAGGAGCTCCTCCATGTTGTCGACGACGCCGGACCCGCTCCCGCCGAGGGTGTACGTCGTCCGCGCGATGACCGGGAGGCCGCCCACGTCGTCGACGGCCGCTTCCACGCGGTCGGCGAGTGCGCCCTCGTCGAACTCCGAGACCGACTCGTCGTCGTCCAGCGAGATGGTCGTCGAGCGCGGCACCGGCTGACCGAGGTCCTGCATGCGCTGGCGGAACAGGTCGCGGTCCTCGGTCGCGTAGATGGTGTCCAGTGGCGTCCCCATCACGTCGACGTCGTACTCGTCGAGGACGCCCTCCTCGGCCAGTTCGGCGGTGACGTTCAGGCCGGTCTGGCCGCCCAGGCCGGCGATGACGCCGTCGGGGTCCTCTCTCGCGATGACCTCCGTGATGGCCTCCGTGTTGATGGGCTCGATGTACACCGCGTCGGCCATCTCGGGGTCCGTCATGATGGTCGCGGGGTTCGAGTTGACGAGCACCACCCGGACGCCCTCCTCTCGGAGCGCACGGCAGGCCTGCGCGCCCGAATAGTCGAACTCGGCGGCCTGGCCGATCTGGATTGGTCCGCTGCCGATGAGCAGTACCGTCCGGTCCTCGTGCTCGCTCATACTACCTGCGTGGAGTTCGTCCATCGTAATAAGGTCAGCGAAACGGTGTGCTGTTCGAAACCGAATTACGAAAATCGTAACGACAATCGGCCGTCGGTTCGACGCGTCGAAGTGGCTTCGATGTAGTGGAGCTGACAAGTAAAGTGGCCGGGGGCCGGAGTGCAGACTGCACCATGAGTCAGCAGACAGAGTCCGACGTGACGTGCACGATAGACCCCGAGGACGCCCAGGAGCGCCGAGCGTGGGCGCAGGATGCACTCGTCCCCCACGTCGAGCGCACCGAACAACTGGACGACGGTGTCGCGCTCGTCTTCGAGGACGCGGCCCTCGAAGCAGTGGCCGAACTCGTCCGGAACGAGGCGGTCTGCTGTTCGTTCGCCGACTTCCGCATCGACTACCGGCCGCCGTACGACACGGTGCGACTCGCGGTCACCGGCCCCGACGGCGCCGCCGACCTGTTCCGCGAGGGGTTCGTCGAAGGCTTCGACGGCGTCCCGGAACCGACGTAACCCTCGGACAGCCCTTCAGCCACCTGCCCGCGTGCTTTTCCGTGTTCGTCTCCTCCAATCGTGTATGTCAGACATCGACGGCGAGACGGGAGACGAGACGGAACTGGCCGAGGAGTTCGACGTCGGGGAACTGCCCGACCACGTGAACGCGTCGGCGGTCAAGCGGATGCAGGTCGTCGCCTGGGCGCTCGACGACGCCGTCCCCGTCCCGGGGACCGACCGCAAGATAGGCATCGACCCCATCGTCGGCGCGCTGCCAATCGCCGGCGACGTCGCGACCGCCGCCATCTCGATGTACATCGTCGCCGAGTCCGCCCGCCAGGGCGTCAAACGCGAGACGCTGGCCGCGATGCTCGTCAACGTCGCCGTCGACGCCGGTATCGGTTCGATTCCCGCACTCGGCGACCTCTTCGACGCCGGCTGGAAGGCGAACAAGCGCAACTTCGAACTCGCAGTCGAGGACCTCGCCGACGCTGCGCCACCAGAAGAGTCCAGCCAGTAATCAGCGCGCCTCGCCGCCCCGCGGCCCGCTCTCGTCCTCCCACTCGCGGGCCGCCCGGTAGTCCTCGACGAACGCCGTCACGTCGAAGTCGGTCATCTGTTCCTCGAACTCCGCGGCCGTCGCGTCGCTGTCGGCGTGGCTGACGGCGTGGTCCATCAGCTCGACCATCAGTTCGACGACGATCTCGTGGAGTTCGCGGGTGTCCATCTCGGTCACCCACAGCATCGCCCACCCCACGGCGCCGTTCTCGGTTCCGTCGACGGAAACGACCTCGTCCGGGAGCTGTTCCATCACGGCCCCCATCAGGTGTGGCGTGCCGAACTCGTCGAACTCGTCCTCGGGCGCGGGCGAGATTGCCTCCCGCAGCACGCTCACGATGGACTCCGGGAAGAACCGCGACGGCGGGTGCATGTCCATCACGACGGCGTGCTGGTCGCCGCAGGTGCAGGCGTACTCCCGCATTCCGATGTCGAAGGCCTGCTGGTCGGCGCGCTCGCCACACGGGAGGTCGATGCGGTCGTCGTCCGCCTCCGTGCCCGGTACGCGCGGCTCGGTCATTGCACGGGTGTTGGCCGTCGTGGTGGTTAAGCCCCGCGGAACGGACGTGAGTTCTCTCCAGTCGCTCCGTCGGCCGTGTCGCTGTAGTCCACTCCTCTCGAGAGCCCTCGGCGCTGTCGACTCCCGCGGGTCGCTCCTGTCCTCACTCGCTTCGCTCGTTGCGGTCCTTGCGTCCCCGAGGTTCGTCGACAGCACCTCGCCCTTTCAATCCGCCAGGCTGTCGGCTGCTTCACCGGCTGGAACCCGACGACCGCGTCAGCTCTCTCGGCCTGGGGAATCTTCATGCGGGAGAGCCGAGTTGTTCGCCCATGAGCGTCATCGAAATCGAGGGCCTCACGAAGCGCTACGGCGACCTCGTGGCCGTCGACGACCTCTCCCTGGACGTGGCGGAGGGCGAGGTGTTCGGGTTCCTCGGCCCCAACGGCGCCGGGAAGACGACGACCATCCGGACGCTGCTGGGGATGCAGTCGCCGACGGCGGGCCGCGTCTCCGTGCTCGGCGCCGACACCACCGTCGAGAGCGAGCGCCTCGACGCGCTCGCGCGGACCGGCTACCTGCCCGCCCACCCGAGCTTCGACGGGCAGGCTACGGGTCGGGAGGTGCTCGACCTCCACAAGTCGCTGAAGGGCGGCAGCCGTCGGGACACCATGCTCGACCTGTTCGACCCGCCGCTCGACCGCCGCATCCGGGCGTACTCCACCGGGAACGTCCAGAAACTCGGTATCGTGCAGGCGTTCATGCACGACCCGGACGTCGTCGTGATGGACGAACCCACCTCGGGGCTCGACCCGCTGCTCCAGGAGCGGTTCAACGAGTTCCTCCGGGACGAACGCGAGCGCGGCGTCACGGTGCTGTTCTCCAGTCACGTGCTCAGCGAGGTGCGCCGCGTCTGCGACCGCGTCGCCATCATCCGCGAGGGGCGACTCGTCGCCATCGAGGACGTCGAGGCGCTGCTCGACCGCAGCGGGAAACTCGTCCGCGCCACGGTCATTGGCGACCTGCCCGCGGACGCCTTCGACCTGCCGGGCGTCGCGGACCTCAGCCGCCGGAACGTGGACGGCGCGACCCAGGTGTCGTTCACGTTCTCGGGCGACGTGGACGCGCTCGTCGACGAACTCGACCGCTACTCGCTGCGGGAACTCGACGTCGAGGAGGCGCCCCTCGAGGACGTCTTCCTCCAGTTCTACGGGGGTGAGGCGAGTGCTTGAACTCGCCGCGTACGGCGCCCGCAGACGGGTGAAGGGCGCGCTGGCGCTGTCCGTCGGTCTGTCGGCGTTCAGCGCGCTGTACGCCGCGTTCTTCCCGTCGTTCACCGGTAACCTCGACCTCGAAGAGTACATCGAGGCGCTCCCGCCGGTGTTCGTGGAGGCGTTCGGCCTGCGCGCGTTCGACACCATCGAGGGGTTCCTCGCGACAGAACTCTACCAGTTCGCGTGGGTCATCCTGCTCGGTCTCTACCTCGCGTACAGCGCTGCCTCCCTGATTGCGGGCGACGTCGAGGACGGCCGCATGGACCTGCTGCTGGCGCTGCCGGTGTCGCGGGCGCGCATCGTCGGCGAGCGCTACCTCTCACTGGTCCCCGGCATCCTCCTCATCAACCTCATCGTCGCCGCCGTGACGTGGGTCGCGACGCGCGCCATCGGCTACCCCATCGGGACCGCGGACCTCGTCCTCGTCCACGCGCTGTCGCTGCCGTACCTGTTCGCCTGCGCAGCCATCGGCCTCGCCATCAGCGTCGTGGCCGACCGCGAGAGCGTCGCCCAGCGCGTCGCCATGGCGGTGGTGTTCGGGCTGTTCCTGCTGGAGTCGGTGGTCGCATCGACGGACTACGCGTGGGCCGGCGCCGTGGCGCCGATGCGCTACTACGACCCGACTGCCATCCTCGTCGACGGCAGCTACGACCTCGCGGGCGCTGCAATCCTGACGGTGGCGACGCTCGCGCTAGTGGCGGCGAGCCAGTGGTACTTCCGCCGGCGGGACGTGAACTGAGGAGGAGGGAGGTAGCGTCTCGCTGGCGGCGGCCTGCCTGCTCGGGTTCGGTGAACAGTCGGGGAACAGAGAGAACGCGCGTGTAGGAGAGAGCGGCGACCGCCTCGTCACCCGGAGGTCAGGCGTTGCTCATCCGCTGCACGAACTCCTCGCCACAGTTCTGACACTCGGCGACGCGGTACGGTTCGCGGGAGAACGACGCGTTCTCCCCGCCCGCGCTCTCCGTCCACAGTTCGACCGCGACTGTGTGTGGGGTATCGCGCCCGCAGTTCGCGCACGGCTCGACCATCTTGTCGGTTTCTGGTGCCTGGCTGGCCATCTGGATTCGTGCGGGAAGACGACGGCCACTGACTTGCATCAGTCGCCTAAAGAAATTGGCTTCGTCGGAAACGTAACTGAAACAGGGCCGATTGGACTGGTGCTGCGGAGCTACGGCCAGTCGTCGCGCACGGGTTCCTCCGGCGTCTCCGCTTCGTCGGCCTCGGACGCGAGTTCCCAGCCGGCCTTCTCCGCGGCGTCCTCCAGCGGGAGGTACTCCCAGCCGACTGCCTCGGCGAGTTCCCGGTCCTCGTCGTTCACGCCGACGAAGACGTGGCGTTCGGTGTCGAACTGGCGCTTCACGGACTCGAGGCTCTCCTCGCGGCCCTTCGGTCCCGAGAAGAAGTCCTGGCGGATGCGGCGCTTGCGCGTGAAGTTCGTGACGACGTAGGTGGGTTCGTCGGAGACGACGCCGACGTACTCCGTCCACTGGCGCGCGCCCGCGAACGCGGTGCCGGGCTTGGCGAGTTCCTGGAGCGCGGACAGCTCGAATGCGAGGGTCATGTCCGTGCTCCCCCCAGTCTGGCTCATGGCGCAACGTGGGGTGCGGACGGGAAAAACGGCTTCGGTTGGGGTACCCGGTCTACTGGCCGACGCTAACGCGATAGTAGCCGGTGAACCGTACGACCTCGCCGTCGGTGAAGTCGGCCGCCGCGGCCTCGGGGATCGAGACGGTGTCCCGCTCGACGGCTGCGGGGAGCGCCGCCTTCGCCTGCTCGGCTAGCTCGTCGTAGTCTCGGACTGTCTGCTCGTCGGTCACCACTCCGGTCTCCGTCGCTTCGAGGATCGGGTTCATCGGTTCACCGGCACTCGTGTGCCGTGCTACCGTATGGCACGATTGGTGATAAAGCTACCGCCGTCTCGGATTACTTCGACAGAAGTGGATACAGCGGCGCGTTTACTGCTCCTGCGGGATTGCGAGGTCGTCCAGTTCGAAGTTGTCCTGGAGGAGGATGTCCTTCTGGTCGGCGACGTGGGCCTCCTTCTTGATGAGCTGTTTGTACTTCGACTGCGGCGCGAGGTTGCCGATGAGCACGCCCCCGATGAGCTTGCCATCCTTGAACGTGAGGCGGCGCCACTCGCCGTCGTTGTACTTTCGCTCGCAGTCGTCGTCGCCCATCGTCGGGAAGCCGAAGGAGAGGAACGGGAAGTCGAAGTGCGTGATGGAGTACGAGGAGACCCAGCGGAACGGCTCGACGTCGACGTCGTGGCCGTTGTCCGCGAGCATCACTTTCCCCGCGAGCGCGCCCTGCTGTTTCGCGGAGCCCCACGACCCGTTCTGGGCGCGCTGGCCCATGATGGTGTCGAAGAACTGGGTGATGTCGCCCGCCGCGTAGACGTCCTCGAGCTCGGTCCGCATGAACTCGTCCACGTGGACGCCGCCGTCGATGGTCGCCTCGGTGTCCTGGAGAATCTCGACGTTGAAGTCGAGGCCGATGGCGACGCCGACGAAGTCGGACTCGTGGCGGTCGCCGTTGCCGTCGATGGTGGCGACGACCTCGCCGTCGTCGTCGACCTCGAAGCTGTCGGCGCCGGACTCGAACACCGGTTCGACGCCCTTCTCGCGGAGCCCCTCGTGGATGATTTCCGCACCGTCCTCACTGAGCGCGTACCGCCACCAGCGGTTGCCGCGCATCAGGTACTTCGCGTCGACGTCCTGGCCGCCGCAGATGGCCGCCAGGTCGATGCCGAGCAGGCCCGCGCCCACGACGACGCCGGTGTCGGCCGCCTCGGCGTGCTCGCGGATGCGGCGCGCGTCCTCGAACGTCCAGAAGTGGTGGACGCCCTCGGCGTCCGAGTTCTCGATGGGGAGCTGGTTCGGCGTCCCGCCCGCAGCGACCAGCAGTTTGTCGTAGGAAATCTCCTCGCCCTCGTGGGTCTGGATGGTGTGTGCCTCCGGGTCGACGCCCGTGACAAGCGTGTTGAGGCGGAGGTCGATGTCCCGCTCGTCGTACCAGTCGGGCTCGTGGATGCTGATGGGTGCCTCGGGGAGTTTCCCCTTGGCGAACTCCTTGATGAGGATCCGGTTGTACAGGGTCTCACCCTCGTCGGTGACGACGGTGATATCGACGTCGGGGGCTTCCTCGTGGAGGGCCTCGGCGGCGGAACTCCCCGCGATGCCGTCACCGATTATCACGTACGACTCGGTCATACTGGGTGTGAAGCCTTCAGGGTTAAAGTGGATTGCTATCTGCCTGGCAGTGGCGCCCCTGGGAGTTACTGACCGTAACCCTCGGCGTACGCTCGGCCGCTCGCGGTAACCGGCGCAGAACCGCCGGAGTACCGCTGGAAAAAGCGAGAGTAGGACCGACTTTCGCCGGGTAACGACTCGCACACCCGTCCGTTGGCGACTCCCTTCCGATGTGGGTGTCTGTGTCACGAAATACGGTAAGTGTGTGCTACAGGACTTCTACCGCCTGAATTCGGGTGAACTATCGCGCCGGTTTATTCGCTCTCCCGTGGATGATTGAGTCGTCCCGACGCGGGGCTGATTCCGACTATGAACGACGACACACGACACCGACAGTCACGACAGGGTGAGGAGTATCGACAGGGCCAGCAGCGAGGCCAGCAACGACAGCAGGGAACACACCAGCAGGGCGGTCAGCGCCAGCACCAGGGTGGCCAGCGCCAGATGGGCCAGGGCGGTCAGCACCAGGGCAGCCAGCACCAGCAGCACGGACCGCACCAGACGAGTCAGCAGCAGGGTGGCCACCAGCAGCACCAGGGCGGTCAGCGCCAGATGGGCCAGGGCGGCCATCAGCAGCACCAGGGCGGCCATCAGCAGCACCAAGGCGGCCAGCAACATCAGGGTCAGATGGGCCAGCGGCAGGGTCACCAGAGCCCCCAGCACCAGGGTGGCCAGCAGCAGGGCGGTCAGCAGCATCAGGGTGGCCAGCGTCAGCAGGGCACCCATCAACAGCACGGCCAGCAGGGGATGCACCAGCAGGGCGGCCAGCAGCACCAGGGCGGCCAGCAGCACCAGGGCGGCCAGCGTCAGCAGGGCACCCATCAACAGCACGGTCGGATGGGCCAGCAGGGTGGGCACTCCGGACAGCAGGAGCGCGAACAGTACTCCCAGCAGAACTGGATCGAGGGCCAGCAGGGCCAGCAACACCAGGGCGGCCGCCAGCAGGGCGGTCAGCAGTACCAGGGTGACCGGCACGGAACCAGTCAGCAACAGGGCAGCCAGCAGCACGGTCGCTCCGGACAGCACCAGGGCGGCCAGCAGTACGGTCAGCAGGGAAGCCAGCAGCACCAGCAGAGCCGGCACGGCCAGCAGCAGGGAACCCACCAGGTCGGACAGCACCAGGGTGGCCAGCAGCATCAGGGAGGCCAGCAGCACCAGGGGAGTCAGCGCCACCAGGGAACTGAACAGAACCGGGGCGGCCAGCAGCAGGGCCGCTACGGGCAGTACCGCGGCAAGGAATCGCGGACGACCAGCAAGCGAAACCTATGACCAGAGACCAGGAGAGGCCGCGAGAGAACGTCTCCACGAACGTCGGTTCGGCCGCCAGGTCGGGCCAGCCGCCGATGGAGGCGCCGTCGATGGCGGGCCAGCGGCAGCCGACGGGTTCGCAGTCGTCGATGCCCCCAGCGGCACAGGGCGGTAGTGGGGGCGTCGGCTCGCAGCCGCCGGCCGCCATCCCGATGGTCGACATCGTCGAGTCCGACGAGGACGTCGTCGTCTACATCGACGTCCCGGGCTTCGACGAGGACCAGATCGACATCCACGCGGACGCGAACAACCTGTTCATCACCGCCGACCGGTCGGAGGACCCGGTCTTCGACGCGGACGAAGGCGAGAGCGCGCTGCTCACCGAACGACCCGTTCGCCTGGAACGCCGCATCTCGCTCCCGGCGCACATCGACCCCGAGGAGGCAAGCGCCACGCAGGAGGACGGTGTCTGCGAGATAACCGTCCCGAAGGACGAGCAGGAGCGCCGCCACCAGATCGGCTTCCAGTAACGCCCCGATTCATTTTTTCGCGCTCGTCGCGGTAGCCGCCGCTCACCGAGTCCGGGTAAGCACGGCTTGCACGGCTGGTAGGATGTTCTTGCTGCTCGCTCCGCCAATCGACCCGGTTACTCGGCCCGGCTATCCGACGTCCTGACAATAGTCTAACTAACAGCGCTCCGGAGGCGAAACAGTCATAGTAGCCGGGCGTTAACGCGTGTCGTAGTCGGTAACCGCGGATTACCGCGGCCGACGACGCCCAAGATGTCAGAGAAGGACTACAGGCTCGTCTCCGAACTCGTCCGCCCCGGTGACCACCTCGACTTCCCGGACGACGAAAACGTCGTCGTCCAGCCGGCCGAGCAGCCAGGCTGGGTCCGGGTCACGTACTTCAAGCGCGTGACGCGGGTGCCGTTCGAGGACGACACCGAAGTGGCGTACGTCAACTGAGCGCGCCCTCCACCGGTCGGGACGTTCTTTAGCGTCCGTTCCGTAGGCCGCCCCATGAAGATTCGTCAGAACGTCCGTCACTTCGCGTCCCGGAAGGCGCTCGAACTGCCGGGGCTCCGCGACGTCGTGCGGCCGAAACTCGTCGACCTCCACGTCAGAATCTTCGCAGACAAGGCGCCCGAGGCCCAGCGCGCGGAGCGCGAGGACCACCTCGCGGGCTTCTTCGACGCGACGATGGACATGTACCTCGCCGCCCTCCAGGAAGGGTACACGGAGGCTTCGGCCCGCGAGATAACCCACATCGTCGGCAACTTCGACTTCTACAACCACGGCTGGGCGGAGATGATGGAGTTCCCGCCCGGTGAACTCTCGGCGCACTACGACCGCTACGCCGGCTTCTTCGACGCCCACGGAATCAGCATCGACGACCCGTTGGGCGAGTTCCGTCCGGCTGGCGGCGTCCCGGACGCGCCGACCACCCCGGAGAAACTGGAGGCCGCGACCTTCGATAACGCGGCCGCCGGCTACGACGACGACGTCTACGTCGAGACGGAGGACGGCGATGTCAGGCGCGGCGACGCAGAGGAACCGGACGACGTCGACCCCGACGACAGCCCCTTCGTCTAACGTTCCACGGCCGCCGCGAGCGCCGCTCGCCCACCGGACCGGAGCGGGTCGCCGTGACCGACGCAGGCCGCCCGGAAGTCGGGCACGCGCTCGAGCACCCGCTGGATGCTCGCGTCGACGTCGTCGGTGTCCACGGACAGCAGCGCCGGCGACGGTTCGAGGGCGCCGTCGTCCGCGCGAACCAGGTCACCCAGTAGCGCCGCGTCGCGCCCCTCGTGGACGTAGGCCGTGTGCCCGACCGTGTGACCGGGCGTGTGGATCGCCTCGAAGCCGCCGATGCGGTCGCCGTCCTCGACGCTGTGGACCGGCGATTCTATCGACGGCACGAGGAACCCGGTGAGCCGGTGGAACAGTCCCTTCCGGTTGCGTAGCGGCGGTTTCCGGCGTCCCGTCAGGATGTCCGCGTCGCGGGCGCCGCAGTAGACGTCCACGTCGCCGGCCGACTCCAGAAGCGAGCGCAGGCCGCCGACGTGGTCGAGGTCGTAATGCGTGATCAGCACGCGGTCGAGGTCCCGGGGCTGGTAGCCCGCAACCTCCAGTCCCCGCCGGATGTTTTCGGCCTGCCACGGCATCCCCGCGTCGACGAGCGTGAGCGCGTCCCCGTCCTCGACGAGGTAGGCATTGACGCCGCGCTGTGGGAGCCACCAGACGCCCGGCCGGAGTTCCGCGGTCATGCGTGAGCGTTCGGACGTGAGCCGCTTATGCTTTGGCAGCCGTTGTCCGGCCCGACAGCCGGCAGTTGTCTATTTGCCACGTCGGGCCGTAGGGGTCCACATGACCGAATCGAGAGCGAACACCGGTCCGTCGAGCGGGCGCCGCTCGCACTCGCTGGACGACGTCCGGGAGACGTACGCCGACCAGGCAGACCAGATGGACAGATTCCGCTGGCTGAATCACCTCTTCACCGGACGGTACCGGCAACGGCTGTTCGGACGCGCACAGGGGCGCGTCCTCGACGTCGCCTGCGGGACGGGGTTGAACGCACGCTATCTCCCGGACGCCACCACCTACGTGGGCATCGACGCCAGCCCCGATATGCTCACGAAGGCCAGACACCGGGTCGGCGCCTGGGACCGCGTCGAGGGCCTCTACGAGATGGACGCTCAGGCCCTGGAGTTCCCCGACGACAGCTTCGACACCGTCGTCTCGTCGTTGTCGACGTGCACGTTCCCCGACCCGGTCGCCGCCCTGAACGAGATGGCCCGCGTCTGCAAGCCCGAGGGCCGCGTCCTTCTGCTCGAACACGGGCGGAGCTCCGTCGGCCCGCTCGCGCGGTTCCAGGACTGGCGGGCGGACGCCCACTACGAGAAACACAGCTGTCGGTGGAACCAGGAGCCGCTCGCGCTCTTCGAAGGAACCGACCTCGTGGTCCACCACGCATCGACGGCGCTGCTCGGTGTCATCACCGCCATCGAGGCCGCGCCGTCCCGGTGACACGACGGTCGGTCGAATCGCGGAAACCCGCTAACTCGGTCGCTACCGCTCGTTGGTAATGCGGTCGGCACATTCGTACCCCGCCACGATGCCGCCGTTCAGCGACCGCTCGGGGTACTGCGCGCGGGACGCCATCCCGGCGTAGTAGACGCCGTCGTGGCCGTCGGCGGCGAGGTCGTAGGGGATGACCATGTCGAGGTAGCCGCGTTCGTAGACGGGTGCGGTGCGGGGGTTCCGGAACGTCTCCACCCAGTTCACGTGCGAGCGGTCGAACTCGGGGAAGAGGTCCTCGATGCCCGACAGCCAGTGCTCTCTGACTTCGTCGTCGTCCATCTGCCAGACCTCGTCCTCCTGGCTCTGGACGTACTTCGGGACGTACAGCAGGTGTTCGCCGCCGTAGCGCTCTGGCGGGATGAAGTTCGTGTGCTCGATGAGCGCGCCGAACGGGGCCTCGTCCGCGATGTTCAGCCAGTACGTGTCGGTGAGCTGTCGGTCCATGCTCACTAGCGAGCAGACGGTCCCCTGGAACGTGATGTCGCACTCGTAGCCGGTGAGCGACTCCAGGACGTTCGGCATCGCGGCCACGACGACGGCGTCCGCGTCGACTCTCTTGGGCGCGTCGCCGTCACGCTGGACGGTCACGGACTCGACGCCGTCCTCGTCGTTCCAGATCTCGGTGACTCTGGCCCCGGTCTCGATGTGCTCGCGGCCGACGTCCTCGACGAGCGCGTCGAGCAGGCGACCGAACCCGCCGTCGAGGTAGCCCAACGGTTCGCCCCGCAGCAGGTCTCGTTCGCCGCGGAACTTGATGCGTCCGAGCAGCCACGCCGCGCTCACGTCCCCCATCCGCTCGCCGAACTTCGCCTCCAGCAGCGGTTCGAAGAACGTGTCGTAGACGTTCCGGGTGGTGTGCTCGATGCAGATCACCCTCACGGAGACGTCCTCGAAGTCCTCCAGTCGCTCGTACGTGTCGAACTTCGGGACCCCGCCCCGGACGTCCACGTCGAGCGTGAGCATCCCCAGGCGGAACTTGTCGTAGAGGCTCCAATGCGGGAAGGCGAGGATCTCCCACGGCTTGTCCATCGGGTGGACCGTGCCGTCGACGTAGTAGGCGTTCTTCCCGATGGGCCACCGCAGGTCGTCGCCGAGGCCGAGCTCCTCGAGCACTTCGACGATGGTCTCCTCGGATGCCGAGAGGTGGTGGTAGAACTTCTCGATGGGGTCGCCGGCGGTCTCCTGGGTCGCCGCGAGACCGCCCACCTGGTCGGCCGCCTCGAAGACGCGCGCCTCGTGGCCGTGGGACTGGAGTCGGCGGGCGGCCGCGAGTCCCGCGATGCCGCCACCGACGATTGCGATCATGACACATCATCGGGCTGGATTCCGTGTTAGCGTTACGGTCCGGGGCCGCCACCGCTTTGAGGGGGCCGTGCTTTGCGGAGGGTATGGCGTTCCAGGCGACCCCGTACACGCTGCCGCTCGCCGTATGCGGGCTGGCGTTCGTGGCGTTCAGCGCCTACCTCGTGCGTCAGTCCGGCACCCGCGCCCGGGGCGACCGGGTGGCGGTGCCGCTGATGGTCGCGACGGGGGTGTGGATGCTGGGCTACGCCGCCGAACTCACCGTGACGACGACGAGCGCCCAGGTGCTGTTCGCCCGCGTCCAGTACCTCGGGAACGTCTCCGTCCCGTTGCTCTGGTTCGCGTACATCCTCGCGTACGTCGGCTACGACGACCTGCTCACGCGGCGCCGATGGGTGGTGCTCGCCACGCCGCCTGTCGTCGTGTTCGCACTCGTCCTCGCCTACCCCGCCTCGCACCTCGTGTGGGAGGGCGTGGAGACGGTCGACCTCGGCGCGTTCGTGGCGCTGGAGACCGACCACGGCCCCGTCTTCTACGGGTTCATGGCGTACGTCTACTCGCTGGTCGCCGCGACCGTGTGGCTGCTCGTCCGCCACCGCTCGCACGCCGTCGACCTCTACAGCCGGCAGACGACGGCGCTCCTCGTCGGCGCGCTCGCCCCGGCGGTCGCGGGACTCGTCTACATCTCGGGCATGAACCCGATTCCGTCGCTGAATCTCCCGGTGCTCGCCTTCGTCGTCACCGCGGGCGTCGTCGCGTGGAGCGTCGCCCGCAACGAACTGTTCACCCTCACCCCAATCGCCTGGGAGACGGTCGTCAGGCAACTCGACCGGCCGGTGTTCGTGATTGACGACGACGACCGCGTCGTGGCCGCGAACCCCGCCGGCCGCGACGTCGTCGGTGCACCCGTCGGGTCGCTCGCCAGCGACGCGCTCACGCCAGTACTCGGCGACGACTGCTGGCGGACGCCGGGGGCCTACGAGTGCGAATACGTCCACGCTGGCGAGCCCCGGACCTACGAGGTGTCCGTCACGTCCGTCGACCAGTCGGGGGCGCGCACCGGCAGGGTCGTCCTCCTCCAGGACGTCACCGACCGACAGGTCCGCGAGGAGCGTCTGGAGGAGTTCGCCAGTGTCGTCAGCCACGACCTCCGGAACCCGCTGAACGTCGCGCGCGGCCACCTCGAACTCGGCCGCGAGAGTGGCGACGACGCCCACTTCGAGACGGTCGACGCCGCCCTCGACCGTATGGAACGCATCATCGAGGACCTGCTCACGCTCGCCCGGGAGGGCGACACCGACGTCGACGGCGAGACGGTGTCGCTGGCGGAGGTTGCAAGGACGGCGTGGGACGCTGTCGACACGATGGACGCAGACGCGACCCTCGACGTGCAGAACGACGGCCCGGTGGTCGCCGACGAGACCGCGTTGCTCCGCCTGCTGGAGAACCTCTTCCGGAACGCTGTCGAACACGGTTCGACAGGCAACCAGAACGCGGGGCGTTCTGGTGACGCCGTGGAGCACGGCTCCCCGAGACCCGCCTCGAACACTCGGCGGGACGCCGTCGAACACGGAACCACGAGCCCAGATGGGGCGCCGACAGGCAGCGTAACCGTCACCGTCGGCACCACCGACGACGGGTTCTTCGTCGCGGACGACGGCCCCGGCATCCCCCGGGACGAACGCGAGCACGTCTTCGAGCGGGGGTAGACCACCAGCGAGGACGGCACCGGCTTCGGTCTCGCAATCGTCCAGGAGGTCGCCGACGCCCACGGCTGGGGCCTCTCGTTGACGACCGCGGCGGGCGAGGGTACCCGGTTCGACGTCACGGTCGAGTGATCGACAGCGCGATTCGGTGCGCTTACCGCTCGCCAGCCTGGTGCCTCCCTGCCGCCGTTCGCACGGCTCGCGGGTCGTTCCTCCCCGCTCGCTCGTTCCGCGGCCTCGCTTCGCTCGACCGCGCACTCCGCTACGCTTTTGCGGGCCCCTCCGCTACGTCGTGACATGATTACCGTCCGCGCGCCGGCGACGAGCGCCAACCTCGGCAGCGGGTTCGACGTGTTCGGGGTGGCCCTCGACCGGCCGGCGGACGTCGTTCGCGTCGAGCGCGCCGCCGAGACGACCATCGAAGTGACGGGGATGGGCGCCCAGTACGTCCCCGAGGACCCGAAGAAGAACACCGCAGGCGTCGTCGCGGAGGCTCTCGACGCGCCCGCCCACATCCACATCGACAAGGGCGTCCGGCCGTCCTCAGGGCTCGGTTCGTCGGCGTCGAGCGCCGCCGGGGCAGCCGTCGCCCTCGACGCGCTGTACGACCGCCAGCACACACCCGAGGAGCTCGTCCGTATCGCCGCCGAGGGGGAGGCCGCCGCCTCGGGAGACGCCCACGCGGACAACGTCGCGCCAGCCATCCTCGGCGGGTTCACGGTGGTCCGTGACGACGGCATTGAGCAGGTCGACGCGGACGTCCCGCTGGTCGTCTGCCTCCCGGAGATCGTGGTCTCGACGCGCGACGCACGCGACGTCGTCCCGCAGTCCGCATCCATCGAGGACCTCGTAGAGACGGTTGGAGCCGCGGCGACGCTCACAGTCGGGATGTGTCACGACGACCCGGCGCAGGTCGGTCGTGGCCTCGAAGAGCACCTCGTGACGCCCGCTCGGGCGGCACTCGTCGACGGCTACGACGCCGCCTGCGAGGCCGCGCGCAACGCTGGCGCGACGGGCGTCACCATCAGCGGCGCCGGTCCCGCCGTCCTCGCGGTCTGCCGGACGGGCGACCGCCGGCGCGTCGCCAGCGCGCTCGTCGAGGGGTTCGAGAGCGCCGGCGTCGACGCCACGTCCTACCCCACCGCAATCGGGAACGGGACGACTATTCTGTAGTCCAGGGACTCCTCACGACACGCTGTCGTCTGCGAGGGTTGAAGTACGAAGCCGGGAGCACTGCGGCCCGTGATGTAGAAATCGGACCGCGGCGACCCGCGGTCGTGCGGCGCACCGTCGCGGGACAGTCTTCGACCCGCAGCGCGTCGCCTGTCAGCCCCACCGGTAGCGTTCCCTGACCAGACCGAAGAACTAGTGGGACCGTTCAGAGTCGGTCGAGCAGCGCGGCGCCCATTTCCTCGGTGGTCGCCTCGCCGCCGACGTCGGGCGTCCGCGGCCCCTCCGCGAGCACGTGCTCGACCGCTGTCCGGACGCGCTGTCCGTCCTCGTCGTAGTCGAAGAACTCCAGCAGCATCGCGGCCGACAGCACCGCCGCCGTCGGGTTCGCCACGCCCTTCCCTGCGATGTCCGGCGCGGAGCCGTGGACCGGTTCGAACAGTGCACGCTCCGGGCCGACGTTCGCCGACGGGAGGAGACCCAGACCACCGACGAGGCCGGCCGCCAGGTCCGAGAGCACGTCGCCCGCAAGATTCGGACAGACCACCGTGTCGTAGTCCTCGGGGGACTGCACGAGGTGCGTCGCCATCGCGTCCATCAGTTCGGCCTGCGTCGGAACGCCTCGCTCCTCGGCGACCCGCTCGACCGTCTCCAGGAACAGGCCGTCGGTCTCCCGCATCACGTTGGCCTTGTGGGCGATGGTGAACCCCTCCGGTGCGAACTCACAGGCGTATTCCGCGAGGCGCTCCGTGGCCGTTCTGGTGATGACGCGGGTCGTCGTCGCCACGCCGTCGGCGAGCGTGGCCTCGTGGCCGCCGTAGACGCCCTCCGAGTTCTCCCGGAGGAAGACGAGGTCAGTCTCCGGCTTGACTGCCTCCACTCCAGGGTAGGCACGCGCCGGTCGGACGTTCACGAACGAGTCCACTGCCGCGCGGAGCGGCAGAACGACGTCCGCGGCAGTCTCGCCGGCCGCACCGAACAGCGTCGCGTCGGCCGATTCGGCTGCCGCCCGCGCCTCCTCGGGTAGCGCCGTGCCGGTCTCGGCGGCGACCGCGTCGCCCGCGTCCGCGCGGACGAATTCGAAGTCGCCGACGGCGTCCAGCACGTCGACGGCGACAGGCAGAACCTCCGCGCCGATGCCGTCGCCCGGGATGACCAGGATCTCCTCAGTCATCGGTGTAGGGGAGGGAGGCGCGAGTCTCGCGCACTGCTTGCTCGTTCGACCCCATCAGCGCGGTCGTGTCCCAGACGCCGTCGACGAGCGCACGCCGCTGTGCGTCGTCCACAGTCGCGTCGACGGTCGTGTCGCCGTATCGGATCTCCTCTGCGGCGACGTCGACCTCTACCTCGTCGTCCGGGTTCGCGGCGATCCAGTCCTGGAGCGCTTGCACGTCCTCGGCGTCGGCGGTGACCGTGGGGATGCCGAGCGCGAGGCAGTTCCCCGCGAAGATCTCGGCGAATGACTCACCGACGACGGCGTCGATTCCCCACCGCATCAGCGCCTGTGGCGCGTGTTCACGAGAGGAGCCACAGCCGAAGTTCGCATTCACCGCGAGCACCGAGGCGCCCTGGTAGCGCTCCTCGTTGAACGGGTGGTCCTTCTGCTCGTCGTCGTCCGTGAACCGCTGGTCGAAGAACGCGAACTGCCCGAGGCCGTCGAACGTGACGACCTTCAGGAAGCGCGCCGGGATGATCTGGTCCGTGTCGATGTCGTTCCCGCGAACGGGGACGCCCGTCCCCGATACCTCGCGGACGGTGTCGGCGGGACCGCTCATTGCTGGACCTCCTCCCGGGGAGCCAGTTCGCGCACGTCGGTGACCTCGCCGGTCACCGCGGCGGCGGCGACCATCGGCGGACTCATCAGCACCGTCCGCCCCTCCTTCGAGCCCTGCCGCCCGACGAAGTTCCGGTTCGAGGAGGACGCACACGCCTCCGCGCCCTCCAGTTGGTCCTCGTTCATCCCGAGGCACATCGAACAGCCGGCGCCGCGCCAGTCGAAGCCCGCCTCGGTGAACACCTCGTCGAGGCCCTCGGCCTCAGCGGCGGCCTTCACGCGCTGGCTGCCGGGGACGACCATCGCGCGGACGTCGTCGTGGACCTCGCGGCCGCGGACGACCTCCGCGGCAGCGCGGAGGTCCGGCAGTCGGGCGTTCGTACACGAGCCCAGGAACGCCACGTCGACCGGGTAGCCGTCCATCGTGTCGCCCGGTTCGACGCCCATGTGCGCCTGGGAGTTCCGCGCCACGTCCTGCTTCCCGGCCGGCATGTCCTCGGGCGCTGGAATCGCCTCGGAGATACCGACGCTCTGCCCAGGCGTCGTCCCCCACGTCACGGTGGGTTCGAGTTCGCTCCCGTCAATCTCCACTACGTCGTCGTAGGTCGCGTCCTCCTCGGAGCGGATCGACTCCCAGTACGCTTTCAGTTCGTCGAATGCCTCGCCCTCGGGGACCTTCTCGCGGCCCTCGAGGTAGTCGTAGGTGGTCTCGTCGGGGTTGACGTACCCCGCGCGGGCGCCACCCTCGATGCTCATGTTGCAGATGCTCATCCGGCCGGCCATCTCCATCTCCTCGATGGCGGGGCCGCCGTACTCGTAGACGTAGCCGACGCCGCCGTCGGTGCCGAGTTTCCGGATGACCGCCAGGATGACGTCCTTCGCCGTGACGCCCTCGCCGAGTTCGCCGGTCACCTCGATGCGGCGGACCTTCTGCTTCTCCATGGCGATGCAGCCGGTGGCGAGCACGTCCCGGATTTGGGAGGTGCCGATGCCGAAGGCGAGCGCGCCGAACGCGCCGTGGGTCGCGGTGTGGGAGTCGCCACAGACGATGGTCTTCCCGGGCTGGGTGAGCCCCTGCTCCGGGCCGACCACGTGGACGATGCCCTGCCGGCCCGTCGTCGGGTCGTCGAACTCGATGCCCGTCCTGCGGACGTTCTCTTCGAGTTCGGTCATCATCTCCTCGGCGGCACCCTCGTACGGCCGCGACTGGTCGGCGGTCGGCACAATGTGGTCGACAGTCGCGTGTGTGTGCTCGGGGAACGCCACCTTGAGGCCGCGCTCCTCGAGCATCCCGAACGCCTGCGGACTCGTCACCTCGTGGACGAGGTGGAGCCCCACGAACAGCTGTGTCTGCCCCGTCGGCAGTTCGGTCACCGCGTGCCGGTCCCACACCTTGTCGTACAGCGTACCTTCGCTCATCGATTACTCCTCTGCCGTCTCCGGTACGGGTGGCTCGCCGCCGCGCTTCCAGACACGATTGGCGCCCTCGGCCTCGTCCGGCGGGGTCTGGTCGACGTCCTTCATCGTCTGTTCGCCCGGCGAGCGCTCCTCGTCATCGTCCTCGGCGCTCTCTGCGCCCTCCCGCTGGCCACCGTCGGTGGCGACGGTCGGCCCGCGTCGGAACACGCGCCCGAAGACGTTCTCGCGGTCGGCCGGGTTCCGCTGACTGACGCTCCGCATCGTTCGCTCAGTCATCGGCGGACACCCCCGACTCCCGCTCCCGCTCCTCGGAATTCTCCTCGTTGGTCTCCTCGTCGGCCCACGCGAACAGCGCGCGGAGGCGTTCGCCGACGTCCTCGATCTCGTGGTTCTGTTCGGCCTTGCGGCGCTGGCGGTAGGAGGGACGGCCGGCCTGATTCTCCGACACCCATTCGGTGGCGAACTCGCCGTTCTGGACCTGTTCGAGGACCTCTTCCATGTTCTCGCGGACGGAGTCGTCGATGACCGACTCGCCGCGAGTGACCCCGCCGTACTCGGCGGTGTCCGAGACGGAGTCCCACATCGCGCCCAGTCCCCCCTCGTACATCAGGTCGACGATGAGCTTGATCTCGTTCAGGCACTCGAAGTACGCCATCTCGGGGCTGTAGCCGGCGTCGACGAGCGTCTCGTACCCCATCTTCGCGAGCTCCGAGATGCCGCCACAGAGGACGGCCTGCTCGCCGAACAGGTCGGTCTCGGTCTCCTCGCGGAACGTCGTCTCCACGACGCCCGCGCGGGCGCAACTGAGCGCGTGGGCGTAGGCGAGGGCCTCCTGCTGGGCGTCGCCGGTCGCGTCCTGGTACACCGCGAGCAGCGCGGGCGTCCCCTGGCCGCTCTCGTAGTTCCGGCGCACGAGGTGGCCCGGCGCCTTCGGCGCGATCATCGTCACGTCGACGTTCTCCGGCGGTTCGATCTGGCCGTAGTGGATGTTGAAGCCGTGCGCGAACTGGAGGGTGTCGCCGGCGTCCAGTTCCGGTTCGATGGCCTCGAACACCGACGGCTGGACGGTGTCCGGCACGAGCACCGAGACGACGTCGGCCTCGCTGGCCGCCTGCGTCGGCGTCTCGACGCGCAGGCCGTCGGCCTCGGCGGCCGACCGCGAGGAGGAGTCTTCGCGCAGGCCGACGACGACGTCGACGCCGCTGTCCGCGAGGTTCTGCGCGTGGGCGTGACCCTGGCTACCGTAGCCGAGTACGGCGACGGTCTTGTCGTCGATGTAGCGTCGGTCTGCGTCCGATTCGTGGTACACTGGCTGCGTGAAATCTGAGTCTGTCATTTAAGGTAATCTGGAACGACTGCTGTCTTGGTCTCACCACGCGCCAGCGCCGTCTGTCCGGTCCGCGCTATCTCGCGGATGCCGAACTGACGGAAGGCGTCGATGGCGTCGTCTATCTTCTGCTCGTCGCCGGTCAACTCGACCGTGATCGTTCGCGGTCCGGCGTCGAGGGTCTTCCCGCTGTACATCTCCGTGATGGCGTGGACCTCGTTCGGTCGGTCCGCGTCCACCTTCACCACCACGAGCTCCCGCGTGACCGCGTCGGCCTCGAGTTCGCGGACGTGGATGACGGGGACGACCTTCTCGAGTTGCTTCTCCACCTGGTCGATGCCGGGGTCCGGTTCCTCGACGACGACGGTGATGCGCGCCCAGTCGTCGTTCTGGGTGTCCGCGACGGTCAGCGACTCGATGTTGAACTGCCGCCGGCTGAACAGCCCGGAGACCCGCGCCAGCACCCCCGGCTCGTGCTCGACGAGCGCGGAGATGACGGTGCGTCGTGGCGGGTGTTCGGCCTCCGCCTCCGGGTCGATGCGGATGCCCTGGGCGTTCCGGCGGCCCGCGGGTCGCTGGCGGTCCTCCGGGGCCGGCCCTCGCAGGCCCTGCTGGTCCTGTCGCTCGCTCATAGCTGGTCCTCCGAGAGCGCGAACTGGCCGTTGTCGCCGCCCGAGGGAACCATCGGGTAGACGTTCTCCGCGGGGTCGATGTAGACGTCCACGACGGACGGGCCGTCGACGGCGAGCGCCGCCTCGACGGTGTCCGGCACGTCGTCGTACTCCTCGATGCGGAAGCCGGTGGCGCCGAACGCCTCGGCGAGCTTGTCGAACTTCGGCACCCAGGGGTACTCCGAGGCCATCCGGCGCCCCTCGAAGAACGCGTCCTGCCACTGCCGGACCATCCCGATGGCCTCGTTGTTCAGCACGAACACCGTGATGTCGAGCTGTTCGCGCACCGCGACGACCAGCTCCTGGCAGGTCATCATGAACGAGCCGTCGCCGTCGAAGCAGACGACCGACTGGTCGTCGTCGGCGGCGACGCGCGCGCCGATGGCCGCGGGCAGCCCGTACCCCATCGTGCCGAGGCCGTGGGAGGAGATCCACGTCCGGGGCTGCGTGTACGTCCAGTACTGGCACGCCCACATCTGGTGCTGGCCGACACCGGTTGTGACGACGGTGTCGTCGTCCGTGGCCGCGTCGACGGTCTCGACGACGTACTGGGGTTTCACCGGGCCGTCCTCGTGGACTCCGTAGTCCATCGAGTACTCCGTCTTCCACTCGGCGCACTGCGCGACCCACTCGTCGGTGTCCGGGGAGGCCGGCAACGCGTCCGCCAACTGCTCGATAACAGTACTGGCGTCCCCGACCAGCGGGTGGTCGGCCTCGATGTTCTTGGATATCTCCGCGGGGTCGATGTCGACGTGGACGAGCTCCGCGTCCGGCGCGAACGAGTCGACGCCCCCGGTCAGGCGGTCGTCGAAGCGCGTGCCGACCGCGAGCATGCAGTCGGTCATCGTCACCGCCATGTTCGCGTAGCCAGTGCCGTGCATCCCCGCCATCTCCATAGCGAGGTCGTGGTCCTCCGGGAACGCGCCGATGCCCGGCATCGTCGTGACGACGGGAATCTCGTGTTCCGTGGCGAACGCCCGGACCTCGTCGGTGGCCTCGCCCTTCACGACGCCGCCGCCCGCCAGAATGATGGGTCGGTCGGCGTCGGCGATGGTCTCGGCGGCGGCGGCCACGTCCTCGTCACTCGCGTGTTCGCGGACGCTCACGGTGTCCGGGACCGACGGCTCGGTCGGTTCGGCCTCCGTCTCGCCCAGCGTCACGTCTTTCGGCAGGTCGACGAGCGTCGGCCCCTGCCGGCCGTGTTCGGCGAGCGCGAACGCCGTGCTCACGTCCTCGCCGACGGTGTCGGAACTGGACGCGAAGTAGTTCGACTTCGTCACGGGCGTCGTGACGCCGATCGTGTCCGTCTCCTGGAACGCGTCGTTCCCGACGAGGTCGGTCGGCACCTGCCCCGTCAGCGCGACGAGCGGCTCGGAGTCCATGTCGGCGTCGGCGATGCCGGTGACGAGGTTCGTCGCCCCCGGCCCGGAGGTGGCCATGCAGATGCCCGGCTTCCCGGTCACCGAGCCGTAGGCGTCGGCGGCGTGGGCCGCACCCTGCTCGTGGGCCATCGTCACGTGGCCGAGGTCGGAGTCGTACAGCGCGTCGTAGACGGGCATGATGGCGCCGCCCTGAACTCCGAAGACGGTGTCGACGCCGGCCGTCTCCAGCGACGCGACGACCGACTCCGCGCCGGTCCGGGTCGTGGGTTCGGCGTCCTCGGTCGACTCCGACTGGCTGTCCTCAGCTCCGTCCTGTTCGTTCGCTTCGCCGTCGTGTGGACGCTCGCTGTCGCCGAACTCCGGCACTGCGCCCTGATCTGTCATCGATACCCCTCCCGTGGTGTGGTGTCGCGGTTCGTTGGTGTCTGTGTCATTGCGGATACTGCAGTGGCTGTCGGGTGTTCGTGGAACGACTCGGTCGATTGAGAATGGTGATAGGGGTAGCTTACGCCCCTACAATACCGACAGCCACACCGCTGACCACGGACGAACCGGGGAGTGCGGTGTGCGACTGCATCGTACGTGCCAGCAGTAGCTCGTCGCATAAAGCCGTTGCTGGTCGCGCAAGCGTTGCCGCTCATTTCGCGTGCACCTCTTCGGTGGCGCGCTCGACGCCGACCTCGCCTGCGAACGCCCGCAGGTCTGCCTCCGTAACGACGTCTTCGTCGCTGGCGTGGGCCTTCACCTTCTTGGTGACCGCCCGTACCTCCGTGTCGGAGGGGTCGTAGCCCGCCTCCTGCAGGTGCTTGCGTACGGCGTGCGTGCCGGAGTGTTTCCCGAGCACGACTTCGCGCTGGGCGCCGACCATCTCGGGGGTCATGACGCCCGGCTCGAACGTCTCGCTGTTCTCGATGACGCCCGCGGCGTGAATGCCCGACTCGTGGGCGAACGCGTTCGCCCCGACGATGGACTTGTTCACCGGAATCGGCACCGAAGAGCGCTCGGCGACCAGCTTCGACAGGTCCGCGATGGCGGTCGTGTCGATGCCGGTGTCGGCGCCGTAGACGCTCTCGGCGCTCATCACGACCTCTTCGAAGGCCGCGTTGCCGGCGCGTTCGCCGATGCCGTTGACCGACACCTGCACCTGGTCCGCACCGGCTTCGACGCCCGCCAGCGCGTTCGCGGTGGCGAGGCCGAAGTCGTCGTGCGTGTGCACGTCGATGCGGGCGTCGGTGTGCTCGCCGACGAACTCGACGAGGTCGCCGAACCGCCGCGGCGTGGCGACCCCGCAGGTGTCTGGGATGTTGATCCACTCGATGCCGACCTCGTCGACCGCTTCGACGATCTCCGCGAGGAACGCGGGGTCGGTGCGGGTGGCGTCCATCGGCGAGAACATGACGTCGGCGCCGGATGCAGCGGCCTGCTCGACCGCTGCGACGGAGCGCTCTACTACCTGTTCTCTCGTTGTGTGCATCGAGTCCTCGATCTGGACGTCGCTCGTGGAGGCGAACACGTGGACCATGTCCACGCCCGCGTTTACGGCCGCCTCGACGTCCGACTCCACGACACGGGCGAGCCCGCAGGTCGCGGCGTCGGTCGAGTCGGCGATGTCCGCGGCTGCCTCGGCCTCGGCCTCACTGTTGGCTGGGAATCCGGCCTCGATGACGTGGACGTTCGCGTCGTCCAGCGCAGCGGCTATGGTGCGCTTGTCGTCGTAGTCGAATGAGGTCCGTGGCGTCTGCTCGCCGTCGCGGAGCGTCGTATCGAAAACTCGTACTTTCTCGAACTCGTTACGCTGGGCTAACGTGCCCTCGAAGAACCCGTTCCCCCGGACTTGCACCGGGCGCCTCGTTGTGAGACATCGTGATTGACTCGGAGCGCCCCTCGCTTATACATGTTTCCCCCTGACAGAGGCTGACGCGCGGGGATCGTTCACGGTCGTCGGGGCACGATTCCGCGAATCGCAAGATGGCGGCGCCTCAAAGGAGATAATAGGTCTTGGGATGCCTGGGTACGTCTGGTTGTCGGTTCACCGAGAAATCCCCGCGGTTCGGTCTCGAATTGGGGGTGTTTTCGGGGGGTGGTGGGCGGGCGCGCGGTCGAGCGCAGCGAGACCGCGGCCTGAGTGAACGATGAACGAAGTGGCCCGCGAGCCGCGCGGTCGACGTATCGGAGTTACACGGCTCGCAGCGGTGCCGCTGGCAGCGCGCGGTGAAGCGCCCGTTGAAAAGCGGGTCTGTGCGCTCAGTTCCCGCGGCCCTGCATCTTCTCCTCCTCGGGCAGGTCGGCGTTCGCCTCGCCCTTCATGCCGGAGCCGATGTTCGAAGAGATGTCTGCGAGTCGCTCGGGGTCGTCCCAGTTGTTCACGGCGTCGACGATGGCGCGTCCCATCGATTCGGGGTCCTCCGCGCCGAAGATGCCGGAGCCGACGAAGATGCCGTCGCACTCGTGGTGCATCATCAGCGCCGCGTCCGCGGGCGTCGCGATGCCGCCCGCCGCGAAGTTCACGACCGGCAGTCGCCCCATCTCGGCGGTCTCGTGGACGAGTTCCGCGGGCGCCTCGATGTCGCGTGCGTAGTGCTCGCGCTCCTCGTGGGTCATCCCCTCGAGTTCACGGATTGCGCTCTTGATGGTGCGCTGGTGGTGGACGGCCTGGTTCACGTCGCCCGTGCCGGCCTCGCCCTTCGTGCGGATCATCGCCGCGCCCTCGTCGATGCGCCGGAGCGCCTCGCCGAGGTTCCGCGCGCCACAGACGAACGGCGCGGTGAAGTCGCGCTTGTCGATGTGGTACTTGTCGTCCGCGGGCGTCAGCACCTCGGACTCGTCGATCATGTCCACGCCAACCGCCTGGAGAATCTCTGCCTCCTTCGTGTGGCCGATGCGGGACTTCCCCATCACCGGGATGGAGACGGAGTCGACGATCTCGCTCACGTCCGCGGGGTCGGCCATCCGCGCGACGCCGCCACGCTTCCGGATGTCCGCCGGGACGGCCTCCAGCGCCATCACTGCGACCGCGCCGGCCTCCTCCGCTATCTTCGCCTGTTCTGCGTCGACGACGTCCATGATGACGCCGCCCTTCTGCATCTTCGCGAAGCCGCGCTTCACGAGGTCGCTGCCGCGCCGCAGGTCCTCGAGGTCGGTCTCGGTAGCCATACGCGTACGTAGCGGGGGCCGCCGCTTAACTGGGGCGGTTGCGGAACGGGGGGCTGGTTTGGGGGTAACTGCTGCTCGCTCCTCTCGTCGATTCGACAACGCTAGAAAGCCCTCGGTGGTCTGGACTCCCGCGGGTCGCTGCGGTCCTCGCTCGTTCCACTCGCTGTGGTCCTTGCTTCCCCGGGGTTCCTCCAGACCACCTCGCCCTTTCAATCCACCCGGGCGAAGGGTAGCCGGCTGGAGCGATGACTGCCGGCGAGTCGACCAACCGGACGCGCCGCAGACCCACCAAGGCTATGGCCCAGGCGGAGAACGGTCGGGGTATGTCGCTGCCGTCACGGGCGTCGCTGCCGTGGTACGTCGCGCCGCTCCCCGAGTGGCTTGAGGGTCTGGCACTCCGGTTCGCGTGGGTCATCGTCGCCATCAACATCGCGGGGACCGCCTTCGGCTTCTGGTACTACCGGGTCCAGTTCGTGGAGACACCGCTGCTCGCGTGGGCGCTCGTCCCCGACAGCCCCGTCGCGACGCTGTTCATCGCGCTGTCGTTGGCCGCCTACAAACTCGACTACGACGCCGACTGGCTCCACGCGCTGGCGTTCTTCGGCTGTCTCAAACTCGGGCTGTGGACGCCGTTCGTCCAACTGGTCGTCAACGGCCAGGCAGGCCTCTGGTGGGCGATGTACTGGTTCCTCGTCGTGAGTCACGTCGGGATGGCGGTTCAGGCGTTCCTCATCCACCGCTACGCGACGTTCTCCGTCGGCGCCGTCGCCGTCGCCGTCGGCTGGTACGGCTTCAACGACCTCGTGGACTACTTCCTCCAGGTCGCCGGCGGCCCCCACCACACGCTGCTGCGCGCGGAACTCGTCGACGGCGTCTTCGACCACTCGCTGCACGCCCACGACCTCGCCGCCGCGGCCGCCGTCACGCTCACACTCCTCGCCACGTTCCTCGCGCTCGTGACCCGCGTGAAGACGCTGGAAACACGCGGCGTCGACGGTCGTAGCACCGACTGAGGCGCACGGGTTTTTCACGATTGCCCGCGACAGACCAGCCATGTACGACGCCGTCGCGGACCTCCCACTGACCGTCGAATCAGTCGAACTCGAACGCGTCGAGCGCGAGACGCCGGCGTTCGCGCGGGCAACGACCATCGTCACCTTCCGCGGAGACGGCGAGACGGGCCGCGGCGAGGACGTGACCTACGAGATGGACCACCACGACGCACTGGAGGCGTGGTGGGACGAGCGAGGCGACGACGCCTTCGACCTCGCGGGCGAGTACACGTTCGCGGAGTTCTCGCAGGCGCTCGACGATACCGACCTCTGGCCCACGGGCGGCCCCGAGCGAGACGACTTCCGGGACTACCGCCGCTGGGGGTTCGAGGCCGCCGCCCTCGACCTGGCGCTCCGTCAGACTGACGCGACGCTCGCCGACCGCCTGGACCGCTCGCTGGACCCCGTGCGCTTCGTCGTCAGCAGCCGACTCCCCGAGGGCGACACGTCCCGGATGGAGACGCTGTTCGAGCGCTACCCCGGCGCCGAACTGAAAGTCGACCCGACCGCCGACTGGCCGGGTGAGACGTTCGACTACCTCGCTGACACCGAGGCCGTCCGCATCCTCGACCTGAAGGGCCGCTACGAGGGCACCGACGTCGACCAGTCCCCTGACCCCCGGCTCTACGAGCGCGTCTTCGAGACGTTCCCCGACGCCGTCGTCGAGGACCCGGCGCTCGACGAGGCGACGACGCCCATTGTCGAGGAACACACCGACCGCGTCTCCTGGGACGCGCCGATTCACGGCATGGACGACGTCCGGGGGTTGCCGTTCGAGCCCGACTGGCTGAACGTCAAGCCCTCGCGGTTCGGCACCGTCGAGTCGCTGCTGGAGACCATCGAGTGGGCGCTGGACGAGGACGTATCGCTGTACGGCGGCGGCCAGTTCGAACTCTCCGTCGGGCGCGGCCAGATACAGGAACTCGCGTCGGTGTTCTACGCCGACGGTCCGAACGACGTCGCGCCGGGCGCGTACAACGATGCCGACCTCCCCGAGCGACTGCCGAAGAGTCCGATTAGCGTGCCCGAGGACCACTCCGGCTTCGGGTTCTAGCCGGAGTCTCGCCCGACGAACCGCCTGCTACCGAACGGTCGGCCTGCAGACAGTTCGCCAACGCCTAAATAGAGGGGCTCTCTACCCCGAGAGGATGAACTGGAGGGAACGCGGATGCCGCGTGGCGTAGGGGAACTGTCTGTCGTGACGGAGCTTCCGGAGTGGGTTGTCGCCGTCGCCGGACTCGTCACCCAGTTCGGCGACATGTGGTTCGTCCTCGTCGGTATCGCAGCGTTCTACTGGCTCGGTAGGCGCGGCGTGCTCCGGGTAGAGCGCCCGCTGGGAGACAGCCTGTTCCTGCTTTCGCTCGCCATCGGCGGGTACGCGCTCACGCTGCTCCTCAAACACACGTTCGGTCTCCCACGGCCACCGGGGGCCGCGACGGCTACGCTCCCGGCGTGGCTCCCCGCAGTGGCCGACCCCGTGTACGAGTCGCTGGTGACCGCCGACGGGTTCGGCTTCCCGAGCGGCCACGCGGCGAAGTCGACGGCGGTGTTCGGTGGTGCCGCGCTGGTACTCGAGACGTGGGGGCGTCGCCGGTTCGTGGTCGCGGGGCTCCTCGTCGCGCTGGTCGCCCTGTCAAGGGTGTTCCTCGGCGTCCACTACGTCGTCGATGTCGTTGCCGGCGTCGCCGTCGGGGTGCTGTTCCTCGCGGTGATGACTCGACTGGGGAGAGAGTACCCGAGGCGGGCGCTGGCCTGCGCGGGCACGCTCGGGGTGCTCGCCGTCGCGACGGCGGCGACGGCCAGCGCCGCGTTGGCCGTCGTCGCGGCCGCCGTCGGCGTCGGAGTTTGGGAGGTCGCCAACCGGACTGCTACCCCGTCTGCAGCGCGAAGGCTGTAGCTGGCGGGGGAAGCGGCTTCCGACTATTCGTTACCAGGTGAGTGCGCAGAACGACGCTGCCCACCCCGAGAACCTGCCGCGGAGTCGATTCGGACGCTCGATACCTACGCCGGCTTCGGGGTCACTTCCAGGTGACGTAGGTGAGCGCGGCGATGCCGACGGTCTCGAGCACCTGCAGCACCATCATCACCTCAACGGCGATAGACGGCAGCACTGGTGGGTCGAGGTAGAAGTAGAGCGCGACGACGTTCTCGGCCAGGAGGAACACCGCGAACACGATGGACCCGAGCGTGAGCGGGGCGCGGATCTCGCGGTACGTCCGGACCCAGATGGCGACGAGCACGCCCAGCAGCAGGATGTTCGTCGCGGCGGCGACTCTGGCCGCGTTCAGCACGAGGCTCACGCCGGGTCCCTCCACGCTCTGTTGGTTGCCGCGCGCCGGCGCCGGGGTCGTTCGACAGTCATGTCAGTCATCAACCTGTGTGAGTATCGTCTCGACGGTCTCCCAGTTGTGGCGCGCCCTGTCGCTCGGGAGGTAGACGGAGCCGTAGCTGGCCTCGCTGCTGGTGACGACCTGGTTCTCCTCGAGTACGTCGAGGTGGTACCGGACCGTGTTGTACGCCAGTTCGAGGTCGTCGGCGAGCTGGTTGGCGTTCCGGGGTTTGTCGTCCAGGGCGCTGAGGATACGGGCCCGGTTCGGCCCTCCGCGCGTACCGGCGAGCGTCTGCCAGAGCACCGTATCCATCCTCTGCGTCGATTCGTCGGCTGAATGCAAGAATCCACCGACGCCCCGCCTCGCTGAGCCACCCGCACGGACCCGGCCGTGGCGCTGCTGCGGGGACACTGCCCGCCGGGCGAGCGTCGGCCCGTCAGTCGGTGCCCAGTGACGCGGGCGAGGGGGGACGTGGAATCCACGTCGGTACGTCCGCAAATCACCGCCAAAACCCTTTCGACAGAACCTCGGGACGCGGCCGAGAACGGCTCTAGATACATTCTGGCGTGATTTGGGGGAGAGTTGAGACCGAGTCACGAAATCTACTATCACGCTGACAGTCTCACGTTCTGTTGGATGTCAAAAGACACTACGCGGCGTCGGATTCTGCTCGGCATCGGGGCTGGCGTCACCGTCGGCCTCGCTGGCTGCAGCGGCGCCGACGAGGACGACCCAGCGGGTGGTATCGACACGACGACCGAGACGACGGAGACGACCACGGCGTCGGAGACGACCGAGGAGCCCTCGGGCACCGCGGCGGTCCGCGTCGCACACGTCTCGCCGAACGCGCCGAACGTCGACGTCTACGTCGACGACTCGGCGGTCCTCGAGGACGTGCCGTTCGGGACCGTCAGCGACTACCTCGAAGTCCCCGCCGGCGAGCGACAGGTCGAGATAACGGCGGCCAGCGACCCGGACACGGTCGTCTTCTCCGGGGCCGTCCCCGTCGAGGCCGACGGCGAGTACACCATCGCGGCGGCGGGAGAGGTCGGCGAGGGCGCCGACCAGCCGTTCGAACCGCTCGTGCTGGCGGACGACAACAGTAACCCGGGTGAGGAGACCGCTCGCGTCCGTCTGGTTCACGCCTCCCCGGACGCTCCGGCAGTGGACGTCACCGCGGCGTCCAGCGGCGACGCGCTGTTCGACGGCGTCGAGTACGGCGGCTCGGAGTACGTCGAGGTTCCGGCGGGCGACTACACGCTGGAGGTCCGCGGCGACACTGAGAGCAACGACGGCGACGTCGCCGCGGAGTTCGACGTGAGTCTGAGCGGTGGCTCAGTGTACACCGCGTTCGCGGCGGGCTACCTCACGCCCGACGACGAACCAGCCGACACGCCGTTCGACCTGATCGTCGCCCAGGACGCGGGCGGTGATTCGACTGGCGACGGGATGGACGACCCCGCACACGTCCGGGTCGCGCACCTCTCGCCGAACGCGCCGAACGTCGACGTCTACGTCGACGAGAGCGCAGTGCTGGAGGACGTCCCGTTCGGGGCCGTCAGCGACTACCTCGAGGTCCCCGCCGGCGAACGCCACGTCGAGATCACGGCCGCCGGCGACGCGGACGCGTCGGTGTTCGAGGGGAGCGTCTCCTTCGAGAGCGGCCAGGCCTACACGGTCGCGGCTGCCGGCGAGGTCGGCGACGACGCCGACGAACCGTTCGCACCGCTCGTGCTGATGGACGACACGTCCGCCCCGGACGGGGACACGGCCCGCCTCCGTCTCGTCCACGCCTCCCCGGACGCTCCGGCAGTGGACGT